>ERZ724513.319-NODE-319-length-22516-cov-8.489960_pt1 | contig 22516 bp, 26 predicted proteins | sample MGYA00376046_ERZ724513 | MGnify/ENA primary metagenome ERZ724513 (study PRJEB28724, sample SAMN07190883) | activated sludge metagenome | isolation source: activated sludge of sewage treatment plant in Hong Hong | place: Hong Kong | collected 2016-03-17 ...
GGAGCGGAACTGGCCGGCCTGGACGGCCCGCCACGCGCGGCGGAGTTCGTCCACCGACACCGGACGCGGTGCGGTGGTGGCGGCGGTCACGAGTCGGCTCCCCGGTGGGCCCGGTACAGCAGGATTCGGCGGAGGTCGGCGGGCGGCAGGCTGGCCAACTCGCGCTTCGCGCGGCGGGCCTGCTGCAACGTGTCGAGCAGCTGCTCCACGGCGTCGATCACCGCGTCGTCGGAGTTGGCCACGTCGAACAGCCGGGCGGCTGCGGCCAGGTCTTTGGTCATGAGCGAAATCACCTCACCCTCCAGAAGCGAGCCAGACCCCCCTTCGCGGACACCCAGCCCGCGACAACCTGCGGCGGATTTCATGCGACGCGGGTGTAGCCGGGGGCCGCGGCGGCGACCGCGCGGATGCTGCGCTGGGCGCGGCGGCGAACCGTGCGTTCGCTGACCCCCAGCCGGGCGGCCACCTGGGCGGTGGCCTCGTGCGACAACAGGCCGTGGCTGGCCGAGACCCGCAGGTTCAGGTCCTGCGAGGCGTCCACGAGCATCAGCAGCAGCACCCGGTCCAACGCCCGGATCACCTGCTGTTCGCAGGCCCAGTCCAAAACGTCGACCAACTCCTCCAACGCCGACGGCTCCCGGTGCGCCGCGAGCGCCTGCACCGCCGCGACGTCGGTCGAGCACACCGTCGCCGCCCAGGTCGGGTCCGTACGCCGCAACGACGCCGGCGCCTCACACACCACCAACACCCGGCTCCGCAGATCCCGCATCAGGTTCGCCCTCACCTTGCGGCGCCGCAGCGGGAACGTGCGCACCAAGATCCACAACTCAGACGCGACCACGTGATCGATGTCCTTTGACAGCGACCGCAGTTGGCGGGCCGTGAACGACGCCCCCGGGACCATCAGCCACGCCAGCACGGCGGCGGCGTCCCGGTCATCGGCGCCCTCGACCGACGCCAACCACGCCAGACCGTGCAGCACCTCGTCAGCCAGCGCCGGGTCGGCGTCCTGTAACCACGACCGCATCCGCGACGGCTCGGCCACCGCCCCCAACACGGGACGCCGCGCCACCCAGCCCGGCCACGAACCGGTCAGCACCTGCTCCAGATTCGTCGCGAGTCCTAAATGCTTCTCGACGCTCACGATCCCGCCCCTTTCGTCGTGGATGAACACAACGAAAAGGGATCAAATGCATGTACCCCGAGTTGTCCCCAGGAACCGCGTTCAGCAGATTTCTATCCACAGATTCCGGCGGGGACCTTGACAAAACCTCGATGTTCCCCCTAGCCAACGACGGGGGACGTCAATGTCCCCCAACGTCCCCCCGAAACCTCTGGACAGCACAATCGAGGACGCCCCGAGGGGCAATGTCCCCCCGGCTGGTGCCAATGTCCAACCCGTCACCGGACAGGGGGGACATTCAAGGGGACATCGACAACCGGGCGGGTAGAGAATGTCCCCACCGCAGGATGAGTAATGTCCGGCACTGCGCCGCGGCCGGGCGTGGGCGCGGAAGGAAGCCAGCTGGGAGGATCAACAGCCCCTGCGGACGGCCACCCAGCAGCCTCGCGTCACCGACCGCCCAGCGCTTCTTCAACAGCTCGTTGACGCTGTTCACGACGTCCGGCATCACCGGGGAGGGGCCGCCAAGGAAGGTCGGAGGACAAGACGTGAATGGTCCTTGCCCGGGGGGATTGGGCAAGGACCGCGGGAGAACCTACCAACCCCACCAGACGGAGCGCGGCGCCCGCCCCGTCCCGCCTGTCGTCCTCGTGGAGTCGAGCCCGCTTTGCGGGCGTCAGCTCGCGGCGCGGAAGGTGGCGAACCTGTGATCGAGTCGGTCCGGGTCGGGCCAGTGCTTGCGCATCGTCGGCAGGATCAGTTTGTGTCCGTTCATCTCCTGTAGCCCGTGTCGAAGCATCGGTCCGTCGTGTTCGGCGAGCACCTCGGCGTTGATCCGCACGACGTAGTCCGGTGAGATGCCCAGCAGGTTGGTGTCGAAGGCGGCGTGGTGGATCTTGCACAGCGAGAGCCCATTGCTCACGATCGGTAGGCCCTCGTCCGCGGTGTCTTCGATGATGTGGGCGGCGTCCAGCAACTGGCCATGCGCCAACGCGCAGATGGCGCACCGCGTTCGGTACGCGCGGATGACCCGTCCCCGGAACTCGGCCTGGTGCAGACGTTGCCTGACCAGCCTCTCGGCGTAACGACGCTGGGGTGCGTCTACGGGCAGGTCCTTCGGGAGGAAGCGCACGCTCTCGTCCAGGGCGAGGAGGAACTCCCGCTGGTCGCGCAGGTCGTCGACCACGTACACCGGCGCGTGAGTGACGAAGACTCCCGGCTCCAACCGTTGCAGCAAGATGATCGGCAACTCCAGTTCGAAAGCGCGACGCAGCTTCCGGTTGTCGCCTTCGTCGCTGCCCGCCCGGTAGGAGTAGTGGAAGAGCCCGCCGGCCACGTGACGGTCGCTGTACGGCCCGTCGGGATTGCTCACCACGCTCAAGGTGGCGTCCATGCTTCTGGGATTCCAGATGCCCCGGGACTGATCGATGACCCGAACCTCCAGGCCGTTCGGCAGCATCAGGTGGGACAAGTCGGCCCGAGTCAGCGTGCCACCATGCTCGGCGGCCCGCTCAGTCACCGTCTTGAGGATCAACTCCCGCAAAGCGACGTCCGACTCCAGCATGGAATGGGTCTACCAGAGAAACACCCCCGGGCACGGGATGCCGGGACAGTGGTGTGGACCTGGGATCGGCCGGTTGGGACCGGCTTGCTCGACGCCACCTGTGGGTACTGATCAGGCTCACCCACCCTCTCCGCGTCCACCTCTCCCTTGCGCAGTCCTGGCCGCGACGGCGAAGCGCCCTTCGGCTGTGGGAGTCGCCTGTGTGGCACCATGCCCGCAGAGGCTTGATCCCGAGCCGGTTGGAGGGAGCAGCGTGAGTTCCATCTACTACCTGGCACCGACCGACGCCGACGCGTTGCGGTTCGTGGGCCACCTGGACGAACTGCTGGCCGCCGACCACGTGGACGCCCACGACATGATCACGGTGCCCCACTTCACCTCGCTGCCCGACCTCGCCGAAGGACGACCGATCACGATCGACCTGTCGGTGACGAACCAGATCTGGCCGCCCATGCCCGAGAACCCCGAGACGGATCTCGCTTGGCTGGCGGAGCCGCTCATAGAACGCCTGGCCGATTCCCTTCGGGACCGCGTCGCCGCCATCCCGCCGGACCAAGTCGCCGCCCTCGCAGACGCGTGGTCGGTCGAGTTGAACGGCGCCGTCGACGAAGGCCTGTCCGGTCAACTCGCCCACGACCTGATCCAACTCGCCCAGCGAGGACGCGACAACCACCTCGCCCTCTACAACTGGTACGAACTCTAAGCACCGGACCTGCGGAGCGTGCGTCCGGTCGTCGAGCGAGGGATCGTGGTGAGCGCAGTTCGGCAGTCGCCTGGGGGACTGTGCAGGAAGATGGTTTCGTGACTGTTCCCGATTTCCAGACCGTGATGGCGCCTGTGCTCCGGCATCTCCAAGACGGCAAGGAACATCAGTCCAAGGAGATCATCGCGGCTCTCGCCCTCGAATTCGACCTCAGCGAAGACGACCTGGCCGAGCGGATTCCGAGCGGGTACCTGACCACTTGGCAAAGCCGCGTGCACTGGGCAAACACGCACCTGTACCAGGCGCGCGCGATCACCCGGGCGCGGCGCGGGGTCTACACCATCACCGACCGAGGACGACAACTGCTGGCCCAGCACCCCGACCGGATCGTCCTGAAGGACCTCGAACAGTTCAAGGAGTTCCGCGACTTCCGGGCACGGGGACGCGCGAAACCACCCGTCGCCACGGACACAACCGAGACGCCGGCCCCCACAGGTCCCGAACCTGCTGTCGACGTGGAAGCACCTGACCTTCGCGCGGCTGCTGCAGCCGAGGAGGCCAACGCCGCCGTCGAGTCCGACCTGCTGCGCCACCTCAACGAGCAGCCCCCCGAGTTCCTGGAACGCGCTGTGCTCGACCTCTTGGTCGCCATGGGCTACGCGGGCGCCAAAGGACGCCAACGCCACCTCGGCAAGAGCGGAGACGAAGGCTTCGACGGCGTCATCTACCAGGACAAGCTCGGACTCGACCGCGTCTACATCCAGGCCAAGCGGTACAGCTCCGGCAAACGCGTCGGACGACCCGACCTCCAAGGGTTCGTCGGAGCCCTCCAATACGCCCAAGCCTCACGAGGCGTCTTCATCACCACCAGCAAGTACACAAACGATGCCCGCACCTACGCGAACCACCTGCAGCAGCGCGTCATCCTCATCGACGGCGACGAACTCGCCCACCTGATGGTCGACCACGGAGTCGGCGTCCAAACCAAGCACACCTTCGTCCTGCGCGAAATCGACGAAGACTACTTCGCAGCCGACTAGCGGGAAGCCGCTCTCGGGCCTACTGCCGGGTCGTCCCCACACGAGGCGCGCTGATGTCAGGGCGTGCGCTCTGGTACCGGCAGCCGCCAGGCTACCCTGGCGCACAGTGCGGCAGAAGAGTGCATGCATTCTCCGTCCAGGTCCCGCACGCACCGCGGTCAAAGTCGCTCGCTACGACTTTGTGGGAGCACATATCAGTGCGCGGCCCGACCTCGATCGAGTCACTCGAGTACCTGGCCGCAGCTAGTGAGTTCGGGAGATCGGATCGTCGGCACCTCCGAGTTGGGGAGGTTCATGAAGCTTGCCAAGAGCTCGGCCATACGTCCGGCCTCCAGGCGAGCTGGGTCGCTCTTCGCCCAAGCGGGGAAGCGGAGTGTCAAGTTGGCGCTCTTGGTGATGACATCCACAATGGGAGCGCTATTCTTTGGATTGTGGCGGCGCACGTACCGGATGTCGCTGGTACGGATAGGTAAGTCAATCGCGCCAGTCTGGCGCAGGGAGTCCTGCTTGGTGATGAGCAGGCGCTGATCAGTGATAGCCACCCAACAGGCACCGAGGAACTTCCAGCGGTCGCAGGACGCGTCGGCCAGTGCGAGCACCTGCTCCTCCGCATAGAGTCGCAGCGGCAGGATGCGCACGAGCTCTTTGGGGACCTTGTTTTCGAAGACGAGAATGGATGGCAGCGTCAGTGGTTGTGGCTCCTTCGGGGCGTCCTGTCCGCGGACTGACGCCAGCGCTTGCTGCAGTTGCCGCACTATTTGTGTCGCGTCCTTGGCTGCACGAGCGGTAGCCCCGATCTTGAACGTCTTCTTGCCCGACAACTCGCCGATGACGGTAAACTCGCGCGCCAGTTGATCCAGAAGCCAGTTCGTCTCATCGAGTGTCTTCTCGTGGAGTTCCTGCACTTCCGCAATGAGGTTGTTCAGCAGCATCTCGTCCTGCGGGTTGTAACCTGCGGTCCGGGAGAGGTTCGCCGCGCGCATCGCTTGGTGGACGAACCACGAGGTCTGAGCCAACAGCAGAGCCTGCGCATCCGCTATGATTGCCTGTCCGTTGTCGACCAGGTACTTCTGCCGGTCCTGGTGCCCGCGTTTTGAGCGCAATGAAGTCGCATGCTGCTGGACGGCCGTCTTGAAGGCGTCCCACTGGCTCGTCAGCTCTCCCTCGTAGCCGCGGACCTCCTGGTAAATGGCATCGGTCACACCCTTGATCTGACGGGCATGCCCGAACTCGCGGATCAAAGTCTTGTAGTAACCGGTCACAGAGGACCATTGGTCCCGTCGCACGACTTCCAGCACCTTCGAGGTCAGTTCGAGGTTGTGCTCGGCGATGTCGGCGATCTGGTTGAGCTGTGCCTGGATCACCATCAAGCTGATGGCCGGGCCCATGGCGGCGACGACAGATGCGGTGGTCGCCGCAGTCGCCGGTAGCCATCGCACCTGAGCGGCGAATTGGCCTCCGCTTGTGAGCGTGCCGAGGTTCCAGCCGTCCTTGACAATGGGTGTCGCCGTCTTGAGTGCCGCGATTGTCTCTGGGGCCAAGCGCACCAGGCCCTGTGCATGCATGGCGGCGTCCACACCTTGGGCGGCGACGCTCCCCAGGCCGACCGCCGTGCCAGCAGCAGTCGACACTGCAGCGAGGGTGGCGGAGTCGAGGAAGGTGAACGGGATGAGGTCGACACCCTCCGGGACATGATCTCCTACAAGGAGAGCGAGGCCGTTCTCAAGCTCGACTAGAGCCGTTGAAGGTAGCCAGTTGATGTCCTGCCCGTCCGGATTGGGTTCACCGCTAGCCCCGCTATGCGGCTGCGGCACGATCTCGTCGCTCATCGGTGGCCCCCTACCCCATCAATGTCCTAGAGCCATCGTCTCAGACGCGTCAGACACTACGAGCGCGTCGGCGGCGGCACCAGCATCGGCCAAGTCGCATCGAAGCCGTACCGGTATTGACCGCGTCACCTGTTCGGACTTGCGGTCCAAGAGCGGCATGACAGTGCGGGTGGGCGCGCTCGGCGCGACAGTGACCGCACCACGAGCGCACACCGCCTCGCTGGCCTAAGTTGGGCCTCATGTCCAGATCACTAGTGGACGCCGTGCACTACGCGAGCGAGCTCCAAAGCAATGCCCGGACGCTTCTCGATGATGCCCACCTCCTCTTCGACCATGGGCGTTGGGCGAGAGCTTTGGCCCTGGCCGTCTTGGCCGAAGAGGAGGCCGGCAAAGCCTTGATAGCCATTGCTGAGCAGTTGCCGGGCGATGAATTCTCGGACCTCAGGCCCACACGCCACGAGGACAAGTTGACCGCCACGGCCCTGACTGAGATCGCATTCCTGGGCGACCTCAGGAAGTTCCAACAGGACGCTGAGCGAATCGACACCGGCGCGCTACACCGGGAGAAGCTGGCGGCGCTGTACGTTGACCAGTGGCCGGCCGGAATCCAGTCGCCAGCCTCCATCACTCCTGCCCGGGCGGCGGAAGCGCTGAGTCGCACGGAAGAGCTAATCGAGTGGATCAGTGCGCGCCTGGCGCAGGTCACCCCGGAGGCAGTGGACGTCGCCATCCAACTCAACGCAGTCCTTACTGCCAAGATGGAAGAGTACTTCGAGCAGCACGGAGCAGCAGCGGGACTAGAGCTGGTGCGCGCCTTCGTGGAATGGGGCTTCTCGCAAACTGCCAGCGAGGCAGCAACCACCTCGCATTCACCCCCCGAGGCGCCGCCCCCCTTCGTCAATCTAACCGAGTCGGTGGCAGATGGAGACAGACTGTCCCCGCACCCAGCGGGGTTGATGTCGCCTACAAATGAATCCCTTGAGGTGAACACAGATGGACTCGAAGAAGTAGCAGCACTCCTCAAGCAGCGAAACAAGATCGACGAGCAAATCGCGTCCATCATCGAGCGACCAATGACCTCCGGTCACCTCGGTGAGTGGATCGCCGCAAGGATCTTCGACATCGAACTGGAGGCATCCGCGACAGCGGCGGGCATCGACGGCCGATTCCGTTCAGGAGCCCTCGCTGGGAAGAGCGTCAACGTGAAGTGGTACCTCAAACACGAGGGCCTGCTCGACATCGCCAAGTCGGGTGCGCCGGACTACTACCTCGTCTTCACTGGGCCACGCACACAGGCTGCCAGCTCCCGCCGAACACACCGACCATGGACCATCCGCGAGGTGTTCTTGGTCGACGCCGCCGCACTAATGCGCGAGCTCCGCGCGCGCGGTGTCGCCATCGGAGCGGCAACCAGCGTCCGTCGCTCCACATGGCAAGCTGCCGAAATCTACCCCACTGCCGCCAACACGGTTCTGCCTCTCAACGATGAGCAACACAACCGACTCCAGCTCTTCACTATGCAGCCGAACACGCGCTGACGGCGGCATTTGCGGACGTTTCAGAGGGTGGCTCAGGAGGCTTCTGAGAGGCGTCGAACTACGTACTGGTTGAGGCTGAGGTGCTCCTCGGCAGCCTGGATCGCGAGCCGGCGGTGCAGGCTCTCCCCGACCCGGAGGTTGAACTTACCCGAGTAGTTCCGCTGCGCCAGGGGTTCGGGTACGGCCTCGCCCTCCGCCGTGAGATCGGCCACGGTGTCGGCGACCAGGTCAACGAGTCCTTGCAGGGCGGCCGCTTGGGAGTCGGCGAGCCAAGACAGCGAGGGGAACTCAGCGCAGGTGGCGACGAACTCGCCGTCTTCGACCGACCACGTTACGCGGTAGGTGTAGCGGGACACGTCAGCGGTTTGGGTCTGGGCCATCACTTCGCCTCCTTCTTGTCGATCGCGGCCAGCACCTGTCGAACCTGATAGGGCTTGGCTTGGCCGTTGGTGTTTTGGATGTTCACCCGGGGGTCGCCGGGCCACGGGGTCTTGAACACTGCGTGCGACCCGCCGGTTCTGCGGGGCGGTCCGAAGTAGTGTTCGCAGACCTTGTGGAGGTCGTCGTAGCGCACGCTCTGTGGGTTCTTTCGCATCGCTGCCACGAGCTTGTCCACAGTCGCCACGTCGTCAATGGTACCGCGGACGGTACCATGCGCAAGCCGCGGAAACTTAGCTGGGCCCCTCCAGATCACACTGTGCGCGGCATTTGAGGATGTCGGTCAGGCGGTCTTCTCCTGGTTGAGTCGGTCCAGAATCCAGGAGCGGACCAAGGTGGACGCGGGCAGGTGTTTGGCGTCTGCTACTTGCTCGACCTGGGCCTGTTCCTCCTCGCTCAGGCGGATCGAGTACACCTTGCTGCGGTTTGGTCGGGTGGGCCGGGCCCCCGCCGGATAGGCGGCCTCGCGCGTCTGCTCGGACTCCTCCCGAAGGCGGGCAGCCAGAGCCGGATCAATCGTCTTCGCCATCGGTGGTCCCCTCTCGATAGAACCTCAGGTCGGCTCCGGTCGCCGGCCATGCGTTGATGCCGTGCAGGTCGCCATCGGCGTCTCGGAAGGCGATGACGACCAGCACACGGCCGGCGTCGCCCGAGAATCCGATGAAGCGTGAGGCCCCCATCCGCGACTTCGGGTCCGGCTCGAACGCCACCAGGTCGACGTCGTCCATGACCTGCTGGGCCCATTCCGGCTCGAGGCCCAGGCCACCTGGGTAGCGGTCACCCCGCGCCCGAATGTAGCCTGCGGACTCCTCGTCCCAGTTGAGTACCTCACCCACATCCCAATCCTATCCCAATGTCAGACGATGTACTACAGCCACTGACACAGGTGCCGTCCTGAGGGCGGCATGAGCGAGTGTCGGCATGTTCGCCACCCGACCTCTGGCAGACTCTAAGGATGGCGATCAAGATGCCCTCTTCCGAGCCAGACTCCCAGCACCCAGCCCAGCTGTCGATCACGAAGCTGCGCCAGGCATCCGAACAGATCGATGAAGTTGAGAATCTCTGGCAGGACTACATGCGACGGGAGACGTGGCAGTTCGAGATCGCCAAAGACGAAATGCAACATGCGCTCGTGCTGGTCGTCCGGCTGAGTTCGCCGCTTCCCACCGAGGCGCTCAACGGTCTGCTCCGCAGTTCAGTCAACAGCGGCCGCTCCGCCCTCGACAACCTCATTACAAGTCTGGCCCGCGACAACGTCACGACCGAAAAGGAACTGAGGCTCTTGGCGTTCCCCATCACCCAGTCGGGGGAAGAATGGAAGAAGGGTCGATGGGACTCCAAGCTAAGGTCACTGACAGATGAAGGTCTCGCTCGAGTAAAGAGAGTGCAGCCATTCTGCTCAATCAGTGAGCCGGGCCTAGGTCACCCCCTTCAGATCTTGCACGAACTCTGGAACGCAGACAAACATCGAAACAGCTTCAGCGCTGCCATCGGTCTATCGCCGCGTGCCGCGCAGGTGGAGTTGCTCGAGATGCAATTCGATACCGCGGTGGAGCACCTTGAGGACGTCAAAGAGCACCTCAGTGACATCGATGCAACCATGGACCTGAACCTCGGCCCAATTGGGAATGGCACGCACCTCATCACAATCCGAGTGCCAAAGGACGTGAATCTGGACCAGGTGGACATCCGACCCCGAGACGCAACGTTCACGCTTGGACTAATTGGCCCTGGAGTCTCAATCACGCACTCTGGGATCGCGGTGTTGAGAAACGCTCTGCGATACGCACGCGAGACTGTCAGGTTCGTGTCCGGAATCTCCGACCAACTGCCGCACCAGTATCCACCTGGATTCGTGGTGATCGCCCCTGAGGCCGACTGAGGAGCGGGTCGTTGTACCGGTGGCTCAGCGCCAGGACCCGGGCGAGGCCAGCGAGTGCATCCAGTGCGGCGGTGGCAACCACGAGACCGAGGCGGCTGGGCACCATCCGCGGAATCTCGTACCAAGCAGGCCGCCACCCACGCGATGCTCAGGCCGGCTGCCACCCAACAACACTCCGGCGGCGAAGGAGCCAAGGTCCGAGCACCGGGAGGCAGCCGTCAGCGTCTGCGGCAAAGTAGTGCATCCCACCAACACAACTCGCCTCAGGCCATGGCGGCGGAACTGATGTCGGGGTGTGAGCGGACGAAGGCCACCAGCCGGCCCATGTAGTCGGCGCGGTACTCAGGAACGGCGAAACTCAGGAACGGCGAAGTTCAAGGGCGAGGGCTGGCGAGTGCTCAAGAACCGCAACCCTCATGTCGCGGGCACCTGGGACTGCGGTCGCTCCACACCCATCAGTCCGCCGGTCTCGCACGGCAACGGCCGGGCTTCCGGCGCTTGCCAATCGGGATCTGTCGGGAGCGGTCCCGGGTCAGGAATCTCCAGTGCAGGTGCGTGAAGCTTTCCATCGTCATGTCGGTGGAAGCCGACTGACACGTAGGTGACGCCACCCAGATAGCCAAGGTGCCGAACAAGAGACCACAGCCAACGGGTCTCCGCCTCGATCATTCGCAGCACTGCAGGGGTGAGGGGGTCTGGCACTCCCTTCAAGCGTTTGGCGCCGGAGAGATAGGTATAGGCCTGGATGGTCGGGTCGAACCACAGTTCCAGGCTCTCCGAATGCCCGATGACGTCTCGCACCCGCTTGCATCTCCAGAACGCATCCGAGGCTCGATTAAGGTCACCTGTGAAGCCTACATCCTTAGCCAGGGACTTGATGTATCCCCACCGCTCTGCATCCGTTAGGCGCGAAAAATGGCACCTTTCCAGGGTCAGTGCAACATGCTCAGCGCTCTTGTTGTAGATATACATCGTCAATTGATGCTGAACCTCGTCCTGTAGCCGGGCAAAGCTACCCAAAACACCCAGAAGCCAGCTTTGGGCAGGCTGACCGCCTTCAATCACAACATGTCCTGCGGGAAGGCCTGTGTACGTGACACCCATCTTCATCTCACCCATGCGACATGCCTCCCTCGGGGACAAGTTGTCCGGCTGCGTCAACCCTCACGCCACACGGAGAACTCACAGCCCCGCGAGCCTACCGGCGTTGCATGGACAGCAAGGGTTCCTGAACGAACGTCGTCGTTCGCGCTCTGCCTGTCCCCTCGCGGCTGTCGCGCAGGTAGCGCTCGGTACCGGACGACAGGCTACCCTCGCGCACCCTGCGGCAGAGTCGGATGTTCGGCCGCGCCCACGACCCCGGACGTGTCGCCGCCCGCGGGCCTCGGCCTCGGAGTGCACACGACTGCTCTTCTCGGAGTGGCGAATATCGCCAAGGGACTAATATTAGTTGGCGTGACCCATCTGCCCTCTGTGTACGCAACCGTGATGCGGACTATCTTCGGCGTCGTCTTCGTGGCTGGTTCTGGCGTCCACCTCTATCTCGGCCTGACCAGCCCAAGCCTGTACGCCACCTTCGCGAACACAGCTTGGCCGCCCCTCAACGCGATCTGGACCGGATTCGTCATGCCCAACATCACCTGGTTGGCGCTGTGCATGGCCGCGTTCGAACTCGCCGTCGGGGTAGCAGCGTGGCTGCCCGGACACTGGAACAGGCTGGCCGCCCTCGCCATGACGTGCTTCTTCGCGTTCCTTATAGTGCTCGGCTACGCCCTTCCCGCCGCCAACGCAGTGGAGGACATTCTGGCGAACCGGGTCGGTTCCGTCGCCCTGATCTCCTTGCTCATCCCCTGGTTGGCGAAAGCCCAACACCTGTCGGTTCCCGCAGCATGGGGCGCAGTCATCCGTCGCGATCCGTCTACAGCCCCAGTCCTGGGACAGCCCAAGGACAGTCGACCTGTTGAGTAGGCGATCGCGTGCGTCGGACTGCCCTTCCATCGTTCGTGCGATACTCGGGGGAAGTGGTGACAGGGACTGTGATTGAGCGGATTCAGATGCTGCCCCTATGGCTGGGGTTGCTGGTGGCGGGTTTGTCCGGATTCCTGCTGACGTTGGCGATGCCGGGATTCGATGTTCCGCTGCTTGCCTGGGTGGGGATGGCTCCGCTGATGGTGCTGCTGCTCACGGCGACGCCCTCTCGGGTGTTTGCGCTGGCACTGCCGTTCGGTGTGGTGTTCTCCGTCGGCGTACATAACTGGTATCCGCAGATCTTCGCGCCTGCGCTTGGTTACTTCCTGATCGTGGCGGTGGGGGCTTTCTATGCGGGTGTGCTGCAACTGGGTGTCTGGCTGACTCATCGACTGCCGTCGGCGGTGCGTGTTTTGGGGTTTCCGTTGACCTGGTCGGCGGTCGAGTTCGTGAAGTTCGTCGCTCCGGTCGTGGAGGATTGGTGGTTCGTGTCGTTGTCTGCCAGTCAGTGGCGGTTCCCGGCTGCTCTCCAGGTACTGACCGTGACTGGCTTCCCGGGATTGACTTTCCTGATAATGCTGGCCAATGTATCGGTCGCATTTCTGGTGATCGGTCTGGCCCGGCAGGGTAGTTGGCGCGCGGGCCTGGCGGGTTTGGCGGTCGTGGCCGTTGTGGTGGGTTCGGGCGCGTGCGCCCTGTCTGTGCCGACGAACACGTTCCGGGTGGCGGTCGTCACGGACATGGTCAATCAGGATCCGCGCGTGCTGGCGCAGGGTGAGTTCGCCGGCACAGTGGTGAACGACCCAGCCGTGTCGCAGGCCATCTTCAACGTTGATGCCGAGTTGACCCGGCAGGCGGCGGCAGACCAACCCGCGTTCGTGGTCTGGCCGGAGAACGAGTTCACGTCCACGGACAACACCGCATTGCTCGCTCAGGTGGGCGCCCTGGCGCGCGAGATGAACTCCTACATTGTCGTAGACGCCCTGTGGCCGGCCGAAACGGGGTTGCACGATACCGCCGTGCTGATGGCGCCGACGGGCGAGGAGGTCGGACGTCGGGCCAAGATCAACACAACGTCCGGAGAACAGGACGCTGGCATCGTGCCAGGGCCGTTGGCCTTCCCGACAACCACGACTCCCTTCGGTGAGGTCGGCGTTGCCGTGTGCTGGGACGTCCACCGACTGTGGATCGCCCGCGAACTGGCCCGAACCGGTGCGGGGATGGTGTTGCTGCCAATGGACAACGATTTCGAGGGGACGCCGACCTTCCCGCCGTTCCACGCTGCAGAGGCGGTCTTCCGCGCGGCAGAGAATCGGATGTCCTTCGCGCTGAGCTCGGTGAACGGGGTCTCCATGGTGGTTGACCCCTACGGACGCATCACCGCCGAGGACGCCATCAACCAGTCGGGCATCGTCGTCGGCGAGACGTTCATGACCGATCAACGTACCCCGTACACCCGATTCGGTGACTGGTTCGGCTGGCTCGAGGTGGGGGCGTTGGTCGTCCTCCTCGTGATCGCCCGGCGACCCGGTCGGGCAGACGGGCGGACGCCTGACCCCGCAACGCCAAGGCCGGGACCTGCTTGAGGCCTGCCAACGAGCTGTTCCGCGGGGACCATCCTGAACGCGGTCGACCACTCAGGCAGGTTCGTCCGAGCGGGCTGAATATGGCGCTCGGTGAGAGCCACCGTTCCGGCGTCGGGTGAGCCACTGTTCCGCGTGGGGTGAGCCACTGTGACGTGCTGGGGCGAGCCATGGCGCCGTTGCACAGCTTCTCGATGGTTCGACCGCTCGTTCGCGGCATAGGACAGGGCGTGCGCTCGGGCCCACTCCAGCCGCCAGGCTTACCCTCGCGCACAGTGCGGCAAAGTCGGTCGTGCGCTTCGAGAACCGGAGCCGACAGGCTACCCTCGCGCACCCTGAGCCAGATGCGGACGACTGAGGGCTGGCCAATGGGGGCTGCCTTCTAGCGTATTGAGTGGCGCGAGCCGGCGACGCTGAAGGCACCCTTGGGGTTGTTGAGTTGAAGCACTTGTTGGCACCTCGTGACCGCTGGAATCAACCGGATCGCCGGCCCGGTATCGGTAGGTCGCTCGACGGGAAGGGTTTGCCATGCCCGGGGTAGACGGTCTCGGCGCCGAGGCCGCTCAGCTTGCGGATGCTCTCGTGCGCTTGGGCCAAGTCGTCTATGTAGTAGTGGAGCGAAGGTCTCATCACGTTCACGAGCAGGTCCCCACAGAACAGGCCCCCATCGCCCGCAAGGATACCGATTGATCCGCTCGAGTGACCCGGAAGATGTACAATCCGCGCGTCGAGCCCATAGGCCGAGAGGTCCTGCTCATCCTCCAGGAGTACGTCCGGCTCGAAGGCTTCGAAGTTCGCACCAGTCTTGGTGATCTTGTACAGCAGCCCAGAAGCCCATGTCAGGAACCGAAACGCGAGAGTGTGCCTGTCGGGCTTGTCCGTCCGGCCGGCAGTCATGTCTCCGCTCCGGACCATCTCGGCATCTTGGCGATGGATCGCAATGGGGGCATGGTGAGTACTGCGAAGATGTGCACAGTTGCCCGCATGATCGACATCGCCGTGGGTCAGGACGATGAGGCGCAGATTGTCAGGCCCACAACCTGCTTCAGCAAGTTCGGCGTCGAGCTTGTCACGCTTGTTCGGGAAGCTCGTGTCGATAAGAACGTAGCCGCCCTCAACATCAATGAGATAGCAGTTGACCCCGAAGTCGATCCTGCGGATTCTGCCGACCATGCTGTCCTCCCCCGGTCTCGGGCGTGACGCGCTTTCCGGACCCGCGACACCCACGCTACGCCTCACCGGCCCGGAAGACCGAGACGAGACCGGACCCAGTCCCTAGTCCGAAGATGGATCTGTAGCGGTGCCCTCCTGCCTGGTCATGCGGCTGGCTGGAGGGTGACCTTGTAGCCGAGGGCCTCGAGTTGACGGACGTGTTGGCGCCTGACGGCTTCTGTGTCCCGCTGCCGGTCGTAGTGGTCACGACCCAGGTCGCGGTAGTGGGTGTCGGGGTGTTGCAGGAGGTGCCAGATGATGACCAAGACGGAGCGGCCGACGGCGACCACCGCCCGGCGGGACCCGCGACGTTTCGCGATTCGCCGGTAGCGGGCGCCGAGGAAGGTCGGGCTACGGCCGGCGTTGACGGCGACTTCGCCGAGTGCCCGCGCCAGATAGGGGTTGCCATGCCCGGTGGACCCGGAGCCTTTCGATTTGCCTGCTGACGATGCGACCCTGGGGGCGAACTTGGCCCACGAGGACAAGTGGGCTGGTGTGGGGAAGCGTGTCATGTCGACGCCGATCTCGGCGATGATCGCTGCTGCGACGACCGGTGCGATGCCAGGGATTTCGTCCAGTCGCTGCACGACGTCAGCGAAAGGGGCCAACTGTGCCTCGATCTGGACGTCGACCGCGGCGATGTCGGCGTTGATCGCGTCCACGCGGGCCAGCATCCGGCCCAACAGGAAGCCGTGGTGGTCGTCGAAACGGCCGGTGAATGCCTCCTCCAGGGCGGGCAGCTTCCTCCGCAGTGCTGCGCGCGCCATGTCGGCGAGCACCTTCGGGTCTCGTTCGCCGCCGATGAGCGCCGCCATCATCGCCCGGCCCGACACCCCGAAGATGTCACTGGCCACCACCGACAACTTGATGCAGGCATCCTCAAGGAGTTTCTCGGCCCGGTTCTTCTCGGCCGTCCGGGCGTTCACCAAATCGGTGCGGTAGCGCGTAAGGTCACGTAACACCCGGATCTCAACCGGCGGCACGAAGCTGGGTCGCAGCATCTGGCGTTCGGCCACCTTGCACAACCACACCGCGTCGAGCACGTCGGTCTTCGGGCGGCCCGGCAGGTGCTTGACGTCCTTGGAGTTCACCAGCCAGGGATCCAGCCCATGGGCCTCGAACAAGTAGAACGCCGGCCGCCAGTAATCGCTCGTGGATTCCATCACAACGCGCTCGATCCCCAACTCCACCAAGTGCTCGGCCAACTGGGTCAACGATCGGGTCATCGTCGAATGGGTCGACACCTCCTGCAACCGACGCTTCCCACCGCCCGGGGCGGGCAACCGGACACAACACACCACCTCCGCCTTGCCGACGTCGAGCGCGGCAACCCGCGCGATGATCTGTTCGTCATCGAGTGATGGACTGAACATCGCCAGCCTCCCTTCCGCGTGAACGGTCGCGCGACCGTCCGGAGGGAGCCGCAAGGCAAAACGACGAATCTAGTCCTCGTGCTCGACCCAGAGGTCCGCAACATTGAAGGGCCCAACAAGCGACTCCCGAACCCGGCTTGACAACGACCTCAACAGATCAAAGGGCTGACGGCCTGACCGGACGGACGCACCACCATCTTCACCCCGGAACGGGCGCCGAGCAACGGCATTACGGCTTGACAAAGAGGAGAGCCAGATCCGGGCGAACGTAGCCGCCCTCAGTGCGGCAGAAGAGTGCGTTGGCTGTGTAGGTCAGGCCACGCGTGTGGCCAGGTCGTCGAGTTCGGCTCGGATCTTGGCGATCAACGCCTTGGGGGACTCGTCGGACCCTGTCAGGTGGGACAGGAGGAAGTCTCGGGCCAGCGTGGAAACGGGGATGCCGCGCTGCTCGGCCAGCAGGGTCAAGGCGTCCAGCTCCTCGGCATTCAGACGGACTTGGAGCGTCTTGGCCCGGTTGTGACTGCGGGTGACCTTGCTGCCTGGCTTGATCGCAGCATTCGGGTTGCGTTCGGTCGCAGCGGCTTCGGTCGCAATGAGATCACTGATCGACATCTGTCGGCTCCTCTCGATATCGGCGTTGGTCGGTGCTGTTCGATGGCCACGCGTTGACTCCCCAGATGACCCCCTCATCCGGAAGCACGATCACCGTGACCAGCGCGCCCGTGGATGACGACCAGCCGATCACACGGATGGTCCTACCTGTCACGGACGCAGGGTCGGGATCAATGACCAACCTGTTGGGGTCAGCGAATGCTTCGTCCGCAACGTCCGGAGTCAGTCCATGTTTCGCGATGTACTCGCCCTGTGACGCCAGTCGATGCCCTCACCCACGAGACGAGTGTACTACGCCTGCAATACGCTGGCCACGCCTCGATGCGCACACCATGGGCGGCATTTGGGGCGGTGCGCGTCGGGCACCCGCAGCCGAAGGCTACCCTCGCGCACCCTGCGGCATGTGCGGCTGTTGCTCCGGTGCCCTCCCGCTCGGCAGGCTCGGGGCGTGACCAAGATCCAGGAGCTCGAGCGCGTGATCGAAACGCTGCGTCGGCAACGCGAGGACTGTGAACCAAAAGCGAATACGAACCCTCGCTACCTTCGCTACTCGAACGCCGTGTCGGCCCTGAAGTGGATCCTCGACGATCTGCGCGCGGAGGAACGAGCCTAGATACTCGCCGCATGAGCGGATGCCTGCCACCCATAGGGCCATTGGTGCCACGACATGGAGGCTAAGTCCGCGGACAAGGCTTTCAACCACGCAAGGGCAGACCCTGCGCTCGGGCGGACAGCGGCTTCCAACCCTCCAGGCGTTCGACGATGCTGACCTACTCCTCGGTCAGATAGCCCTCCCGGTGCAGGAAAGCGCTAAGGGCTTGTTCGGGCTCCGCGTATGACACAGCCTCCGCAGCGGCACCCAGCTTGATCGCATGACCCTTAGCGACCCACATCCCGTCCTCAAGTTCAAGGTGCCCGATAGTGATGCCGCGACTCCTGATCGTGAAGCGATCCCCCTTCATCTCAGCCGTGTACCCCCTGTGCTCAAGCAGGGTCTGTCAATTTTTCGGTGCAACTCGGTGTTGTTGATGGGTTAGCGGCGGCCGGCGTGGAGTCGGCCGTTGAAGGTGATTTCGAAAGCGTTGAGGGCGCCCTTCCAGCGTTGGGTCCAGCGGGCTCGGCCCTTACCGGTCGGGTCGAGTGCCATGATCGCGAGGTAGACGCACTTGAGGGCGGCTTGCTCGTTGGGGAAGTGGCCACGGGCCTTGACTGCCTTGCGGATCCGGGCGTTGACCGACTCGATCGCGTTCGTGGTGCACACGATCCGTCGGATCTCCTTGTCGAACTGGAGGAACGGCACGAACTCGGCCCACGCATCCGACCACAGCTTCACGATCGCCGGGTACTTGCGGCCCCACTCCTCGGTGAACTCCAGGAAACGTTCCTCGGCGGCCGGCGCGGTGTCGGCGGTGTAGATCGGCCGAAGAGCACGGGCGATCTTGTCCCAGTCCTGGCGAGCCGCGTACCGGAACGAGGCCCTCAGCAGGTGCACGACGCACGTCTGCACGATCGTGAGGGGCCACACGTTCCCCACGGCGTCGGGCAGGTGTTTGAGGCCGTCACACACGACCATGAGCACGTCCTCGACGCCGCGGTTCTTGATCTCGGTCAAGACCTGCTGCCAGTACTTGGCGCCCTCGCCGCCGTCACCGACCCACAAGCCCAGGATGTCCCGGTTCCCTTCCACGGTGACCGCCAAAGCGACGTAGATGGGCCGGTTCGCGACCTGGCCGTCGCGGACCTTGACGTGGATGCAGTCGATGAACACCACCGGATACACGCGGTCCAGGGGCCGGTTCTGCCACTCGGTCATCCCCTCGAGCACCTTGTCGGTGATCGTGCTGATCGTCGTCTTCGACACCTCGCTGCCGTAGACGTCGGCCAGGTGGGCGCTGATGTCGCCGTGGGTCATCCCCCGCGCAGACAACGACAACACGACGTCCTCGATCGACCCCAACCGGCGTTGCCGCTTGGCGACGATCAGCGGCTCGAACGACCCGGCCCGATCCCGGGGCACGTCGATCCGGACCGGGCCGGCCTCCGTCTTTGCGCGGGTGCCGTTGCGGGCATTCGACGCATCCTCGGTGCGTTCGTGTTTGTCGTAGCCGAGGTGGGCCGTCAGCTCGCCCTCCAAGGCCGCCTCCAGGACCAGCTTGGTCAGCTGCGCCAACAGCCCGTCCTCGCCTGCCACGTCCAGGCCGTGGCGTTGGGCGTCGCCGACCAGCTGCGCCACCAGCGCCTTGTCCACCAGCCGTGGCTGTACGACCGTCTGCACGGGCTCCTCAACCTCCATAACGCCCGCCGCAACGGCCGGCTCAACCTGCATGATCATCGGTACCTCCCTGAGTGGGAGTTACACCGTTGAAAGTACAGTCCCCTCAAGCACGGTGCTGGTCACGCTGCGCTCGTCCATGGTCGTTGCCTCTCTCTGCTCGGGAGGATTTCCCCCTATTGGAATATCGGACGGTCAGGTCCTTTCCCGTGGTGTACGGGTGATTCGTCGAGTTAGGCGGTGAGTTCGGCGGGTTCCTCCTTGTCAGTGGTGCCGGGGATGAGGGTGAGGCGGGCTTTCTTGAGCAGTTCGAGGCCGAGGTAGCGGCGGCCTTCGGCCCATTCGTCGTGTTGTTCGGACAGCACGGCGCCGACGAGTCGGATGATCGCCTCGCGGGTGGGGAAGATGCCCACCACGTCGGTACGGCGGCGGATCTCCTTGTTCAAGCGCTCGTTGAGATTGTTCGACCAGATCTGCCGCCACACCCCTTGGGGGAACGCGGTGAACGCCAGCACCTCCTCGCGTGCTTGCTCGAGGTGGTCGTGGACGGCGGGCAGCTTGTTTCGGTCGACCTCGGCGAGGAGTCGGTCGTATTGGGCGTGGACGGCGTCGGGGTCGGCTTGTTCGAACACCGAGTGCTGCCAGGCCTTGACTGCCGGCCAGGCGTGCTTGGGACAGATGCTCATCAGGTTGGCGGTGTAGTGGGTGCGGCACCGTTGCCACGACGCACCGGGCAGCGTGGCCCCGATCGCCTCCACCAACCCGGTGTGCGCATCGGAGGTGACCAGCGCGACGCCGTTCAGGCCCCGGGCAACGAGGTCTTTGAAGAACGTCAACCAGCGGGCATGAGACTCCGAGGTGGAGCACGACACCCCTAGTACCTCGCGGTAGCCATCGTTGTTGACGCCGGTGGCGACCATGACGGCCACCTTCACCACCCGACCACCCTCCCGGACCCGCATCGTCAACGCGTCGGCGGCCACGAACGTGTACGGCCCCTCGTCGAGGGGCCGGTTGCGGAAGTCGGCTACCAGCTGGTCGAGTTCGCCGGCCATCACGCTCACCTGCGACTTCGATAGCCCCGTGATCCCCAACGCCTTGACAAGCTTGTCCATCCGCCGGGTCGACACGCCCAGCAGGTAGCAGGTCGCCACCACGCTCACGAGCGCCTGCTCGGAGCGGCGTTGCCGGGTCAGCAGCCAGTCGGGGAAGAAGCTGCCCTCCCGCAGCTTGGGGACCGCGACATCCAACGTGCCGATCCGGGTGTCAAGGTCACGGTGCCGGTAGCCGTTGCGGCGGTTCACCCGCGACTCGTCACGGACCCCGTGGGGAGCGCCGCACACTTGGTCGGCTTGGGCGGACAGGATCGTGTTCACGAACCCCTCCAACAACTCCCGCAACAAGTCAGGGGAGGACTGACCGAGCAGGTGGTTCAGGAACAGGGCAGGGTCGTCGATACTGGGAACAGCGGTCATCGGTGTGCCTTCCTTCGAGTTGGTTGTGAGAGATCTCTCGAAGAATCACCCGATGACCGCCCCTACATCAGGAGCGACACGCTCACGGTCACCGGCTCGTACACCACTCTGCTGGACTCAACTCATTCAGCGCATACAAGCGCGGGGCGGCATCACCTTCAACCTGCACATCCAGCAGCCGCAACCGGATCGCCGGGGCGTGAAGACCCAGCTCAGAGCCAATGAATGTGCTCGGTGTTTCCCGGGCCTCCCACGAACCCGAGTGCCACCACACACTCGTGTAGGCGTGCCGGCGTCCGCCTTCGTGTGTGGCCATTCCCTGCTCAGGCGCAGCAGCCCTTGCATCCTTTCCATACGCACGGTACGGCTCTCGTGAGCCCTTGGACGGGCATATACTGTGACAAACGGGCCGTTCGGTTCACAAGGTAGAGACGAGGCAAGGATGACCTGCAGTTTTGATGAGTTCGTGCCAGGCACCAACTTTGCCTTGGGGGCCGGAAACGGGTTTGTGCACTTGACCGTTCTCGGCCGAGGGAGGAAGTGGCTCGACGTCAGCCTCAACGGCGCGCCGGCAGTGTTGCTCTGCTATTACGACCCGTTCAACGGCGACTTCGACGGATTCAGGCGAAATCTTCAACTCAGGGGTGGCGCCGTAGAAGCCGCGGCACTCGAGATTCGTGAGGGCATGACCGCCTTGATCATGCAAGATGGCAACAACTACCCCTTCAGCGTGGAATCGGTTTCAATCTTTTGACGGCTCATCACAATCCACGGTGTAGGTGGGGTCTGAATCCGCCGGTCTCCAGGAGGGATCTGGCGATGTAGTTGGTGAGGTTCCGGAAGCCGAGGGCGGAGCCGCGGAGGTGTTCCAACCGCCCGTTGAGGGCTTCGGTAGGCCCGTTCGAGGTGCCGGGCCGGTCGAAGTAGGCGAGGATGTCGCTGGCTCGCTTCTTCAGGGTGCGACCGAGCACGATGACCTCGGCCAGGACTGTCGGAACACCGCTGCCGATGGCCTCGATCACTGCGTGCATCAGGATGCGTCCCTTGGCCGGGTCCGGTTCCCGGTAAGCGGCGACCATCCGCTGGTAGACGGCCCAGGTCGCTTCGACCTGGACGTGGTCGTCGCCGGCGAACAATGCATCCAGTCGGGTCTGCTGCCGGTCGGTGAGCAGGTCGGCTCCGGTGTGGAGGGTGCGGCGGGCCCGGTAGAGCGGATCCGCGGCGTGGCCGCGATGGCCGTGCAAGGTCTGCTGGACCCGACGGCGGCACCGGTCCAGAGCATCCCCGGCCAACCGCACCACGTGGAACGGATCCATCACCGCGACCGCGTCGGGAAGTTCCTCAGCTGTGGCGGTCTTGAAGCCGGTGAAGCCGTCCATCGCGACCACCTCCACCCCGGCCCGCCACGCCTTCGGTTGGGCCGCGAGCCACGTCTTGAACGCCTGCTTGGAGCGGCCCTCCACCATCGCCAACAACCGGGCCGGGCCGGTGTCATCCCTGATCGGGGTGAGGTCGATGATCACGGTCACGTACTTGTCGCCCTTGCGGGTGTGCCGCCAGTTGGGTCGGGCTGTGGCGCCCTGCCGGGGTTGCCCCTCGGTGGGTTTCCACAGCCCGCCCGCCGAACCCGGCGTGCGGCTTTCACCGCACCGGGCTCTCCACGTGAGGGGGGTTGGTCAGCTGGTGGTGGCAGCTGTCGGTGTCCACGGGGTTGGGATGTGGTAGCCGCGGTAGCGGTACCGGGTCACCGTGACGCTGGCTGCGCCACGGAACCGTTGCCCGTCGAAGGTGAGCCGCCAGGTGCCAGGCAGGCAGTACCTGCGCCGGAGCTCTGGCCACCCGATTCGGTGCTTCTTCCGTAGCCAGTTTGGGATTCGTTCCCACGTGTAGGAATCGATCGCGTT
>ERZ724513.321-NODE-321-length-22412-cov-4.755379_pt1 | contig 22412 bp, 19 predicted proteins | sample MGYA00376046_ERZ724513 | MGnify/ENA primary metagenome ERZ724513 (study PRJEB28724, sample SAMN07190883) | activated sludge metagenome | isolation source: activated sludge of sewage treatment plant in Hong Hong | place: Hong Kong | collected 2016-03-17 ...
AAGCGCCTCGGCGGCAGCCCGGCGCACCAACGGCTGATCTTGGCCAACCTCGCAACCTCGCTGTTCGAGCACGGCCGGATCACCACTACCGAGACCAAAGCTCGGGTGCTGCGTCCCTACGCAGAGAAGCTGATCACGAAGGCCAAGCGCGGCGATCTGCACAACCGTCGCGAGGTCTTGAAGGTCATCCGCGACAAGTCCGTCGTACACGTGTTGTTCACTGACATCGCCGAAACCTTCAAGGATCGCCCCGGCGGCTACACCCGGATCACCAAGATCGGCCCACGCAAGGGTGACAACGCACCCATGGCAGTGATCGAGCTCGTGACCGAGGCCTATGCGCCGAAGCCTTCCACCAAGAAGGAAGCCAAGGCCGAAGCCGCTCCCGTGCCGGTCGAGGCAGAAGAGGTCGAGGCAGAAGAGCCAACCGAGGCTCCCGCTGACGAGGCATCTTCCGAGGAAGCCGTGGCCGAAGATGCTGCAGCCGACGAGGCTGTTGCTGAGGCAGCGCCTGCTGATGAGGCTACTGAAGAAGCACCCAAGGACGAAGAGACCGCCTGAGTCCTTCAAGCTCAACAAAGGGTCTTGTGTTCATCGCGAACGCAAGACCCTTTGTTGCGTCATTCGGACTTGGTGGTTGGTGCTCCATGTTGTTTGAGCACGGCCTTGATGGCCTTCCACTTTTCGCCATCAAGTCGCGTAGCTAGCGAACGGGCTTCCTCGGCAAGTGTCTGCTCATCAGGTGCCAAAAGGCCAGCAAACCTAGGGTCGAGTACCCAAGCCGAGTCTTCGCTGGCATGCATAGCCATCTCGTCGAGAAAGAGTTCGAGGGACCGGGCGCGTTGTGGGAGGGTTTCACCTTCCATTGGCACCCAACTTATTTGCTTTTCCCATAACTTGGCTCGGATGTCATCCCCAGAAACGTCCAAGAGAGTCCCCAGAATCTTCGCGGGTAGATGGTGGGCCTTTTGATAGTCCTGTACTTCGCTGGCCAGCCTGATCACGTTGTCGTCAGTGAGTGACACGCCGATCATCAGAACATGGCGAGTCAATAGCAGAGTCTGGAGAACAGATCCCGAAGGGCGATTGTCCGCGTCGTAGCGCAGCATGTGGCGTCTGGTGAGAATGATGTCGTCTTGATGGTTCACGTCGCCGTGAAGCTTAAGAATCCAAGGGTCTCCGACCTTGCACGCAGTCCAAGGTAGCGCAATTCCCTGGTCGAGGTCGGTGCTTGCGACAGCATCTTCGTACAGGGTGTCGTAGTTGGTCGTCACCACTTCGTGGATGTTGAGCCCAGCAAGCAAGACATGCAGTAGGGATGGCGTTGTTGCTTCTCTGATGATTTTGCCAACGTGAGCTCTGAAATCCTCTTGGTCCTGCATCTCAATGAGGGTTGCTTGGTCGACGAGGGACAACTGCTTGATGGCCTCGACATCCAAGCCCTCAGCATCCGTTGATAGGCGCTCGAGGAGTTTGGGCCACGTCGGTAAGCCTGCCGGAACGCCTATACCAGCACCAGTTAGGAGGGCAAGACCACGCATCCTTGCAAGCTTTGCCAATCCATGTGGACTTCTTGCCGCATCGGGTGAGCTCGTTTCCTCACTGGCGTGGTTCTGAAGACGCGTCTGTTGAGCCGCTGCATAGACAGATGATTCGGGCGTTACCAGCGCAAGGTCGATATTGTGAACCGCTACGTTTTCATCTGCCCAATCAAGCAAATCGCTGATCACTTCGCCTCGCTGGTCGCCATATCCCGTGCCACCTAGCCCTATGAACGGTAGGGCGATCAACGGAAGTGCGCGATCTCCCTTCGGGATTTCATGTTCAAGTGTTGTGGCGATCTCTTGCAGCACTGAAGAGAGCCGATTCAGGATCGCTTCGTATTCCAGTGCTGAGGAGCCACCGATGCTGACTGCCCAAACTTCATCGCTTACGCGCCCCCAGCCACGTTGTGGCCAATCCTCTGGCTCGGCCCAAGGGGCGGGGTTCTTCGGGTAGCTGCGGCTCAGGCGTTTCCAGTGATCTTCGATCTTAAAACGATCATCAGACGAAATGATGGCGGCGTCGTGAACCAGGGATTCAATCCGACCATGCAAAACGAATAGATGACCTGTCATGAAGAGAACTCTGCCATCAATTCAGTGATTGATCCCGATGCAGGGAGCCGGAAGGGGCCTGCATGAGGGGGTGGGTAATGGGGCAAGATCAGACGTCGTGCCGGTTGTGTTGGTGTACGTCGAGTCGCAGCAAGGAGCCAGCCAGGGTGACTGCGGGGCCTAGAAGTGCGATCACGGCGATCGTGGCAAGGCCGACCGTGGCCCCCCCAAACCAGCCGACCAAGGCGCCGCCAAACTGGACGGCGCTGTAGCTCCACTTGAAGGGGATCGGTGGATCCCAGGCCAGGGCCGCTGCCTCCGTGGGGCCGGCCCCGGTGTGGCTTCCCAAATAGCCTGCGATGCCGGCGGCGAGCAAAGGGAAGGCCAGGACAAGCATCATGACTTGGCCCACAAGACTGGCGGGGGTGTCCAGCCAGTGCATGGTCAATGGCACGGTGGCGCTGACCACGCCAACTTGAGCCACAGTGCCCACTCCGGGGGTCAGGCCTCGCACGAACGCCAGCACCAAGAAGAGCACTGCGACGATCACGCTCACCACGCCCCAAGCCAGGCCGGTACTCAGAGACAGGCCCGTGATCAGGGTTGAATATCCGTCAGCGCCTAGGTCTGCAGTCAAGAGCAGCCCCACCCCCAGACCGAGACTGCAGCATCCGACGAGCAGCACGATGAGTTGGCGGGCAGTTGGCATGGAGCAGAGTGTGGCAGATATTGAGTTGCCAGAGGCAACGATAGATTCAAGACGTGCGGTTGCGACTCGATCTTTCCTACGATGGCGCCGGCTTTCATGGCTGGGCCACTCAGCCTGACCTGCGCGCCGTTCAAGGCGAACTGACTTCGGCCCTCCAAAAAGTCCTGAGGGTTGAGGAAATCCAACTCACCGTCGCTGGCCGGACTGACACCGGCGTACACGCGCGCGGTCAGGTGGCGCACTTCGACCTAGCCCCTGCGGTTCTCGAGTCCGTCACAGGGCGATCAGATGTGAGCCCGCTGGCCTCTTTGGTACGCCGAGTCAACGGCGTCCTCGAACCGGACATCCGGGTCAGGGCGATCGCTATGGCAGCAGAAGGCTTTGATGCTCGATTCTCGGCGATCTGGCGTCGCTATTGCTATCGCATTGCCGACCACGCGGGTTGTCGAGACCCGTTGACCCGAGGGTTCGTCCTGCACTGGCCGCGCAACCTGGATGAGGCCCTGATGAATGACGCTGCCGAGGCGCTGTTGGGGGAACACGACTTCGCGGCCTTCTGCAAACGCAGGGAGGGCGCCACCACGATCCGGACGCTGCTCGACTTGGAGTGGGAGCGAGACCAAAGCGGCGTACTTGTCGGCACTGTGCGAGCGGATGCCTTCTGCCACAACATGGTGAGATCTTTGGTGGGCTGTTTGATCGCCATTGGTGAAGGGCGTAAGCCGGTCACGTGGGCTGCACAGATCCTGGAAGCCCGGGCCCGCGACAGTGCCGTCGGCGTGGTGGCTGCGCACGGCCTCACCCTCGAAGAGGTGGGCTATCCAGACGACCTGGATCTTGCAGATCAGGCCAAGCGTTCCCGGGTGGTACGTACTCTTTCAAGGTGAGGACCACCGACAAGAGGCAGTGGCATTCGGTGCGGCGACCGCATCGGGAAACAGCCGTGGTGATCACGGCTGCCCTCATCCTGCTCGCCGGCCTCGTCACTGTGGTGCTCTCTCCGAGGGCGGAGCGGTCCACGGTGAAACTGCCTCCCCTTGCGCTGCCGACCCCAGCAGTCCCATCGCCCCCCACTGCTGGGCCAGACCCTGTCTTGGATCTTGTGCACAAACAACTGCCGCTCAGGGTGGCAACTGCCAATATCTATCAACGCCTGAGTTGGCCGAGGGCTGCTGCAGACTTGGAGCGCCTGATGGAGGCCAACATAGATGTGATCGGCCTCAACGAGATCACGCCCGGGCGGGCCGCGGAGATCAAGGGATGGCTTGGTGACGACAAAGGTTGGCACCTTTACGCACCACCCACTACCCCAACGCGATTTCGGGTGAGCAATTCACTGCTGTGGAATGACGCGCGTTTGCGACTCCTAGACTCCGGCAGCGAGTTCGGCAGCCATTCGGGCACCCGCAAATACGCGGTTGATTCGCGTTGGATCACCTGGGCCAAGTTCAAGATCAAGAAGAGTGGCACCAACCTCTACTTCTTGGTTACGCATATGGATCCTGCCGTGGAGCGACGTGGGGTACCTCGCCCCAATGCGACAGTGGGGGCCAACGCCGTCTACATGGACAGACTCAAGTCCTTCGTGCCTGAGTTGACCAAGGCGGCAAAGTCCGGATCGTCCGCTGGCAATGTGGTCATTGTGGGCGACTGGAATGTGAACGCACTCGCAGATCGGCGAGTGCAGGCCGCTGCCATGCCCTTTGTGAGATTGGAGGGCCGTGGTGAAGGCCCAATCATCTCCAACTACACGGCCTTGGGCTTCTCCTTCCCGCCCACGAGTCCAAAGAGCCGTCGCTGGATCGACTACATCGCCTTGTGGAGTGATCTCCCCAAGGGAAACCCCGAGTTGAGCTTCACCAAGCAGTACTCACCCAAGGGCGGCTACTCCGACCACAATCCCGTGATCGCTGACCTGGTGCTCAAATATCCAGCTCTCAGGAAGACCGGGTCTGAATTGCTGCCAACTCCTTTGCAGTGATCTTCTTGAGCCGCTCAACCTCGACTTCATAGCGACTGGTGCGCCCTTGAGCTGTGGTGAAGAACCTGCGCCGCAGACAACCGATGACCAACACGCTGTCACCTGGCAGCCGCCGCATCGCCGCGGCCCGAGTGCGGGCAGACCAGCAGGCCAAATCAATCACATCGACCTTCCGGCGTAGGTCGTCCATTTGTCGGGGTCGATCGACGATCACCCGCAAAGAGACGATCAGATCACCACTTGGCAACTCTCGCTCAATGGGCTCGGCGCTGACCCGGCCGATCAATCTGACTTCATTGTTTGTCAACGACTCAACTTGCATGCGTCGATGATGTACGGCGGATGGGGGCGGTGGCTGAGATGGTGCGGATCTGTGGAGAAGTCGCTCCCTTTTGATCCTTGTGGATGACAACCGGGCATGATTGCTGCATGGCTGAGGAGCACTATTTCACGGCAGATCCGTCAGTGCCGTTCAAGCGTGCGCCGATCCGGGCCCTGGTCTGGGGCCATTGGCTCGAGCTCACGTCAGGCAGTGGGGTCTTCGCGCACGGTCGACTCGACACTGGCACCGGTGTGCTCCTGCGGGAGGTTCCGCCACCACTGACAGCCCGACGGGTGCTCGATCTCGGCTGTGGCTTCGGCGTGATCGGGTTGGCGATCGCGGTCGCTGTGCCTGAGTGCCGGGTCACGGCTGTTGACGTGAATGAGCGCGCGATCCTGCTCGCCAACGAAAACGCAGCGTCACTCGGGGTGGCCGATCGTTTCCATGCCTGTTTGCCTGATCAGGTGCCGGCAGATGAGGAGTACGACGAGATCTGGTCGAATCCGCCGATCCGAGTGGGCAAGGACGCCCTTCACGAACTCTTGCTCAGGTGGCTGCCACGCCTAACCGAATCTGGTCACGCGCGACTAGTGGTGGGCAAGAATTTGGGGGCGGACTCATTGGCCCGCTGGCTCAGTGAACAGGGCTTTCCCACCATCAAGACCTCGAGCAGCAAGGGCTTTCGGGTGCTGGAGGCACGGCGAAACCCAGCCGCTTAGACGCCGTGATGAATAGGCTGCTGGAGTGAGCGTCGCGACACACGGGGAGCGGATACCCGCGCCACTGTTGGTCTTCGGTGGGGTCCTCTCGGTGCAATTTGGGAGTGCCCTGGCCGCGACGATGATCCCGGAGATCGGCGCCGGGGGAGCAGTCCTACTGCGCCTGGTCTTCGCTGCGGCAGCGTTGGTCTTGTTGGTCCGACCGCGCCTTCGTGGGCTCTCGGTGCAGGCCTGGCTGACAGTTGTGGCCTTTGGTTTGTCGCTGGGGGGAATGAACTGGTCCTTCTACGGATCATTGGCCCATCTGCCGATTGGGGTGGCCGTCACGGTCGAGTTTTGTGGGCCCCTCCTCCTGGCTGCGTCGATGTCGCGGCGGGCGGTCGACTTCTTCGCGGTGCTCGCGGCTGCGGCGGGCGTCGTACTCACCTCAAATGCACTTGTCGTGCCATTGGGGGATTTGAGTTGGACCGGCTTGGGGCTGGCATCCTTGGCGGGCGGCTTCTGGGCTGCGTATGTCTTGCTCAGTGCTCGCACGGGGGCGGTGTTCGAAGGCCTGGATGGGTTGGCGATCGCGTTGGTTGTGGCCACGCTGATTGTGCTCCCAGCAGGCTTGCAATCCCAGGAGCTGTGGACGCCTGAGCACATCTTCAAAGGGGTGGGCTTGGCTCTCTTGTCTTCCTTGGTGCCCTATTCCTTCGAGTTGTTGGCCTTGCGGCGGATGCCTGCTCGGGTGTTTGGGGTCTTGTTGTCCACCGAGCCAGCCGTGGCCGCCATGGCGGGCCTTGTCGTGCTCGGTCAGCGACTCTCTGCTCTGCAGGTCGCTGGTTTGGCGTTGGTTGTGCTGGCCAGTGCCCTGGTGCTTGGGTCAGGCGCTTCGGCACGGACCTTGGCTGAAGAACCCGGCGTGATTGAGGGTGCCTGATGGCTGACAAGGCGATGTGTCCTGTGTCACAGTTGCGGGCATGACAGACGCGCCCGCGCCCCAGTACCTCGATGACCGCCTCAACTATTGGGCTCAGGTCACCCCAGATGTCGAGTGCATGTCCTATCTCGAACGATCGTGGACCTTCGGCCAATGGCACGAGAGAGTACGCCGCTGTGCCGGGGCTCTGCGGCAGGCTGGCGTGGGCCGTGGTGACGTGATTGCCTTCCTCGACAAGAATCATCCGGCCTGTGTCGAGATGACCATCGCCGCAGCGATGTTGGGTGCTGCAAATGCGGTGATCAACTTCAGGTTGGCTGGAGCCGAGATCGACTATGCGATCAATGACTCTGGGGCCAAACTCCTGGTGGTGGGCAGCGAATTGCTGCCCACCATCGATCAGATCAAGGACCAGTTGCCCGGCGTACAAACCATCTGGGAGGTGACCCCAGACGGAGCCGAGGGAGACGAATACGAGCAAGCCTTGGGGCAGGCGGAGCAGATTGACCGTGACCCGGCAGTCACGCCGGATGACGTCGTACTCGTGATGTATTCATCTGGCACGACCGGACGCCCCAAGGGTGTGATGATCACCCAACGCGCTCTGATCGCGCACACACTCAACGCCCATGACGGCTGGGAGTTTGACCCCGGTGACAAGAACATGGTCGCGATGCCGCTCTTCCACGTGGGCGGCACCTCATATGTGCAATTCGGCATCCACGATGGGGTGCCCAGTGTGATGACTCGAGACCCCGATGGCGCCTCTTTGGCAGGGGCGATCTTGAAGGGAGCCAATCGCACCTTCTTGGTGCCGGCCGTGCTGGCCCAGGTGTTGCAGGCCGGTCCAGACGCCATCAAATTGTTCGGCGCTTTGAAGACATATTGCTATGGGGCCTCGCCGATGCCGTTGCCGCTGTTGCGCGCGGCGATGGAGGCATGGCCCGACACCGACTTCATCCAGGTCTATGGTCTGACCGAAGTTTGTGGAGTGGCCACCCACCTGATGCCTGATGATCATCGAGATGCAGACCATCCTGAGAGGTTGGTCTCTGCAGGCACTCCCGTGCCCGGTGTCGAAGTCAAGATCGTTGACCCAGCGACTCTTGAGGAAGTGCCGGTCGGCGAGCACGGTGAGATCTGGATGCGTACGCCGCAGCTCATGCTGGGCTTCCTCAACAAGCCCGAGGCCACTGCCGAAGTGATCACCGACGATGGTTGGTTCCGCACCGGAGACATGGGCAAGGTCGACGAGGGTGGTTATGTCTTCGTGCAAGACCGACTCAAGGACATGATCATCTCTGGTGGCGAAAACATCTACAGCCCAGAGATCGAGCGGGTGCTCGCTGAGCATCCAGCGGTCATGGAGGTGGCGATCATCGGCGTACCCGATGACACCTGGGGTGAGGTGGTCAAGGCGGTCGTGTCACTCAATGAAGGCCACACTGCGACCGAAGCCGAGCTGATCGACTATTGCAAGGAGTCGTTGGCGTCGTACAAGTGCCCCAAGTCGGTCGACATCGTGGAACTCCTGCCGCGCAATCCCACTGGCAAGATCCTCAAGCGTGACCTGCGTCAGCCCTATTGGCAGGGCAGGGAGAGCTCGATCGTTTGATCGATCAAGGTGTGACTCAACTGCTCGGTATGGCGAAGGCCTGCTCACCCTTGACGATCCGCAGACCCGGCATGCCGTGGCTGCGGGCATAGTCGATCGATTGCTTCAACGACACCAAGGTGTTGGACAGCGGCGGCCAGAAGTTGAGTGACGTCAATGTGCCGACAGGGCGACCGGAACGGTCCATGTAGCCAGCCCCTGAGTCATGCTCGATGCCGAAGTTGAAGCTGTAGATGAAGGCATTCCATGGCGCTGGCCAAAACATCATCGCCGTGGTCGGTTTCGACGCATCATTCCCGGTGCGATATTGGCTGTTGAGATAGCCATACATCAACTGGAACCAACCGGGGAAGCCTGAAGCCTCGGTGGTGTTTGGGCCGCCCCAGTGGGGCACCGTGGGATCAACTTTGGCTCGGTCAGACTCATCCACCTTGATCAACGCAAAATCGTTGTTGTTGCACAGGGTCTGGTCGGTTTGGCCTTCGCCGTGCATGGCCAGCCAAGAGCTGTAGACGATCGTGCCTGAGCCGACGACGGTGCCGGAGTCGTTGGCGGACTTGTCGACCACGAAGTCGGCCCGATCGCCCAGGGGTGCGGGGTTCATCAGGCAACCATTGAGCGAGGTCTGGTTGTCTTCCTTGGGATTGCAGTGCGCGGTGTAGCCGAGATAGAGCGCCCCGGTGTCGTCAGTGAAGACGAAATTCGTCGTACACACGGTGAACGGTGTGACCACCTGGGTGCCCGGATGGATTGGGCGCTGTGGATCTGGAATGTAGGGGCCGGCGGCGAACGCAGGGCTCTGGCCGATCGTGATCAGGCCGAGCGTCATCAGAAGGGTCGTGAGCAGCCCGACCATTGTCGTCAAGAGGGCTCGCAGGGGCAGGCGCATGTGGTCATTTTGCCCCACATTGGCTGCTCCGTCGCCTACAGAGCTGGTCTGGTGCAGTCCACGAAGAGTTCCCCACAAGCATCAGGTGGCCCCCAATCTGGACTCGTGCGGAAGCTATTCGCCTATTTCGACTGGAACATCCTCAATTGTGGATGGCGTGGACACGTGCTCTACGCGCCTACCGAAACTGACCTGGCGAAGCGGATCAGCATCGAAACTCCAAATGGAGTGGCCTGGCGTTGTCTGCGCTGCGAGGCCTATGTGGTGGGCAAACCACACTCCAGCGGACCTGCCCAAGACGCTCCCTTGGTGCTGCGTGGCAAGGCTTTGCGCGATGCGCTGATCCTGCGGGCCTATGCGGTGGAAAGGCTGGTCAGAGGCACGCTGATGGTCTTCTTGGCGATTGGGGTCTACATCTTCAAGGACTCCAGGCACGCCCTCAGCGACCTCATGGAGACCTACGTGCCGCTGCTCCAGCCAGCCGCCACCCGAATGGGCATCGACTTGGACAACTTCGGACCGGTGCGTTTGTCGCACCGGATCTTGAACATGAACCCAGACACTCTCAACTTCGTGATCACGATCATCGCCGTCTACAGCGTCCTGCTGTTTGCACAAGGAATCGGGCTGTGGTCGATGAAGAGATGGGGGGAGTACGTCGCAGCAGTGGCCACCTCCGTGTTCATCCCCTTTGAGATCCACGAGCTTGTGGAGCAGGTGACTTGGGTCAGGGTCTCGGTGTTGGTGTTCAACATCTTGCTGGTCCTCTACATCGTGTGGACGAAGCGACTATTCGGATTCCGTGGCGGAGTCGAGGCCTTTGTCGAAGAGATGCACAGCCAATCGGTGATGGAGATCGAGCACGCGGCGATTGCTGGCCCCAAGCCTGCTGAGAGTTAGGCGAGCCTGCGTCAGTATTTCGTGGTGACTCGGGGGATGATGGTCTTGACCACACCTAGTCGGTCCAGCACTTGGGGAAGTGATTGCAGTGGCTGGGAACGAGACCAGATATGTCTTCGATTTTGCCGAGGGCAACAAAGATCAAAAGGATCTTCTCGGAGGCAAGGGTGCCAACCTTGCCGAGATGGTTCGTTTGGGTCTTCCGGTGCCGCCAGGCTTCATCTTGACCACCGAGGCGTGCACGGAGTACTTCACCACTGGTGACTTCCCCCCTGGTCTCGATGAGGAGATCAGCGCTCACCTCGCCGCCTGTGAAGCCGCAATGGGCAAGACGCTCGGTGAGCCCAAAGACCCGCTGCTGCTTGCAGTCAGATCCGGCGCGAAGTTCTCCATGCCCGGCATGATGGAGACGGTCCTCAACGTCGGTCTCAATGATGACTCCGTGCAGGGCTTGGCGACGGTGGCGGCAGACCCGCGCTTCGCTTGGGACTCCTATCGCCGGTTGTTGCAGATGTTTGGCTCCACCGTGCTGGGGGTTGACGCGGAGTACTTCGCCGAGGCTTTGGGGGAGCAGTTGTTGGCCCAAGGAGTGGACAAGGATCAAGAGCTCTCCGTGGCTTCGCTGCAGGCGCTGGTGGCGTCGTACAAGGCGATCATCCGAATCCATGCCGGTCGAGATTTTCCGCAAGACCCGCGTGAGCAACTCGACTTGGCAATCCGGTCGGTCTTCGACTCTTGGAACACCGACCGTGCCCGGCTCTATCGCCGACAGGAGAAGATTCCCGAGGATCTTGGCACTGCGGTGAATGTGTTGGCGATGGTCTTCGGCAACTTGGGCGCTGGCTCTGGCACGGGCGTGGCCTTCACCCGTGACCCGGCAACCGGCAACCAAGGCGTCTATGGCGACTATCTGGAAGATGCCCAAGGCGAAGACGTCGTCGCGGGGATTCGCAATACCTTGCCGCTGGCCGCCTTGGAGGCCATCGACAAGGACTCCCATGACCAGTTGCTCAAGATCATGGACACCTTGGAGCGCCATTACCTCGACATGTGTGATGTGGAGTTCACCATCGAGCGTGGCAAGTTGTGGATGTTGCAGACCCGAGTGGGCAAGCGCACCCCGGAGGCCGCCTTCAAGCTCGCTGTGCGTTTCGTCGATGAAGGGCTGATCGACATGGATGAAGCCTTGCGTCGGGTCAGCGGCGAACAACTGGCCAGACTGATGTTCCCCGGATTTGAAGTCGATGCTGCAGTTGACTCCTTGGCGACCGGGATGGGGGCCTCGCCAGGGGCAGCAGTTGGCAAGGCAGTGTTTGACTCTGCAACGGCCGTCGCCTGGGCACAGCGGGGCGAAGACGTGATCTTGGTGCGTCAAGAGACAAATCCCGATGACCTGCACGGCATGGTTGTGGCCAAGGGCATCCTGACCAGTCGCGGCGGCAAGACCTCTCATGCAGCCGTGGTGGCCAGAGGGATGGGGCGCACCTGCGTGTGTGGCGCCGACGACCTGCAAGTCGACGTCAAGGGCAAGTGCTTTTCACTCCCCGACGGCAGGAGAGTCAACGAAGGCGAGGTCATCTCCATCGACGGCACCAGCGGCGAGATTTTCCATGGCGCCATCCCCTTCCACGACTCGATCGTCGTACAACATTTTGAAGGTGCTGATCATGAAGACAGCGAGCTGGTGGCGGCAGTAGCCAGACTCATGACTCATGCAGATCGCGTACGCCGATTGGCCGTTCGGGCCAATGCAGACACGCCTGAGGACGCGGCCAGGGCTCGCCGATTTGGCGCAGAAGGGATTGGGTTGTGTCGCACCGAGCACATGTTCTTGGGTGAGCGTCGCCAACTCGTCGAAGACCTGATCGTGGCTGCGGACGACGCGGAGCGAGACCTAGCCCTGGCAGCTCTCCTGCCGCTCCAACGTGAAGACTTCGAGCGCATCTTTGCGGCCATGGACGGGCTGCCGGTGACGATCCGCCTCCTTGATCCGCCGCTGCACGAATTCCTCCCCAACCTGACCGAACTCTCCGTTGAGGTGGCGCTGGCTCGAGAGCAGGGTGCCCCGGATGAGCGGCTTCGTCGCCTGCTCAGCGAAGTGCAACGCCTGCATGAGCAAAACCCCATGCTGGGTCTGAGAGGGGTACGCCTCGGCATCATCATCCCCGGCCTGTTCGTCATGCAGGCCCGAGCGATCATGGAGGCTGCTGCTGCTCAGAGTGCTCGCGGACTGACGCCGCGACCGGAGATCATGGTGCCTTTGGTCGCCACCGCGGACGAGTTGGCCGTGATCAAGAGCCAGGTCGAGGCAGTCGCTGACTCGGTGCAGCAAGAGACCGGCTATGCCTGCGACTACAAGATCGGCACCATGATCGAGTTGCCCAGAGCCGCCTTGACTGCAAGGCAAATCGCAGCCCACGCGGAGTTCTTCTCCTTCGGCACCAACGACTTGACCCAGATGACCTGGGGCTTCAGCCGAGATGACGTGGAGGCAACCTTCCTGCCCCACTATCTCGATGAGGGGCTCTTGTCGGTCTCTCCGTTTGATTCACTCGATGTGATTGGGGTGGGTGAGCTGGTGCGGATGGGCGCCGAGCGCGGTCGTCAAAGTCGACCAGATATGCATCTGGGTGTCTGCGGTGAGCACGGGGGCGATCCTGCGAGCATCCACTTCTTCGAAGAAGTTGGCCTCGATTATGTCTCTTGCTCCCCTTTCCGCGCCCCGGTCGCTAGGTTGGAGGCTGGCCGAGCGGTGTTGCTGCGGAAGGGTGCATAGATGACCTATCAGTCACGGATAGTTTCACGGCGACGTCCGTTGGGGCTCTTTCACTTCGCTGACCCCAGGCACTGGACCCCCACCGACCTGCGGATCGCCTACGAGCAGGGCAGTCAAGCACTCCTTGACGAAACGATCATGACTGGCTTCAGGGTGGCTCGCACTCGCCGCTCGACGCGTCGACTGCACCAGATCATCGCCGAGGCTGAAGGTGCCCTGGAGGTGTACGACGAAGCCGGCTGGTTGGCGCGGCCCGAGCTGGCCTATGCCAAACAGGTGGCGCCACTGCCAGATGATCTGTCTATCCGACCTGGCCGTAGCACGGGCACCGACTTCGAGCACCTGCAGTTTCCGAGCGGCTATCAACCGCACCCCGATGATCCGTCGTCTCGCCGATGGTCGGCGATGGTGGCCAATCGAGATGTGCATGCATGGGTGCTACGCCATGAGCGGCCACGACCTTGGGTGCTAGGGGTGCACGGTGCTGAGATGGGTCGGCCCTTCGTTGACTTCATGCTCTTCCGGGCCAGATGGATGCACGAAAAGCTCGGCCTCAATGTGGCGCTGCCAGTCATGCCTCTGCACGGGCCGCGAGCCGGTGGCGGGCACTTCCCATCCGAGGTGGTGGCCCACAACGTGCACGGCATCTTGCAGGCGGTCGCCGATGTGCGGCGTACCCTCGCCTGGATCCGCAATGAGCAACCCGGCCAGCCAATCGGTTTGCACGGCATCTCCTTGGGCGGACACATCAGCGCGATCGTGGCGAGCCTGGAGACTGAGCTGGCCTGCGCGCTGATCGGGGTGGCACCGATGGACCTCGTCTTGCTGCTCGAACGACACCACGGCACTGGGCATGGCCACGACTTGCGCGTGCAGAACTTCGAGTTGGGCGCCCGACTCGGTCAAATGACCACGCCCTTGCGGATGCAGCCCAAACTGCCACGGGAGCGGCGCTATTTCTACGCCGGTGCCGTTGACCGACTCGTGGACTTCGCGGATCATCAGGCCCCGATGATCGCGCACTGGGACTATCCCAAGACCTTGGTCTACAACGGCGGCCATGTCGGCATCGGGATGGCCAAGGAGTTGCCCGGCTTTTGGGCCAGGGCCTTCGCGGAGTCGGGTCTGATCAGGCCCAGGGGTGTGAGCCCTAGCTCCAGCGCTGCTCTGACGGGATGAAGTCCAGACGCCGATCGCCGGTGTAGATCTGCTTGGGGCGGGCGATCTTCTGCTCCTTGTCTTCGGTCAGCTCAACCCATTGGGCCAGCCAGCCAGGAGTGCGACCGATCGCAAATAGCACGGTGAACATCTCTGGCGGGAAGGCCAAGGCCTCGTAGATGAGTCCTGAGTAGAAGTCGACATTCGGATAGAGACGACGCTTGACGAAGTATTCGTCTTCAAGAGCGATCTTCTCCAACTCCACGGCAATGTCGAGCAGTGGATTGGTGCCGGTGACCTCGAAGACGTCATCGCAGGCCTTCTTGATGATCTTGGCCCGAGGATCGTAGTTCTTGTAGACGCGGTGTCCAAAGCCCATCAGGCGTTCTTCGCCGGCCTTGACGCCCTTGATGAAATCGGGGATGTTTTCGGCCTTGCCGATGCGGCGCAGCATCCGGAGTACGGCTTCGTTGGCGCCGCCGTGAAGCGGGCCGTACAGGGCACCGATGCCAGCCGCCACCGAGGAATAGGGGTCAACATGACTTGAGCCCACCGAGCGTACGGCGTTGGTGGAGCAGTTCTGCTCATGGTCGGCGTGCAGGATGAACAGCGTGTCCAGGGCCTTGACTAGGCGTTCGTCTGGCGCATAACGCTGCTCGCTCATCTTGAACAGCATCGACAAGAAGTTCGCGGTGTAGCCGAGATCGTTGTCGGGGTAGATGTAGGGCTTGCCTTGGGCATGCCTGAAGGCCCACGCGCCCAATGTCGGCATCTTGGCGATCATCCGGATGATCTGGATGTGTCGATTGTCGGGGTCGTCGATGTTGTTGGACTCCGGATAGAAGGTCGACAGCGCGCCGACCGAAGCCATCAACATGCCCATCGGGTGGGCGTCGTAGCGGAATCCCTGCATGAAGCCGCGCACATTCTCGTGCACGTAGGTGTGGAAGGTGATCTCATGCACCCACTGCTCGTACTCGGCCTTGGTGGGCAGTGAACCCTTGATCAGTAGATAGGCAACCTCAAGGAAGCTTGCTCCTTCGGCGAGTTGCTCGATTGGATAACCGCGATATTCAAGGATCCCGTGCTCGCCGTCGATATAGGTGATCGCGCTCTTGCAGGAAGCGGTGTTCACGAAGCCGGGGTCATAGGTGGTCAGGCCCGGCTCGTCGTCGATGGTCCTGATCTGGAGTAGGTCGCTGGCCTTGATCGCGCCTTGGCTGATCTCCACCTCATAGGACTTGCCGGTGCGGTTGTCGGTGATCGTCAGTGAGCCATCGGGCTGGGTGCTGTGTGTGGCTTGGTTGTCGTTGGCGGTTGCCACGCGAACTCCTTCTTGGTGTGGCCTCAGCTCCGATGGGTGCCGCTGCCTTCGTCGGATCGGGTCGTGATCACCTCCAGCCTATGACATGGGGCCACGGTCTACCACCGGAAGCACGAGGTTCGGACAACGAGGATGGGCAGGCTGTGGGTCCGCGAACCGCCCATGCCGCTGCCTGTTCGGCGTTACCCTGAAGGGATGCTGAGACGGCCACGAGTGCAGGGGATGCTGGGTGTGGTGATCTCGCTGTGCTTGGCCGTTGCATGGGCCGCGGCATCCCCGGCCTCGGCGGCTGATTCAACAGATCTGGTGCGCGACATCTCGCCGGGGTTGGGGGAGAGCAGTCCAAGAGAGTTCGTGGTCGCCGGGCAGGTTGCCTTCTTCGTCGCTGAAGATCCCACCCATGGTGCTGAGCTGTGGAAGACAGACGGCACACCCGCCGGTACTGCTTTGGTCAAAGACATCCGCTCGGGCCCACTGGGAAGCTCGCCAACCTCCCTGACCGCGCTGGGCAGCACGGTCTTGTTCCGAGCAGATGACGGCAGCGGCGCCAATGGCGCCGAGCTGTGGAAGAGCGACGGCACGAGTGCGGGTACGACGATGGTCAAGGACATCAACGTCGGGGCGGCATCTGGCTCTCCGGATCGCCTTGTCGTCGTGGGCACGAGAGTCCTCTTCGAGGCAGTTGATGCCGGAAACGGTAAGGAGTTGTGGCAGAGCGACGGCACCCTCACTGGCACTTCGATGCTCAAAGACATTCGACCTGGAAGCCAATCAAGCGATCCTGGGCCGATCACGGTCGGCGACGGGGACGGCTTCTTCACGGCAAATGATGGGGTCAACGGGGTGTCTGTCTGGAAGAGCGATGGCACCGAGGCGGGCACCAAGTTGGTGAAGGACATCCCGGCCACCTCATTGACTGCGGTCGGGGATGTGGTCTATTTCGCGGCCGACGACGGTGTCAATGGTGTCGAGCTTTGGCTCAGTGATGGCAACACCAGTGGCACCCAGATGGTCAAGGACATCAACACGACAGGGTCTAGTGGCCCCTCAATGTTGACTGCAGTCGGCGACCAGGTGTTTTTCCGTGCCGACGACGGGACGGGTAAAGGCGCCGAGTTGTGGCGTAGCGACGGCACATCAGTGGGCACCGGGATGGTCAAGGACATCAATCCGGAGGCAAACAGCTCCTACTTGAGCGAGCTCACCGCAGTCGGGGTAGACCTGTTCTTCCAGGCTGACGACGGTGACTCTGGCTCAGAGCTGTGGCGTAGCGACGGCACCGAGTTGGGTACGATGAGGGTACGGGATATCAACCCAGGCTCACCCAGCAGCAACCCGATCCAGCTCACGGCCGTCGGGTCGCAGCTCTACTTCTCGGCCGACAATGGATCAGCAGGTGCGGAGTTGTGGCGCAGCGACGGCTCTGACCAAGGCACCATCATGGTCAGGGATATCAACTCTGGGCCCGGTGGCAGTTTTCCCGTGGGCCTGACTGCACTCGGGCCTGCGTTGTTGTATGCCGCCACTGATGGGATCCATGCCCGAGAGTTGTGGCGTACTGGTCCGCTGCCTGTGTCACCAGTGCACCCGGTGACTCCGATCATCTTCGACGTACATCAACAGGCCGGTGGCCCCAATGCGCGTGCGCAGTTGTCTTTGGTGGCGCCTGCTCCGGGGAGCTTGTCTGTGCGATCGGTGCGCCCAAAGCGCAGGCCACTTGTGCGAGCGGTGAAATCCCCGCTCGCGGCGGGGCGCTCGTCGGTGACCTTGTCATTGACCAGGGCTGGGCACAAGAAGTTGAATCGCAGTTTTGCCAAGGCCAAGCGCAGGGCGAGGGCGACGAAGAATCCCGCTCTGAGAGTCGGGCGGGTGAAGTGCCGGGTGCGGCTCATCTATGTGCCGAATGGGGGAGCCCCGGTGACGGTGGTGGCCAACTTTGAGTTCTTGAAGCGCTGATTTGGCTCTAACTCCTCGCCACAGGTAGTGTTTGTCCTTGCGATTCCTGCCGCCTTGAGGATTTCGATCCGCCAGGCAGACTCCACCCAGCATCGGTCAACCGGTCGTTGGTCGCGGGAGCAGTGTTCGTCAGGCGTCGCAGCAACACCGCTGGTCGGGAACCCCCGACCAGTTACGAACGAGTAGAAGGCAGTAGCGCGTGCGCACATACAGCCCCAAGCCCGGCGACATCCAGCGCGAATGGCATGTCATCGATGCCACCGACATCGTCCTTGGTCGCCTAGCCAGCCAGACCGCAAATCTCCTGCGTGGCAAGCACAAGCCCATCTTTGCGCCCCACGTCGACACCGGTGACTTCGTGATCATCGTCAACGCCTCCAAGGTGGCGTTGTCAGGTCAGAAGGCCACCAAGAAGATGTCCTATCGTCACTCCGGCTATCCCGGTGGCTTGACCGCCACCCCGATTGGTGACCTGCTTGAGAAGGATGCCCGCCAGGCCATCGAGAAGGCCGTTTGGGGCATGTTGCCCAAGAACCGCCTCGGCCGGCAGATGCTCAAGAAGTTGAAGGTCTATTCAGGCCCTGAGCACCCGCACACCGCCCAGAAGGCCAAGCCCTTCGAGATCAAGCAGATTTCCCAGTAAGGACATTCAACGTGGCTGAAAACAACGACGTGACCGAAAACATCGAAGACGACTACACCGTCAACGAAGAGGGCGTTGCCTACTCCAGCGAGAGCGCACCGACCCCTGACACCCCCGCCCGCGTGGCCAATGTGGCCCCAGCGGCCGCAACCGGTCGCCGCAAGGAGGCCGTGGCTCGTGTCCGGATCATCCCCGGCACCGGCCAGTGGACCGTCAACGGGCGTGCCCTTGACAACTACTTCCCCAACAAGCTGCACCAGCAAGTGGTCAACGAGCCCTTCGTCACCACGCGCATGGAAGGCCGCTTCGACGTGATCGCCCGCATCGACGGTGGCGGCATCACCGGCCAGGCCGGCGCCTTGCGCTTGGGTGTGGCTCGTGCGCTCAATGCTGTTGACGTCGAGGCCAACCGTGCCCTGCTGAAGAAGGCTGGCTTGTTGACTCGCGATGCTCGCATCATCGAGCGCAAGAAGGCTGGCTTGAAGAAGGCCCGTAAGGCTCCGCAATACAGCAAGCGCTGATCTTGGCGGCGCTGCGCGCTGCCATGGGCATCCTGGCCGACAGGGGTGTGGTGACCAGATGAGCAAGAAACTCTTCGGTACCGACGGGGTGCGGGGTCTGGCAAACGAGACCCTCACCGCCGAGTTGGCGCTGGATCTGTCGGTTTCGGCTGCCCACGTGTTGGCCGAACTCGGCACCTTCGAGGGCCATCGGCCACTGGCAGTGGTCGGGCGGGATACCCGGATTTCGGGGCAATTCCTCGAAGCCGCAGTTGTGGCTGGTTTGGCCTCCGCTGGTGTCGACGTACTTCTCCTGGGAGTGCTGCCGACTCCAGGGGTGGCTTGGCTGACCGACTCGCTCGGTGTCGACCTGGGAGTCATGCTGTCTGCCTCGCACAACCCGATGCCTGACAATGGCATCAAGTTTTTGGCCCGCGGCGGAGAAAAGCTAGACGACCTGATCGAACGCCAAATCGAGAGCCGCCTCGGAGAGCCCTGGGATCGCCCGCTTGGCGAGAAGATCGGCAGAGTGATCACCCATGACACCGCAGTGGAGGAGTACGCCGCACACCTGACATCCACGGTCGGCTCGCTGGCGGGGCTGCGCGTCGTACTCGATTGTGCCCATGGGGCCGCCTACGAGGTCGGCCCCAAGGCATTTGCCGATGCCGGGGCCGAAGTGATCGCGATCTGCAATGAGCCAGATGGGTTGAATATCAACGAGGGTTGCGGCTCGACTCACCTAGAGCTCTTGCAGGCAGCCGTCGTAGAGCACGGCGCGGATGCTGGTTTTGCGCTGGACGGTGACGCTGACCGATGCCTGGCCGTGGCGGGCAATGGTGAGCTCGTCGATGGAGACCAGCTCATGGCCATCTTGGCCATCGCGATGAAGGGTCGTGGGGTGCTCGCGCACGACACCGTGGTGGCCACGGTAATGAGCAATCTGGGCTTTGTGCAGGCCATGAAGGCAGCCGGAGTCGGGGTACGCCAGACCAAGGTCGGCGACCGTTATGTGCTTGAGGCAATGAAGATAGACGGCTTCACCTTGGGCGGTGAGCAGTCTGGGCATGTGATCATGAGCGACCACGCCACCACCGGTGATGGGCTCCTGACCGCACTGCACATCGCCGACCGGATGAAGCAGACGGGCAAGTCCTTGGCCGACCTCGCGGCGGTGATGACTCGGCTGCCACAGGTCTTGATAAATGTTTCTGACGTCGACAAGTCGCGCGCAGACGACGACTTCGTGCTGGCCGCAGCAGTCGCCAAGGCCGAAGCCGAGTTGGCCGATGGTGGTCGGGTGTTGCTACGACCCTCGGGCACGGAGTCCTTGGTGCGGGTGATGGTCGAGGCTCAGACCGCCGACCAGGCCCAAGCGATCGCCGAGCGACTGGCAGAGGTTGTCAAGCAACAACTCGCGCTTTGACCGCGCCGACGACCAATCGCACATCACAGCAGGGCGCTGATCTCATCGGCCACTTCAGAGGGATGAGTCAGCTGCACCTGGTGCGGCGCACCACGGAGTACGACGTGCCGCACCCGGAGTGCGGTGCCTTCGCGGCGTAGGGCCCGCACCACACCGTCTTGTTGACGTGCCCATGACCTCGACCAATTGTGTGAGGGCAGTGCAGTGATCACCGTGACGGCGATCTGGGGCAACGGATGACTCTTGCGCAGGGTCAGGAGTTGCTCCTGCCATGGCTCGTAGTTGGCCAAATCGCTGGCCAACAAATCCCAGGTGGCGCCCGCGGCGGCCAGTCGATCTGTCGCCGGTCTGCGATCATGGTCGACGCTGGCAGAGCGGGGCTCAGTCATCTTGCGGATCAACGGCCCAACGATTGGCCGTGCTCCCAGTCGTTGCAAAGTGTTGTTGAATCGCTGGAACTCGCGCGGGATGGCGCGCTCTGTGATGGAGCTGAGCGTGGTGGGCCTGGTGGCCACGCTGCCATCGACCAACACCAGACCACTGACGAGCTCTGGCCTGAGCCGGGCCAATGCTTCAGCCACGAAACCACCCATCGAGTGGGCCACGAGCACTGCTGAGTCGCTTGGTTGGCGGTCGATGATCTGTGCCACCCCATTCGCAGCAGTGGCTAGCGAGGTGAGGCCTTCGGTCCGTTGCACAGACACAACATGGGCCCTTTGGTGGAGATGGTGAGCGATCGGCAACCACTCTGACCAAAGCCCGCCCGCGCCTCCCAAACACACGACGAGGGGCTGGTCTGGGAAGTCCGCGAGGAGGTGTGGCTCAGCGATCATCGGCGGGTCATTTGCCGATCGACTTCAGATGGTGGGGCACGTAGAGCAGCCACAAGACCGCCAAGAACACCTGCGTGCGCTGGGCCAGGCCAAGCGCGTCGGGGCCGGGCAGGGCGAAATATTCGAAGGCAACGATCTCCCACATCGTCCAGACAGACGTGGCCAATAGCAGGATCGCCAGTGTCCACGTGACCCAGGTCTCTGGCACCTGTCGGTCGTGATGGGCCAGGGCCATCGCCAGCGCCACCGAGGCGATCAGGAGGAAGAGTCCGGCCAGGGTTGAGGTGATGTTGTGGATGTTGTGGCTCAGCGGCACTGCGAAGGCCGCATCTCGCTTCTCGCACACCGGGTCATTGGTCGGGGTGCAACTCATCGGGAAGATCGCATCCAACATGGTGGACAGGCCAAAACCAGCGATCGACCAGCGCCCTACTCGCCACCAGGCTGGCGTAGCCGGTGCCCGCCAAAGCCACATTGCAGCGAGCAGAGTGGCTCCGGCGAAGGCATCGCTGAGCCGGAAGAGCCGTGCGAAGGGTTGCCCTTCAGCGTACAACTCCGAGACGAAGGAGGTGCGTGGTGAGAGCTCGGAGCCGACCCATGGGGCGATCACCCAAGTGGAATAGGCGAGTGCGGCGACATAGAACAGCGCGATTATGAGTGAGCGCCGACGGTCAGGATCCATCGCGGCTCAGTCAGCCTTCAGCCACGAGTGCTCGCACGACCTCGGGGAGCTTCGCTGCCACCTGCATTGGGGTGAGCGGCCCGCCGCCACCTGCCAGACCGGCGGCTGCGCCATGAAGCCATGACCCCACGCTGGCCGCATCGAAGGGCTCGAGCCCCGCGGCCAGTAGCGACCCGATCACTCCGGTGAGCACATCGCCAGCCCCAGCCACGCCCAGCCACGACGAGCCGATGGTGGTGACCCGTGCTCGCCCGTCAGGCCTGGCGATCAGGGTGTGGTGCCCCTTGAGGAGTACGACGCATTCGAATCGGGCCGCGGCCAGCCGCGCGTAATGAAGCTGCGCTGCCTCGATCTCAGCCCGCTCGACAGCAAGCATCATGGCGAGCTCGCCAGCATGTGGGGTGAGTACGACGGGCATCGGCAGCGGCCCGGAGACGTGCTGCAGGGCGTCTGCATCGATCACCAGGGGTACGCCGTCGGTCAATGCCGCAGCCAGAGCACTACCTGCTTCTTCGGCGGCACCAGAGCCAACGGCCCATGCCTGGACCCTGCCCGGGCCGACGACGACCTCGGGATGTGCGGTTAGTACTTCGCTGGCAGCGCTGCCGACATAGCGGACCATGCCGATCAGCCCTTGGACTGCTGCGGCCGTGCACAGCACTGCCGCGCCTGGATAAGTGCTGGAGCCGGCTCTGATCCCCAAGACCCCGCGGGTGTATTTGTGGTCGCTTGCGGACGGCAGTGCGATGTGCTCGGCGACATCACTGGTTTGAAATGACTCCACTGCTGCGGTCGGGAGATCAAGCCCGATGTCGACGATCTCGACGCTGCCGCATCGAGACGCTGCTGGCTCAACGAGATGGGCGACCTTGTAGGTGCCAAAGGTGACGGTCAGGTCTGCACAGACCGCCGCCCCATCCAGGCAACCAGTGTCGACCTCGACGCCGGAAGGCACATCCAC
>ERZ724513.323-NODE-323-length-22348-cov-7.472704_pt1 | contig 22348 bp, 20 predicted proteins | sample MGYA00376046_ERZ724513 | MGnify/ENA primary metagenome ERZ724513 (study PRJEB28724, sample SAMN07190883) | activated sludge metagenome | isolation source: activated sludge of sewage treatment plant in Hong Hong | place: Hong Kong | collected 2016-03-17 ...
GAAGCTGCCGGCTGCGGCCCCCGGATCGTCCGCGTCGCAGATCGCCCGGCCCACCGCCACCCGGCGCGCACCGGCGGCGAGCACCTGGTCGAGGTTGGTCAAAGTGATGCCGCCGATCGCGAACCAGGGCTTGGCGCCCTTGGCCTGCGGGGGCGCCACAGCGGCGGCGTGCCGCACCAGGTCGAGGCCCGGCGGCCGTCCGAACAGCGCCAACCCGCCGAAGCTCGGCCCCACGGTGAAGAAGTCGATCTGGTCGTCGGCCACGGCGGCGTCCACGTCTTTGACGGTGTAGCACGAGCGGCCCAGCTTGGCCCACCGGTGCACGTAGCGCCGCGCCTTCTCGGCCTCGGGACGGCCCTTGGGCAGGTGCAGCACGTCGGCGCCGAACTCGCGGGCCAGTTCGGGGTCGGCGTACACCGACACCAGGCCCTGGCTGCGCAGCGCCGCGGTGCGCAGCACGTCGAGCGCCGACAGCTTCTCGGTGTCGGACGCCCGGTCGTCGCGCAACTCCACCAGGTCGACCCCGGCGCCCATCACGTCGGCCGCGAACCCGCCCAGGTCGCCGGTGACCCGCCGGCCGTCGGTGACGCAGCACAGCCGCGCCAGGCGCAATCTGACGTCGATCCCCCGTAGTGCGGTCACGCCGGTCAGCCTAACGCCGGGCCGCGCCGATCACACACCACTTCGCTCGCGACGGCGATCCGGACGACGCCCGGCGGGTCGCCACCGGCCCGACGGCATCGCAGACCTAGACTCGCCGCAGGTCTGGACGGCCTGACTTCCCCTTGACTTGTCCGGAGCGATGGTGACGACTGTGAGCACGAGCGACCCCCTGGTGGGGCAGCTTCTGGACGGCCGATACGCCATCCTGCGCAAGCTGGCCCGGGGTGGCATGGCCACGGTGTACCTGGCCGACGACCAACGGCTCACCCGCACCGTCGCGATCAAGGTGATGCACGAGGGGCTCGGCGACGACCAGGACTTCATCGGCAAGTTCGACCGCGAGGCCCGCGCCGCCGCCCGGCTGTCGCACCCCAACGTGGTGTCGGTATTCGACCAGGGTCTGCACCACGGCCGTCCGTACATCGTGATGGAGTACGTCGAGGGCTGCACGCTGCGGCACATGATCACCCGCGAGGGCTCGTTCAGCCCCGAGCGGGCGCTCGAACTGCTGATTCCGGTGACCAGCGCGGTCGCCGCCGCCCACGAGTCGGGGCTGATCCACCGCGACATCAAGCCCGAGAACGTGCTGATCAGCGACCGCGGGCAGATCAAGGTCGCCGACTTCGGCCTGGCCCGCGCCATCACCGCGCAGACCGCCACCGCCACCGGCATGCTGATCGGCACGGTCAGCTACATCGCCCCCGAACTGGTCACCCACGGCAAGGCCGACCCGCGCTGCGACGTGTACGCGCTGGGCGTGGTGCTGTACGAGATGCTCACCGGCACCAAGCCGCACACCGGCGACAACCCGATTCAGGTCGCCTACGCGCACGTGCACAAGGCCATTCCAGCGCCGTCGTCGGCGGTCAAGACGTCGTGGCGCGAGTCGCGCAACGGCATTCCGCCCTACCTGGACGCGCTCGTCACCAGCGCCGCCGCCCGTCGGCCGGCGGACCGTCCGACCGATGCCCGGGTGCTGCTCGACCACCTGCGCCAGGCCCGCGAGGCGCTCGACCGGGGGGTGATGGACGACCCCGTGCTGACCAGCCGCATGCGGCGCACCACCCTCGACCCCGAGCATCACATCACCGAGCCGGTGCCCAGCCTGCGCGAAACCGACGGTGACGATCGCACGCCCACGCTGCGGTTCACCCCGTCGACCCCGATCAGCCCGGGGCTGCCCGAGATCACCGACGGCATGCCTTACTACGACGGCCCCGTCGAAGCCCCCCGCACACCGAAGCGTCCGCGGCGCCGCTGGCTGGGGCTGATCGCCGGCCTGATCGCAGTGCTGCTGGTGGGGTCGGGGTTGTGGTGGGTGTTCGCCGGCCAGTACCAGGCCACCCCAGCGATGGGTCAGTTGAACCAGGCCCAGGCCAAGGCGGCCGCCGCGTCGGCCGGGCTGCAGATCGCCTTCGCCAGCGAGTTCTCAGAAGACGTGCCGAGCGGGCTGGTGGTGCGCACCGACCCGGCCTCGGGCGAACGCATCGTGCACGGCGGCACGGTCACGGCGTTCGTGTCCAAGGGCCCTGAGCGCTACCCGGTGCCGGCGCTGCGCGGCCTCGACCTGCCCACGGCCACCGAGAACCTGACCAAGCTGCATCTGGTGGTGGGCACCGTCACGCAGGCCTTCGACGACGACATCGAGGCCGGCAAGGTGGTCAGCAGTTCGGTCGACGAGGGCACCCCGCTCAAGCCGGGCACCGCGGTCGACCTGGTGCTCAGCCAAGGGCCGGCACCGGTCACCCTGGCCGACTGGACCAAGAAGTCGGCCAAGGACGCCACCAAGGCGCTCAAAGAGCAGGGCCTGGTGGTCAAGACCACCGAACAGAACGACGCCGACGTCGCCAAGGGCGACGTGATCAGCCAGACCCCCGCCGCCGGCGAGGTGCACCGCGGCGACACCGTCACCCTCGTGGTCAGCAAGGGCCCGGTGATGAAGGTCGTCCCCCGCACCCGCGGGTTGTCGCTCGATCGGGCGCGCGAGGTGCTCACCAAGGCCGGCTTCAAGGTGCAGGTGAACCGCCTGATCAACTTCGGCTTCGACCTGGTGCAGAGCACCAACCCGGGTGCAGGCAAGAAGGCCCCCGAGGGCTCGACCATCACCGTCAACCTGGTCTGACCGCTCGCTACCCTGACGGCTGTGAACTCGCTCGTGCAGGTGCTTCTGCTGCTGATCGTCATCGGCGGCAGCGTCGGCCTGTTCTTCGTGGTGCGGCGGCAACGCTACCTACGCTCGCTCACCGAGCAGGGCTGGGCGTTCGAGAACTCACCCACCCTGGCCGCCACGTACGGCCTGAACTGTCCCCCGTTCGGGCTCGGCTATGGCCGGCACATCGACGACCTGATCACGGGTCGCACCGCACAGGGTGTCGACTTCGCGGTGTTCGAGTACGGACGGCTGGGGTACGTGGCCACGCTGGCGCTACCGCGTCCCTTGCCTGAGCTGTACGTGGCCTCCCAGCTTCGCCCGGGCGCGCAGGGGCTGCAGAAGCCCTTCGGGCCATGGACGGTGACTGCCAAAGACCCGGCGTGGGCAGAGGCGGCCATGGGGGCGATCAGCGGCTCGCTGGGCGCGCTGTCGTCCCAGTGGCCGGTCGATGTGTCGGTGGACGGCACCCGGCTGGTCGCGCTGGGAGCGCCACGAGAGGCGGTGAGCCTGCGGGCCTTTCTGGACGCGCTCGGGCCGGTGGCTGTGCAGCTTGCCGGGCCGTCACTGTCGGGCTACACCGGTGAGCAGCCGCCCGCCGAGCTGAGCCTCTACAGCCACCCCAGCTGGATCTACCGGCCCTCGGACGACCGGTTCTTGAGCCAGGTGGCCCACGACACCGGCGGGTACAGCCACGAGGCCGTCGACGTGGTGCTGGCCGAGGTGCACGGGCTGCGCATGATCGGCCTGACCCACAACTGGAAGACCGACCGCACCGAAACCTCCACCGATTCCGACGGCCGCACCACGACCCGCACGGTCACCGACAACCACAGCGAGCCCGTGCTGGAGTTTCACCTGCCGTGGCATTTCGGCGATCTGAGCGTGAACTGGAGCGGGTGGGGCGACCGGGTGCGTTTCGAGTCGAGCGACTTCGACCGGGCCTTCAAGGTGCGCTGCCAGTACCCGAAGTTCGCCTCGGACGTGTTTCACCCGCGGCAGATGGAGTTCATGCTGCGCGCGCAGCCGCTGCCGTTCTCGATCGATTCGGGCCGGGTGCGCATCGGGGTGGGCGCCAATGACCCCGCTGTGATGGCCCGCACTGCCGAGTTTCTGGTCGCGTTCTTCGCCGGGGTGCCCAACTTCGTGTGGGAAGACCTGGGCTTCAAAGAGCCGCCGATCAGTCGCGAGCTGGACGGCTTCTGACGCGACTCGCCGAAACCCTCGCGGGTCAGGTGAGCCGGTTGCGCTTACCGAGGTCGGGTAGCCGGCGACGAAGCTTCGACAGGTCGCCGTTGGCGGCCAGTTCGTCGAGCACGAGTGCGCCGGTTCGTCGGTTCACGCCGGGCAGCGGGCCCGCGAGCACCTTCTTCAACACCACCCCGACCCGGGTTTCGGGTAACTCGTTCACCAACTCTTCCATGTATCGCGAGCACGCCGCCGTGGCCTCGGCCAGGCCCGCCCCGAACGCGATGCGTTGGGTCTCGACCGGCACGTTCACCGTGGCGGACGCCGACGGCAATCGGCCGTCCGCGACCCCCGGCTGCGGCCCCACCGTCACCTCGATCGACACGTCGTAGCGGCCGTCGCCGGGCGGGCAGTCGACGGCCAGAGAGGCCCAGTTCGCCCTGGCCTGCAGTTCGACCGTGCGCTGCTCGGGGTGCCACACGTGAAACTCCCCGACCGAAGGCACGTCCACCTCGGCCGTCGTCAGAATCGTGGCCCCCACCGGCGACCCGTCCAGCCTGGCCGGGGTCAGGCCGACACCGGCCACTCGCCAGGTGAACTCGGGCCGGTCGTGCAACCCCGCCAGATCGATGCCAAAAGCTCTGGCCAGCACGTGCACGGTGACCTGTTCGTCGACGCGGCTGCCCCAGAAGGTGTTCGTCGTGCAGTCCGGCCCGGTCAGCCCCACCCGGTAGGGCAGCGCTCGCAGCGTGGGCACACGGCGGCCGACTTCGGTGTGCGGGCGGCGTCGCGCTTCGAGCGCCACGGTCAACTCCACGACCGGGCCCGTAACCGGGCTGGCAGCGCTCATGCTGATCTGCACCCGGTCACCGTCGACGCTCACCAGCCGCAACCGGCGTCCACCCGACCCCAGAATCTCGAGGTCGCCGACGCCATGTTCGGGCACCGGAATGGTGCCCAGGTAGAAGCAGCGCCGCCCCACCCCCGACAGGTTGCGGATCTCGTGCACCACCACGCCGGGCCCGTCGTACAGGTCGTTGTCGCGCACGAAGTCAAACGACAGCGCTGCGTCGTAATCCGGCGGGTGGGTGGGCAGCGGACGGCGCAACTCGGCCACGATGCACTGGTCGTCGAACGACCCGTACACGATGGCGCGCTTCGCGCCCGAACCCCGATCGCCGAGCACCTGGGTCGAGGTGGCCTCGGCCCACGGCACCTGGCGCGCCCAGGTCAGGTCGACCTCACGATCCCAGCCCCAGTTGATCAGGGCCGCGCGTGACAGGCCAGGGCCTCCGTTGGTCCAGAACCCGTCGCCGGCCGGCACCTGCGAGCCGGCCCAGGGCGTGCGTGTCACGCTGACCTGGCCCCAGCGGCTCGCCGTGCCCATCACGCAGTAGGGCGAGCCATACTCGGTGGTGTCTTGCCCGCCCTGGTTGCTGACGACCCCCAAGGGGTGGTCGAAGCCGAGGGCATGCCCCAGTTCGTGGCAGATCAGGCTCTGTGAGTCGACGGTGCTGAGGTGAACCACCGAGCGGCTGAGGGTTTCGGACTTCCCGTTGGGTAGCGGCAGTTGCAGTTCGACGCGGTAGCAGATGGCGGTGTCGGCGAGGCCGCCGTGCGACAGCAGCACGATCGTCGGCACCGCCCTGATCACCGATTCTGCGACCAGGCGGCGCACCAACGATGCGGCCTGCGCACCGGCACCGTCGTTGACGGCGGCGTTGACCGCGACCCAGTCGACGTCGTTGCCCGCCAGAAAGACCGGAGCCAGGTATTGCGGCCGCAACTGCACCGCGCCTTCGGTGGTGTGGTGCCAGAAGTCGGCAGCCGTCCACTGGTCGGCCGCGGCCCGGGTGGAGTCGCGGCTGAACATCTGCTCCAAGGCGGCCTGCGGACGGGCGGGGTGCCCGTTCAGCACCAGCGGCAGGACGGCGAACTCATGGACGACCGACATGGCTGACCTTCTACTCCCGCTAGCATTTTGCAGTTCTACTGCACTATTGCTGGTCAGCGTGACCGGTCAGGTGATCGGTGTCAAGGTCTGGCGGCCAACTCCAGCCAGGTGCGCACCAGCCATTGCCGGTACCGCTCAGCGTCCCAGCCGAACGTCCGGCTAATCAGTAGCCGCGACTCGGCGGCCGACAAGACAGCCGTCGTGGCCGCCAACCATTCGACGTCGGTGTCGGGGGGCAGCAGTCCATCGCGGGCCGCCCCGTGCCAGAACGCGTACAGGTAGTCGAGGGTCGCTCTGCGCCAGTGGCCGGCCGATTCGCGCACCGCCGGTTCGCTGTTCTCGACCTCGGCGTTCACCGCCATCAGCGGCTCCAGGCGTCCAGTCATTTCGGCGACCCCGTCAGCGAACGCCTCGACGCGGTCGGCGAGCGTGGGAGCCGTCACGGCGGCACGGCTCCACGGCCGCTCGGTCATGGGTTCGGCACCGACGTCGCCGACGATGCCCACCTCAACGACCCGCTGAAACAGCACGACCTTGGTGGCGAAGTGTTGGTAGAGGCTGCGCTCGCTGACGCCGGCTCGCTGCGCCACCTCGCGCAGGCTGGTCGCCGCATAGCCCTGGTTGGTGAACAACTCGGTGGCGGCGGTCACGATGCGCGCCTCGGTGCGCTGCCGTCGCCTCGCGTAGTGGTCACCCACCCCCGAATCCGAAGTCACCTGCGCACCCTACGCCCTGCCCCTGCCCCTGGCACTGGTGCCGACCGTGCGGTCGCCCGCCGCGGCAGGCGTGCCACGCTCTCGGTAGGGCCAGGTGTCGCCGCACCGACGTCAACGGCTGTGGTGGTGGCGGTGCTCAGTCGCATCAATTGCCCTGTCCAACACCGGGCTCAATTGCCCTGTCCACACCGGGCCGCTTGTCACACTCGTTGTGCCGCACCTGCCGCGGCACCCGAACTCTGCGTGGCTCCTTCCCCGAAAGGACTTGTGACACGGATTTCTGGGGCTTCTTCTGGCTGATGGTCTGGAGCTTCTTCTTGGTCGCCTACCTGATCGTGCTCTTTCAAGTCGTCATCGACGTGTTCCGTAACGACGACCTGTCGGGCTGGGGCAAGGCGGTGTGGGTGCTGGCCCTGCTGCTGGTGCCGGCGCTGACCGCCCTCATCTACCTGGTCATCAACGGGTCGGGCATGGCGGCCCGCCAGCGCGGCGGACGCGGGCCCGTGCCCGAGCCGAGCGACCCTCAGATCATCAATGCGCCGACGCCGGTCGACCAGATCGCGCAGGCCAAGGCGCTGCTCGATTCGGGCGCCATCACCGCCGACGAGTTCGCCGCGCTGAAGGCCAAAGCGCTGGGCTGACGGGTTCGGGGACGGTTCTCCAACCAGCAAGGGGACGGTTCTCCAACCAGCAAGGGGACGGTTCTCCAACCACCAAGGGGACGGTTCTCCAACCGTTGGAGAACCGTCCCCTGCCGGTCGGAGAACCGTCCTTCTAGCCCTGCGGCGTCCAGGGTCGATGGTCGCGCAGGTCGTGCATCGTCGTGCCCGTCATGGCACCGAGGCGGCCGTAGATGAGTTGCACGCCCCGCTCGGCGAGCAGCCCGTCGTGAATCGGAAAACCGTGCGTGGCGTCGACGGCCCGGGCGAAATCGATGGTCTCTTTCATCGCGGCCCACGGCCCGTACGCCGGAACGGCCAGCACGTCGACACCCTTGGGCACGGTGGCGAGCGAGTCGCCGGGGTGGAACAGCGTCGGTTCGCCCTCGGCGGTGATCACCAGGCCGACGTTGCCGATCTGCGGAATGTCGCGGTGAATGATTGCGTGCAACCCCCCGACAGCGTCGACGGTGACCGCCCCCAGGTCGATGCTGCCGTCGGCGGCGAGCGGTTCGGCGCGATCGAGCTCGACCGCACCCAGCACCTGCGGTTCGACGTACACCGCCGCCTGCGGATTGTTCACCAACAGCTCGCCGATGTGCTCGGGGTCGATGTGGTCGGGGTGCTGGTGGGTGACCAGCACGGCGTCCAGGTCGCGCAGGTCGTGCCACTCGGTGCTGAAGTTGCCCGGATCGATCAGAATGCGCCGATCGGCGACCTCGACGAGAACGGCGGCATGGCCCAGGTGAGTGATCTGCATGCGATCACCCTAGTGGCGTGTCTCGGGCACGGTCACTGCTCGCGCCGCGGGCACAGGGTGAGGCCGTCCACCAGCACCGCACGCTCGCAGTTCCAGGTGCCGTCGATGGTGGCGATCAGATCGGGAGCCGCCCCCTTGCGATGCAGCCAGGTGCGGTCCCAGATCAACCACCGGGCGTCCGGTTGGGTCAGGCAGGCGAGGCTCTCGCCGCGGGTGGCCGCGGACGCCCGTCCGGGGGCTTCGGGTCGCTGCAGAAACAGCGGCGACGGGTAGCGGCAACGCGTCGGGTTGCCGAGCAGATACGTGGTGGCACCGAACGTCAGGTACACAACGGGGCCCTCGCCCACCACCTGACGGACGCGCTCGGCGCCCGCCAGGCCCGCGGACAATCCGGCCAGGTTGGTCATCACGGTCTTGTCGCGGGTACCCAGCGTCAGCGACTCGGCCGACCACGGGGTCTGGGACGCGAGCATGGCGGCCACCACCAGCCCCGCGGCCCAGCGATCGACGGCGGCCCGCGGCAGTGCGCCGGGCGCGCGGACCGCGAGGCTCTGCAGCAGCATCAGGGCCAGCACCCAGACACCGGTTGCGGTAAACAGCCCGTCCGTGTGCACCAGCCGCCAGTCCGGCGAGCTCACCAGCAGCATCGCCACGACGACGATGCCCACCAGCACCGGCCGGCGCAGAACGGCCCCCGACCGGCGCACGGTGTGCACGGCCAGCACCGCGCTCAGCACCACCAACGGCACCGCGTGGTACACGTAGTACTGACCCTGCGCGACGAAGCCCAGCACGGCCAGCCCGGTCGCGCCGCCGACGGCGATGACCTCACGCCTGGACGCACCGACGAAGAAGGCCGGCAGCAACGCCACCGTCGGCCATCGGGCGGCGAGATTGGCCAGGTATTCACGCAACTCGGCCGAGGTGCCGGCTGTCCACACGGCCGGCTGAATCGCTCGGATGTCGAGCAGCCACACGATCTCGTACGGCGCCAGCCACCAGATCAGCGCCACGGCCAGGCACCCTGCGACGAACGCCGAGGCCAGCGCCCACAAGGCTCGTCGCCGGTCGAAGGCGGCGATCAGCATGACGGCCGCCAACGCGATCGGCAACGAGCTGATCTTCAGCAACGCGACCACAGCCAGCAGTGCACCGGCCATCGATCCGCCGGTCGATTCGCGCGCGAGCAGTGCGGTGCCCACGGCTGCCACCGCCACCACCGCCGCCCACCAGTCCGGTTCGCCCGTGGCGGGGGCGGTGAAGAACAGGCCCGCGTACGCCGCCAGCCCGTGGGCCCAGGCGGCCGAGCCCAGACGACGTCGCAGTCCGACGGTGAGCAGCACCGCCGCCGCTGCCGCCACCAGTGCTGCGACGAGTCGAAAGCCCGCCTCGAACAGCCAGGCCCTGGCCAGCGACCCCGGTGCGGCGAGCGACTCGCTGGCCAGGGTGGGCAGCCACGACTGCGCTGCGCTGACGAACCGAAAGGTCAGCGGTCGGTGCGAAAAGGTCTCGGCGATCGAGTAGCCCGACACCCGGTGCACCCCGACCTCGTAGCGAATGTTGTTGTTCACCGGGTAGGCGAGCACCAGCAGGGTGGCCGCCGCAGCCGCGAGAATCAACCAGTTGCGTCGCACGTTCTCACCGTGCGATCCCTCGATGAACGAACGCCGACCAACAGGGTGCGCACTCGGTGACGTTTTCGTGCACGACACGCACCGTTCGAGCATGGTGAGTCGGCGTCGCGGCCGTCCGATCGAGGGGGTGCTGCGGGCGAGATTTCTGGCGTTCGCCGGAATCGCGATCGAGCCGAGTCGACGCGACTGCACCGACCAGCGCGACTGCGCCGAAGTGAACGTCTGCGCAGCTCAGAAGTCTTCGACGCGGTATTCCTGCACCGGGTTCGTGCGCTTGATGCGGCCGTCGGTCAACCGTTCGGCAATCAAGAACGCGAGCTCGAGTGACTGGTTGCGGTTCAGGCGCGGGTCGCAGGCGGTCTCGTAGCGGTTCGGCAGGTCGGCCTCGGCCAGGGCGTCCGCCACCCCGCCGACGCACTCGGTGACGTCGTCGCCGGTGAGCTCCATGTGCACGCCTCCGGGCCAGGTGCCCAGTTCTTCGTGCACGTCGAAGAAGCCGTTCATCTCGTCGACAACCTGGCTGAACGCGCGGGTCTTGTAGCCGTTGGCCGTCTCGAAGGTGTTGCCGTGCATCGGATCGCACACCCACGCCACCGATCGTCCGGTCGCCTCGACGGCACGCACCAGCGGCGGCAGCGCGGTGCGCACCTTGCCCGCACCCATGCGTGAAATCAGCGTGAGCCGTCCGGGTTCGTGCTGCGGGTCGAGCGCGTCGGCCAGCGCCACCACCTCGTCGCCGGTCATCGACGGCCCGATCTTCACGCCGATCGGATTGCGCAGGTGCCGGGCGAACTGCACGTGGGCACCGTCGACCTGGCGGGTGCGTTCACCGATCCAGACCATGTGCGCCGAGGTGTTGTACGGCGTGTCGGTGCGCGAATCGATGCGGGTCATGGCGTGCTCGTACGGCAGCACCAGCGCCTCGTGTGACGAGTAGAAGTCGACCGTGCGAAACGCCTCTTTGTCGACGCCACAGGCCACCATGAACGCCAGCGCCCGCTCGATCTCGTCGGCCATCGACTCGTACCGCACCTCGACACCCGAATTGCGCACGAAGTCCTGGTTCCACGAATGCACGGCGCGCAGGTCGGCGAAACCGCCCGTGACGAAGGCCCGAATCAGGTTGAGCGTGGCCGCGGAGTGGTTGTACACCTCCATCAGCCGGTTGGGGTCGTGCCGGCGCGACTGCTCGGTGAAGTCGAGCCCGTTCACGGCGTCGCCGCGGTAGGCGGGCAGCACCACGCCGCCGCGGGTCTCGGTGTCGTTGCTGCGCGGCTTCGCGTACTGACCGGCGAGCCGTCCGAGCTTCACCACGGGCACCTGAGCGGCGTAGGTGAGCACCACCGCCATCGACAGCAACACGCGCAACTTGCCGCGAATGTCGATGGCCGTGCCGGTGTCGAACGTTTCGGCGCAGTCGCCGCCCTGCAGTATGAACGCCCGCCCGGCCGCCACATCGGCGAGCTTGCCCCGCAACTCGTCGCACTCCCCCGCGAACACCAGCGGCGGGCGCTTGCGCAACTCGGCGGTGACGCGATTCAGCAGATCGGTGTCGGCATACGTGGGCTGCTGCACGGGGTTGAGGGCATGCAGTTGCTCAAGGGTTGGAATCTGCGTCGACACCCGGGTCACAATACGCGGTCGGCACCGGGGCCTCGAACCGCAAAGCGCGGGTGGACGGCGAGCATCGCCACCGCTCAGCCGCAACAGACAAGTCTCGACACGCTCGACCAGCGCGCCGCACTCGACCTAAGAGGCGGCCGGCGGCTCGGGCGGCCGGGTGTTGATGCCCGGACGTTCCAGAATGCGCGCGTCCGCCTCGGTGCTGGTCAGCGAGCCGGACTTCACCGACGTGCCGTACGCCTCGATGTAGGTCTGCCCCGACAGATCGTGAATGGCCGCCATCACCTGATCGGTCACCCAGCGCAGCACCCGGGGGTCGTCGCCTCGCCCATAGAACTCGCTGAAATCGAGGGGCTTGCCGATCACCACCACAGGGTGGTCGATCCACGGCAGGCCGGCCTTGCGGGTGACCTGACTGTTCCTCATGGCGACCGGCACCACGGGCACCTGCGCCGCCAGCGCCATGCGGGCCACGCCGGTCTTGCCCTTGTACAGCCGGCCGTCGGGCGATCGGGTGCCCTCGGGGTAGATGCCCACACAGCCGCCGTCGGCCAGCACCGCGAGCACCGGCCCCAGCCCGTCGAGACTGGCGCGACCGCCGGACCGGTCGAGCGGCACCTGGCCGACGGCCTTCAAGAACCAGGCCACCAGCTTCGAGAAGGGGCCGCGGTTGCCGGCGAACAGTTCAGCCTTGGCCGGAAAGGTCACCGGGCGCTTCACCATGGCCGGCAGCACGACGGTGTCGCCGGCGTCCAGGTGGTTGCTGGCCAGAATCACGCCGCCGGTCGCCGGAATGTTGGCTTCGTTCTCGACCCGGGCGCCGTAGAGAAACTTGATCACCGGGCGAAACAGCAGGTTCTTGAACAGCGTGTAGAGCACCGCACCTCCTTCGAGCCACCGACGCGACAAACCCTAGCGGTGCGGGCGGGTGCGCGTGGTGACCGGCCACCGGGCGTCCCTACCCCGGGCCCGTACGATGGCGGCATGCAGGTGCACGAGTTCGCCGAGCCCATGCTGCCGTCCGGCTCGGGCGAGGTGGGGGTGCTGTTTCTGCACGGCTTCACGGCCACACCATGGACGGTGCACGAGTGGGCCGAGCGTACGGCCGCAGCCGGCTATCGGGTGTCGGCGCCGCGGCTGCCGGGGCACGGCACCAGTTGGCGCGAGCTCGAGATCACTGATGGACGCGACTGGTACGCGGCCGCCGAACGCGCGTTTCTCGACCTGCGGGCCCTGTGCTCCTCGGTGTTCGTGGCGGGCGTGTCGATGGGCGGCGCCCTGGCGCTGCGGCTGGCCGAGCACCACGCCGACCAGGTGCGCGGGCTGATTCTGGTGAACCCGGCGCTGCAGGGCAACCCGAAGCTGAGCCTGGTGCCGCTCGCGAAGCACCTGGTGCGCACCACCGACAGCATCGGCAGCAGCATCAACAAGCCCGACGTCACCGAGCACGCCTACCCACGCACGCCGTTGCGGGCGGTGCACGCCATGATGCGGCTCTGGGGTGACGTGCGGGCGCGGCTCGACCTGGTGTACTGCCCGGTACTGCTGTTCCGTTCGGCGACCGACCGGGTGGTGCCGGGAGCCTCGGCCGAGATCGTGATCAAGCAGGTGTCGTCCGACGAGGTGACCGAAGTGGTGCTCCGCGACAGCGCGCACGTCGCGCCGCTCGATCACGACGCCGAGACGATCATCACCGGCACCCTCGACTTCATCGCCAGGCACGGCGCACCATGAACTCTCGCGACGCCGACAACGCCCGCTTCGAAGAGTTGATGGCTCACGAGTTTCCAGAAGGGCTGATACCTGCCGATCGTTCGCGGCGGTTGCCCGATCCGCCGTCCGCCGAGCCGGCTGCCGAGCCGGACGCCCCGCCGCCCCCCGTCGAGGCCGATGACGTACCCGCCGACAACGGGTTTCGCAGCTGGGCGCCGCCCGATGAGCCCGACGAGCCCTTCGTTCCCCCACCTCGGCCACCGTCGCGACGGTGGACCGCGGAGGGCATCAGCGGCGCAGTGTTGGTGGTGGTTCCGGTGCTGTTGGTGCTGCTGTCAGCCGCCGGAGTGCGCCTGCCGGCCTTCGTGTCGACGCTGGGTGGCCTGGGCTTCGTGGTCGGCGTGGCGTTGCTGCTGCATCGGCTGCGCAAACGTCCACCGGTGGACGGCGACGGAGCCGTTCTGTAGCCGAGAACCGGTCGAGCGTGTCGGGACCCGCCGCGACCCGACCGGTCGAACCTGTCGAGACCTCTCGCCTTCGGTTTCGACGGCGTCGAGCAACCGAAGCTGCTACCGCCGCCGATTCAGCTCGTCGCGATACCACTGCAGCACCCGGGCGTCTGAGATGGTGCCGCTCGCAGAGGTGCGTGCCTGCGCCTCGGCCAGCACCGCCGTCCACCCGACCTGGGTGACCATGGCCTGCACCGCCACCTGCGCGAGCGCGTAGCTCGTAGGGTCGCCGCTTGCGACGTCGGGCAAGGTGGTCGGAAACCCGCGGGCGAGGACGGCGCGAACCAGGGTGTCGTTGGCGGCGGCCACCGACGGGTGGGCCTGCGCCGTCAGCGCCTCGGCGGTGCCCTCGATCAGCCAGCCCGGCGTGCCGGTGAGCCGGGGCGATCGCATGCCGGCGTGCACCGCCTCGTGCGTGATCGTGGCCGCGGCCCCCTCGATCGGGGCGTCGGGATTGACCACAACTCGCACGCTCTCGCTGGCTGCAGTTCCGGGCACCACCGTCACCGCCGCGGTCGCGCTCGCGCCGACGCCGGCGTAGCGGGCGAAGGCGGCCAGGTCGCGCGACACCAGCACCACCAGCGGGTCGGGCATGGCCAGGGCCTGCGGCCGCACCCGCCGCAACGCGGCCAGCCCGTCGTGCACCGCCTCACCCCACCGGGTCGCCTGCTCGGCGGTGGCCGTGGCCAGCACCCCGCCGTCCATCGTGTCGATCGCCAGCGGATCGCCCAGCCATTCGGTGCCGGTGCTTGCCGAGGTGAGGTTCGCGATGGCTCCGCGGTCGATCGCCACGGCCGCCATGCTCACCACCATGGGCTCGCGCGGTAGGTGCCAACTCACCTGCAGGTGGTCGGCGTCGGTGCCCGCGACGCCGGCTCCGGTGGCGTTCAGGTTGGCGAACACCCGCTCAGCCAGTGACTGGGAGCCTGGATCGGACGCGAAGAGCGCCACGAACCCTGCGCGGTCACCGGCGCTCAGCCGATCATTCAGGGCGGACGCTCGCTGGGCCGGACTCAGCTCGGTGGTGCAGCCGCCGATCAGGGGCGCCACGAGTGCCAGGGGTGCGCCCAGCAGCAGCGCCCGGCGAACCCGATCAACCGATGACGCGGCGGGCACCCTGATAGGCCGGGTATGAGTTCAGCCGGGTGATCTCGAGATCGTTGCGGGGGTTGCGCGCATGCACGAACAGGCCGTTGCCGATGTACATGCCGACGTGATGAATCGGGTTGTAGAAGAACAGCAGGTCGCCCGGCTTGAGCTCGTCGCGCGACACGGGCCGTCCGACGCTGAACTGGGCACGCGACGAGTGGGGCAGCGAAATACCGATGGAGCGGTACGAGGCCACCATGAGGCCGGAGCAGTCGAACGTGTTGGGCCCCTCGGAGCCCCAGACGTACTGGCCGGTCTTGACCTTCGACACCGCGTACTTCACCGCGGCCAGGACCCGGGCGTTGGCCGCGGCGTCGTCGATCAGCGAGTCGCGCACATCGTCGCGCGACACCGCGTCGTCGTCGTTGAGCCGCTGCCGTTCTTGCTCGGTGAGCTGGTCGACCAGCGCCTGGCCCTCGTCGAGCTTCTTGTCGAGCTCGTCGTGCAGGCTGCTCATTCGTCGCTCTTCGGCAGCGATGTTGGTGACCTGGTCGTTCGCCGAGCGCTTCAGGTCGGCGAGATTGGCCTGTTGGGCCTGGTAGTCCTGCAGCAGCGAGTTCATGTTGAGTTCGACGCGGCCCATGGTCGAGAGCTCCGACAGGAACGCGTCGGGGTCGGCCGAGGTGACGAGCTGCACGGTGACGTCGACGCCCCGGTTCTGGTACGTGGTGAGGGCGACCTGCTGGGCCTGGGTGCGCAGAGCGTCGACCTTGCGCTGCTGGGTGGCGATGTCGGAGTTGAGCGTGGCGATTTTCTGCCTGCCCTGCTCGAGCTGCAGCTTCACCTGGGCCCACTGCTCGCCCAGTTCGCTCTGCTGCTGCTCGATCTTCTCGAGTTTGGCCTTGGCGTCGTCGAGGGTGGGGTCGGCGGCAGCCGGCACGGCCGCGGGCCCGGCCAGCACAACCGCCAGCCCGGCCAGTGCTGCCAAGCCACCACGAACACCAGTGCGCAGACGCACATCGCCTCCAGACAAAGGGACGGTCAGTCGCTGTGGGGAAGTGGCCAGCGGACCAATCTGAAACAGGCTAAACGACACCCTGATCAGACTCAAACCAACGGTCGGTCGGTTCGGCCGGTGGTCGTCGGCTCACCGACCTGACCAATCGTAACGGAGGCAGCAACCCCGCCTCGGTCATCGCTCGCAGGGCGCTCACCTCGTCGCCCTCGAGCGTCATCACACCCTCGTTGGGCCCGAGCAGCGCCGTCACCATGCAGTCGCCACAGGCAGGCCCGCGCACCGCGCACGTGCCGCAATCGATCCTCACCATGTCCATAGGAGCAGTCTGCGGGCCGCCACGGACAGTTTTCGATCGCCTGTTCGGCCAGCGCGTCGAACGAAAACCGTCAGAGGGTGTGTCTAGCGTCTCGACCATGACCTCGCTGCCGGCACAACCGACCATCGACGACCTGGGCACCCCGTTGGCCCTGGTGTCGTTCTGTGTGGTCGATCTCGAGACCACCGGCGGGGGTCTGGACGACCGGGTCACCGAGATCGGGGCGGTGAAGGTGCGCGGCGGCGAGGTGCTGGGCGAGTTTCAGACCCTGGTGAACCCCAAGGCGCACATTCCGCCACTGATCGCGGTGCTCACGGGCATCACCAACTCGATGGTGGCCGACGCGCCCCGGCTCTCGGCCGCACTGCCCGGGTTCCTGGAGTTCTCTCGCGGGTGCGTCATGGTGGCGCACAACGCCGGCTTCGACATGGGCTTTCTCAAGCGCGCCTGCACCGAGTTCGGCTACGCGTGGCCGAACCCCGCGGTGGTCGACACCGTGGCGCTGGCCCGCCAGGCCCTGCTGCGCGACGAGGTGCGCAACCACAAGCTGGCAACGCTGGCCCAGCATTTTCGGGCCGAGGTCACGCCCAACCACCGGGCCCTCACCGACGCGCAGGCCACCGTGACGGTGCTGCACGGGCTACTCGAGCGGGTCGGCAATCTCGGGGTGCACACCCTTGAAGACCTGCTCGAGTTCACCCGACGGGTTTCGCCGCAGCGCCGGGCCAAGCGCACCTGGGCCGCCGGCCTGCCCAAGAGCCCCGGTGTCTACTGGTTCGTCGCGGACGGCCGCGACCTGGCCGGCCGGGCCACCCGGCAGGTGCTCTACGTCGGCAAGAGCCGCAATCTGGCGGCCCGGGTGCGCAGCTACTTCACCGCGGCCGAAACCCGCCCCCGCATCGACGAGATGGTACGCATCGCCACCGGCGTCGAGCACCTCGAATGCAGCACCGAACTCGAGGCGGAAGTGCTCGAACTGCGGTTGATCGCCACGCACTCGCCGCGCTACAACCGGCGCTCGAAGTTCCCTGAGCGCAGGGTATGGCTCAAGCTGACCCGCGAGCCCTTCCCCCGGTTGTCGATCGTGCGGCAATGCCTGGCCGACGGGGCCGACTACTTCGGCCCGTTCAGCAGGCGCAGTGGCGCCGAGGCAGTCCAAACCGCGCTGTACGACGCCTTTCCGATCAGGCAGTGCACCACCCGGCTCTCGCCGCGCCGGGTCAGCGGGGCGTGCGTGCTGGGCGAAATGGGCAAGTGCCTGGCCCCGTGCGAACTGGCCGTCACGCCGCAGCAGTACGGCGAACTGATCGAGCAGGTGCGCTCGAGCCTGACCACCGACATTCGTCCGGTGTTGAATGCCGCGCAGAGCAGGCTGGCCTCGCTGATCCGCCGGCAGCGGTTCGAGGACGCCGCGGTGGTGACCGCTCGCCTCTCGGGTTTCGCCAGCAGTGCCGTGCGGCACCACCGGGTGGCCAGCCTGGCCGGCTGCCCGCAGATCGTGGCGGCGTATCGGCAGGTCGACGACTGGCATATTCACGTCATTCGTTACGGACGGCTGGCCGCCGCGGCCCGGGCTCGACCCGGTGACGTGCCGCAGGCGATCGCCCGCTCGGCCGTGGCGGTGGCCGAGCAGGTGGCGCCGCCCGTGGGGCCGCAGTCCGCGGCCACCACCGAAGAGACCGAACGCATCGCGGCGTGGCTCGAGCGGCCGGGCGTCCGGCTCATCGACATCGAGGGCGATTGGTCGTGGCCGTTGCACATCGGGCTGGCCGAGGGCGACCTGGCCCGGCACGCCCTGCCCGACCCACTGCCGTCCGACAGACCGCAGCAAGCGGCCTCGGGCGCGAGCGAGGCGGTTTAGTATGCCGCCATGATCACCGCCATTGTGTTCGTCGAAGCCGAAGTGGCTCGCATTCCTGAGGTCGCTGCCCAGATCGCCGACCTCGACGGCGTGTCAGAGGTGTACTCGGTCACCGGCGGCATCGATCTGATCGCCATGATTCGGGTGCGTTCGATCGACGAGGTCGCCGAGGTGATCGCCGAGCGGCTCAACAAGGTGCCCGGGGTGTTGAACACCGAAACCCACATCGCCTTCAGGGCCTACAGCTCGCACGATCTCGAGGCGGCGTTCTCGCTGGGGGCCGAGTGACGCAGGCCGACGCGCCGCGCCGCCGGCTGAGCGACCGCACCCTGTGGGTGCTGGTCGGCCTGGCCGCCGTGGCGCTTGCGGTGGCGATCGGGCTGGCGCTGTGGCTCAACGCCACCCCACCGCTGCAGCCCGTGCCGGTGGCGTCCAGACCCAGCGCCTGACGCCGCTGGTCGAGCCCGTCGAGACCTCTGCCGCCCGAGGACCATTCGCTGGTCGAGCTCGTCGAGGCCACTACGCAAGACGCCGGCCGAGCCTTCGCGACTCCCAACGCAGGGGGTCTCGACAAGCTCGACCAGCGGCTTGCGACGCAGCCGGCCAGTGATGAGCCGGCTCGCCCAGCGAAGGCCTCAGGCGACGGTGACCGACTCGATCACCACAGGCTCGACCGGCTTGTCGCCGTACCCGGTACGCACCTGGGCGATCTCGTCGACCACCTTGCGGCTGGCCTCATCGGTGACCTCACCGAAGATCGTGTGCCGGCGGTTGAGGTGCGGGGTGGGCACGACGGTGATGAAGAACTGCGAGCCGTTGGTGCCCGGGCCGGCGTTGGCCATGGCCAGCAGGTAGGGGCGGTTGAAGCTGAGTTCGGGGTGAAACTCGTCGCCGAACTGGTAGCCGGGTCCGCCGCGGCCGCTGCCCTCGGGGCAACCGCCCTGAATCATGAAGCCGTCGATGATGCGGTGAAACGTCAGGCCGTCGTAGAAGTGGCCGGTGGTGCGGGCACCCGACTTGGAGTCGATGTACTCCTTGGCGCCGGTCGCCAGGCCGACGAAGTTGTCGACGGTCTTGGGCGCCTGGTCGGCGAACAGGTCGATGACGATGTCACCGTGATTGGTGTGCAGGGTCGCGGTCTGCGCCACGGCGGATTCCTTTCGTTGCGGGCGCCGGACGGCCCGGACGGCCGCCGATTGGCTCGATTTCGGCACCCATCCTGGCACACGTGGCGCGCCACGGTTCAGTGCGAGAGCACCAGACTGAGGCCCAACGCCACCATCACCACGGCGATCACGCCGTCGAGCACCCGCCAGGCCCGAGGTGTCGACAGCCACGGCGAAAGAAACCGTGCCCCGAGCGCGAGGCCGAAGAACCACACGACGCTGGCCACCAGCGCACCGCCCGCGAACGCCCACCGCGCATCGCCGTGAGTGCTGGCCACCGAGCCGAGCAGAAACACGGTGTCGAGGTAGACGTGCGGGTTCAGCCAGGTGAGCGCCAGGCAGGTCAGCACCACGGGCATCGTCTGCGTGCGAACGGCCACCGCCACCGAGCCGGCCTGCGCAGGCGCCGGGGCGGCGTCCACCACCAGCACCTCGCCGGAGGGCCGCAGGGCCCGTCGGGCGGCCAGCACGCCGTAGCCGATCAGAAACGCGGCTCCGGCCCACTTCACGGCGCTCAGCAGCCAGGGCAGAGCCTGCAGTGCCAGGCCGACGCCCGAAACCCCCAGCACGATCAGCAAACCGTCGCTGACGGCACAGATCGCCGCCACCAGCAGCACGTGCTCGCGCCTGAGCCCCTGGCGCAGCACGAACAGGTTCTGGGCGCCGATGGCGATGATCAACGAGAAGCCGAGACCGAGCCCGGCGAGGGCGGAAAGAAGCACGTCTTCGACGCTAAAGCAACGAGCACATTCAGTCCAGCTAAAGATTCTTCACTACCATTAGAGTTGCTTATCATGCGTGTACCGTTGGAGTTGGCTGAGACCCTTGCGGCGATCGTCGACGAGGGCACCCTCGATGCCGCCGCCGCTCGCCTGCACCTCACCCCCAGCGCCGTGAGTCAGCGCCTGAAGACGCTGGAGCGGCAGGTGGGCCGGGTGCTGCTCGAACGCACCAAGCCGGCGCGAGCAACCGCCGCGGGATTGGCCGTGGTGCGTTACGCGCGGCAACTGAGCCTGCTCGAACACGACGTGCTCGCCGAACTGGGCGACCCCGAGGCGGGCCGGGTGAGCGTGCCGTTGGCCGTGAACGCCGACTCGTTGGCCACGTGGTTTCTCGATCCGCTGGCCAGGTTGAGCCGAACCCGTCCGGTGGTGTTCGAGTTGCACCGCGACGACCAGGACTTCACCGCCGGCCTGCTCGAGTCGGGGGCGGTGATGGCGGCCGTCACCTCACGCGCCGACCCCGTGGCCGGGTGCCGCGTGGTGCCCTTGGGTGTCATGCGGTACGAGGCCGTCGCCACACCCGGGTTCGTGGCCGCCTGGCTGCCCGACGGACCGTTCGCACCTGCGCTGGAGCGTGCCCCGGTGGTCGACTTCGACCGGCGCGACGACCTGCAGACCGGGTGGCTGATCGCGATGGGCGCCTCGCCGACGGCTCCCCCGCGGCACTACGTGCCGTCGTCCAACGACTTCGCCAGGGCCGTCCGCCTGGGTCTGGGGTGGGGGCTGCTGCCCCAGTTTCAGTCGGCGGCCGCGGTGCAGCGCGGCGACCTGGTGCACCTCGGCGGGGCCCCGGCCGACGTGCCGCTGTACTGGCAGCAGTGGAACCTCGGCTCGCCACTGCTCGACGCCATCGCGGCCGACATCGTCGACGAGGGCCGCCGCGTGCTGGCCGCGTCGACCGCGTGACCACACCCAGAACGGTAGGAATGGCTGACAAGCCTGTTCGCAGCCGATGCTCGGCGGGTACGTTGGGTGCACGCGGTATAGCCGCGATCATCCCAACCACTGGAGGAACAGTGAAGCGCAAGAAGCCGCTGAAGGCCGTCGAATCGACCGCCGAAACAGCCGCGAAATCAGGGCAGGCGCTCATCGACGAGGCGGTGCATCGCATCACCCCCTTGGTCGAGCAGGCCGGTGACTACGTCGATTCCGCCCGTAAGCAGGGGGCCGAGTTCGCCTCCGACGCCTACGACCGGGTGCAGCCGGTGCTCAAAGAGGCACGCAAGCGGGGCACCGACCTCGCCTCGGACGCCTACGAACGCCTCGAGCCGACCCTCAAAGACGCCTACGACCGGGTCGAGCCCACGTTCAAGGGTGCAGTCGCCATGGCCTCCGACGCCTACGAGCGGGTGCAGCCGGCCCTCAAAGAGGCCAAGAAGCGCGGGGCCAAGTTCGCCGCCGAGAGCCTCGACCGCGTGCAGCCTGCGCTTGACGACGCCCTCGACCAGGTGACGCCGGTGGTCGACGCCGCCGTGCAGAAAGTGCGGCCGGTGGTCGATGACACCCTGCAGAAGGTGGCGCCCACGGTTGATGTGGCGCGCGACCGGGTGCAGAACGACTTTCTGCCCTGGCTGGCCGCGGCGCTGTACAAGGCCGCCGACCTGGTGAAAGAAGAAGAGATCGTGCCGACTCCCAAGCGTCGCAGCGTGGGCAAGACGATCGGCCTGATCGCCCTGGCGGGCGCCGTGCTGGCCGGCGTCGTCTACGCCGTCCGACGCCTGATGGCACCGCAAGAGTCGGGGTGGGAGACCCACGAGCCGTCGCGGCCCTACGTCGCCGATCCGGTCGCCGACGTGGTCGACAAGGCCTCCGACGCCGCCGACAAGGCCAAAGACGCCGCGGCTGACACGGTGGACGACCTGAAGGGCAAGGCCAAAGACGTGGCCGCCGACGCAAAGGCCGCCGCGGGCGACCTCGCCGACGCGGCCGGCGATGCCGCCGACAAGGCCAAAGACGCCGCCGGTGACGCCGCCGACGCAGCCAAGCACGCCGGCTCTGAAGCCCTCGACAAGGCCGAGGACGCGATCAAGGACGCCAAAGACGCCGCGGACGATGCCAAGAAGTCGGCCAAGAAGGCCGTCGACGATGCTAAGGGTGATGCCGCCCCTTTAGCTGAAAGCCCCTACGGCGAGGGATCGTACGTGGGGGCCGAACCGCCCGAGGGTTTCGACATCAAGGGCAACGAGCGGTCGATGAAGTACCACCTGCAGGGCTCGGGTGGCTACGAGCGCACGATCACCGACGTGTGGTTCGACAGCACCGAGGCAGCCGAACGGGCAGGTTTCGTACGAGCACAGCGGTGAGCTGAGCAGACGGGGGTGGTCGCCGAGGCGACCACCCCTGTTTCGCGTCTTCGGGGCCGACGAGTGCGCGCGGGGTTGCTGATGATCGCTGGCCGAGCGTGCCCAGACCCGCTCTGACTCGACGACGCCGCTCCACTGCCGCCATCCGCGCACGTCCGCGCAGGACGCCGCGGTGCGCGCTGGTGAGGCGTTTCGTCGGCTCAACGAGTGGTCGAGGCCACTGAACGCCGCAGTCGCCGGCACGG
>ERZ724513.326-NODE-326-length-22262-cov-8.261359_pt1 | contig 22262 bp, 16 predicted proteins | sample MGYA00376046_ERZ724513 | MGnify/ENA primary metagenome ERZ724513 (study PRJEB28724, sample SAMN07190883) | activated sludge metagenome | isolation source: activated sludge of sewage treatment plant in Hong Hong | place: Hong Kong | collected 2016-03-17 ...
TCGAGAGTGGCCGTCGCGTTGCCGGGACCCGGGTGGCCGCGGCTGCCGGGGCTGTCGCTGGCGGGCAAGACGGTCGGCCTGATCGGCTTCGGGGCTATCGGGCGGCAAACGGCGCGGCTGCTGGGCAGTTTCGACTGCCGGCTGCTGGCCCATGACCCAATGCTCAACGAGGCCACGGCCGCGGCGCTGGGCGTGCGCGCCGCCGCGTTGGACGAGCTATTGGCCGAGAGCGACTTCGTGTTGCTGCACACGCTGTTGTCGCCGCAGACGCGCGGGCTGGTTGACGCCGCCTTTCTGGCGCGGATGAAGCCCGGCGCGTGCCTCATCAACACCGCCCGCGGCGAACTGATCGACGAGGCGGCGCTGCTGGCGGCGCTGACAGACGGCCGGCTGCGCGGCGCGGCGCTGGACGTGTTCGCCGCCGAGCCGCCGGCGGCCGGCAACCCGCTGCTGGCCCTGCCCAACGTCATCGCCACGCCCCACATGGGCGCGCACACCGACGGCGCGACGACGGCGATGGGGCGCATGGCGCTGGCGGATTGCCTGGCCGTTCTGCGGGGTGAGGAGCCGCGGTATCGGGTTGGGTGAGAGTTTCCAGGTGATGTCAGGAGTAAGGATGAACGACGTGATGGATCTTCAAGACGTTTGGCCGGAAGGCGAGACGGCGCTGGCGACGATGTTCCGGCACAATTTGTGGGCCAACCTGAAGTTGTTCGACGCCTGTGTCGCGCTGGACGAGGCGCAACTGGCGGCGACGGCCGTCGGGACGTATGGCTCGATCTATGACACGCTGAACCACCTCGTGCGCGCGGCGCAGGGCTATTTGTTTCTCCTGACCGGAGATTCGCCGGTGGCCCGCATGCGCCGGGAAGATAAGCCCGCCCTGGCCCCACTGCGCGAAAACTGTCGTCTGTTCGACGAAGGGCTGATGGCCGTGGCCGCCGGCGTGGCCCCGTCGGCGATGGCTCACTCCGTGGAAGAGGACGGCCGCTGGGCGCTGCCGGCCGGCGTAGTGTTGGCCCAGGCGATCAACCACGCGACCGAGCACCGCGCCCACATCATGACCATCCTGACCCAGATCGGCATTCAACCGCCCGAACTGGACTGCTGGGCGTTCGGCGACCGGTATGGCGCGTTCACGCCCAATGATGAGAGCGCGGGATAGCGTTCCGCATCGCCCAGATGCGGGCTACCATCCCGCGCTACAAGTAGACGAGAGCGATATGAGCGACAAAGAATCAACCTTGAACCGCCTGCACGAACTCGGCCTGGTGGCCGTCATCCGCGGGCCGTCGCCGGAGCTAACCGTACGCATGGTCGAGGCGCTGGTGGCCGGCGGCGTGCTGGGCATCGAGATCACTTACACGACACCGGATGCCGTCGGGGTCGTCCGCGCCCTTGACGCGCGCTTTGGCGAGCAGATCTTGCTGGGCATGGGCACATTGACGCGGCCGGAGCAGGCCGAAGAGGCCCTGGCCGCCGGGGCGCGTTACATCGTCAGCCCCATCACCGACGAGGCGCTCGGCCGGGCGATGGTCGCCACCGGGCTGCCGGTCATGATCGGCGCGCTGACGCCGACAGAGGTGTGGCGCGCCCACCAACTCGGCTCGGATGTGGTCAAGCTGTTTCCCGGCTCGGCCGTCGGGCCGGATTACGTCAAGGCGCTGCGCGGGCCGTTCCCCGACATCGCGCTGATGCCCACCGGCGGCGTCGACGAACACAACGTCGGCGACTGGTTCCGCGCGGGCGTGTTCGCCGTCGGCGCGGGCAGCCAGCTCTCGCCGGGCAAGCTGGCCAAAGAGGGGCGCTTCGATGAAATCGAGGCCACGGCGCGGCGGTTCGCGGCGGCCGTGGCGGCGGCGTGCGGCTGACTGCCGACCGCTGACCGCCGACCACGGACGACGGACCACTGACCCACTGTTTACTGTCTACTGTTTACTGTCCACCCACCACACCGGAAAGGCGCCATGTCACAGCAATATCCAATCCTCACGCAGCCGCAGCCGACGATGTACTTCATCGGCGTGACGACGGGCAAGTCGTCGATCAACAAGGTCTTTCCGCTGTGGATGGCGGCGCTCGGCCGGCCGGACGTCGTCTTGCGCGGCATCGACCACCCCATGCACGACGACCCAGAGCGCTACCGCGCCAGCGTGGCCCAGATCAAGTACGACCCGCTCAGCCTGGGGGCGCTGGTGACGACGCACAAGATCGACCTGTTCAACGCCGCCCGCGACTTGTTCGACTACGCCGACAGCTACGCCCGGATCACCGGCGAGGTGTCATCGATCTCCAAGCTGGACGGCCGGTTGGAGGGGCACGCCAAAGACCCCATCACCGCCGGCCTGAGCCTGGAGGCCATCATCGAGCCGGGCTACTTCGGCCGCACCGGCGCGGAAGTGCTGTGCCTGGGGGCGGGCGGATCGGCCGTGGCCACACTGCTATACCTGATGAACAAGCCCGACCCGGCCGACCGGCCGCGGCGCTTCATCGTCGTCAACCGCTCGCCGGGGCGGCTCGACCACCTGCAGGAGATGGTCGCGCGCATTGGCACCGACATCGCCGTTGAAGCCATCTGCAACGCTGACCCGCGCGTCAACGACGAGATCATGGGCTTCTTACCGGAGCACAGCCTGGTCATCAACGCCACGGGCATGGGCAAGGACTCGCCCGGCTCGCCCATCACCGACGCGGGCATCTTCCCCCACCGCGGTATCGCCTGGGAGTTCAACTACCGCGGCGAGCTGGACTTCATGCACCAGGCCCTGCGGCAGGTGGACAGCCGGGAATTGCGCGTGGAAGACGGCTGGATCTATTTCGTCCACGGCTGGTCGCAGGTGGTGGCCCAGGTGCTCCACGTTGACCTGACGCCGGAGGTGTTCGCCCAGCTGGAGCGGGCCGCGGCGACGGTCCGGTGATGCGCCGGGCCAAGGAGAAGGACATGAAAGCGAAACTGGCACCCGTCTACTTCGATCCGGGCCGCGACGAGGGCTTCGATGGGCAACTGGCCCGGCTGCGCGAACTGCTGGCCGATGATGCCGAGTTTTTGGAGCCGGTGGCCCTGGGCCGGGGGCTGCCGCGTGAGGCCGACGCGGCCGTCTTCCCCCAACTGCTGGGCGAGGCCTATCGCCGCGTGGACGACTTCCGCCGCATCGACGTGCCCATTCTGGTCATCACCTCGGAGTTCGGCACGCTCAACATGTGGGACTGGGAGATCGTCGCCTATCTGGAAGGGGAGGGCGTGACGGCGCTGGCCCCCTACACCCTGGCGCAGACGCGCATGCTCTGCCGGGCGGCGGCGACGCGGCGGCGGTTGCGGGGTAGCAAGTTCCTCGTCTTCCAGGACAACCCCGGCGAGGGCTTCCAGGCGCCCATCTTCAAGCGCTTCTACTGGTGGGAGGACGAGGCCGCGCAACGGCTGCTGGATAAGTTCGGCATCACCATCATCAAGAAGAGCTTCCGCGAGTTCGGCGCGCGGGCGCGGGCCATCCCCAACCAAGCCGCGGCGGCCGAGTGGGCGCACTGGCAATGGCCGGTGGCCTTGCCGGAGCAGCCGCTGCTGAGCGCGGTCAAGATCTACCTGGCCATGCGCGAGGAGCTGGCCGCCGACAGCGACATCGTCAGCGCGGGCATCAACTGCCTGAACGAATCTCACTTCAGCGACACGACCCCCTGCCTGGCGTGGATGATGCTCTACGAGGAGGGGCGGCTCATCTGGGGCTGCGAGGCCGATACGCTGTCGATGGCCACCAAGACCATCCTCCACCAAGCGCTGGACACGCCGATCATGATGACCAACCTGTACCCGTCGCTGATGAGCGGCCCGGCGCTGAAGCACGAGCGCATCCCCCATTTCCCGGACGTGCGCACCTACCCCGACCCGAATCCGGAGAACTACGTCCTGGTGGCCCACTGCGGCTACTATGGGCTGCTGCCGCCCAGTTTCGGCACGCAGTGGACGATGCGGCCGAAGGTGCTGGCCATCGTCGACGCGAACGCCCACGCCATCGACGCCCGCTTCCCCGTCGGGCCGGTGACGTTGGCCAAGCTGCACCCGTCGCTGGCGCGGCTGACGGCCGTGGAGGGTACGCTGGCCGGTTACGCCCAGTTTCCCGGCTCCGACTGCCTCAACGGCGGCGTCATCCACGTGCCCGATGGCCACCGGCTGGTGCGCCGGGCAACGTCGCATCACTACCTGGTGCTGACGGGGCATCATATCAATGACATGCGTATGGGGATGAAGGTTTTTGGGCTGGAGGTGGAGCCGTTATAATGGCCGTCGGAGGATAAATACTTGTGACAGACTACTATAGCCTTCCGACCGCTCGCCTTGAGAATGCGTATCTGACCATCGACTACCTGACCCACGCCGGGCCGCGCATCGTCCGGCTGATCCCGCGCCGGCTGGGGCAGAACCTGTTGGCCGAGACGCCGCGCCAGCAGCTCGACTCGCCCTATGGGCCGTTCCATCTGTGGGGCGGTCACCGGCTGTGGCACGCGCCGGAGACGGCCGCCCGCACCTACATCCCCGATGACGGCGGTCTGACGGTGGCGCCGCTGCCGCCCGCGGCCGAGGGCGATGGCGTCTGCCTGCGCTACATGGAGCCGCATTCGGGCATCCACAAGGAGATTCGCCTGCGGCTGGCGGCCGACGCGCCGCGCGTGACCCTGACCCACCGCCTGACCAACCTGGGCCTGTGGCCGGTTGAACTGGCCCCGTGGGCGATTACGCAATTGAAGACCGGCGGCACGGCTGTCCTGCCGACGCCGCCGGGCGATCCGGACGATCTGCTGCCCAACCGCGTGGTTGCCCTGTGGCCCTATAGCCGTTGGGACGATCCGCGCCTGCGCCTGACCGAGGCGGCCATCGAGGTCGTCGCCCAGCCCCGCGCCGTGCCGTTCAAGATCGGCACGATGAACCGGGCGGGTTGGGCGGAGTACCGCTATGAGGGCGTCACCTTCCGCAAGCGCTGGACGCCGCAGCCGGAGCGGCCGCACGTCGATTTCGGCTGTAACGTGGAGGTCTACGCCAGCGAGCGCCACCTGGAACTGGAGACGCTGGGGCCGTTGACGCGGCTGGAAGTGGGCGAGATGGCTGAGCACGTCGAAGTGTGGGAAGTGGAAGAGTAGACGGGCATTGGCTGCTTTGATGCTGAGAGTGTGCTATGATGACCTCATGACTGGCGACACAGTGATGGTGATGTATGAGTGAGCAGCAACTTCTCGAACGCATCGTTCTTGATCCCAACGTGATGGTGGGGAAACCAGTTATTCGCGGGACTCGTCTCTCCGTCGAGTATATTCTCAACTTGCTCGGTCACGGCGAGCCAATCGAAGCCGTTTTGGCAGAATATGAAGGTCTGGCGGTTGAGGATATATGGGCCTGTCTGCTATTCGCCTCCCGTTCTCTGGAGTCAACTGACTTTCTGCCTTTGGCCGCTGAACAGGGATGATGCGGTTTCTTGTCGTTAGCGAGCGCCGCGTACGGTTTGCACGGATACAACGTTAAGGCACCATGACTCAAGACCAGACTGAAGATCAGACCAACCAATTGCTTGTCTACGGCCGCCCCGGCTGCCCCATGGTTCCGCCCGTGCGGACGTATCTGGACGAGGCGGGCATTGCCTACACCTACCGCGACATTCGCCAGGACGCCGACGCGGCCGTACAACTGCGCCAGCTGGCCAACGGCTTCGAAAGCGTGCCCACGGTGGTGCTGCCCAACGGGCGCGTGCTGGTGGAGCCGGGCGTCGCCCGGCTGCGACAGGCGCTCAAGGAACTGGACGAGGCCGGCAGCGAGATGGGCGATCCGGGTCTGGGTGGCACGCTGAAGGCCGGTCTGTCGAACCCGGTCTACCCGGTTCTGCTGTTGATTGCCCTGGCGTTGGCGGTGGCCATTGCCCTGGCGTCGGGTTAGGAGATGGGCGAGGTATGAAGCGCGCGCTATGGCTGTTGGCGCTGATTGTCTGGCTGGCGGCCTGCACGGCCGGCAGCGACAACGCCACCGAACCAACGGCCGTCCCAGTTGAGCCGACAGCGGCCATCGCCAACCCGGCCTCGGTCAACTGCGCCGAGGTTGGCGGCGCGTTGCAGATCGAGGCGCGGCCGGACGGGGCCGAGTTTGGTGTCTGCTATTTTGATGACAACCGGCAGTGCGAGGAGTGGGCGCTGCTGCGTGGCGATTGTCCCGTTGGCGGCGTCAAGGTGACCGGCTATATCACCGAGGGTGGGCGCTTCTGCGCCATCACCGGCGGCAGCTACAGCAGCACAGGCAACAACGCCGCCGGCGAGGAGGTGGGCATCTGCACTCTGCCCGACGGCCGCCAGTGCGACGCCACGGCCTACTACGAGGGCGCGTGCGGCGCGGCCGGGGAGTAGCGCCCGAGATGAGAGCCACTTAATGCCGCCGGGCAGTGTTTACCTGTGTCTAACGCGCGGCGCTTATCGTGCCTCCCATGACCGATAAGAAACCCACCCCCGAAGAGATTCCCCCACAAACGCAAGAAGTTCAACCCGGCCGCGAGTCGCAGATGATGCCGCGGCCGGAGTATCAGGCCCCGGAGTATAAAGGCAGTGGCAAGCTGAAGGGCAAGGTCGCGCTGATCACCGGCGGCGACAGCGGCATCGGCCGGGCCGTGGCCGTGCTCTTCGCCTGCGAAGGGGCCAATGTGGCCGTCGTCTATCTGGATGAGCATGGCGACGCCCGCAAGACCGAGGAGTTAGTCCTCGCCGAGGGCGCGCGCTGCCTGCTCATCGCCGGCGATGTGGGCGACGTCAACTTCTGTAGCGAGGCGGTCGAGCGGACAGTGCAGGAGTTGGGCGGGCTGAACATCCTGGTCAACAACGCCGCCGAGCAGCACCCGCAGAAAAGGCTGGAGGACATCACCCCGCTGCAACTGGAGCGCACCTTCCGCACCAACATCTTCGGCTACTTCTACATGGCCCAGGCCGCCATGCCCCACCTGTCGAAGGGCGACGCCATCATCAACACGACGTCGGTGACGGCCTACCGCGGCAGCCACCACCTGCTCGACTACAGCGCCACGAAGGGGGCCATTACTGTCTTCACGCGCTCGCTGGCCACGCAGCTGGCCAAGCGCAAGACGGGCATCCGCGTCAACGGCGTGGCGCCCGGCCCCATCTGGACGCCGCTCATCCCCAGCGCGTTTGACGAGGACAAGGTCGATGAGTTCGGCGCGGACGTGCCTCTCGGTCGCCCCGGCCAGCCGGAGGAAGTCGCCCCGGCTTTTGTTTACCTGGCGTCGGAGGCGGATTCGTCCTACGTCACCGGGCAGATCATCCACGTGAACGGCGGCGAGATCGTTAACGCCTGACGCGCGCGAGGCGCTTGGCACAGTCGTCGGGCGCTACCTCGTTCACCCATAGACGCGACAATCTACCTATAGGCGGCCCCACTGGGGCCGCCTATACTTTTTTCCTCAGACGACCGGAGTGTGCGCCGGCGGCGCCAAAACTCGTTGGGACAGGAGGTGGTGTCCCGTTCTGATCCTCTAGCCAGGCCGAATATCTAGTAGAAGGTGGCGCGTGGAGAGCCAATTTCGCGGTGTTCGCGTGTATGTGTACTAACAGCGAGGGTTCCTATGTCCCCTAAGTGGTCGGTCGTTTTTCTATCAATCCTTGTCCTGCTGCTGTGCCTGTCTGGCGTGGCGCTCGGCGCGCCGGTGCAACAAGACGGCCTCGAACCGATTGAGAACCTACCTTATAGCGTCGGCAGGCAGGATGATGTCATGCACCCGCTGGGCAAGCAACTGCGCGCCCGGCGACAGATCGCTCTGCAACAACGGCTACAGGGCATCGGCTCTGGCGCTATTCAGCAACTCGGTCCGGGAGAGTACGTCGAATTGGCGCTGGAGAAAGAAGACAAGATCTTCACCATCCTGAGCGAGTTCGGCAACAACGTCAACCCCGTCACCGGAGGCAAGCGCGGCCCGCGACACAACGAAATCCCTGAGCCGGATCGCAGTGTCAACAACTGGGCCCTGTGGGTTCCCGACTTCAGTCGGGCCTACTACGAAAATCTGCTGTTCAGCGACGCGCCCGGGGCCAGTTCCGTGCGCAACTACTATCTGGAGCAGTCCTCCGGCGTCTATACGGTCGATGGCGACGTGAGCGATTGGGTGCGCGTGCCTTACAACGCCTCCCGCTATGGCAGCAACCTCTGCGGCGGCGGCGATTGCGGCGCGGACGTCTGGCTCTTCCTGCGCCATTCGGCCAACGCCTGGTTCAACAACCAGCGCGACGCGGGCATGTCCACGGCCCAGATCAACGCCTATCTGGGCCAGTTTGACGTCTGGGATCGCTACGACTACGACGGCGACGGCAACTTCGACGAGCCGGACGGCTATATCGACCACTTCCAGGCTGTTCACGCCGGGATGGGTGAGGATGCCGGCGGCGGCGAGCAGGGCAGCGATGCTATCTGGAGCCACCGCTGGTATGCCTACGTGAACATGATCGGCAGCGACGGCCCCGCTTTCAACCCTGCCGGCGGCACGCGTATCGGCAACTCCAACTACTGGATCGGCGACTACACCATCGAGGGTGAGAACGGCGGCGTGGGCGTCTTTGCCCATGAGTTCGGCCACGACCTGGGTTTGCCCGACCTGTACGATACCAGCGGCGGCGACAACTCGACCGGCTTCTGGACGCTGATGTCGGTCGGCTCCTGGCTCGACGACGGCCAGGACAGCATCGGCAACAAGCCGGGCCACATGGGCAATTGGGAGAAGTTCCAGCTGGGCTGGCTCGACTATGAGGTCGCCTCTGCCGGCGAGCGCAGCCTGCACCGCCTGAACCCGGCCGAGTATCAGAGCAACCACGCCCAGGGTCTGTTCGTTCTCTTGCCGGACAAGGAAGTCGTCCTCGATCTGGGCGATCCCTACGCCGGCGAACACTTCTACTACAGCGGTAACGGCAACGATTTGGACAATCGTATGGTTCGCGAGTTTGACCTGCCGGCCAACGCCACGCTGACGGCGCAGGTGCGCTATGAGATCGAACTCGATTGGGACTATGCCTATGTCGTCGCCTCCAATGACGGCGGCGCGACCTGGACGAATCTGGAGACGAACCTCAGCACCGACGCCAACCCCAACGGCCAGAATGAGGGCCACGGGATCACCGGCTCTTCCGATGGCAACTGGGTGCAGGTGACGGCCGATCTGTCCAGTTTCAGCGGCCCGACGCTGCTCGGCTTCCACTACTGGACTGACTCGTATGTCGCCGAGCCGGGCTTCCAGGTGGACGAGATCGCCGTCAGCGGCGCGCCCGTGGACGGCGCGGAGAGCGACGCCGGCTGGACGTATGCGCCCGAGGGGGGCTTCTACATCACAACCGGCACGGAAAGCTCGTGGTACTTCAACGCCTACGTCGCCGAGTGGCGCACCTACTGGGGCTACGATGAATCTTTGCGCGACGGCCCCTACATCTTCGGCTACTGGGATCCGCCGCTGTGGGACTGGGTCGATCACTTCCGTTACCAGGACGGCTTGTTGATTAATTACTGGGACGGTTCGCAACTCGACAACGACACCAGCCTGCACCCCGGTCACGGGCTGATCTTGCCCATCGATGCCCATCCTCAGACCCTGCTGGTGCCCGGTGGCTGGGTAGCAGCCGGCCGTTACCAGTCGTATGACTCGACATTCGGCAAGCAGCGCACTGATGGGTTCCAGTTGCACTACGACAGCGCGCCGTGGCGCGAAAAGAGCCGCCCGGCCGTGTCGGTCTTCGACGACAACAAGCAGTATTGGAACGCGCAGACGCCCCAGGCCGGCGTCATGAACCCGGACACCAACACGCGCATCATTGTCCGCAGTGTGAACAACAACAGCGGTATGATGGTGGTTGAGGTGCGACCGACGAACAACTAATCTTTGCCGCCCTTTGTAGCGCGGGATGGTATCCCGCGTCTTCGACGCGAACCGCGGGATGGCATCCCGCGCTACAGGGGGCAGGCTGACAGCCTGCGCTACGGGCGGGGCGGGCCAAATGGACAATATGTGGCCATAATAGGGCCGCTATGGAACCAAACACCCCCTTTACAGCCAACACCGTGCTTATTCTACGCGCTCAGGGCATGGGCCGCGGCGAGCCGGAACTGCAACAGCGCCTGCTGAAGACCTATCTGACAATGCTGCTGGAAAACGACTACCGGCCGCAAGCCATCTGCTTCTATACCGAGGGCGTCTATCTGGCCTGCGACGGGTCGCCGGTGCTCGACGAGTTGGCACAACTGGCCGCGCGGGGCGTGCCGCTCATCCTGTGCAAGACGTGTCTGGACACCTACGACCTTTCCGGCAAGCGGCGCGTGGGTATTGTCGGTGGCATGGCCGACATCATCGAGGCCCAGTGGCGGGCCGACAAGGTGATCAGCCTTTAGCCGGCCGCCGCGGCGCGCCTACGGACAGGGTGTATTCTGCCGCAGCAAGACCATCACTGCGGCGACGCCCTCGGCCCAATTGGGATTGCCGGAGTAGATCGGCTCCATGCCGGCCAGCGTGCCGGTCGTGTAGAAGCGTCCGCCGGGTGTCAGGTAGTCGGACTTGACCAGCTTCGTCACGAAGTCGATCGATTCGGCCTGGCTGGCGAAGGGCACGGCGCAGTCGTAGGGGCAGGCGGCAGTCGCGCCATAGCCGAAGAGATTGTTCTTGCGCGTGGCGATGGCGTTGGTTCCCCAGGTGGAGTCATAGGCCGCGTGGGCGGCGACGTAGTAGGTGTTCAGTCCCTGCTCACGGGCGGCGCGGACGAAGGCGCTGCCCAGCCCCACCAGCGGGCTGCCGGGCACGGTGGCGGCAATGGCCGCATCGAGTTGCTCCGGGCTGATGTCGGCGATGCTGTTCAGGTCGGTATCGACGGTATAGACGACCTGGGGGCACTGGTAGGCCGGCTCGGCCGCCTGGCGCGTCTCCACGGCGCGGATGCCCAGGGCGACGGCTGTGCCCGCCAGCGGCCGGCCGGTGGTGATGACCTCCGCGCCCATCGTGCCGGCCAGGTCGATGGAGTCGGCCGCCAGTGTGCCGGCGATGGGCCGGCCGGTGCGCACGGCTTCGACGATGGCCGTGCGGGCGATGGGGGCGTTGGTCTGGGCGGCCTCCACGGCGACGGTGCGCAGGGCGATGCCGCTCTCAGCCGCGGCTGTGCCCACGCTGGGCAGCACGCGCGTGGCGATGGATTGGCGCGTCTCGCGCGAGCAGGCGGCCAGCAGGGCGAGAAGGACGATAGCGACGGCTAGGCAACGGTTCGGGGCGGTGTTCATATTACCATTATAGTCCCAAGCCGACCTCTCCGGAAGATGGCTGAGGTCAGGTGGTCACGGTCGGCGCGTCGGCCGGTTGCCGGGTGACGCGCTGCAAGTAGAGGGCCAGGGGGAAGCCCAGCAGTGTGGGCAGCCAGAAGGAGAATAGGCGATAGCCCAGCACGGCGATGAGCGTGGCCCGCGCCGGTGCGCCGAAGCTGGCGAAAATGGCCGTCATGGTCGCTTCGACGACGCCGACGCCACCAGGCACAAGGGGCAGACGACCGACCAGCAATGGCAAGCCATAGCCGGCCAGCAACACACCGACGGGCACGCGATAGCCGGTGGCCAGGAAGAGCAGGTAGAGCGTGGCCACGTCGGCGGCGAGGTTGACCACGGCTCCCAGCGCCGGGCCGCCCCAGCGGCGGCGCAGCACCAGGGCCACGTTGACCAGCTGATCGACGTGGTCGGCTACGTCGCGCGGGTCGAACGGCTGGCCGCGCCAGGCGTGGTAGCGGGCAAACCAGGGCGTGGCCAGGTCGATGAGGCGGGCCGGCCGGGCCATGCCGAAGACGGCCAGGCCAATGATGATCACCAGCAGCACCAGAACGACGGCGAAGCCGGCCACCTCGATAGCTGTCAGTTGGTGGATGAAGAAGAGGCTGACCAGGCCGATGAGCGATACCAGCAGCAACGCCAGGTGGATGAGCAGGAGGGGCAGCGTGGCGCACAGGGCCGCGCCCAGGCGACGGACGCCGCTGCCGCGCACCCAGCGGTAGGTGACGGCCGAGTTGCCGACCGTGCCGCCGGTGATCAGGCCGACGCTGGCCGCGGCCGCGGAGATGATCGCCCCGCGCGTCACGGCCAGCCGGCCGTCTACCATCTTCACCAGAGTGTGCATCATCAGCCCCGTGCCGCCGTAGTTGCCCAACTGCATCAGCGCCGCCAGGACGACTAACCAGGGCGGCAAGCGCCGCACGTGATCGACCGAGTCCTGCAGGCCGGCGATCTGCGGCAGCAACAGGTGCAGGCCAAAGCCGACCATGATCCCCAACACGACGAAGCGCACGATGTGCATCGTCGGTGGGGGAATGCGCGCCGGGCGCAGGGGCAAGGCGGGCGGAGATTGCGGCTCCGGAAGCAGTGGCGACTCAGACTCCATAGGTGGCCGGGATCGTACCCGAAAACGCCCAAAGCGCACAAACTTGCCGCGCGCCACCGGGCCAGCCGGTGGCCGGGCGGCCGTGCCCAAGCCAAAAGCCCATCGCATCCGATGCGATGGGCCTTTGGCTTACTACTGGGAGGAGGAATGATGCCCGGCGCTGGTCGCCGCGCCGGGCGCTCACGAATCGCCTAAGTTAGGGTTGCGGGAATTCCTGCTGCAACTGCGGCTCCTCGACGGCGGCGGGCCGCTCGCCCAACGTCACCGGGACGGTCACCTGCTGGCCATCGCGCAGCACGGTCAGGGTCACGGTCTGGCCGATGGTCGTCTCCTGAACGATGTAGCCGAGCAGGTCGTCGAAGGTCGTCACGGTCAGGTCGTTGATGCCGATGATGATGTCACCGCCCAAGCCGGTTGTGGCGTCGCCACCCTGCAGGCCGGCCGTGGCCGCCGGGCCGCCGGCCGTCACTTCGCTGACGATGACGCCGCGCGTCGTGCGGGCCAGGCCCATTTCCTCGGCCATGTCGGCCGTCAGCGTGCCGCCGGCGATGCCTAGCCACGGGTACTTGACCGCGCCGCCCTCGCGCAACTGGGCGATGACGACCTTGACCACGTTGGACGGCACGGCGAAGCCGACGCCGGAGTTGGCGCGCACGGGTGACTCGATGGCCGTGTTGACGCCGATGACCTCACCGGCCAGGTTGAACAGCGGGCCGCCGGAGTTGCCGGGGTTGATGGCCGCGTCGGTCTGGATGACGTTGGGGATGGTATAGGTTCCGGTCAGGCCGGTCTCGTCGGCGGGCATGGAGCGGCTGAGGGCGGAGACGATGCCCGTGGTCATGGTGTTATCGAGGCCGAACGGGCTGCCGATGGCCACAACCGACTGGCCGACTTCGAGAGCATCGCTGTCGCCCAGGGGCACGGCGGTTAGTTCGCCGGGCGCGGCATCGACCTTCAGCAGGGCGATGTCGGCCTGCGTGTCGGTGCCGACGAGGGTGGCGTCCTTGACCTCGCCATTGGAGAAGTAGACGGTGATCGGGCCGCCTTCGGCGATGACGTGGTTGTTGGTGACGATGTAGCCGTCGGGGTCGATGACGAAGCCGGAGCCGCTGCCGCTGGTCATGTAGACGCTGACGACGGCGGGATTGACGCGCTTGTACAGCTCAATGTAGGTCTCTTCCTGCGTCGTCGGGGCGACGGGGACGGGCTGGACGACCTGGGCCTCATCGGCCGTGTCCAGCGAGAGGTCGGCCGCCGGCGTGGCTGTGGCCGCGGGGTCGGTCTGGGCTGTGGTTTGCAGCTCGGCGTCGCTCGTCGCCGGCGCCTGGGCCGACGGGGCGATGGTCGGCAGCACTTCGGCGACCTGATCGAGAATGTTCTGGCCGACGGTCTGGGTCACAGTGCCGCAGCCGGTCAACAGGACGGCCACCAGGGCCATCAACACGAAGAAAACAGAAAAACGACGTTGCATGATACCTCCAAGACGTCTGCATTATTCGGTCGCGTGGCCATTCGATTGGCTGCCTCGCTGGGTGTAGTCTGGCGGCGACGGATATGTTCTCAAGTTCACCCGTGGCGGGCGGAAGTAGGCCGGCCGGCGAGCCTATGATGACGCTACCGATACGCCCGGCCGGCCCCTTGCTCCTTCCCAATTCCTTTTTGGGTACAGGGATAGTGTGCCGCGGAATGGTAAAAAAACTGTAATGGAAGGGTGAGGGGAGAATTAGGAATTGGGAGTTGTGAATTAGGAATGGGGCAATGGAAATTGGGGCGCGAAGTGGTGACATTTGTCACTATACAGTGCTGCGATAGCTCAATATAATGTCATGCATCGCTGTTCTTGTTTCTCACTTCCAGGCCCGTTAGAAATACGATCTCGAGCTTGGACATGGTTGTGCTGATATGGAGGGAGAGATGTCTACACGGCATTTGCTGCCATCGTTCACGTTAGCCCTATGTCTTGTGCTTGTCGCGATGACTGGTCCGGCTCTGGCTCGGTCGGAAATGGCACTCGTAGAACCACCAATCCAAAGCCAGCTTGTACAACCGGGCCCACGCACTGGCAGCTCGCCTGCCAGGGTTGACTCGCCGGCTATCGCGCCCATCGGGGATCTTAATACGATAGCCGCGGCACTGAATATTCCTTTGCAGGATGTGATAAGCATTCGCCTTTTAGGGAGTGATATCGATGCCTTTGGCCGTGGGCAATCGAGCCTGGGCTACCACTTTCCCCTAGTTGGAACAGAGTTCCTGATCATGGCGACTGGGCTGGCGACTAGTGCCTCCGCACCCAACAGCAGCGGTAGTCTAACGACCATCTTGGATGGTCTAAACAATCAGCAGGGCAATGACCTTGTTCAATTGGAATTGAAACTGTCCGTTCCATCAGGGGTGAATTGCGCCAGTATAGACTTTGCCTTCTATTCTGAGGAGTTCCCAGAATATGTGGGATCAGCTTTCAATGACGCCTTCACGGCTGAATTTGGAGGCACGAACCTCTCGATCGAAGACTCGTCAATTGTCGCTCCACTAAACTATGCTTTCGACGCCGAAGGAAACCTCATAACGGTCAACACGGTTTCCGGTGTGACTGAACCAACTGACAGTACTTACGACGGAAGAACACCGCTCCGGCGAGCACAAGTCGGTGTGGAACCAAATGATGATATTATACTCGTCTTCTCCATTCAGGACTTGGGGGACTCTCGCTGGGATTCGGCTGTCTTCCTGGACAACTTCTTTTGGAGCAACAACGCTGACTGTGGTGGCTTTGTTGAGCCGTTGCCACAGCCTATAAGTGCGCTTCAACTACACATGCCATCGGCGCTGCCTACTGGCGCCAGCATTCGACCCACAGCGACGGTGACCAACTTATCTGACGCACCTACAGCCTATACTCTCAAAGTGGATTTAAGGCGTGGGTTTGGTGTGCTAGATAGCTACACTTATCCATTACTACTTGGACCCGGCGAAATTTACCAGCAAGTGGTGGACTTTGGTCTGCATGGGCCTGATGCCTACTACATCCGTGCCGAGTTATTGCAGGGTACTGAACTCTTGGAATCGCTGTCAGCGCCATTTACGGTTGGCGAATCTTACTTGAAGTTACAGAACAAGATGGATGAACTGACCGAGGCGGCACACGCGGAGCTGGGTCAGGGACAGGAGATCGCCAAGGATGTGCTCTCGAAAGCAGTATTCCAGGTAGGCAAGGAAGCCTTAGTTAAAGCAACCAGTTACTTGTCGTCTGTCCTTAGCAAGCTGGGTGGCAGTATTGGGGAGCAATTGGTTGAAGAGTTAGGTGAGGAGTTCCTCGACTGGTACTATGGTTTCGGCGATGTTTTGGAGACGACAACTGAAAATCAGGTAGGTCCGTGGTGGCGGGCCTGGTTGGACGAGCGGGCGTACAACGATCGTCACAGTGCGGTTGATGCAGCAGCCGCGGCACTGATCGACGAAGCCAAGGATAACGTTTTCACATGGTTGGATGCTTGGGATGCGGATGTAGCTCATTATCGCGCCGTGATCGAGAATCGCAATGAGGCAGCCGAAGTGGGGTATGGTATCGACCTGGATGCCAAGTGGCCTCCGTATCACAGGGCGACGCTAACCGACCTTGAAGGACAATTCTTTTTTGTCACAGACACTGTCTTGCCTGTGGTAGAAACATTGTTGAGTATCACGCTGGTTCTCCTGTGTGTAGCGGCCATAATTGTGGGAATTTTCTCGATTGCCGCTTCGGCAGGTGTCGCAACGCCAGGTGTTGTGACCATGATCGGTGCGGTGCTGCCCGGCGCACTAAGCGCGTTCAAAGCCGCTGGCCTGACAAAAACGATCGGCGGAAGTATGCTTGTCATTTACATGGCCGTGCTAGTCGGCCTGACCGCGACTGGGAGCACGAGTCTTGCTGTGGTCGATGAGCACGACAAGGCGATGGAGGATTTTGGTAACCGCATTGAATTGGCGAAGAGCACAGAAGAGCCTGCTTCTATCCTAAACACAACGACGCACGTAGATGACTATAAAGTGACTGTTGAGTTTCCTAGCGAACGGGCCTCCAGCGCTGCGCCCATCTATGCTCAACTGTTCCGCGGGGATGGACAATTGTTGGCTTTTGAGCGCGTCATGGGCAACGGTACATCGACCAACTCGCTCAGTTGGCACGTTCCTCCAGGCCCCTACTGGACAGTCGTGACATCTTCTTCTGCAAATGGAAGGACATCCGTTCGACAAGAGGCCAAAGTGGCTGTGCCAGAAGTTGCTCTGTCTCTGGATGTGGCCGACCGTCAGTTGCAGCCCGGTGAGCTTATCGTCGCCCACATATCAGTAGCGAATATGAGCGGACAGTCTATTGGCCCTGTCTCACTGATGGTGCGCGCATTGCCGCTGGAAACAATGGAGATACGCGAGTTCGAATTGAACTCCAACCAGACGCAGACATTCGACCTGGAATTTCTTCCATCTGTGGCAGGAAGCTACATTGTCCAGGCATTTGTCAGTGACGAAGAGCAACTGCTGGCGACCTGGGAACGAGGTGTCATTGTCGGCTCTGGGGCTGCGCTGAGCATGAACGTGACAGCCGGCGGTGTTTATTCACCAGGGTCAGATGTAAGCTGGAATGCGTCGGTCGAGAATGGGGGTAATCAGAGTGCAGAGGCTGAAATCGAGATCGATACTTACGCGCGCACAAGCCACGAGTTGATTCACAGCGATAGCATGACAGTTAGTGTGGCTGGTGGTAGCCAGCGTGATCTAAGCCTGTCCGTGCTGCCAGACGCAGCGCCGGGTGCCTACACGACTTATGTTCGACTCGACAAGGTTGTGCGTTCAGCAACCGACTTTCTAGTAACTGCCGACGGCGCACTGTTCGTCATAACACAGGTAACACCACAATTTGTCTCGGCGGGTCAAATGGTCACTGTGACTGCCCATGTGCAGGACGAAGCGTACATGCCCTTGGATGCAACAGTTCTGACCCAGATCACGCTACCGTCTGGCAACATTGTTTCACTTACAATGCAAAGGATAGGAGCAGGTCACTATGAGGGCAGCTATACGCCAAGCGCGCCCGGAACCCACTCGATTCTGATAGTGGCCTCCAAGACCGATTATGCTGTCGCGGCAGCCGAGACTTACTTAGTCGCCGATGATCCAAGTTTATTGAAGACAGAGTTCGATGACCAACTCGTACTGAACGAGACCAAAGCAGTTGAGATTCTCGTCAAGAACGAGGCAGGAATAGCTGTTAGTGACGCAACCGTTATCCTGTCCTTCGCAACCGGCGTCCAAGTCGAGCAGACGGATGTCAATGGCGTTGTAGCTTTATCCATTCGTCCGCGCGATGAAGAGCCATTTCATGTGCAAGTTAAGAAACCTGGTTTTGCTGACACGCAGCTCACTCTGCCAGTCGCCATTGGAGCAGACACGACTCCACCACCCGCCATGTGGTTGCCGCCACAACTGACCAACGATCCGAACTATGGAATCTCCGGGCATACAGAGCCAGGAGCCATTGTTACTGTTCAGGGCAAGATAGTAGCGGTAGAGGCTGATGGTGACTTCATCGCTACCGTAAGCTTGCACGAAGGTAGCAATAGTATAATAGGAACCATCAATGACGCCGCCGGTAATCAAACCACTTTGACCGCCACCATTATTTTGGATACAGTGCCACCTGACCTGACTGTACACTGGCCGGTAGGCCAGCCCAGCGAATGGGGGCCCACAGTGCAAATATCGGGCTATACCGAGCCTAATCTTCTGGTCAACGTCATAGATGCCAACGTGGCGTCCAACAACTCGGGTTACTTCGTTGCCTGGGTCAGCGTTGGAGCTACCTCTTCCGTAGAGGTAACGGCAACTGACCAGGCTGGCAATGTTACTACCGAAATATATAAAAGTAACAGCCAGCTCTTCCTCCCCATCGCTCTCCAAATCCCCTACGTCCGCCCCGACCTCCCCCTCCTCAACGGCAACTTCGAATCCGGGCCGGCGAACTGGGCGGAGGCCTCGTCCCACGGCTGGCCGATCATCGTCAGCAATGGCGACGTGGACGGCCTGCCGACCCACAGCGGCAGTTGGTCGGCCTGGCTGGGCGGCGATGACGACGAGATCGCCTACATTGAGCAGACCGTCACCGTGCCGGCCGACCGGCCGTACCTGACCTATTACCACGGCATCGCCTCGCAGGATTCGTGCGGCTATGACTTCGGCGGCGTCGTCCTCAACGATGCGGTTGTGGTGGACCAGTACGACCTCTGTCGCGAGGCCAGCACGCCCGACTGGGTTCTCCACGCGGTGAACCTGAGCGCCTACGCTGGCCAGGACGTGGCCCTGCAGATCCGCGTTGAGACCGACGGCAGTCTCAACAGCAATCTCTTCGTCGATGATGTGGCCTTCAGCGCGTCGGGGGTACGGCTGGGCGAGAAGCCGCTGCCGTTCGTGTGGAACTTGGCCCGCGCGGCGCTGCCTCTGTCGCGCGGCGCAGCGCAGACGGCCGAGCGGCTGCTGGGGCCGGCGCGGTAGACTTGCGGGGCGCTACATAGACAACCGGGCGATGAACGATGGGCCGTTTGGCCCGCCGTTCATCGCCCGATGCATCGCCCGATGGATGTCCGATCCGTCATCACTCGACGCGCGTCAGGTCGTAGAGCACGTAGGCCTTGGCCAGCAGCGTCGCTTTGCGCAGCGTCGGCGCGGCCGTGTCCACCTCGGCCAGCCCCAGCTTGTCGTAGATGGCGCTGATGTGGTGTTCGACCGTTTTGGCGCTGATGCCCATCTCCTCGACCAACCCCTGGTTGTTGTGCGACGCGGCCAGCCGCCGGGCGACATCGTCCTCGCGCGCCGACAGCGTCGGCATCAGGCGCACGGCGCGCTCGACCCAGGGGCGCTCGGCCGGGGTCAGGCGGGCGCGCAGTTCGCGGATGAGCTGCGGTTTGCCGGCGGCGGCGTCGCCATCGAGAATGACGTGGCCGGCGCGGGTGTCCTCCAATGCTTGCCGCAGCCGCTCCGGTCGCGAGCCTTTGAGCATGTAGGCGATGCCGCGCGCGCCCTCGCGGATCAGCTCCCAGATTTCGGCCCCGCGATCCTCGTAGGCCGAGAAGAGCACAATGCCCATTGCCGGGTCAAGGGCTTTCAGGCGGCGAACCAGGTGGACGCCGACGCTGCGGTCGATATAAGCGCGTTCGCCGGGGGTCGTGGGGATAACAATGTCGACGACGGCCGCGCCCGGTCGCTCGGTAACAGCAATGGCGTAGGCCGTCGCCTCGTCGCCCGCCTCCAGCGTCGTCATGCCGAGGCTGCGCAGGTAGAGCGCCACGCCATCGCGGTTGAAGTCGTTGTCATCGACAACGAGAACCACACAGGGTTCAAAGCCAGCACTTAGCGGTTTGTCGGCCTGGGCTTGTACTTGTTCCATGCGACCAGTATAGCATGGGATAGCCCCCGAAAGGGTACTCGTGGCGCGATTCTCCCGAATCACGCCACGATTCGGGAGAATCGCGCCACGGGTCGAGAATTGACTTTTTCGACCGAGTGATTATCCTAAGCCTTAGCAGAAATTGAGAACAGTGCGACTCGGTCACACAACGCCCCCATTGACCTGAGTTCCCCATCCTGGTGGTGGAGCCGTAGGGCAAACTGAATCACGTTTGAGGAGGTATCAGACCAATGAACCGTTCTATGCGTGTGCCACCGTGGGCGCGGCTTGTGGGGCTGGCGCTGCTGGTGGTCTTTGTGTTTCTGTTGGTAGCGCCGGCCGGTCAGGCCCAGGACGCGGACACAACCGGCCTGAAGCCGGGCGAGACCGTGGTCTATCGGCAGACCATTCCGGTCAATATCGTCTTCGTCGGCTTCGATCGCGATGACATTGCCGTGTCGGACGTGCGCGCGGCCTTGCCGGCGGGCTATACCCCCAAGGTGCGCTACCCGCTGTTCTACGGCCTGCCGGGCCGCAACATGGGGCTGCGCTTCGACTTCGAGTATAAGCCCATCTTTACCGACCAGGCCTTCGAAGACGCCTTCTTCGGCTATCTGGCCTCCATCGCCACGCCGGGCGCGCCGACGCTGTTCCAGCAGCTTTACAACGGCAACGAGAACAACGTTCTCGATGTCAGCGGCAACGTCGGTTACATCGACGCGCCCTCGGCCGAACAGTGGCTCATGACCGCCGGCCAGCAGCAACTGGGCATCAACCCCGATCGCAGCTACACGGTCTACTACATCAACTGGTACGACCGGCCCGACTTCCAGTTCCACGTCTACACCAAGACCGACAGCCCCGACCCCGACACGGGCTACAACTTCGGCCTACTGCGCTCGTCGCGCAAGATGGTCGCCTGGGGCGGCAGCCACGGCCGCACCTGGTTCTATGACCTCTCGGCCGGCCCGGACTCGTGGAGCGGCAACTACGACGTCGACAACGCCGACGTGGATGGCGACGGCGAGGCCGACTACCGCATTCCGGTGATCTGGGAGTACGCTGCCGGCGGCTACCGTGACCCGGCGGCGCTGTCGTCCGACCTGGGGCTGGTGACACGCTACGTGGCCATCAACCTGCTGTTCACTACTTCGCCGCTCTATGACCCGATGGTCGCCGCCCCCGGCCCCGACGGCAAGCGTGTGGCCGACATCGAGATCTTCGAGCTGCATCGCAAGAGCGAAGGCACCGATTGGATTGACGGGCCGTACATCCAGGCCGAGTATGAGCGCTTCCAGCCGTACTATGACTGGCAGGTGGTTGTCGACAAGAATCGGGCGTCGCCGGGCGTGCGCCGCGCGGTGCGCATCGGCGGCGGCCTGAGCGTGCAGCCGGATTGCTGGACGGACTACGGCACGCCCTTCGCCGAGTATTTCTGCTACTTCGACGAGAACTACAGCGACTTCGTGCCGGAGTATGGCGCGGATGACAACGTCGCCGCGGTCTTTGGCTTCAACGGCGCGCTGAAGAACCTGGGCGGCGTGCCTCTGGGCTTCGCCGACGACAACTGGCGCGACGGCACGCAGAGCTACGTCTTCATGTTCGACGGCCCGGAGATTCGCTCGTCGGGCTATGGCTTCACGACGACGACCATCCACGAGTTGGGCCATTACTATGGCCTGTCGCACCCGCACGACGGCTACGACTCGGCCACGGGCCTGGATTACGGCGCGGGCGGCGACTTCTACTTCGCCAACCTGGGCGACGAAGTCAGCTCGATGATGTCCTACATTGACGTGGGCTGGCAGTTCGGCCACTTTGACGAGGACAACATGTACCGGTATGAGTTCGCCGGCTACCTGAACCTGTGCAACGACCTGCTGGCCGACATCCTCGCCCAGCCGGGCCACGGGCAGGTGAATGACCTGGTGGCCGCCGGCCGCGAACACGCGAAGATGGCCGAGCAGGCCTTCAAGCAGTGGAACTACCTGGAGGCGGTGACGCACGCCCGGTTGGCCTATGAGGCCATCGGCACGGCGGCGCAACAGCTGGGCCTGCCGACCGTGGCCGCCGAGGCGGCGATGGAGATGCCCATCAACGGCTCCGTGCCGCGGTTCATCGACCCGATCCGGTAGTCGCCGGCAGCAAGCGGTACGCTTGCCTTTTCCGGCCACGGCCGAGGAACGCTCGCCCCTAGGGCGTGGGCGCGCCGGCAGCGGCGTCGATGCCCGCCAGCGTCTCCTCGGCCGTGGCCGTGCCTTGCAGATAGGCCAGCAGGCGCGGGTACGTCACCTCACGCCAGAGGCGGTCATGGTCGGCGCCCAGGCCGGCGTCCGTGGCCGCGGGCAGCAGGGGCAGCAGCGGCGCGAGCGCGGGCTGCGCCGCGGCCAGTTGGGCGGCGGTCTCGCCCTCACGGTTGGCCAGTA
>ERZ724513.327-NODE-327-length-22255-cov-4.564459_pt1 | contig 22255 bp, 23 predicted proteins | sample MGYA00376046_ERZ724513 | MGnify/ENA primary metagenome ERZ724513 (study PRJEB28724, sample SAMN07190883) | activated sludge metagenome | isolation source: activated sludge of sewage treatment plant in Hong Hong | place: Hong Kong | collected 2016-03-17 ...
GTCCGCCACCTGCGGGCGTGGTCCGAACTGTTGTGCCTCACCGCCGGGTTGCCGCCACTGCCCGACGGCGTCGTGCCGATTGCACCGCGCCGTTCGGGAACGTGGCTCAGGTGAGCAGCGCTGCGCCGCCCGAGCAGGGCTACCCCGTACTTGCCGTCCCTGCGGACGGAATCCCCGACGTCGTCGATACCCCGGAGGCACTCGCGGCCACCCGGGCAGCGCTGCGGGACGGCGGCGGGCCCCTCGCCATCGACACCGAGCGTGCGCAGGGCTACCGCTACACCGCCAAGGCCTACCTGATCCAGGTGCGGCGCGACGGCTCCGGCACCCACCTGATCGACCCGACGGCGTTCGAGGACGGCCAGCCGCGCGCGGACTTCCACGACTTCGCCGACGAGCTCGCCGAGGCCGAGTGGATCCTGCACGCTGCGAGCCAGGACCTCCCCTGCCTGGCCGAGGTGCAGTTCCTGCCCACGCACCTGTTCGACACCGAACTCGCCGCGCGACTGCTCGGGCTCAACAAGGTGAGCCTGGGCGCCCTGATGGAGCAGGCGCTCGGGATCACCCTGCTCAAGGAGCATTCCGCGGCGGACTGGTCCCGGCGGCCGATCCCCAGCGACTGGCTCGCCTACGCCGCACTGGACGTCGAACGGCTCGCCGAACTCAGGGAATGGCTGATCGAGCGACTCACCGCCGCCGACAAGCTCGAGTGGGCTCACCAGGAGTTCGCCTACCTCGCCGAGCACGCCACGGATCCGCCGCACACGCGCACGGACCCGTGGCGCCGGACCTCCGGCCTGCACGGCCTGAACAGCCCGGCGGCGCTGGCCGTCGTCCGTGAACTCTGGCAGGTCCGCGACACGCTCGCCCGCGCCGAGGACCGCTCGCCCGGCCGGGTCGTCCCCGACCGTGCCATCACCGACCTGGCCGCACGGCTCGAAACTGATCACAAGACCCGGCTGACCCGCGCCGACCTGCGCTCCGTCCGGGGCTTCAGCAACCGGGTCGCGGCTCGCTTCGAGTCGCACTGGCTCGACGCGCTCGACCGCGCGGCGGCGCTGCCGCGGGCGGAGCTGCCGCCCCGCTCGGTGACCCCCGACGGCCCGCCCATGCCGCGCTCGTGGGAGCGGCGCTGGCCGAGTTCCTTCGCACGCTTCAACCGGGCCCGCCCCGCCCTGATCGAGCGAGCCGACGAACTCGAGGTGCCGGTCGAGAACATGCTTTCGCCGGACCATCTGCGCCGCCTGCTGTGGAACTCCCCCGATCAGATCACGGCCGAAGAGGTCGACGCTCGTCTCGCCGAGCTCGGCGCCCGACCCTGGCAACGGCACCTTGCCGTACCGGTGATCACCGCGCAGTGGTGACCTGCTCCGGGTTCTCCCCTGCGGCGACCAGCTCGGTCACGACCCGGGCGATCCGCTGCGCGCTCAACCCGATCTCCTCGAGGAGCTCAGCCCGGCTGGCCTGCGGAAGGAACTCCCGCGGTATTCCGAACTCGCGCTGACGGGTGTCGATTCCCGCGTCCCGAGCCGCCTGCGACAGGGTCGCACCGAGGCCGCCGGCCACCCCGTTGTCCTCGATGGTCACCACCAGCTCGTGGCTCGCGACCAGGTCGAGGAGATCTGCCGCGACCGGCAGCGCCCAGACCGGGTCGACCACGGTGACTCCGATGCCCTGCTGCTCGAGCCGGCGACCCACCTCCACGGCCATGCCGCAGAGCTGTCCATAGCCGACCACGAGGACGCGCGGACGCTCGCCGGCGAGCAGCACGTCGACGCTGCCCCGCTGCGCGATCGCCGGCAGCGGCTCGGGGATGCGCTCCTTCGAGTAGCGCAAAACCGTCGGCGCGTCGTCCACGGTCACCGCCCGCCGCAGCGCCTCGCCGAGTCGTGGCTCGTCGCGCGGTGCGGCCAGGCGCAGGCCCGGCACCAGCGCGAGCAGCGAGCCGTCCCACATTCCGTTGTGGCTGGGGCCGTCGGGCCCGGTGACTCCGGCGCGGTCGAGCACGAAGGTGACGCCCTGGCGGTGCAGCGCCACGTCCATCAGGACCTGGTCGAAGGCGCGGTTCAGGAAGGTCGCGTAGACGGCGAACACCGGGTGCAGTCCGCCGGCAGCGAGGCCCGCAGCGGAGGTGACCGCATGCTGCTCGGCGATCCCCACGTCGAAGGTGCGATCCGGGAAGTGCCGGGCGAACCGATCCAGCCCGGTGGGGTGCAGCATGGCCGCAGTGATCGCGACGACTCTCTCGTCGGTGGCCCCGATCCGGGCGAGCTCCTCGCCGAAGGCGTCCGTCCAGGTGCGCACGCCCACGGCCAGCGGCTCCCCGGTGACCTCGTCGATCGGGCCCACCGCGTGGAACCGGTCCTGCTCGTCGTCCTCCGCCGCCTTGAACCCGCGTCCCTTCTGGGTGATGCAGTGGACGAGCACCGGTGCCCCGTAGCCCTTCGCCTGCTGCAGCGCGAGTTCGACCGCCCCGAGATCGTGGCCGTCGATCGGGCCGACATACTTCAGTCGGAGGTCGCTGAACATGCCCTGCGGCGCCAGCACGTCCTTGACCCCGATCTTGAAGCCGTGCAGCAACCCGTAGGCGGCCGACCCGATCACGGGGGCCCGGCGTACCAGGTCCTTGATCCGCTGCAGCATGCGCTCGTAGCGTCGGTCGGTGCGAATCGCGGAAAGCTGCTTGCCCAGCACCGAGAGCTGGGTCGCGATCCCGCCCACGGTCGGGGTGTAGGAACGACCGTTGTCGTTCACGACGATGACCAGCTTCTCGTCCGCGTCGACCGAGATGTTGTTCAGGGCTTCCCAGGCCATCCCTCCGGTCAGCGCTCCGTCGCCCACCACGGCGACCACGAAGCGGTCCTCTCCGCGCAACCGGAACGCCTTGGCGAGACCGTCGGCCCAGGACAGCGACGTCGATGCGTGCGAGTTCTCGACCCAGTCGTGCGGCGATTCCGAGCGACTCGGGTAGCCGGACAACCCGCCGGCCTGGCGCAACGTGCCGAAGCCGTCACGCCGCCCCGTGACGATCTTGTGGACGTAGCTCTGGTGGCCGGTGTCGAAGACGATCGCGTCGCGCGGTGAGTCGAACACCCGGTGCAGCGCGAGAGTCACCTCTACGACCCCAAGGTTCGGTCCGAGGTGGCCGCCGGTGCGGCTCACGTTGGTGATCAGGAAGGCCCGGATCTCCTCGGCCAGTTGACGCAGCTGCGCCGGCTTGAGGGCCTTCAGGTCCTCCGGACCGTTGATCGCGTCGAGCAGGGGCACCGGTCGAGTCTATGTCCCGAGTCGGGGCACGAACACCCGCCCGCGGAGCGCCTCCTCGACCAGGCCCACCTCGCGCAGCGTTCGCTGCAGCCGCGCCGACTGCTCCTCCCACGCCTCCACAGCCGCCTGGACGACATCAGGGGGCACCACCTCCTCCAGGCTCCGCCGCACCCCCGCCAGCGCGTCCCTGCTCGCCGCCACCTGGGCACCGACGAAGGCCGCGGCAAACCCCGCCAGCACCACAGGGTGTCGCCGCAGCACGGCGTAGGACCGGTAGTCGGAAGGGCAGCAGTCGAGCAGAAACGCCGCCGCACTCACCTCCCACTCCTCACACCCGGGCCGCAGCACCTGCACCGGCCACCCCGGCGGTACGTACGCCCGACCCGCAGCCACGCTCCACCCTCTATCGCTCACCTGTTCGATTATAGGCGCCCTGCCGTAGCTCGGGCAGCGACCCGGCTGCTACGTTGGCCGAAAGGAGTTCGCCCGACCAGGGGACCGCGTTGACCGGACCACTCGCCAGACTGCGGCACCGACGCCGCTCGTGGTTGCTCGCCTCCGGCCTGCTGGTGACAGAGCTGGTGGCCGGTATCCAGACCTACCTCTCTCAGACCGTGCTCCCGTTCATGGCTGACGAGCTGGCAGCCCGCGAGGAGTACGGCGTCGTGATCGCGGCCGGCTGGATCGCGACGTTCGTCGGCATGCCGCTGGGCGTGGGCCTGAGCCGGCGCCTCGGCGTCAGCCGGATCCTGGTGCTCGCCACCGTGGTCCTGATCGGGGGCTCCGTCCTCGCTGCCCTGGCCCCGACGCTGTGGGTCTACATCCTCGGAACGATCGTCCGCGGCGTCGCCGGCGGGTCGCTGGCCACGGTGTCAATGAGTGCTCTCGTCGTCGGGCTCCAGGGCCGGACGCGGCAACTGGTGCTGGCGGGCATGGCCGGCATGTGGGTGATCGCGGCGCTCGTCGGCCCCACCTACGCTGCCAGTGTCACCGGCAGCCTCGGCTGGCGGTGGGCGCTGGTCGTCTACCTGCCCGTCGTCCTCGCCGCGCGGATGCTCGTCGCCGCACACCTGCCCGCGACCGAGACCACGGCGTCCGCGCCGATCGACTTGCGGCAGGCCCTCCTGCTCGGCCTGGCCATGGCGGCCCTGACCGTTCCCGGTCTGACCGGGCTGGTCCAGCTCGCCCTGATGGTCGTCGCCGGCGCCCTGATGCTGGTCTCGCTGCGCGCGCTGCTTCCGGTCGGCACCTTCGGTCTGCTCTCCCGCCGGCGAAGCGCTTTCGCAGTCCTCCTCGTCCTGTGCGGAGCCTATTTCGGGACCGACGCCGTGCTCACCCCGATCGCGCACGACGTCTTCGCGATGACCCCGACGCAACTCAACATCCTGCTCACGGCCGGCGGGCTCGGCTGGGCGATCACCGGGCTGGCCTGCGGGGCCCGTCCCGCCGCCACACCGGGCGCCTACGTGCGCAGGGCCGCGACGGGCACCGTCCTGCTCTTCGGTGGCATCGGCTGGCTCGCCGTGCTCGACGGTGGTCGTGCCACCACTCCATGGTTGATGACGATCGCCTGGACGATCAGCGGCGTCGGCATGGGCCTGGTCTACGTGGACACGCTGAACGTGATCTTCACTCCCCCGCCCGCCGGCGACGGCCTGGATGACCTGTCCGTGTCCGCCGGGGTCGTGATCGCGGAGAGCGTCGCCGCCGCCTTCGCCGGCACGGCCACGGGCAGCTACCTGGGCCAGGGCTTCGGGATCATCCCGGCCATCGAGATCCGGGCACACACCGTCCTGCTCGCGCTCGCCGTGGTCACGCTCGGCCTGGTCGCGCCGCTGATCGCGATCCGGCGCCAGTGGCAGCCCGACCAGACCCCGGACGGCCTGGCCGGGTCGGTGGGATGAGCGCGACCGGCCACCGGCCCGCGCGCACCCGGCTCAGCCGTTCGCGTACCACCAGACCAGCGCTGCGGCCGCCGCCAGGTCGAGGACCAGCACGACAGCCAACTGGAGGCGGCGCACGGCCGTCCCCCGCTGCCAATTCGCGCTGACCAGGGACGCCACAGCCGGCACGAAGGCGGCCACCGCCCACCACCACCACTCGGTGATCGCGTCGGAGGCGATCAGGAAGCCCATGCCGGCCACCATCGCCGCCCATAACCACCCGTCCAGCTTCAGCACCAGCAGCGCCGGGACCAGGCACAGCGCGAACCCGATCAGGCCGGCCCAGATCGCCCAGCCGAGCTTGCAGCTCGCCAGCGCGTCTCCGGCCGTTCCCGCGCCCTTGCACAGGAACACCGCGAGGGTCTGGTTCGACAGCACCACGACCAGCGCCGCGCCCACGGCTGCCAGCACGGCGGCCAGGTACGACCAGGCCACCCGCGCCGAGACCGGCATCACGTCCCGCGCCTCGGCGGGGCGTGACGGAACGCGCGCCCGTCGTCGGGTCATTACCTGGTCAGCAGCGACCGCAGGACGTACTGCATGATGCCGCCGTGCCGGTAGTAGTCGGCCTCGCCGGGAGTGTCGATGCGCACCACCGCATCGAAGACGACCGGCTCGCCGGCGCCGGAAGCCGTGACCCGCACCGTCTGCGGGGTGGTGCCGCCGTTGAGCGCCGTGATGCCCTCGATCGTGAACGACTCGGTGCCGTCCAGACCCAGCGAACTGGCGGTCTCCCCCTCGGGGAACTGCAGCGGGAGGACACCCATGCCGATCAGGTTCGAGCGGTGGATCCGCTCGTAGCTCTCCGCGATGACGACCTTCACCCCGAGCAGCGCTGTGCCCTTGGCCGCCCAGTCGCGGGACGATCCCGAGCCGTACTCCTTGCCGGCCAGCACCACCAGCGGAGTCCCGGTCGCGGCGTAGTTGACCGACGCATCGTAGACCGTCGAGACCGGGCCGCCGGCCTGGGTGAAGTCGCGGGTGAAGCCGCCTTCGGTGCCGGGGGCGAGCTGGTTGCGCAGCCGGATGTTGGCGAAGGTGCCCCGGATCATGACCTCGTGGTTGCCGCGACGCGAACCGTAGGAGTTGAAGTCCCTGCGCTCGACACCGTGCTCGGTGAGGTACTTCCCTGCCGGGCTGTCGGCCTTGATCGAGCCGGCCGGCGAGATGTGGTCGGTGGTCACAGAATCGCCCAGCTTGAGCAGGACCCTGGCGCCGGCCACGTCGGTGACGGGGACGGGCTGGGCGGGCATGTTCTCGAAGTACGGGGGCTTTCGCACGTAGGTAGAGTCGCCGTCCCAGGCGAAGGTCTCCCCTGTCGGCGTCGGCAGGGAACGCCAGGTGTCGTCGCCGGCGAACACGTCGGCGTAGCGGGAGGTGAACATGTCCGCCGAGATGGAGGAGCCGATCACCTCGTCCACCTCTGCCTGGCTGGGCCAGATGTCACGCAGGAAGACGTCGTTGCCGGATTCGTCCTGGCCGAGGGGCTCTGTGGTCAGGTCGATGTCCATCGTCCCGGCGAGCGCGTACGCCACGACCAGCGGGGGGCTGGCCAGGTAGTTCATCTTCACGTCGGGGTTGATCCGGCCCTCGAAGTTCCGGTTGCCGCTGAGCACGGAGGTGACTGCGAGGTCGTTGTCGTTGACGGCCTGGGAGACCTCAGGGATCAGCGGTCCCGAATTGCCGATGCACGTCGTACAGCCGTACCCGACCAGGTCGAAGTCCAGCGCCTGCAGGTAGGTGTCCAGGCCCGACTTCGCGTAGTAGTCGGTGACCACCTTGGAGCCCGGGGCCAGTGACGTCTTCACCCACGGCTTGCGCTTCAGCCCCTTCTCCACTGCCTTCTTCGCGACCAGCGCTGCACCGATCATCACGCTCGGGTTGGAGGTGTTCGTGCAGGAAGTGATCGCCGCGATCGTGACCGCACCGTTGGGAAGCACGAACTCCTCCCCGCTCGCCAGGCTGACCTGGGCGGGCTTCGACCTCTCCGAGATGTAGCCCGGCACGACCTCCTCGAAGGACTCCTTCGCCTTGCTCAGCAGGATGCGATCCTGCGGACGCTTCGGGCCGGCGATGCTCGGCACGACCGTGGACAGGTCGAGTTCCAGGTACTCGGAGTAGCGGGGCTCGTGGTCGGGGTCGTGCCAGAGTCCCTGGGCCTTCGCGTAGGCCTCGACCAGCTCCAGCTGCTCGGCGCTGCGTCCGGTGAGGCGCAGGTAGTCGATGGTCTTGTCGTCGATCGGGAAGATCGCGATCGTGGAGCCGTACTCGGGGCTCATGTTCCCGATGGTGGCCCGATTGGCCAGCGGCACCTCGGCGACGCCCGGTCCGTAGAACTCGACGAACTTGCCGACCACCTTGTGCTGGCGCAGCATCTCTGTGATGGTCAGGACGAGGTCGGTCGCGGTGGTGCCCTCGGGCAGCCTGCCGGACAGCTTGAAGCCGACCACCCGCGGGATCAGCATGCTGACCGGTTGGCCCAGCATGGCCGCCTCGGCCTCGATCCCGCCGACGCCCCAGCCGACCACCCCGAGGCCGTTCACCATCGTCGTGTGGGAGTCGGTGCCCACGCACGTGTCCGGATACGCCTGCAGGACGCCGTTCACCTCGCGCGGGAAGACCACGCGGGCAAGGTGCTCGATGTTCACCTGGTGCACGATGCCGGTGCCCGGGGGCACCACGACGAAGTCGTCGAACGCGGTCTGGCCCCAGCGCAGGAACTGGTAGCGCTCGCGGTTGCGCTGGTACTCGAGCTCGACGTTCCTGGTGAAGGCGTCCGGGGTTCCGAACAGGTCGGCCACCACCGAGTGGTCGATCACCATCTCGGCCGGCGAGAGCGGGTTGACCTTCGTCGCGTCGCCACCGAGCTCTGCGATCGCCTCCCGCATCGTGGCCAGGTCGACCACGCACGGAACACCGGTGAAGTCCTGCATGATCACCCGCGCAGGGGTGAACTGGATCTCCCGGTTCGGCTCAGCCTCAGGGTCCCAAGCTCCCAGAGCGGCAATGTCCGCTGCGGTGATGTTCGCGCCGTCCTCGGTGCGCAACAGGTTCTCCAGCAGAACCTTCAGGCTGAACGGCAGGGTCGCCGAGCCCTCGACCGCGTCCACGCGGAAGATCTGGTAGGTCGTTCCGGCGACGCTGAGTTCGTCCGCTGCGGAGTAGCTGTTGATGCCCATCGGTCCTCCCGAGGTCGCCAGAGATATCTTGATGTCGAGATATTATCCCACTCGACCAGACGAGGCTAGCCGAGCCGGTCTTCCGGGAGCGCGTGTTCCGGCCGGACTCTCAGCGTGCGGCGTGGCGTCGCTCGCCCCACTCGCTGCGCAGATCCGGATCGGACATGACCAGGTAGACCAGCCCGCAGTCGTGCGGACCGGTGACGTTCATCTGGCACAGGTTGCAGGACTCGTCCGGACGCAGCGGACACTTCGCTTCCGGACGGGTGCGGCGCGGTGCGGCCTCGGTGCTGGTCATCTCGCTTCGAGGATAGCCACACACTCGACGTGGTGGGTCAGCGGGAACAGGTCATGGGCGGTCACGGAGCTGGGCTCGTAGCCGAGTCCGGCTGCGATGCGCAGGTCCCGGCCGAGAGCTGCCGGATCACAGGCCACATACGCGATCGCGCGCGGCCTCCTCGCGGCCACCCCGGCGAGGACATCGGCTCCGGCACCGGTCCGGGGCGGGTCGAGGACGACCAGGTCCACCTGGCCGGGCAGCCGGGGCAGCCTGCGAGCCACATCGCCGGCCACGAACTCTCCGTCCGGGACGTTCCGTGCAGCAAGCTCTGTGGCGCGCCGGTCGCCCTCCACGCCCCAGACGCGCACGCCACGCACCGCCAGCGCCCCAGCGAAGAGGCCGACACCGCAGTACAGGTCGAGAGCGGTCTCGCCGGAGCGCGGGGCGAGCCCGGCCAGCACCCGCTGCACGAGCACGCCCGGCGCGCCTGCGTGCGCCTGCCAGAAGCCATCGGCAGCCACCAGGTAGGACTGCCCTCCCACCTCTTCGGTCACGATGCCGTCCGCACCGGGGAGGAGGAATCCCGCCCCGCTGGCGGCCGCGACGCCGAGGAGCTCGCCCCCTGGTCGTCCAGGATCGGTGGGCGGTGCGGCGATAGCCGGGTCGGCGATCCGGCAGCCGTCCGCAGGCAGGACGACCACCTCGGCAGAGCGGTGCGCGCGCAGGCCCGGACGCCCGTCCGCGTCCAGGTGGTACCGCATGCGCCGTCGCCAGCCGAACGGAGCCGGAGGCACCTCCTCGACGTCGCCGGTGAACTCGTAGCCGGCCAGGTGCCCGAGCAGCTCTGCGACCACCTGGCGTTTCAGCTCCCGGGCATGGGTCGGCTCGACGTGCTGGAAGTCGCAGCCACCGCACTGAGCCGCGATCGGGCAGGGCGGCGTGACCCGGTGTGGGCTGGCCCGGTGCACAGCCACCGCGTCCGCGCGGGCGAAACGTCGGTTCACCGAGGTGATCCGGGCGTCCACCACCTCGCCGGTGAGGGCGTGCCGCACGAAGATCACCCGGCCCTCGTGGCGGGCGACGAAGTGCCCTCCGTGTGCGACCGGCCCGATCTCGAGGCCGGCGACCAGGAGCCCGGGGCGCAGGTCGTTCACTCGCGGCGGGCGGGCTCGCGGCCGGAGTCACCCATCCGTACCTGGCCGGAGCCCGGTCGCCGCCAGGCCGCTGCAGTGTTGCGCTGGGCCCGGCTCAGCGCGTACTTCGAGGACGCCAGCTGGTACGGCACAGAGGTGACCATCACACCCTGCATGAAGTTGAGCCGGGCCTTCAGGATGAAGCCGGTCTGGTTGTGCAGGACGCGCTCCCACCAATGTCCGACAACGTACTCCAGGATGTAGACGCAGACCACGTCGCGCGGGTTGTCCGAGCGGATCCCCTTCACGTAGTTCAGGAACGGTCCGGTGACCTCCCGGTAGGGCGAAGCGATCACCTTCAGCGGGATCTCGAGCTGCTGCGCGTCCCACTCTGCGACGATCGCGCGGGTCTCGGCCTCATCCACCGAGACCAGCACTGCCTCGATGCTGCTGGCGCGCGTCGCCCGGGCGAAGTTCACCGCCCGCATGGTCGGCTTGTTGACCTCCTGCACCATGATCACCGCGCGCACCCGGCTCGGCAGCATCCGGGCGTCCGCCGGACCGACAGCCACCTCGCGGGCCACCTTCTGGTAGTGCCGATTGATGCTGCGCATCAGCACGAACACCACGGCCATCGCCAGCACCGCCAGGTACGCGCCGTAGATGAACTTGGACGCCAGCACGATCACTAGCACGACCCCGGTGCCGGTCAGGCCGATCGTGTTGATCACCCGGGAGCGCTGCATGTGCGCGCGGCGTTTCGGGTCCTTCTCCGTCTTGAGGTGTCGGGTCCAGTGCCTGGTCATGCCGAACTGGCTGACCGTGAACGAGACGAACACGCCCACAACGTAGAGCTGGATCAGCGAGGTGACGTTCGCGTTGTAGACCAGGACCAGCGCGACCGCCGCGGTGGCCAGCATCAGGATGCCGTTGGAGTAGGCCAGCCTGTCCCCGCGGGTGTGCAACGCCTTCGGCAGGAAGCCGTCCCTGGCCAGGATCGAACCCAGGACCGGGAACCCGTTGAACGCGGTGTTGGCGGCAAGGAACAGGATCACCATCGTCATCGTGATCACGAAGTAGAACCCCACAGGGAAGGTGTCGAAGATCGTCCGCGCCAACTGCCCCATCGCGGTCTCGTGCGCGATCTCGACGGGGACGCCGGCCTGCTCGAAGTGGGACCCGCCGTCCGGATCGATCAGCTTCAGCCCGGTCAGGTTCGCCAGCAGGATGATGCTGCCGAACATCGTGATGGCCACCGTGGCGAGCAGGGCAAGGGTCGTGGCCGCGTTGCGGCTCTTCGGCTCCCGGAAGGCGGGGACGCCGTTCGAGATCGCCTCGACTCCGGTCAGCGCCGCGCAGCCGGACGAGAACGCGCGTGCCATCAGGACCACCGCAGCGAGCCCGATCAGTCCCTGGTACGGATCGGAGCCCACCACCGTGTACTGCGCGGTCGGTGCCTCCAGATGCGTGCCCAGGCCAAAGATCCGGAACAGGCCCCAGGCCGCCATGCCCAGCACCCCGATCATGAAGCCGTAGGTGGGGATGGCGAAGAAGGACCCCGACTCCCGCACCCCGCGGAGGTTCATCGTCATCAGCACGACCACGATCAACGCGGCGACCAGGCCCTCGTTGCCCTGCAGGAAGGGGAACATCGCCTTCGCGTTCTGCACACCGGAGGACACCGACACCGCGACCGTCAGGACGTAGTCGACCAGGAGTGCACTCGCCACCACCAGACCCCACGTGGGGCCAAGATTCACCGTCGCCACCTCGTAGTCGCCGCCACCGGACGGGTAGGCGTGCACGGTCTGGCGATACGACATCACCACAAGGAACATCACCACGGCGACCGCCGCGGCGATCTGCCACGAGTAGGCGAACCCGACCATGCCGGCCAGGGACAGTGTGAGCAGGATCTCGTCCGGGGCGTACGCCACCGAGCTGAGCGCATCGGACGCGAACACCGGGAGCGCGATCCGCTTCGGTAGCAGCGTCTCTCCCAGCTGAGCGCTGGCGAGCTTGCGGCCGACCAGCATTCGCTTCACGAAGTCGCGGGCGTTCACGAGACGGAACCCTATGCCCTTTGCGCCCTGTGCAGGGGCAAGTGCCGGTGTAGCGTCGGTTTCATCGCGGGGCGTAGCCCGGATAGGGTCTTCCGCGGCAGTACCGACGCAGAGTGGAGGCAGGGCCGGTGCACATCGTCATCATGGGTTGTGGGCGCGTGGGCGCGTCCCTGGCCCGGGCACTCGAGCGACGTGGCCACTCGGTCGCCGTCATCGATATCGTGCAGGACTCTTTCCGCCGACTCGGCCCGGAGTTCCAGGGCAAGACGGTCAAGGGTGTCGGGTTCGACCGTCAGGTCCTGCAGCGGGCAGGCATCGAGCGGGCCGACGGCTTCGCGGCGGTCTCCAGCGGTGACAACTCCAACATCCTCGCCGCGCGCGTGGTTCGGGAGACCTTCGAGGTGCACAACGTCGTCGCCCGGATCTACGACCAGAACCGTGCCGAGGTGTACGAACGACTCGGCATTCCCAGCGTCGCCACGGTTCGCTGGGCGGCCGACCAGGTGCTGCGCCGGCTGCTCCCGTCCGGGTCGGAGCCGCAGTGGCGCGACCCCTCCGGCAGCGTCCGCCTGATCGAGGTGCACGTGAACACCGGTTGGGTCGGCACGAAGGTGGCCGCCATGGAAGCCGCATCGCGGTCGCGGATCCCGTTCCTGATGCGCTTCGGCGCCGGCATGGTCCCCGGCGATGCCACGGTCTTCCAGGACGGCGACCTGGTCTACGCAGCCGTCACCAACGAGCAGGTGCCCGATGTCGAGGACATCCTGGGCCGGCCGCCGGTAGAACACTGAAGGGCAGGGACCAGCTGTGCGTGTAGTCATCGCCGGAGCCGGCAACGTGGGCCGCTCGATCGCCAGAGAGCTGATCGCCAACGGCCACGAGATCCTGCTGATCGACCGCGACCCCAACGCGATCAAGCCCGAGAGCGTCCCCGAGGCCGAGTGGCTGCTGGCGGACGCCTGTGAACTGGCCAGCCTCGAGGAGGCGAGCCTCGACAGCTGCGACGTGGCGATCGCCGCGACCGGCGACGACAAGGCCAACCTCGTCCACTCGCTGCTCGCGAAGACGGAGTTCGGCGTGCCACGCACGGTCGGCCGGGTGAACCACCCCAGCAACGAGTGGATGTTCGACGATCTCTGGGGTGTCGATGTCGCCGTCTCGACGCCCCGCCTGATGTGCGCGCTGGTCGAGGAGGCCGTCACCGTCGGCGACCTCGTCCGGTTGTTCAGTTTCCGCGGCGGTCACGCGAACCTGGTGGAGATGACCCTGCCCGAGGCCTCGCCCCGCGTGGGTACGCGGATCGCCGACCTCAACCTTCCCGGCGACGCCGTCCTGGTCACGATCATCCGGGACGGCGCGGCGCGCGCCCCGGAACGCGACGCTGCCCTGGAGGCCAACGACGAGCTGCTGTTCGTGTCCGACCCGGTGTACGAGGCCGACCTCGCCCAGTACCTGGTACCGCGAAGCCTGCGCTCGGTCGACGTCGGCTGAGGCTGCCCTCCGTTCCGCGCCGGTGCGATGATGGCGTGGTGAGCCGCACCTTCCACAACCCGCCCGGCTGGCCCGCAGCCCCCGACGGCTGGCGTCCGGCCGCGGGGTGGAGACCCGATCCGACCTGGCCGCCGGCACCGGAGGGCTGGGTGTTCTGGACCGAGACCTCGCTGTGGCCGGAGCCGACCCCGCCGGGCGCTCTCCCCGCCGAGCCCCATCGCAGCTGGCTCGTGCGGCTCGCCTGGCTCGGCACGCTGGCGTTCGGTGTCGCCACCTACGTGATCGTCCTGCGCACGATGGTCGAGACCCAGAATCCCAACCTGTTCCCCACCCTGCTCTTCATCGGTGCGATCACCGTCCCCAGCTCGATCCTCCTACTCGCCTACGGCCTCGGCCACCGGGTCGGCCAGCACGGCGCCCTCGTCGCGGTCGCCGCGGTCATCGGCGGGGTGATCGGGGTGATTTCCGCGGGCCAGCTCGAATACTCCACCTTGAGGGCGATGCCGGGCCTGGGCATGGTCGCCGTCGCGGTGATCGAGGAGTCGGTCAAGATGATCGTTCCCCTCGTGATCTTCCTGGTCGTCGGACGCCGCACGCCGGGTCTGGGGGTCGTGCTCGGGATCGCCTCCGGCGCAGGGTTCGCCGTCCTCGAGACCATGGGCTACGGGTTCACCGCGCTGCTCACCAGCCAGGGGGACCTCGCGGCGGTGGACAACACGCTGATGTTGCGGGCCCTGCTGTCGCCGTCCAATCACGTCGCGTGGACCGGAACGGTCTGCGCTGCCCTGTGGCGGTTCGCCGAGCCGACCCGCAAGGGCAAGGGCCTCGTGCTGCTGGGTGCCTTCGCCGTCGCGGTCGCCCTGCATGCCACGTGGGACAGCTCCGACAGCCTGATCGTGCACGTGGTGGTGGCCGTGGCCAGCCTGTCCATGCTGATCGGCACCGTGATGGCGGGTGTCATCGCATCGCGACGGGCGCGCCGGAGCGTCGTCGCTGCGGCGCCCCCTCCGGTCGCCTAGTCGGCGATCAGCTCGTAGTACGGGTTGTACAGGCGGCGCTGACCGTCCACGTAGGAGACCCGCCCGCTCACCATCAGTTCGCGGCCCGCGGCGATCCCCGGGATCGAACGGCGGCCCATCCAGATCAGGGTGACCGTACCCGAGCCGTCGTCGAATTCCGCCTCCAGCCAGGGCGTGCCGCTGCGCGGCTTCATGGTCAGTACCACGATCGAGCCACGCAGGCTCGCCCACTGGCGGTCGTTCAGCTCGCTGATCCGGGTCGCGCCCGCAGAGGCGACGATCTTCTGGCGCTCTTCCGACTCCAGTTCGGCGTTGGACGCGCCCAAGCGCCGCAGCGCCCGCAGGATCGGATTCGTGGTCGCCATCAGCCCTCCCCGGCCCCCTCGGGCAATGTCATCGGGATCAGTTCGCCGGGCACCATCGGCCTGGAGCCGCGACGCACCACCAGATTACGGAAGAACTCCGCGAACGGCGCGACCAGCGGCGCATCCGCCTCCCCGATCGCGGCCTCGCCCAACAGCGTGCCGCGCAGCAGCCACCGCGGACCTTCAGCGAACCAGATCCGGGACACGTGGAACATCTGCTCGCCGCCGGGTCCCTCCTGCGGGAGGACGCGACGCACCTCCGTGCCGAAGGGGCCCTCGGTGAGGGTTGCGGAGCCACCGCCCTGCTCGGCCTCGTCGACCGCGTCCTCCCGCAGCTCGTCGGCCAGACCGCCGCTGGCTGGCGCGGCAAACAGCGCCACCTCGAGTCCCGAGTTCTTCCACACGGCCGTCACCGCCTGCACGGCACGACTGGCCTCGTTCACCTGAAGCTGCAGCCCCAGGCCGTCCCACGGGGTGATCACGAGCGACCCGAGGTCGATCCGGGTCACCTCATCGCCGAGTTCGACCTCCTCCGAGTCGAAAGGTCCGTCGGCGCGCCAGTCCACCGCTTCGGCTTCCTCCGCATCGTCGAACTCGTCCTCCGCCGCCTCGATCTCGGCCTCGGCAAGGGCCGACTCGTCGAGGTCCGGGTCACGCGGGGCGTCCTCATCGACGCTCTCGTCGATGTCCACCTCGTGCTCGCCGGCGTCCGCGCCGACGATCTCCAGCGCCTCCTCTTCGGTGTCCACCGGGTCGGAGCCGCCCGGATTGCGCTTGCGCCCAAAGATCACTTGTCCACCTCTGTCGTCGTGCCGGCGGCCTGCGGGGTCGCCCATTCCGTGACCCCTCCGGTGGAGCCATGGCCGCGATCGCCGCGGTCGCTCTCCGGAAGCTGGTCGAGAAGTTCAAAATCGGCCTCGGCGACCCGCTGCACCACCAGCTGCGCAATCAGGTCGCCCCGGGCCAGCCGGACCGGACGGGCAACGTCGGTGTTCAGCAGGCAGATCCTGATCTCACCGCGATAGCCCGCGTCGACGGTGCCGGGCGCGTTCACGATCGTCAGGCCCGCACGAGCCGCGAGTCCCGAACGCGGATGCACGAAGCCGGCCCAGCCCTGCGGCAGCGCGAGCGCGATGCCGGTGCCGACGAGTCGGCGCTCCCCCGGGGCGAGCACGCAGTCCTCGGCGATGGCCAGGTCCGCACCCGCGTCGCCCCGATGCGCGTACCTGGGTACGGGCATCCCCGGGTCGAGCCTGGTCAGGCCGACCCGAACCCGTTCCGGGGTGGCCGAAGTCATTGCGGCAGTCTAGCCGGGGCGGACGACCCCTCCCCCGTCGGCGAGATGGGCCGGGATTCGCCGATCGCTGCGGCAAGCTGTGCCGCCCTGCGAGTGGACACCAGCCAGTAGGGGTGCGGGTCCGACCGGTCGGCCACCGCCACCTCCACGGACCCTGGGATGAAGCCCCGCACCAGCAACCAGGCTGCCGGGTCCGCGTCCGGGCCGAGGCGACGACGGGTCGCCGCGCGGTCCAGGACGAGCACTTCTCCGAGGTAGGGCCATTCCAGGACGGCTCCGCCGGCGTGCAGGCCAACCTCGTCGACAACGACCAGCAGGCGTCCGTACCACACCAGGGAGGCCGCGACCGCCGCCGCCGTCAGCGCGCCCGCCCCGGCCGCCACCCAGGGCCCGGAGTAGAACCCGACCGCGGTGACGAAGGTCAGTGCGAAGAACATCCCGACCACCCACCAACTGGCCGGGACGGCGAGTCGCTCACGGTACGTCATTGATCCACGCTATCCAGGCTTGGCAGGATGGCAGCAGGAGGACACGTGAACACGTCGCAGAAGTTGCTCTGGAACCTGTACGCAGGAGCCGTCGGCGCCCTCACCACGGTGCTGGCAGTGAAGGCGGTGAACAAGGGCTGGGAGCTCGCCACGGGCGACGTCCCACCAGAGCCGAACGATCCGGAGGTGCCCCTCCGGCGTGCGCTGGCGTGGGCGGTCGCGAGCGGGATCGGCATCGGCCTCTCCCAGCTCCTGGTCAACCGGTTCGCCGCCGGCCAGTGGACGAGGGTGATGGGCACACCCGCACCGGGCTTCAACAAGACCACGCTGCGGATCTGAGCCGCGCCCGGGCGCCGGGTCGACCCGGCGTCTGGGCGCGGGGTGCGATCAGCCCGCGCAGTCGACGCAGTAGGTCAGGCCGTTGCGGACTTCCGCAACCTGGCTGCGGTGCTTGACCAGGAAACACGATGCGCAGGTGAACTCGTCAGCCTGGCGGGGCAGTACCCGGACGGTCAGTTCCTCGTGGGACAGGTCCGCGCCGGGCAGTTCGAAGGTCTCCGCAGCCTCGACCTCGTCCTCGTCGACCTTTCCGGAGTTCTTGTCGTTCCGCCGGGTCTTGAGTTCCTCGATCGAGTCTTCGTTCTCTTCGTCCGTCTTGCGAGGGGCGTCGTAGTCGGTCGCCATGTCTTTCGGTCCATCTCCGTTCCGCGGTGCCCGCGTTGGCGGCTGTTGGGGGGCATCTGGTGCGAGGAATGCATATCACATCGCGCAAGAACTGCCTGCCCCTCGCCCAGATCGATGCGGTAGGCCGCGGCCGTGCCGACATCCGGTTGTGGGGTCGGCTTGGTAGGTTACCTGCAGACACAAAACGAAGCAGGGGCGATGACTCACCGAGACCGTGTCGACAACGCCAGGGGTCCGGTGCGCCAAGCGCCGCAGGCCACCCACCTGGAGATCGACATGGACAGCGCGCTGACCCCCCGGGAGATCCAGGCACGCGTCCGTGCCGGCCAAAGCCTGGAGGATGTCGCCCGCGCCGCCGGCATGGATGTGGGTTGGGTCGAGCCGTTCGCCGGCCCCGTGATCGCGGAGCGTGAGTTCATCGCCGGCCAGGCGCAGGGCCATCCCGTACGCCGCGGTTCGGAGACCATTGCCCACCGCACGCTCGGCGAGGTGGTCAGCGACCGCCTCGCGTCCCGCCGGGTCGACCTCGACACCGTCGTCTGGGACGCATGGAAGCTTGAGGGACGGCGCTGGGCGGTCCGGGTGGACTACGACTCGGGCAAGGCGCACAGGGAGGCGCTGTTCACCTATGACGCCGGCAGCCGGTTCTCGGTGGCCGAGAACGAGGACGCCCGCTGGCTGCTCGGCCTGCACTCCGCATCGCACGGCCCGCAGCCGGGGCGCCGCCGCCGCGAGGAGGAGGCGGAGCCGACCGTCGACCTCAACGACGACCTCGCGCTCGTGCGCGTCGTCCAGCCACGCGCGGACGAGCCGGACGATCCTGACGACACCCTGCCGCTGGAGGACATCGACGAACTCGACGACGCCTATGCGGAGGGAGAACTTGCGGAGGTCGATGGCGTCTACGACATCGTCCCGGCCTCCGACTCGGGACTCGACGTTCTCTACGACATGCTTTCCAGCTTCGACGAGGACTCGGTTCAGATCTACGCCGGGCTGATCCGTCCGGCTGACGGGCCCCGGCCCCGTCCCGTGCTGGACGAGGTGCCCGACGACGGCCAGGACCTCGACGACGTCGCGGTAGTTGAGGAGCCGCCCAAGCCCACCACTGCCCCGCGCCTGCGTGCCGTCCGGCGGTCGCAGGAACCCGACCTGGAGGGCCCGGAGGCGCCGCCCGAGGACGATGCTGCACCGGCAGAGCCCGAACAACCCGCCCTGGTCGAGGAAGAGCCGGCGCCGGAACCCGCGCCGCACCGGCCCCGGCGCAAGCGTGCGTCCGTCCCCAGCTGGGACGAGATCATGTTCGGGTCACCGAAGAACCCCGGCAAGCGCTGATCAGGCAGGCTCGAAGGGCAGCGGCTCGGGACTGAGCGTGACCGCCGCGACCTGCGCGGTCACGCGACGCCGATGATGGCGCCGGCACAGCACCTGGTAGGCGACCTCGGCCGAGTCGGTGTCCCCCACCACGACCTGGCTGCCCTCGGTGACCATCACCCCGTTGACGGTGCGGGCGTTGTGGGTCGCGGGCTCGCCGCACCAGCACCGAGGCCGGACCTGCAGCAGCTCCATCCGGTCGCACAGCTCGACCAGACGCTGCGAGGCGGGGAACAGCTCGGTGCGGAAGTCGGTCAGGATGCCGAAGCAGAACACGTCGATCTGGAGTTCGTCGACGATTCTCGCAAGCTGGTCGATGTGCTCGCGGGAGTAGAACTGGGCCTCGTCGCAGACGAGGAAGTCGACCCGGCGCCCACCGGTGAGCTCGGAGACGACGTACCGCCAGAAGTCGAGGTCGGCCGTGACCTCCTCCGCGGGCGAAGCGAGCCCGATCCGGGAGGTGATCGTGGACGTGCCGGCGCGGTCGAGCATGGTGAACAGTCGCCCCTGGCGACCGGCGCTGGACTCGGTGTAAGCCACCTGGAGCGCGAGGGTCGACTTGCCGCAGTCCATCGGACCGGTGAAGTAGGTCAGTTCCGCCACGCGGGCCATTCTCGCCCACCCGGGCGCTCCGCACCGAACCGTCCGCAGGGTCCCGGCTCGGTAGAGTCCTGGGCAGGAGCCGGCGGGACGGCCGTCGGCGGGGAAGGACATCATGCAGACCCGGCCGCTCGGCAGGACTGGACGCAGCGTCTCCGCGATCGGGCTGGGCACCTGGCAGCTCGGCGCCGACTGGGGTCAGGTCTCGCAGACCGACGCCCTCGCCGTGCTCGGCGCCGCCACCGCCCACGGCGTCACCCTGTTCGACACCGCTGACGTCTACGGCGACGGACGCAGCGAGTCCCTGATCGGGGAGTTCCTCGCCGCCGCACCGGAGCACGGCATCACCGTCGCTACGAAGATGGGCCGACGGTTGCCCCAGGACCCGGAGAACTACAACCCGGACAACTTCCGCGCCTGGGCCGAGCGTTCCCGCCGCAACCTCGGCGTCGACACCCTCGACCTGGTCCAGCTGCACTGTCCGCCGTCGGCAGTGATCGCCGCCGATGACACCTGGTCCGCCCTCGACGATCTGGTCGCGGAGGGAGTCGTCGCCGCCTACGGCGTGTCCGTCGAAACCTGCGCGCAGGCCCTCGCTGCCCTCTCCCGGCCGAACCTCACCAACATCCAGATCATCTTCAACCCGTTCCGGCTCAAGCCGCTCGATGAGGTGCTGCCCGCAGCCCAGGCGGCGCAGGTGGCCGTCTTCGCCCGCGTACCGCTGGCTTCAGGGCTGCTGTCGGGCCGCTACACCGAGCAGACCACCTTCGCCTCGGACGACCACCGCAGCTACAACCGCAACGGCGAGGCGTTCGATCGCGGCGAGACCTTCTCCGGTGTGGACTACGCGGTCGGTCTCGCGGCCGCCCGGCGGCTCGCCGCCACCGTGCCGGACGGGGTCTCGCTGCCGGCCGCGACCCTCGCCTGGATCGCGTCCCGTCCCGGCGTGACCACGGTCATTCCCGGGGCCAGGAACGTGCGCCAGGCCCAGGGCAACGCCGACGCCGGTGCCCTGCTGGACGGCGGATTCGACCTGGCCGCCTTCGACGCGGCCGTCCACGAGGTCTACGACGACCTGCTCCGGGCGGCGATCCACCCGCTCTGGTGACGTCGCTGACGCGACTCGGGGCGGCTCCCCCTCCTCGCGTCAGGCAACCAGCAGCGGAACCTCGAGTTCGGACTTCGTCAGCGAGCCGTGCATCCCGACGAGCTGGAACTCCCGTGCCAGTGCACGGCTCATCACCGCGCCGTCGTCGGCCATCGCCACCAGGACGTCACCGAACCGGCCGGCCAGGCGGGGCGAGACCTCCCCGAACCAGCCCTCCGCGATCGCCTCGTCCCTCGTCCGCACCCAGGCCCGGGCGGCCATCCGGTCCCGCCACCGCCGCGCCACCGACTCCGGGCTTCCCGTCATCAACTGCCGGAAGCGGCCCTCGCCGGCGAACGCCGAGACGTCCGCCATCAGGTCGGGCTCGTCCTCGACCACCAGCCGCAGCGAGCGGGGCACGTTCACCATGCCATGGTCACCGGTGATCACCAGGCGAACGTCCGAAGGGAGCGCGTCCCGCAACTGCGCCACCAGCGCGTCCACACGTCCCAGTTCACGCAGCCACGACCCTGAGCCCACCCCGCGCTCGTGGCCCGCATGGTCGAGTTGGCGCTCGTAGAAATAGCCGAGCGTCCGCTCGCCCGCGCTGGCGGCCTGGACCGCCAGTTCGACGCGCCGGGCATGGTCCGCCTCGTCGGTCACCGGCAGGAACGCCGGACCGCGCAGGGCCGCGACACTCAGCCCGCTCCCGGAGAAGTGTGCCGGCGCGATCGTCGCCGTGCGCACGCCGGCTCGCTCCAGCCGTTCGAAGTAGGTCAGTTGTGGCTGCACGTCCAGGCCGTCGATGCCGGCCGGCCAGCGCAGCGTCTGCAGCACCTGGCGCGCGGGCGGGTACCAGAAGGAGTAGCCGGCGATTCCGTGCGCGCCGGGGGCGAGGCCGGTGCCGAGGCTCGTGATGGAGGTCGCCGTCGTGCTGGGCACCCCCGACGTGATGGTGCGGTCCCCCAGGCCGGCCAGGAACGGCGCGTGCGCGGCGTAGTCGTCGAGCAGGCTGCGGCCGAGCCCATCGATCAGCACGACCAGGTAGCGGGGCGCGTCCGGCAGCCCCAGCACGTCCTCTGCACCCGGCAACCCCAGGTGGGAGCCGAGGCTCGGCAGCAGGTCGGCCAGCGTGGAGCGGCCGTACCGGGGCAGCAGTTGCGTCACCCGACCGTGCCTGTGGCCAGCTGCAGGGCCGAGGTGAAGGCGATCAGCTGCGCGACCTTCGCCGCGCCGTCCCCGGTCGCGCTGATCCGGACGGTCAGGTCGTCGCCGGCCAGCATGCCGGTGAGTCCGTGGTCCGCGTCGCACTCCGGGTCGCCGCAGTGGGCCGGCTCCAGGTCGATCCGGCGCATCGTGCCCCACGTGATGGTCAGCCACGCCTCGGCGACCTCCGAGCGACGCGAGCCGTGGTGCTCCGGATGCGAGACCACCTGGCTCAGGGCGACGGAATTCACCTGCCGCAGCGGGACCGACTCCGTGGTCGTCAGTGCCTGCGACGGCTCGCCCGGGTTCTCGTTCTCGTCCGTGTGCGCGACGATCAGCCGGGAGGCGGTCAGCACGAGCACGGAAAGGTGACGCTGGATCTCCTCGCGGTTGAAGGTCGCCTCCAGCTGCACAAGGTGCGCTACCGGCTCCTCGGGGCCCAGCGCGAGCGCCACCGCGTCCGACACCAGTTCGGGGAAGTAGCCGCAGGTCTGGATCTCGGCCCGCAGGCCGGCCGGCAGATGCAGCGCAGGACGTGGCGTCATTGCGACATCTTCTCACCCCTGCAACGACTTGTCGGACGCCTGCGGCGATCGTTGCGTGGTGGCGCGCCGACCACAGGGGCCGGGCAGCCGCCCACTCCCTGCGCCCCGGCGATCACCCGACGAGGTCGCACCGTGGTGCGCGAAGGCGCCGCCGGCCGCGGCTGGAGCGCCGCGGGCACGCTGACGTCCACGACGCGCTGCAGATGGATGGTGTGACGACGCCGAGGGAGTCGG
>ERZ724513.328-NODE-328-length-22220-cov-8.143921_pt1 | contig 22220 bp, 19 predicted proteins | sample MGYA00376046_ERZ724513 | MGnify/ENA primary metagenome ERZ724513 (study PRJEB28724, sample SAMN07190883) | activated sludge metagenome | isolation source: activated sludge of sewage treatment plant in Hong Hong | place: Hong Kong | collected 2016-03-17 ...
CCGCAGCCCGCGAACAGATCGATCGCGCCCTCGGTGACTTGCCCGCACCGCAGCGCGATCCCGAATTCACCGTCGCCATTGGCGTCGAACCAGCCGACCGGACCGGCGTAGCGGCCGCGCGCCAAACCCTCGCGGCTCAGGATGTACTGCAGCGCGCGCTCGGTGGGAGTGCCGCAAACGGCCGCAGTGGGATGCAACGCGCCGGCGATGGCCACGACCGAGGTGTCGTCGACCAGCATCGCGTGAACATCGGTGGCCAGGTGCTGCACGTTGGCCAGCCGCAGTACCCGGGGTTCGTTCGGGACGAACAGATCCGTGCAATGCGTGCCGAGTGCCTGTGCGACGGACATGACGGCATAGGCATGCTCCTCGCGGGCCTTCTGTGAGGCGACCATGCCGCTGGCCAGTTCGCCGCTCTCGGCCTCGTCGCTGGACCGCGGGACCGTGCCAGCCAGCACCCGCGACATGACCTGCTCGCCGGTGCGTTGCACGAGCAGCTCCGGGGTGGCGCCGACCAGTCCATGCACGCTGAACGTCCAACAATCGCTATAGCGATCGGCCAGCCGGCGCAAGGTGCGATGCACATCGACCTCGCCGGCGACGCGTTCACCGCGGGCCAGGACGACCTTGTCGAACAGCCCGGCGGTGATCTCTCGGACCGCGTCGGCGACCAACCGCTCGTAGTGTTCGCGCTCGGCGACCGGCACTTGACTCGACTGGGAGGCAAGCTGCGGCATCGGCTGGCTCGGGGTGATCTTCGTGATCCAGGCCTTGCCGTCTCGCTGTCCGACGATCGTCCCAGGGATCGTGACCACGGATTCCGCATCGGCGTCGAACGCGAACGAAGCGAACGCCACCGGTCCCGTTCCGGGCGCCATGACCTCGTCGTCGGTCTGGGCGGCCTCGCAGAACCGGGCCCACCAGCGTTGTGCCCGCGCGAACCGCTCCGGCCCGCGCACGGTCGTGGTGGCGGCCACGTCCCAGCCGACCAGTCCCTCACCCTCGTGGATCCAGGTGAGCGGGGCGACCTTGGGAGGAATGAGGTCCAGCAGATCGGCGGGCTCGACGAAGCGCGTCGTCACCACCGGTGGCTGTCCTGTCACCTGTTCAGGGTAGGGCGAGCGGCGCCACTGCGCCCGTGCGGGTTCTGCTGCCTTAAGGAACCACGAGCGATCACGTTCCGCGATCTGCGTCACGCCCGACGTCACGTTTGGCTCCAAACAGCTCCATCCTCATCCGGCGGGTCGCGGCAACGTCACGACGGCGTGGGCAACTGCACGACAAAACCCCGGGGCTGGCCGGTCAGTCGGTGATGTCACACTGTCCAGCGTGAGCCGAGCCGATTTGGACAAGCAGCCGCCCGAGGTGGCCGCGATGTTCGACCGGGTCGCGTCCCGTTACGACCTCACCAACGACGTGCTCGCGCTGGGCCGGACCCGGACCTGGCGGCGGTTGGTGGCCGATGCGCTCGGTGTGGAGCCTGGCATGCGAGTACTCGATCTCGCGGCGGGAACCGGCACCAGCAGCGACGCGTTCGCCGCCCGCGGGGCGCAGGTAGTGCCGTGCGACTTCTCGCTCGGGATGCTGCAGGTCGGTCGCCAGCGTCTGCCCCACTTGCCGTTCGTTGCGGGTGATGGGATGGCCCTGCCATTCGCCGACGCCAGCTTCGACGCGGCCACGATCTCGTTCGGCCTGCGCAACATCCACGACCCCGCTGCCGGCCTGCGCGAGATGCGGCGGGTGACCCGCCCGGGCGGGATCTTGGTGGTCTGCGAGTTCTCCTCGCCGACCTGGCCGCCGTTCCGGACGATCTACCAGGAGTACCTGATGAAAGCGCTGCCGGCCATCGCTGCGCGGGTCTCCAGCAACGCCAGCGCCTACGAGTACCTCGCTGAATCCATCGCCGCCTGGCCCGACCAGGCCGGTCTGGCCCGCATGATCGGCGACGCTGGTTGGAAACGTGTTGCGTGGCGCAACCTTTCTGGAGGCATCGTCGCCTTGCATCGGGCGCTAGCCTGAACAAAACTCTGGAGGCTTACATGCGTGCAATCGCAATTGCAGGACTGGCATTGGTGATCGGACTCGGCGGCTGTTCGTCCGGGGGTGAGGCGACCAGCGACAGCAGTGCCAACGCTTCGGCACAGCAGTCCGCGCCCGCCAACGCCACGACGTACACCAGTGACCAGTACGGATTCAGTTTCCAGTACGCCCCGCCATTCGAGGAGAAGAGCGACACGACCTGGGACGCCCAGAGCAGCGCCTCGTCCGCGGACACGGTCGCGGTCTTCGACACCGAAGGCACGCAGGTGGGCGGGCAGTACCGTGACGCGTTCGTGGTGAACACCTATCAGCTGAACACCGAGATCACCGACGAGAACCTCGACCAGGTAGCCACGGAACTCGAGCAGAACGTCATCCCGCAGTTGGAGCAGTCCAGCCAGGACATGCAGATCTCCGAACTGGTGAGCACCGAGGTGAACGGGCTCAAGGGCTACCAGGCGGACGCCACGTTCACCGTCGAGGGCACGCCGATGACCTCCACGTTGTACTTCCTGTTCGACGGGGATCTGGAGTTCCAGTTGCTGACCCAAGGGGCCACCGACCGGTGGTCGGAGTTGCAGCCGACGTTCGAGCAAATGGTGAACTCGTTCCAGGTCAGCGGTGATGCCGCAGCCGCCTCGGAGTCACCGGCCGCGTAGGCCCCGATCCGGCAGCAGTTTTGTTGCGTTGTCGTCGCAAACCTCGGCGTGTCGTGACGACAACGCAACAGCCGGGGCAACAACGCGACAAATCGCGACGGGACGTCGGCAGCACCACACGCGTCTGCGGGTCAAACCGTCACCACCTAGAATCGGGTCGTGCACGGCTTCCCAAGTACCGACCGTCATGCCGACGTCATCGTCGTCGGTGCGGGCCCGGCGGGCTCGACCACGGCCTACCACCTGGCCCAATCCGGACTGTCGGTCGCACTGCTGGAGAAGACGGCGTTTCCGCGCGACAAAGTCTGCGGCGACGGGCTGACGCCGCGGGCGGTCAAGCAAATGATCGCTATGGGTATCGACACCAGCGAGCAGGCCGGTTGGTTGCACTCCAAGGGCCTGCGCATAGTCGGCGGCGGCCACACCCTCGAACTCCCGTGGCCGGAACTGAGTAGTTTCCCCAACTACAGCCTTGTGGACCCCCGTTCTCACTTCGACGAGGTGCTCGCCCGGCAGGCCGCGAAGGCCGGTGCCGACCTGCAGGAGCAGACCCACGTCACCGGTCCGCTGTTCGACGAGCGGACTGGCGAACTGATCGGGGTGACCGCGCGCGCGACCGACGAGAAGGGGCGCAAGGTCGGACCCGAGTACCGCTACCTGGCGCCGCTGGTCGTGGCCGCGGACGGCAACAGCAGCCGGCTCGCCCTGGCCATGGGCCGTACGAAACGCGACGACCGCCCGATGGGGGTGGCCGTGCGCACCTACTACCGCAGCCCGCGCACGAACGACGACTGGCTGGAGTCCTGGCTGGAGTTGTGGGACGGCGACAAGTTGCTGCCCGGCTACGGCTGGATCTTCGGCGTCGGAGACGGGACGGTCAACGTCGGCTTGGGCATCCTCAACACCTCCGACGCATTCCAGAACGTCGACTACAAAGACCTGCTGACCCGTTGGTTGGACCAGACTCCAGAGCAGTGGGGTTTCCGGACCGAGAACATGACCCAACCTGTGCGCGGCGCGGCACTGCCGATGGGCTTCAACCGGCAGCCGCACTACGGCCGCGGACTGCTGCTCGTGGGGGACTCCGGCGGCATGGTCAACCCGTTCAACGGCGAGGGCATCGCGTACGCGATGGAGTCCGGGGCGCTTGCCAGCGAGTTCATCGCCCAGGCGCTGGCCCGGCCGACCCCGGCCAGCCGCGAGCAGGTGCTTTACGGCTACCAGAAGGCGCTGCAGGACACCTACGGCGGCTACTACACGCTGGGCCGGTACTTCGTCGGACTGATCGGTCACCCGGAGGTCATGCGGCTGGCCACGAAGTACGGGCTGCCCCGCAAGCGGCTGATGCGCTTCACACTCAAGCTGCTGGCCAACCTCACTGACCCGCGTGGTGGCGATGCCAGCGACCGGGTCATCAACGCCCTGTCCAGGATCGCCCCGAGCGCCTGACCAGGTGCCACGGCCGTGCCCGCCCGTTCGGGCCGCGCTTGTGAGATTGCGCCGTTGTCTATCAAACGGCTCGGCCGTCTACCCGGATCGTGAAGCTGGAATCGGTGAGCACTCTGGGCATCGGTGAGCACGCCGGACGCCCAAACCCCGCCCGCGGGGCTCACGGATGCCCGGAATGCTCACCGATCGGCCGGCACGGAGAAGGGTCAATGGACACCCCACAACAATGCGCCGGCGGGGACCTTGCGACGACCAAATCAGGCCTGAGATGGCCGGTCGCGACCGGTCCATCGCAGCCCGCTCGGCATGGCGCCTGCCTCGCTGGGCAGTCGTCCAGCACCGCCCCATAGGATTGAGCCGATCGGAAGGAGTGGATAGCGATGGGCAACGTGTACCTTCCCATCCTGATCCTCGGACTGCTGGCCTTCGCCTTCGCGGCCTTCAGCGTCGGGGTCGCCAGCATCACGGGGCCCAAGCGCTACAACCGCGCCAAAGTGGACGCCTACGAGTGCGGCATCGAGCCCACTCCGCAGCCGATCGGCCGCGGCAAGTTCCCGGTGAAGTACTACCTCACCGCCATGCTGTTCATCATCTTCGACATCGAGATCGTGTTCCTCTATCCGTGGGCGGTGGCGTTCGACCAGCTGGCCCTGTTCGGCGTGATCGAGATGTTGCTGTTCATCGTGACACTGCTGGTCGTGTATGCCTACGTCTGGCGCCGCCGCGGTTTGGAGTGGGACTGATGGGTCTTGAAGAGAAGCTCCCGTCCGGGATTCTGCTGACCACGGTCGAGGGCCTGGCGGGGTACGCCCGGCGCAACTCCATGTGGCCGGCGACGTTCGGGCTGGCGTGTTGTGCCATCGAGATGATGGCGACCGGGGCGCCCCGTTACGACCTCGCCCGCTTCGGCATGGAGGTCTTCCGCGCCTCGCCGCGGCAGGCCGACCTGATGATCGTCGCAGGCCGGGTGAGCCAGAAGATGGCCCCGGTCGTCCGGCAGATCTACGACCAGATGCCCAACCCCAAGTGGGTGCTCGCGATGGGTGTGTGTGCCTCCAGCGGTGGCATGTTCAACAACTACGCGATCGTGCAGGGCGTGGACCACATCGTCCCGGTGGACATGTACCTGCCCGGCTGCCCGCCGCGGCCGGAGATGCTGATCGACGCGATCCTGAAGATCCACGACAAGGCCCAGCACAAGAAGCTCGGCGCCCACCGCGAGGTCGAGGTCGCGACGCTGGAGGAGCAGGCCATGGCGGCGCTGCCCAGCGAGCAGATGAAAGGCCTGATGAGGTGACCGAGAACCCGGAGGTGGTCCCGGCTGGGACCGAGACCCTGGAGGTGCTCTCCGAGAGCCGCGGCGCGTTCGGCGTTGAGGGCACCCCGGACGTCAGCGGTTACGGCGGTCTGGTGCGCCGGACGCTGGCCCCCCCGGCCGCGACCCGCCCGTACGGAGGCTGGTATGACGACGCGGTCGACACCCTGGCCGCCAGCCTCGGCGACAACTTTGGCCCCGCCGTTCAGAAGGTGATCCTGGCGCAGGACCAGCTCACGCTCGAGGTCGCCCGGGAGTACCTGCCGGCAGTCATGCAGACCCTGCGCGACCATCCCGACCTGCGCTTCGAGATGTGCCTGGGTGCCAGCGGGATGCACTGGCCCGACGACACCGGCCGCGAGCTGCAGGTCCACTACCCGCTGCTGTCGATGACCCACAACCGCCGGCTGTCGGTCATCACGACCTGCCCGGACGCCGATCCGCATATCCCGTCGGTGGTGAGCGTCTACCCGGGGAACAACTGGCACGAGCGAGAGACGTTCGACTTCTTCGGGGTGATCTTCGACGGGCATCCGGCTCTGACCCGCATCGAGATGCCCGACGACTGGGTCGGCCACCCGCAGCGCAAGGACTACCCGCTGGGCGGCATTCCCGTGGAGTACAAGGGCGCGACCGTGCCGCCTCCGGACGACCGCCGGGAGTACAAGTGAGCGAAGACGTCATCTTCGAGACCGCTGATGAGGCGGGCTCCTACGACACGACAGAGGGCAAGGTCTTCACCGTCAGCGGCGGGGACTGGGACCAGGTCCGCGGCGACGAGGGCGTCGAGCAGCGGGTCGTGGTCAACATGGGTCCGCAGCACCCGTCCACGCACGGTGTGCTGCGGCTGATCCTGGAACTCGACGGAGAGAACGTCACCGAGGTGCGGTCGGGCATCGGCTACCTGCACACCGGCATCGAGAAGAACATGGAGTTTCGCACCTGGACGCAGGGTGTCACCTACGTCACGCGGATGGATTACCTCGCGCCGATCTTCAACGAGACCGCGTACTGCCTGGGCGTGGAGAAGCTGCTCGGGATCACTGACGAGGTACCGGAGCGGGCCACCGTCATCCGCGTCATGCTCATGGAGCTCAACCGGATCTCCTCGCACCTGGTCTGTCTGGCTACCGGCGGTATGGAGCTCGGGGCGCTCACGGCCATGACGTTCGGCTTCCGCGAGCGGGAGTTCGTCCTGGACTGCATGGAGACCATCACCGGCCTGCGGATGAACCACGCATTCGTGCGGCCCGGCGGCGTCGCGCAGGACTTGCCCGACGGGGCGGAGAAGCTGGTCGCCGACACTGTCGCCTACCTGCGCAAGCGGCTGCCCGACACCGCGAACCTGCTGGTCGACAACTCGATCTGGACCTCCCGCACCGAGAACGTCGGATACCTGGATCTGACCGGCTGCATGGCGCTAGGCATGACCGGACCGGTGCTGCGTGCGACCGGCTACCCCTGGGACCTGCGCAAGATGCAGCCCTACTGCGGTTACGAGACCTACGAGTTCGAGGTCCCCACCCAGACCAGTTGCGACGCCTACGGCCGGTTCCTGATTCGCCTTGCGGAGATGAACCAGAGCCTGGACATCATCGAGCAGTGCCTGGATCGCTTGCAGCCGGGTCCAGTGATGGTCGCCGACAAGAAGATCGCCTGGCCAGCGCAGCTGTCGATCGGCTCGGACGGTCAGGGCAACTCCCTGGACCACATCCGGCACATCATGGGGCAGTCGATGGAAGCCCTGATCCATCATTTCAAGCTCGTCACTGAGGGCTTCCGGGTCCCCGCTGGCCAGGCGTACGTGGCGATCGAAGCGCCACGCGGGGAGCTCGGCGTGCACGTCGTGTCGGACGGCAGCACCCGGCCCTATCGGGTCCACTTCCGGGACCCGTCGTTCAACAACCTGCAGGCCGTGCCCGCGATGAGCGAGGGCGGCCAGGTCGCCGACGTCGTCGCGGCGGTGGCCAGTATCGACCCCGTCATGGGTGGAGTGGATCGCTGATGGCCCTGACCGAGATGACCCGTGCCGAGATGGTGGACCTCGCCAACCGGTACCCGCAGGCACGAAGCGCCTTGCTGCCGATGCTGCATCTTGTGCAAGCCGAGGAGGGCTACGTCACCGGCGACGGCATCATCATGTGCGCCGAGGTGCTGGGGTTGACCACCGCCGAGGTGAAGGCGGTTGCGACGTTCTACACGATGTACCGGGAGGAGCCCGCTGGGGAGTACCACATCGGCGTGTGCATCAACCCCGGCTGCGGCCTGCTCGGCGGCGACGCCATCTGGGAGACGCTCAGCGAGGACCTCGGCGTCGGCCACGACGAGGTCACCCCCGACGGCAAGATCTCGCTGGAGCGGATCGAGTGTCAGGCCGCCTGTACGCATGCACCGGTGATGACCGCGAACTGGGAGTTCATGGACAGGATGACGCCGTCCTCGGCCCGGCAGCTGGTCGAGGACCTGCGGGCCGGTCGCGAGGTGAAGAGCACGCGAGGCCCCGTGATTCGCGACTTCAAGGCGACCGAACGGACGTTGTCCGGCATCGACGACGACGGCCTCGGCTCCGTCCCGGCCACCGACGACCTGATGCTGGCCGGTCTGCGCTACGCCCGTGAGCACGACATGAAGGCCCCGGAAGGCGAGGTCATCTGATGGGTTTGACACCGGTCATCACGGCCCACTGGGACGACGCCGACTCATTCACGCTGGATGGCTACCGCCGCAACGGCGGGTACAGCGCGCTGCCGAAAGCGCTGGAGATGGGCCCAGACGCAGTCATCGGCACTGTCAAGGACTCCGGCCTCCGCGGCCGCGGGGGTGCGGGCTTCCCGACCGGGCTGAAGTGGAGTTTCGTCCCGCAGGGCGACGGCAAGCCGCACTACCTGGTGGTCAATGCCGACGAGTCCGAGCCGGGTGCCTGCAAGGACATCCCGATCATGCTGGCGAACCCGCAGGCGCTGATCGAGGGCATCATCATCACCTCGTTCGCCATCCGGGCCGACCACGCGTTCGTCTACATCCGCGGTGAGGTGCCCCACGTCATCCGGCGCATGCACGCGGCTGTGCGGGAGGCGAAGGCAGCAGGTTACATAGGTAAGAACATCCTGGGCTCCGGCTTCGACCTCGACGTGGTCATCCACTCCGGTGCCGGCGCCTACATCTGCGGCGAGGAGACGGCGCTGCTGGACTCCCTGGAGGGCCGCCGTGGGCAACCCCGCCTCAAACCCCCGTTCCCCGCAGTCGCCGGCCTTTACGCCAGCCCAACCGTGGTGAACAACGTCGAGACGATCACGAACATCCCCTACATCCTCAACAACGGCGTCGACTGGTTCCGCTCGTTCGGTACTGAGAAGTCGCCCGGGTTCAAGGTCTTCGCGCTCAGCGGGCACGTTGCCCGGCCTGGCATCTACGAGGCGCCGCTGGGCATCACGATGGCCGAGTTGCTGGAGTATGCCGGCGGCATCCGGGAGGGCCACGAACTGAAGTTCTGGCTGCCCGGGGGGTCCTCGGTGCCGATGCTGACACCAGCACACCTCGATCTGCCTCTGACCTACGAGGCGATCGCCGAGGCCGGTTCCATGCTCGGTACCGGCACGCCGATGATGTACGACGAGACCACGTCGGTGGTGCGCGCCGTCACTGGCTGGCTGGACTTCTACAAGCACGAGTCGTGCGGCAAGTGCACGCCGTGCCGCGAGGGCAACTGGTTCCTGCACGATCTCGTCCACCGCTTCAACCAGGGCACCGGGCGCAGCGAGCAGCTGACGGTGCTCAACAACGTCTGTGGGCAGATCCTCGGCCGCTCCTTCTGCGCGCTCGGGGATGCCGCGGCTACGCCGTTCCCGGCCGCGATGAAGTACTTCGCCGACGAGTTCGAGGCCGGCACGAACACGCCGAGTGCGGCAATGTTCGATCCGGCCGCCAGCACGGTCTTCAGCGAGGTGAAAGCATGACCGTCACCGAACCGAGCAGCAACGAGATGACCGTTCCGGAGGGCCACGTCGCGTTTTCCATCGACGGTGTCTCGATGACCGCCGAGAAGGGCACGCTGATCATCCGCGCTGCCGAGCAACTCGGCATCGAGGTGCCGCGGTTCTGCGACCATCCGCTGCTGGACCCGGTCGCCGCCTGTCGCATGTGCCTGGTCGAGATCGACGGCCAGCCCAAGCCGCAGCCCGCCTGCGCGATTCCGGTCGCGGACAACATGGTCGTGCACACCCAGCGCACCTCCACGGTCGCCCGGGACGCCCAAGAAGGGGTGATGGAGTTCCTGCTCCTCAACCACCCGCTGGACTGCCCCGTGTGCGACAAGGGCGGCGAGTGCCCCCTGCAGAACCAGGCGATGTCCGCCGGCCGTTCGGAGTCGCGCTTCGACGGCCCGAAGCGGCTTTTCCCCAAGCCCATCAACGTCAGCGCCCAGATCCTGCTGGACCGCGAGCGCTGCGTGTCCTGTGCCCGGTGCACCCGCTTCGCCGACGAGATCGCCGGGGACGCGTTCATCGACCTGCTTGAGCGCGGCGCGCAGCAGCAGGTGGGAATCAGCGAGGACCAGCCGTTCGACTCTTACTTCTCCGGCAACACGGTGCAGATCTGCCCGGTGGGTGCGTTGACCAACGCCCGCTACCGGTTCCGGGCGCGGCCGTTCGACCTGGTGTCTGTGCCCACGATCTGCGAGCACTGCGCCAGTGGGTGTGCCTTGCGGACCGACATCCGGCGCGGTGAGGTGCAGCGCCGGCTGGCGGGTGCCGACATGGACGTCAACGAGGAGTGGAACTGCGACAAGGGCCGGTTCGCGTTCACGTACCTGACCGAGGACCGCATCACCCACCCGCAGGTCCGAGAGAACGGTGAGTTGCGCACGGCCTCCTGGCCCGAGGCGCTGAGCCTGGCGGCCGAAGGGCTGTCGGCGGCCAAGGGCAGCGCGGCCGTCCTGGTCGGCGGCCGGCTCACGTCCGAGGACGCTTTCGCCTACGCCAAGCTGGCCAGGTTGCTGGAAACCGAAGACGTTGACTTCCGTGCCCGTCCGAGTTCCGACGAGGAGTCATGGTTCCTGGCCGCGCACAGGCCGAGCGCGACGTATGCCGACCTCGACGTCGCTCCGGCAGTGCTGCTTGTGGCCTTCGAGCCCGAGGACGAGTCCCCGATCGTGTTCCTGCGGCTGCGCAAGGCCGTCACCAAGGGCTCCACCAAGGTGCTCGCGGTGGCGCCGTGGGCCAGCCCCGGTCTGACCAAGCTCAATGCCACGGTCTACGCGGCGGGCCCGGGCCAGGAGATCCAGGCGCTGAACGACAACCTCGAGCCCCTGCGCCAGCCGGGTGCTGTGATTCTGGTGGGGGAGCGTGCTGCCACCTCACCGGGCTTGCTCTCGTGGGTTGCCGCCACCGCTGCCGAAACCGGCGCCAAGCTGGCGTGGGTCCCGCGGCGGGCCGGCGAGCGGGGTGCGTTGGACGCGGGATTGCTGGGTAACGGTTTTGCCGACGTCATCGCCAAACTGGCCGAGGCCGGAAATGCCGAGGGCTTTGTGACGCAGAGACCAGAAACTGGTCTCTCAGTCACAAACCCCGCTGAGGGTGAGCCGGACGAAGAGCCCGAGCCGCCCTACCGCGCGCTGGTCGTGGCCGGGTTCGACCCCGCCGACGTGCCGAACGGCGCAGCGCTGGTCGAAGGCTTCGCGCAGGTACCGTGCGTGGTCGCGCTGGCCACCCATCACAACGCTGCGACCGAGGCCGCCGACGTCGTGTTCCCGGTGGCTGCCGTCACAGAGAAGGCGGGTTCGTTCGTCAACTGGGAGGGCCGCCGGAGGACGTTCCCGCAGGTGTTGCGCCAGTCGCTGATCCTGTCCGACGCGCGGGTGCTGGCCGCGATCGCCGACGAGATGCTCGAGGACTTCGGGCCCGCCGATCCGGGTGCCTTGCGGGCGGAACTTGAGTCTCAGCCCGCCAAGAGCGCGGTCTCGGCCGTTGCCGAACCTCGGGTGCCCGATCCCAAGAAACTGGGCCCCGGCGAGGCGATCCTGGCCACCTGGCACCAGCTCGTCGACGACGGGGCCATGCAGGCCGGTGAGCCGTACCTGGCCGCCACCGCGCGCCCGGCGGTTCTGCGGATCAGCCCGACCAACGCGGCCGACCTCGGCATCGCCGACGGCGACGACGTGACACTGAGCGGGGCGATCGGGACGCTGACGCTGCCGGCACTGCTCACCGACATGCCGACCGGCGTGGTGTGGGTGCCGGCCAACTCCGGAACCAACGTCCTGGCCGAACTCGGTGTGACCAGCGGCGATACCGTGCGGGTGAGTGTCGGGAGGACGTCATGAACGTGGCCGGTTTCGGCAGCGATCCCTTCTGGCTGATCTGCCTCAAGGTGCTCGGCGTCTTCGTGCTGCTCGTGCTGATCGTGCTGTTCACGATCTGGTGGGAGCGACGGGTGGTGTCCTTCATGCAGAGCCGGATCGGGCCCAACCGGGCCGGACCGTTCGGCCTGCTGCAGTCCCTTATGGACGGCATCAAGCTCGCGCTCAAAGAGGAGATCATCCCGCGCAAGGTCGAGCTCGGGGTCTACATCCTGGCCCCGATCCTGTCCGCCGTCCCCGCGTTCCTCACCTGGGCGGTCATCCCGCTCGGGCCGGAGGTCTCCATCTTCGGGCAGACCACGATGCTGCAACTCACCGACTTCCCGGTCAGTGTCCTGTACGTCCTCGCGATCGCCAGCATCGGCATCTACGGCATCGTGCTGGCGGGCTGGGCGTCCGGCTCCACCTACCCGCTGCTGGGCGGCCTGCGTTCCACCGCGCAGATGATCTCCTATGAAATCGCGATGAGCCTGTCGTTTGTCGCGGTCTTCCTCTACGCGGGCAGCATGTCCACATCCGAGATCGTGGGTGCGCAGCAGAAGCTGTGGTTCATTCTGCTGCTGCTGCCCTCGTTCATGATCTACACGACCGCCATGGTGGGTGAGACCAACCGCGCTCCCTTCGACCTCCCGGAGGCCGAAGGCGAACTCGTCGGCGGCTTCCACACCGAGTACTCGTCGCTGAAGTTCGCGATGTTCTTCCTGGCCGAGTACATCAACATGGTCACCGTATCCGCGCTGGCCACGACCCTGTTCCTGGGCGGTTGGCGGGCGCCGTGGCCGATCTCGATCTGGGAGGGCGCCAACAGCGGCTGGTGGCCGATGCTGTGGTTCCTGATGAAGGTGTTCGTATTCATCTTCGTCTTCATCTGGCTGCGCGGCACCCTGCCGCGGCTGCGCTACGACCAGTTCATGCGGTTCGGCTGGAAGGTCCTGATCCCGGTGTCGCTGGCCTGGATCATCGTCGTGGCCATCGCCCGCTACAACCTCGGTCCGGAGGGCAACGACGTCATGAAGGTGCTGGTGGCGGTGTCGTTCGCGGTGCTGCTGCTGATCGTCGCGTCCTACGCGGCGCAAATCCGGCGCGACCGCCGGGCAGAAGCCCAGGAGGCCGCGGAGGCCAGCTTCGCCCAATCCGTCGACCCGTTCGCCGGCGGCCACCCCGTGCCCCCGATGCCCGGTCAGGAACTGCTGGAACCGATCACGGTTCCTGCAGTGGAACAGGAGCCGCGCGATGCCTGAGATCGCACCTGTCGTTAAGGGGTTCTCGACCACCTTCGCGACGATGTTCCGCAAGAAGGTGACCGAGCAGTACCCGGAGGAGAAGGTCCCGCCGAAGCCGCGCTACCACGGCCGGCACCAGCTCAACCGCCACCCCGACGGCCTGGAGAAGTGCATCGGCTGCGAGTTGTGCGCGTGGGCCTGCCCGGCCGACGCGATCTTCGTGCAGGGCGCGGACAACACCGCCGAGGGCCGCTTCTCGCCGGGGGAGCGGTACGGCCGGGTGTACCAGATCAACTACCTGCGCTGCATCGGCTGCGGCTTGTGCATCGAGGCGTGTCCGACCCGGGCACTGACGATGATCCACGAGTTCGAACTGGCCGACGACGACCGGCAGCGCCTGATCTACGAGAAGCAGGATCTGCTCGCGCCTTTGCAGCCCGGCATGATCGCCCCGCCGCACGACATGGTCGACGGCGCGACCGAGAAGGACTACTACGAGGGGCGGGTCACCGGGTCCGGTGAGCCGCTGAAGGACGCGGTCGAAGGGAGCGCCACGTGACCGCAACGCTGGCCGCACAGAACACCGGGGAGGCGGCGGTGTTCTGGATCTGCGGCGCGCTTGCCGTGCTCGGCGCGCTCGGGATGCTGTTCTCCCGCAAGGCCGTCCACAGTGCGCTGTTCCTGGCCATGACGATGATCAACCTGGCCGTCCTGTACGTCAGCCTCTCGGCACCGTTCCTGGGAATGGTGCAGGTGATCGTCTACACCGGCGCCATCATGATGCTGTTCCTGTTCGTGCTGATGGTGGTCGGCGTGGACTCCTCGGACTCGTTGATCGAGACGGTGAAGGGGCAGCGGGCCGCGGCGATCCTGTTCGGTCTCGGCTTCGGCATCCTGCTGATCGGCCTGCTCGGCAACGGCACCTCCGGCATGCCGGCCGGCTCCCTGGCCGAGGCGAACGCCGCCCGCGGTGGCAACGTGCAGGGCATCGCCGAACTGCTGTTCACCAAGTACGTGTTCGCGTTCGAGGTCACCTCGGCGTTGCTCATCACCGCTGCGCTGGGCGCGATGATCCTGACCCACCGCGAACACCACACACCGCTGCCCAGCCAGCGTGACCTCTCGACGGCGCGCTTCCGCAGCGACCACCCGAGCCCGCTGCCGCCACCCGGTGTCTACGCCCGGCACAACGCCGTGGACACCCCCGCCCTGCTGCCCGACGGATCCGCCTCCGAGCTCTCGGTGCCTCGGCCTATGGCACTGCGGCACAGCGAGGTGGACCGGATCGACGTCACGGAGGTCGAGGACGTGGCCGCCGGAACCAGCGTCGTCGTCGACGAGGTCGGTCAGACGATCGAGGAAATCCCCGGGGAGGAATCGTGACGACCGATCACTACATCGCCCTGGCGGCGGTCCTGTTCAGTCTCGGTGCGTTCGGCATGATGTTCCGCCGCAACGCGATCGTGGTGTTCATGTGCGTGGAGCTGATGCTCAACGCCTCGAACCTGGCGTTCGTCGCGTTCGCCCGGATGCACGGCAATCTCGACGGTCAGGTGTTCGCGTTCTTCACCATGGTGGTCGCCGCTGCCGAAGTCGTCGTGGGCCTGGCGATCATCGTGGCCATCTTCCGTACCCGCCGCAGCGCATCGGTGGACGAGCCCAGTCTGCTGAGGTTCTAAATGACAACCTCGATCCTGGCGTCCGCCGCGCCGACCATCACGTATGCCCCGGCGGAGGGCGTATTCACCTACCTCTGGCTGCTGATCGCGCTGCCGCTGGCCGGCGCGGCCTTCCTGCTGGTGTTCGGCAACCGCACCAATGCGTGGGGTCACTACCTGGCCACGCTGCTGCCGATCGGTTCGTTCGTGATCGCAGTCGCGATGTGGCTGGGCCTGCTCGCCAAACCCAGCGAGGAGCGCGGCGTCATCCAACACCTGTGGGACTGGGTGATCGTCGGTGACTTCCGCGCCAACGTCGGGCTGCAGCTCGACACCCTGTCGCTGACGTTCGTGCTGCTCATCACCGGTGTCGGCTCGCTGATCCACATCTACTCCATCGGGTACATGAAAGACGACCCGAAACGGCGGCTCTTCTTCGGCTATCTGAACCTGTTCGTCGCGGCCATGCTGCTGCTGGTCCTGGCCGACAACTACCTGCTGTTGTACGTCGGATGGGAGGGCGTCGGTCTGGCGTCCTACCTGCTGATCGGCTTCTGGCAGTACAAGAACAGCGCGGCCGTGGCGGCCAAGAAGGCCTTCGTTGTGAACCGCGTCGGCGACTTCGGCCTGTCGATCGCGATCATGCTGATCTTCGTCACGTTCGGGACGGTCACGTTCCCGGAGGTCTTCTCCCAGGTCGGCGACGCGCAGCAGAGCGACCTCACCTGGATCGGTCTGCTGCTCTTGCTGGCCGCCTGTGGCAAGTCCGCACAGGTACCGCTGCAGTCCTGGCTGCTCGATGCCATGGAGGGCCCGACCCCGGTGTCGGCTCTGATCCACGCCGCCACGATGGTCACTGCCGGTGTCTACCTGATCGTGCGTTCCAACGTCATCTTCGACGCCGCCCCGACCGCCCAGGTCGCGGTGATCATCGTCGGAACCGTAACGCTGATCTTCGGTGCGATCATCGGTTTGGCCAAGGACGAGATCAAGAAGGTACTGGCCGGCTCGACGATGTCGCAGATCGGCTACATGATGCTCGGCGCGGGCCTCGGCCCGATCGGGTACGTGTTCGCGATCTTCCACCTGCTGAACCACGGCTTCTTCAAAGCCAACATGTTCCTCGGCGCCGGTTCGGTGATGCACTCGTTCAACAATCAGGAGAACATGCGCAGGTTCGGCGCGATCCGCGCTGTCATGGCCGTCACGTTCGTGACATTCGCAGCGGGCTGGCTGGCGATCATGGGCATCCCGCCGTTCTCCGGCTTCTACTCCAAGGACAAGATCATCGAGGCGGCCTTCCAACAGAGCTGGATCGCCGGTATCGCAGCGGCCCTCGGTGCGGCGATCACGGCCTTCTACATGACCCGGCTGTTCACGATGACGTTCCTGGGCAAGAAGCGCTGGACCGACGACGTGCACCCCCACGAGTCGCCGTCGGTGATGACGATCCCGCTGATCATCCTGGGGATCCTGAGCGCGGTCAGCGGCTTCGTGCTGGCGTACAACGGCTGGATCGAGAGCTGGCTGGAGCCGGTCACCGGTTTCGAGCACCCGGAGCCGCCACTGCCCTCGTGGGTGATCAGCGGTGGCACGCTGCTGCTCGTGATCGCCGGTGCGCTGCTGGCGTTCCAGCAGTACCGCCGGGACGTCCCGCTCACCGCTCCCGAGTCGGTTTCGCCGCTGACGGTTGCCGCCCGCAATGACCTGTACGGTGACGCGTTCAACGAGACGGTGTTCATGCGGCCCGGCCAGTACCTGACCCGCGCGCTGGTCTGGTTCGACAACCGCAGCATCGACGGCACGCTGCTGGCGCTCGGCTCGGCAACCGCCGCGATATCGGGGCGGCTGCGGAGATGGCAGACCGGGTTCTCGCGGTCGTACGCGCTTTCGATGGTGGCCGGGGCCTTCGTCCTGTTCGCCCTGATGCTGGTGGTGAGGCTGTGAACTGGTTGCTCATCCTGCTCCTGGTGCCCCTCGTGGGCGCTGCGGTAGTGGCGTTGCTGCCGAAGGACCAGCCGGTGCTGGCCAAGCAGGTCGCGTTCGGGTTCAGCATCGCCGCACTGGTGCTGGTCATCGCCATGGCTTTGCAATACGACAGTTCGGCTGCCGGCTTCCAGTTCGAGTTCTCCAAGGTCTGGATCCAGTCCTTCGGGATCTCGTTCGCCCTCGGCGTTGACGGCATCGCACTGGTGCTGATCGCGCTGGCGGCCGTGCTGGTGCCGATCGTCATCCTGGCCGGCTGGAACGAGGCCGACGCGTCGACCGCACCCACGAAGGGCTACTTCGCCCTGATGCTGGCGCTGGAAGCCTGCATGATCGGGGTCTTCGCGGCCACCGACGTGTTCCTGTTCTACGTGTTCTTCGAAGTCATGCTGCTCCCGATGTACTTCATGATCGGACGCTATGGCGGGGCCCGGCGGTCCTACGCCGCGGTGAAGTTCCTGATCGTGAGCCTGTTCGGTGGCCTGTTCATGCTGGCTGCGCTGATCGGGCTGTACGTCGTCAGCCTGCGAGAGTTCGGCGCCGGGACGTTCTCGTTCGACGCGCTGACCCAGTTGAACATGGACCCGGGGACCCAGCGGATGCTGTTCCTCGGCTTCTTCTTCGCGTTCGCGGTGAAGGCACCCTTGTGGCCGTTCCACACCTGGCTGCCGGACGCCGCGACGGAGGCGCAGCCGGGCAGTGCGGTGCTACTGGTCGGCGTGCTGGACAAGGTCGGCACGTTCGGCATGCTGCGCTACTGTCTGCCGATCTTCCCGGAGGCCTCACAGTTCTACACGCCGGTGATCATCGCGATCAGCGTGATCGGCATCATCTACGGTGCGCTGCTGGCGATCGGGCAGACCGACATCAAGCGGCTCATCGCTTACACCTCGATCAGCCACTTCGGCTTCATCACGCTAGGGATCTTCGCGTTGACCTCGCAGGGTCAGAGCGGGTCGACGCTGTACATGGTCAACCACGGACTCTCGACGGCCGCGCTGTTCCTGGTCGCCGGGTTCCTGATGAGCCGGCGCGGGTCGAAGTTCATCGACGACTTCGGCGGCATCGTGAAGGTCGCACCGCTGCTGGCGGGACTGTTCCTCGTCGCCGGGCTGTCCTCGCTGGCGCTGCCGGGCATGGGCTCGTTCATCTCCGAGTTCCTGGTGCTGGTCGGCACCTTCGTGAAGTACCCGATCGTCGCGGTCATCGCCACGTCGGGCATCGTGCTAGCGGCTCTGTACGTGTTGTGGCTGTACCAGCGGACCATGACCGGACCGCTCAAACCGGGCTGCGAGGGCGTCACTGACGCGACCGGCCGCGAGGTTGTGGCGATCGCCCCGTTGGTCGCACTGATCATCGCGCTGGGCGTGTTCCCGGCCCCGGTGCTCAACGTCATCAATCCGGCCGTGAACCAGACCCTGGCCGCGGTCGGGGTACAGGATCCGCAGGTCGGCGTGAATGCGGGAGGTGAGGGGCAGTGATCACAGACGTATTCACCGCGCCGGACATCAAGTACGCGCTGGTCGCGCCGCTGCTGATCGTCCTGGGCGGCGGAGTGCTCAGCGTTCTGATCGAGGCCTTCGCCCCGCGCCGCCTGCGCCGCAGCCTGCAACTCGTGCTGGTCGCTGTTGTGCTGCTCGTCGCACTGTTCCAGGTCGTGCGGCTGGCCGGGACCAACGAGTTGGCCGCCGCTGGCACGATCGCCGTCGACGGGCCCGGGCTGTTCATGCAGGGCTCCATCCTGCTGGTCGCCATGGTGTCCGCCCTGCTGATCGCCGAACGGCACGTGGACCCTGCCGGCGATGCGTTCGCACCCTCGGCGGGGGCGCTGCCCGGAAGTGCCGATGAGCGGGCTTTCACCGAACAGGGATGGTTGCAGACCGAGATTTGGCCGCTGTTCCTGTTCTGCGTCGGCGGCATGATGATGTTCTGCACGGCCAACGACCTGCTGACCATGTTCGTCGCGCTGGAGGTCATGTCGCTGCCGTTGTACCTGATGGCCGGCATGGCCCGCCGTCGCCGGCTGCTCAGCCAGGAAGCGGCGATGAAGTACTTCCTGCTCGGGGCCTACTCCTCGGGGTTCTTCGTGTTCGGCGCCGCGATGCTTTACGGCTTCTCGGGCAGCATCAACTTCAACGAGATCGTGACCGCGATGGCGGCCAATCCCGGCCAGAACGGGCTGCTGATCGCCGCCACCGGCTTGCTCTTCGTCGGGCTGCTGTTCAAGATCGGCGCGGTCCCGTTCCACCAGTGGACACCGGACGTGTACCAGGGTTCACCCACACCGGCCACTGCGTTCATGGCGGCGGGCGTCAAGATCGCTGCCGTCGGGGCGTTGCTGCGGCTGTGCTACGTCGCGCTCGGTGGTCTGCGGTGGGACTGGCGGCCGCTCATGTGGGCGGTGGCCATCGCCACCATGCTGATCGGCGCGATCGTTGCCCTGACCCAGACCGACATCAAGCGCATGCTCGCCTACTCGGCCATCGCCAACGCCGGCTTCATGCTGATCGGTGTGATCGCGACCAACCCGTCGGGGCTGTCCGGGACGATGTTCTACCTGCTTGCCTACGGCTTCAGCACGTTGGGTGCGTTCGCGATTGTGAGTCTGGTGCGCGATCCTGCCGGTGAGGCGACGAAGTTGTCGCAGTGGGCCGGGCTGGGCAAGACCTCTCCGATGATCGCCGGTGCAATGGCGATCCTGCTGCTGGCATTCGCGGGGATCCCGCTCACGTCGGGTTTTACCAGCAAGTTCGCGGTGTTCTCGGCCGGCATTGAGGGCGGCGCCACGCCCGTGGTGATCGTGGCCGTCATTGCCTCGGCGATCGCCGCGTTCTTCTACGTCCGGGTGATCGTGCTGATGTTCTTCACCGAGCGCGGCGACGACGCACCAGCGGTCGTGGTGCCCTCGAGTCTGACCGCGATTGCGATCGGGGTGGCGGTAGCAGTTACCGTGATTCTTGGTGTGCTTCCGCAAACCGTGCTGGACTTGGCAGACAAGGCCTCCACGTTCATCAGATAGGGGTGATCGGTGCCGAACCTGGCGTTCCTTGCCGACGCTGACCTGCGCGATGGCCTACAGGACCGGCTGCAGCGGGTGGAGACCCGCCTGGCCGAGGCGGTCAAGAGCTCCTATCCGTTCGTCACGGAGACCTCCACCCACCTGGTGGCAGCCGGGGGCAAGCGGTTCCGGCCGCTCATGGCGCTGCTGTGCGCCGGATTCGGCGACCCGGACCAGGATGCGGTGTACGACGCGGCCACCGTCGTGGAACTGACGCATTTGGCGACGCTGTACCACGACGACGTGATGGACGAGGCGCCGTTGCGCCGCGGTCGGCCCTCTGCCAACAGTCGCTGGGACAACTCGGTGGCGATCCTCACCGGGGACTTCCTGTTCTCCCGTGCCTCCGACATCCTGGCCGACCTGGGGCCGGACGCGGTGCGCATCCAGGCGCGCACGTTCGAGCGGCTCGTGACCGGCCAGATCAAGGAGACCGTCGGTCCGGCCGAGGGTGAGGACCCGGTTGCCCATCACCTCGACGTGCTGGCGGACAAGACGGGTTCGTTGATCGCCACCTCAGCCCAGTTCGGCGCGATGTTCGCTGGGTGTGACGAGATGACCGTGGAGACCGTGACCCGTTACGGCGAGCGGATCGGCGTGGCGTTTCAGCTGGCCGATGACCTGGTGGATCTGACCAGCGAATCTGCGGCTTCGGGAAAGACCCCGGGTACGGATCTCAAAGAGGGCGTGCCGACATTGACCACCCTCATTGCCCTGCGCGGAGCCGATGCCCACCTGCACGACCTGCTGTCGCGCCCGCTGTCCGATGCCGAAGTGGCCCAAGCGCTGGGCCTGTTGCGCTCTCATCCGGCGCTGACCGAGGCGCGCGCAGTTGCCCGGCAATGGGCCGACGATGCCCGCGCCTGCTTGGTGCCGCTGCCCGACGGGCCGGCTCGAGATGCGCTGGCGGCGGTGTGCGACTACGTGGTGGACCGCACCGCCTGAGGTTTTGTCGCGAAGTTGCCGCCGCTGTCGCGTTGTTGACATGACACGCCGAGATTAGCGACGACAACGCAACAAACGATCTTGGTCACAGACCCAGCAACCGCGCCGCCAGATCCGCCATCACCTCGTCCGCGCCACCGCCGATCCCCAGGATCCGGGCATCGCGGTAGTGCCGCTCCACCTCGCCGTCCGAGACGTACCCCATCCCACCCAGCAGTTGCACCGCCCGGTCGGTCACGAACGCCGCGCAGTCCACCCCGGTCTTCTTCGCGTAGATCGCATCCAGCACGGTGATTTGCTCGTCGGCCACACCGCGGATGAAACTGCGGGCCACCTCGGTCACCCGGTTCATCTCCACGAACATGTGCCGGACCACCTGCCGCGCGGCCAGCGGCCGGCCGAACGTCTCGCGGGCCATGATCCAATCGCGCGCGAGGTCCACACACCGCGCGGCGGTGGCATACCCGGTTACCCCTAGCGAGAGCCGCTCGGTCGCGAAATGTCGCGCCAATGAGGCGAACCCCTCAGCGGTGATCAACTCACCGCGCGCGTCGACCAGCCCGATCTCGGCGGTGTCGCTGCAGTGCCAGCCGAGTTTGTCCAGGGTTCGCGAGACCTGGAAGCCTCGCTGGTCGGTGGGGACTGCGAAGAGCCCGACTCCGGCGGCTCCTGGCGTCGAGTGGAGTCTCGCTGCCATGACCGCGACGTCCGCGCGGGCTCCGGAGGTGATGAACGTCTTGCTCCCGTTGAGCACCCAGGAGTCGCCTGAACCGTCGGCCCGGGTGCGCAGATTGGCCACGTCGGACCCACCGCCTGGCTCGGTGACTGCCAGACAGGCGATCTTCTCCCCGGCCAGTACTGGCCGCACCCACTGCTCGATCAGATCCTGGTTCCCGGAGTCGATGATGTGCGGGATGGCGATGCCATGAGTGAACAGCCCGGCGATGACGCCACCGGAACCGCCGCCGGCCAGCACCGCTTCGGTCACCACACAGACATCGCCGAGGTCACCACCGCTGCCACCTACGTCCTCGGGGTAGCCAACCCCCAGCAGACCCAATGCCGCCGCCTGCTTGTGCAGATCGCGGGGGAGTTCGCCGGCGCGCTCCCACTCGGGCAGGTTCGGCGCGATCTGGTTTGCGGTGAATGCCCGCACGGAGTCAGCCAGGCCAGCGCGTTCGGCGGTCAGGAAGGGTGCCATGGGTTGATTGTGGTCCATGGAACCACTGATCAATCATGTCCCGCTGCAACCCGCCTGAGCGCGCGATCTGCCTCGCCCCACATCGAGTGCCATAGCGCTGCTATGACCCGCGATGCGCGGCTTGCATCTCACACCCTCAGCCGCGTTTCGCTCGGAACAGCATTGTTCCGTGCTTCCCCAAGCGCGCAAGGTTGCAGGGCCTCCGCCAAAGCCGAGGCAGCGACCGTACATAACTGGGCCGATCAGGGTCATGGAATGCTCGACACGCCGGGACAGCTACCTGACTGCTGGCGTGTCGATGCGTTCTTCGCCCAGTTCTGTACGCGCCCTA
>ERZ724513.333-NODE-333-length-22014-cov-8.981784_pt1 | contig 22014 bp, 17 predicted proteins | sample MGYA00376046_ERZ724513 | MGnify/ENA primary metagenome ERZ724513 (study PRJEB28724, sample SAMN07190883) | activated sludge metagenome | isolation source: activated sludge of sewage treatment plant in Hong Hong | place: Hong Kong | collected 2016-03-17 ...
CCGCGCCGTTCGAGGCGTTGCGGCAGAAGGCCCAGGTCGCGCCGCGCCTCTTCCTGGCCAACCTCGGCCCGCCGCGCCAGCACAAGGCCCGCGCCGACTTCACCCAGGGCTTCTTCGAGGTCGGCGGCTTCCAGGTCATCACCAACAACGGCTTCGCCACACCCGACGAGGCCGCCGCCGCGGCGCTGGCCTCCGGCGCGCCGGCCGTGGCCATCTGCTCCACCGACGAGACCTACCCCGATCTCGTCCCGCCCCTCGTCGCCGCCATCAAGGCCGCCGCGCCACAGACGGTCGTCATTCTGGCCGGGCGGCCGGCCGAACAGGTGGAGGCGCTGCGGGCGGCGGGGGTGGATGAGTTCGTGTATTTTGGCGCGGATGCGCTGGCGATTAACGGGTGGCTGCTGGAACAGCTTATCTCGCGCGGCGTTTAAGCGGAGGAATCAAAGAATGGACGCGAAGCTAAGTTTCAAATATGACCGCGAGGCCGACATTCTCTACATTGACACGACCGCTCCCTACCCTGAGCAGGAAAGCGAGGAGCTTGGAGAAGACGTGGTTGCGCGGCTAAATCCGGACTCAGGCGAGATTGAGAACCTGGAAGTGCTGTTCTTCTCGACGCGCCTGATGCGCCGCGAGTGGTTTGAGCTTCCAGTGTTAGCCGAACTGCATCCCATCAGCCAGTGATACTGAAAAGTGGACCAATACGTGAGTGCAAGCACATTCGTTCCCATGCTTCACCCTGGCGAAACCCTGCTTGAGGAATTCCTGACGCCTATGAAAATCAGTCAGCATCGTCTGGCGAAGGACATAGGTGTACCGGTGCAACGTATCAACAAGATCGTTCTGGGCAAGCGCCGTATCACCGCCGACACGGCTCTGCGCCTCTCGCGCTACTTTGGTCTGTCGGAGCGCTTCTGGATGAACTTGCAAGGACGCTATGACCTGGAAGTGGAAAAAGATCGCTTGAAGGGACGGCTGGAGTTGGAAGTCAAAGTCCATTCGACAGCTACCTAGAAGGCATATAGAACCCTATGACCAACCCTGACTTCACCCAACTCCCCTACCCCATCGCCACCGCCGCGCCGCAGTCGCTGGCCGAGTGGCAAGCCGCCGTCGCCGCCGCGACCGGCCAGCCGGCGGCCGACTTCCTCTGGCGCACGATGGAACAGATCGACGTGCGGCCGCTCTACACCGCCGACGACACCGCCGCCCTGCCCAACTTCGACAATGCCGCCGGCCTGCCGCCCTTCCTGCGCGGCCCCTACCCGACCATGTACGTCGGCCGCCCGTGGACGGTGCGCCAGTACGCCGGCTTCAGCACGGCCGAGGAGAGCAACGCCTTCTACCGCCGCAACCTGGCCGGCGGCCAGCGCGGCCTGAGCGTCGCCTTCGACCTGGCCACCCACCGCGGCTACGACAGCGACCACCCGCGCGTCGTCGGCGACGTGGGCAAGGCCGGCGTGGCCATCAGTTCCCTGCGCGACATGCAGATCCTCTTCAACGGCATCCCGCTGGACAAGATGTCGGTCTCCATGACCATGAACGGGGCCGTCCTGCCAATCATGGCCTTCTATATCGTCGCCGCCGAGGAGCAGGGCGTCGGCCACGCCCAACTGACGGGCACGATTCAGAACGACATCCTCAAAGAGTACATGGTGCGCAACACCTACATCTACCCGCCTGAGCCGTCCATGCGCATCATCGGCGACATCTTCAGCTATACCGCTCGCGAGATGCCCAAGTTCAACAGCATCAGCATCTCCGGCTACCACATGCAAGAGGCGGGGGCCACGGCCGACATCGAACTGGGCTACACCCTGGCCGATGGGCTGGAGTACATCCGCACCGGCCTGCGCGCCGGGCTGGCCATCGACGATTTCGCCCCGCGCCTGTCCTTCTTCTGGGCCATCGGCATGAACTACTTCATGGAGATTGCCAAGATGCGCGCCGCGCGGCTGCTGTGGGCCAAGCTCATCAAGCAGTTCAACCCGCAAGACCCGAAGTCGATGGCCCTGCGCACCCACTGCCAGACCAGCGGCTGGAGCCTGACCGAGCAAGACCCGTTCAACAACGTCGCCCGCACCTGCATCGAAGCGATGGCCGCCGTGCTGGGCCACACCCAATCACTGCACACCAACGCCCTCGACGAAGCCATCGCCCTGCCAACCGACTTCAGCGCCCGCATCGCCCGCAACACGCAGCTCTACCTGCAACATGAGACGGGCATCACCCAGATCGTTGACCCGTGGGGCGGCTCTTATCTGGTCGAGACGCTGACCCACGAACTGGCTCGCCGCGCCTGGGGCCACATCCAGGAGATCGACAGGCTGGGCGGCATGGCCAAAGCGCTGGAGAGCGGCCTGCCCAAGATGCGTATCGAAGAAGCCGCCGCCCGCCGCCAGGCGCGCATCGACTCCGGCCAGGAGACCATCGTCGGCGTCAACAAGTACCGCCTTGACCATGAAGCGCCGATCGACATCCTGGAAGTGGACAACACCGCCGTGCGCGAGCAGCAAGTGGCGCGGCTGGCCGAGGTGCGCCGCGACCGCGACGCGATGGCCGTCGAGCACGCCCTGGACGCGCTGACGCAAGCCGCGGCCACCGGCGAGGGTAACCTGCTGGAATTGGCCGTCGCCGCCGCTCGCGCCCGGGCCACGCTGGGCGAGATCTCTGGCGCGCTGGAGTCCGTCTGGGGCAGGCACAAGGCCGTGATTCGTTCCATTGCCGGCGTCTATCGCGCCGAGTTTGGCGAGCAGAACGCCATCGGCCGCGTCCGCGAAATGGCCGACGCCTTCGCCGCGGCCGAGGGGCGGCGGCCGCGCATCCTCGTGGCCAAGATGGGCCAGGACGGCCACGACCGCGGGGCCAAGGTCATCGCCACCGCCTTTGCCGACCTGGGCTTCGACGTGGACATAGGCCCGCTGTTCCAGACGCCGGAGGAAGTCGCCCGGCAGGCGATGGAGAACGACGTGCACGTGGTCGGCGTCAGCAGCCTGGCCGCGGGGCACAAGACGCTGCTGCCGCAACTTGCCGCCGAACTGGCCCGCCTCGGCCGCGACGACATCCTGATCGTCATCGGCGGCGTCATCCCGGCGCAGGACTACGACTACCTCTATGAGCACGGCGCGACGGCCATCTTTGGGCCGGGGACGGTGGTGCCGGTGGCGGCGGAGAAGATATTGGTGGAGTTGAGCGAGAGATTAGGACACTGAAGTCATGGCTAACGTTTGGGTCGTACGCGCCGGTGAACGCGCCGTTTATATAGATGAATTCCTCAAAGAAGGCATCGTCGCTATTGGCTGGGACTTGGGCCCCTCGATTATCGGAGCAACCAAGACGGAACTTGAGCGGCAGTATCGTACCGTCGAACCCAACGCGACAGGTGGTAAAGTGCATAATGTCGTCGGACAGATTGACACCTTTCTCCACAAAATGGCCCCGGCAGACCTTGTGCTTACTCACGACCGAGAGCGTCGCCAGTACATCATCGGCAAAATCGATGGCGCGGTAGGGTATCGGGGAGACCTTCCATCTGACCTCCGAGTGGCTAGACCCGTGAAGTGGTCGCGCAAAGCCCATAGGGATAACCTAAGTCCGGAGGCCAAAAACACGCTTGGGGCAATTCAGACCGTTTTTCAGATCAAAGGAGCAGTGGCGGATGAGGTGCTTGCCAAGGCAGTCTCTCTCGATGACCAGGAAGCGCCGTTGTCCGCGCTAATCGAGTCTTCAGCCAGAAGCCTGGAGGCACTTCGGACGGCTGAGCAACAATGGCCAAGTGAACTCCTCGACAAGGCAGAACAGGCGATTGAAGATCGCATCGTCAGCTTGTCGTGGCAAGAGATGCAGGAACTAGTGGCCGGGGTTTTAAGGGCGATGGGTTACAAGACGAAGATCAGCCACAGTGGCCCCGATCGGGGAATTGATATCTTCGCCTCGCCAGATGGGCTCGGATTGCAGGAACCACGCATCTTCGTCGAAGTGAAGCATCGCCCGAGACAGACAATGGGGTCGCAGGAGATCCGCTCGTTCTTGGGAGGGCGCTCCGAGGACGATCGCTGTCTATACGTAAGCACGGGCGGGTTTAGCAAGGACGCGCAATATGAGGCCGATCGATCTAAGATCGCCGTTCGACTGTTAACTCTCGTGGATTTGCGTGAACTGCTGGTTGACTACTACGAGAAGCTTGACGAGGAGATTCGCGGCTTGGTGCCATTGCGGCGAGTCTATGTCCTTGCCGCCTGAAGCTGCCCCTGACAACCCATCTTCATGCTTTCTCGGCTGCCTGCCGCATCGCTGCTAGAATTGTCCTTCATGATTGGCACTATCCGACACCGGTCCGGTCGCCTACTTCTGCCGGCCCTGCTCCTCTTCTTCCTGGCCGCCTGCCGCGGCAACAACGCCGCCGATCAGCCGCCAGCCGCCACTATCGCCGTCGCCGTCACAACCGCCGAAGCCCCCGCGCCCACCGCCCGCCCGGCGGTCACGCCCACGGCCACCTTCGTCGTCCCCTTCCCCGCGCCGGGCGAGGACACCGGCCGCGCCGAGGGCGACCCGACGCTGCCAACGCGCACGCCGACGCCGGCCGCGAGCGGAGCCGAGGCGCTGCCCGCGCCCGTCTGCAATGGCCTGACGCCGGCCGCCGCGGAGGGGGAGTTCTACCTGCCCAACACGCCGGAGCGCGCCGTCCTGCGCGAGGCGGGCATGGCCGGCGTGTCGCTACGCCTGAGCGGCTACGTCCTCGGCCCCGACTGCGCGCCCATCCCCGGCGCGTGGCTCGACTTCTGGCAGGCCGACGCCGATGGCGTCTATGGCACGGGCAGCTTCCGCCTGCGCGGCCACCAGTTCACCGACACCGACGGCCGCTACATGCTGGAGACAATCGTGCCCGGCGCTGCCTCCGGCCGCGCGCCGCGCCTCTACGTCAAGGTGCAGACCCCCGGCGGCGCGGTGCTGACGACGCAACTCTTCTTCCCCGACGACCCGGCCAACGCCGCCGACGCCGAGTTCCAGCCGGCGCTGGTGGTCACGCCGGCCGGTGAGGGGATGGCCAGCTTCGACTTCGTGGTGGCGACGCCGTAGGATTACGCGCGTCGCCTAGCGCCACCGCAACCGCGCCCACACCGGCAGATGATCGCTGGCGGTCATATCGCCGGCCGCACCTGTGCCGACGACCTCGAAGCCGCGCGTAAAGAGGTGGTCGGCCGGCACGCGCACGCCCAGGCGCGTCAGCGTCGGCCCGGCCGCCTGGCTGGCGTGGTCGAGGGCGTGGGCGGCGTAGAGTTCGGCCAGCGCCCGCGCGCCGCGGCCGGTGACGACGTTGAAGTCGCCGCCGATCACCACGGCATCGGCATTGGCGGGCACGTCCTCGGCCACGGCGGCCATCTGCCCGGCGCGCAAAGCCACCGGCGCGGTGGCGATCTCGATGTGGGTGGAGTAGAGCAGCACCTCGCGCTCGCCGACACGCGCCGTGGCCCGCGTGGCCGTGCGCTGCTGGCCACTCAGCGGGTGGACGCCGGGCAGGATGAGCTTGCGCGCGTCGCTGAGGGGCCAGCGGGAGAGGACGGCGTTGCCGAAATCGCGGCCGTCGGGGGCGACAGAGGCAGGGAAGTAGACATAATCATAACCCAACGCCGCGGCCAGTTCCTCCGTCTCGGTCGCATCGACCTCTTGCAGCAGCAGAAAGTCGGGCGCGGGCAGCGGATCGCGGGTCTCAAAGGCACGGCGGGCCTCGTCGAGGGCGTCGCCAAAGTGGAGGTTGTAGGAGACGACCAGCAGTTCGTCGGGCGCGGGCGCGTCCGGCGGGGCATAGTGGCCCTCGTAGAGCGGCCCGTCGCTGTCGCTGTGGTTGACGGTCTGGGGCAGTAGCAGTCGCAGCCCGCCGGCCATGCTCAGCCGGCGCGTGTTGTTGGGCATGGGTGGCTCACTGAAGAAATAGGCCGTCACGACCGCCCCAACGAGGGCGAAGGGAGCAAGGGCGGCCAGCAATCGCCACAGGACGCGCCGCGGCCGGCGGGAAAGGGGCATGACGGGTTCGATGGTGTGGCTCTCTGTGTTTCACCGTCGGACTTGCGGACGGCCGACTGTACTGTATCACAATCGCGCCACTCCGTTAGGCCGAGTGGCCGGCGCTCACCGTCTTCTGAAAGAAGACATCGCGGCGCGAGACCTCCGCCAGCGCCGCGGCGTCGTCCGGGCGGGCCAACTCAAGTACTGGTGTCATCTGCATTGCCGCTCCGCGAACCAGCCGGCTGCGCCGTGGCCCAGCGGAACGACAGCCAGCCCTGCCGCCGGAACCACCAGGTCACGAGGATCGTCACGCCAACGGATAGCAGTGTCATGACGATGAAGGCCGGCCGCGTGTCCCGCCCGGGCAAAGCGACGTTCATGCCATAGAACGACGTGAAGAGCATGGGCACGGTCAGGATGATCGTCACCGCTGCCAGAAACTTCATGACCACATTGAGGTTATTGGAGATGAGCGAGGCGAAGGTGTCAGTCATCTCGCCGGAGACGGCCTGCATCGTCGCGGCCATGTGTGCGCCCTGCCGGTACTCGATCTCGACCTCCTTGAGTATCTCCAGGTCTTCGTCCGTCCACTCGAAGTAAGGCCGATCCTGCACGTGGCGCACCATCGTCTCGTTCCACTCCAGGCCGGTCTTCATGTAGACCAGGCTCTTCTCGTAGCGCAGCAGTTCCATCATCTCGCCGTTCTCGATGGAGTTGATCAGCCGGTCTTCGACGTCGTCCATGAGCCGGTCGATCTCCTCCAGGTAGCGCAGGAACCACTGGCCGACGATGCCCAGGATGGCGACGATCATGCGGTTGGCGCGGCGGGTGTGCAGGGGCGTCTCGGCGTAGGTGTAGGTCAAGTCATGGACGAAGTCAATCGGCTGGCGGCAGATGGTCACGAAGTGCTCCGGGGCGACGATCATCCCCAGCGGTGTGGTGCGGAAGGGGACGCGGTCGCGCGGGCCGAAGTCGTAGGGCACGCGGACGATGGTCAGGTGCATGCCCCGTTGCGAATCGGTGCGGGCGACCTCGCGCGGGTCCACGGCCGCGGCCAGGAAGCTCGGCGGCAGGCCCAGTTCGTGCTGCAACAGCGCCAATTCCTCGGCCGTGGGCGACTCGGCATGCACCCAGGCCCCCGGCGGAAACCCGTCGGCCGCCACCAACCCGTTCTCCGCATCGCGATAGACGCTGATCATAGTTACCTCGCTGAGCAGCAAGTATAGCCGCATCGGGTGGGCGGCGGCCAGTGGTCGGTGGTCGGTGGTCAGTGCTGACCGACGGCCGACCGCCGACCGCCGACGACAGACTACTGCCCACTGTCCACTGCCCACTGCTTACTGTCCACTGCTTACTGTCCCCTTCTCCCCCCTTTCGTCTATAATCATCTCCAGCAAACAACACCGCCGCGTGGAGGCTACACTGACCACCCACCTGACCGACAGCGATCATCAAGCCGTCATCGACCTCATCTGGTCGCAGATGCCGGCCAAGCAAAACCGCCACGCCTCGTCGTGGTGGTTCTTCCTGTTGTGCCCCGAAGGGCCGGACGGCTATGGCCCGCGCCAGATGATGTTCACCGTCGCCGCGCGCGCCGGCCGACGCATCCGCATCAACGACGTCTGGCTGCCCGGCCTCAACCTGGCGCGACCGGTCGCCGGCGTCGATCGCTTCGACGCCATGTCCGTCGGCTGGTACTGCGACGGCGAAACCGTCCACGACTTCCTGCGCCTGGCCGGCCCGGCGGAGATGGACGCCAACGCCGGCCGCCTGCACTGCGCCAATGACGCCGGCCAGGGCATCACCTTCGCCCGTTCGGCCGAGCACCCCGTGGGCCTGGCAGCGACGGTCTGCGGCCCCGGCGGCGCGGCCGAGTTCGAGACATGGGGCACGCTCGACTCGGCCCACGACTCCCCGACCGTGTCCATGAACATCGACACGCCCTTCGGCGGCACGCACTATATCGGCTGGCGGCGGCTGAACTTCCGCGGCCGTTTCGAACTGCCCACCGGCGTCGAGACGCTGCATGGCACGGGCTTCTTCCAGCGCGTCTGCCTGAACGTGCCCGTCTTCCCGTGGAAGTGGATCTGGGCCATCTTCCCCGACCGCAGCGTTTTCACCGCCTACCTACCCTACGTCGGCCTGAACCTGTTCCGCAAGGGCTACCGCTTCTTCCGCAGCGAGCGGCTGGAGGGGGCGGCGCTGACGATCAAGCCGTCGGCGACGTGGGTGCCGTCCGGCGGCGGCGCGCCCATCCGCCTCGACCGCGTCAGCGCCGTGCCGCGCCTCGGCCGCGGCCCTTACCCGCAATTCGACGTCCGCGCCGCCAACGCCGCCGGCGACAGCATTGCCTTCACCGCCGCGACCTATGGCCTGTCGCGCTTCTACATCGACCGGCCGGTGCTGGGCGGCCTGGCCGAGACGCACTGGAACTACAACGAGTTCATGTTCCGCATGGACGGCCTGTCCGGTTCCATCGCCGGCCGCCCGCTCGCCCCCGCGGCGATGGGCCAGGCATTTGGCAGCTTCGAGTATACCTATGGGCTGGGGCTGTAGGGGCGCGACCACGGACGACAGACCACTGACCACCGACCACGGACCACCGACCACGGACGACAGACCACTGACCACGGCGCTACTGATTACTGACTTACTGATTACTGACCTACTCCCATGCCCACCTCCCCTCGCAAACCCGACTGGACGCCCGACGATGCCGGCGACGCCTTTGCCTCGCGCATCGTCTCCGGCGTGGCCGGCGGGCATGATGGCATGGACACCGGCCAACATGCCGCCACGCCACCGGCCGCCCGCGGCCCGGCCCGCCGGCCGCTGAGCATCGACGACTACGCCGTCGGCGTGCTGGCCGGCGACCGCGCCGTGCTGGCCCGCGCCATCACCCTGATCGAGAGCAACGCCCCGGCCCACTTCGAGACGGCGCAGGAGGTCTTGCGCCGGCTATTGCCCCACAGCGGCGGCGCGCTGCGCGTCGGCATCACCGGCGTGCCCGGCGCGGGCAAGAGCACGCTCATCGAGGCGCTGGGGTTGGCCCTCATCGCCGCCGGCCACCGCGTCGCCGTGCTGGCCATCGACCCGACCAGTAGCCTGACGCGCGGCAGCATCCTGGGCGACAAGACGCGCATGGAGGGGCTGAGCCGCGCCGCCGAGGCCTTCATCCGGCCATCGCCCACCGGCGGCGTGCTGGGCGGCGTGGCCCGCAAGACGCGCGAGACGATGCTCGTCTGCGAGGCGGCCGGCTTCGACGTCATCCTCGTCGAGACGGTCGGCACCGGCCAGAGCGAAGTCACCGTCCGCTCAATGGTCGATTTCTTCCTGCTGGTGCTCATCCCCGGTGGCGGTGACGAACTGCAGGGCATCAAGAAGGGCGTCGTCGAACTGGCCGACGCCATCGCCATCAACAAGGCCGACGGCGACAACCGCGTCCGCGCCGAGGCCGCGCGGGCGGAGTACAACCGGGCGCTGCACTACCTGACTCCGGTGACCGACGGCTGGCACACGCGGGCCTACACCTGCTCGGCCGAGACGGGCGAGGGCGTGGCCAACCTGTGGGCGGTCGTCGAACGCTTCCGCGAGCGCACGGCCGAATCGGGCGCGTTCGCCGCCCGCCGCCGGGCGCAGGCGCGCGAGTGGCTGCACACACTGCTGGACGAGCAGCTGCGGGCCGCCTTCTACGACCGGCCGGCCGTCCGCGCCGCCCTGCCGGCCATCGAGGCCGCCGTCATGGCCGGCGAATTGCCGGCCACGGCCGCGGCGCGGCAGTTGTTGGCGCTGCTGGATGGGTAGCTCTTGTCTGGTCGGCGGCTTCTATCCCCGTTTGACACCGTTCCCCGTTGCGCGTACACTCAAATCCGCGTCCGTGTCGGCCTCCCTCGTGGCCTGGCGACGCCGCAACCGACAACCTTAAACAGGAGAAAGGCGATGAATGATGCCGCGATTGTCCTGGATGCCATCCGCCGCGTGAAGGCGGGTGAATTGAAGCGTCCGACCAACTGTGTGCATGTCGATGAGATTCAGGAAGTGACGCCGAATACCTTCGGCTGTGAGGACTGCCTGAAGACCGGCAGCACATGGGTACACTTGCGCGTCTGCCTGACCTGTGGCTATGTTGGTTGCTGCAACAGTTCGCCCAACAAACACTCCTCGCGCCACGCCAAGGAGACCGGTCACCACGTCGTCATGTCGATGGAGGGCGGCGAAGAGTGGATGTGGTGCTACGAGGATGAGGACTTCATCATTCCGCGACGCCGATGACCGACCCGTTCGGCCGCCCGTCGCCCCCGGCGACTAGCGATACGCCACCCGCGGCCCCGCGCCCGGCGGCCAGCGCCCGCGACACCGGCATCGGTGCCACGGGCACGATTCCCGCCGGCGAACGCCGCGTCATCACCGTCCTCTTCTGCGACGTGGTCGGCTCGACCTCGCTGGCCAGCCGCCTCGACCCGGAAGAGTGGGCCGAGGTGATGAACGAGGCTTTCCGCTACATGATCGCCCCGGTGGAAGAGTACGGCGGCATGGTCGCCCGGCTGATGGGCGACGCCGTGCTGGCCTTCTTCGGCGCGCCCCAGGCCCACGAGGACGACCCCCAGCGCGCCATTCTGGCCGGGCTGGGCATCGTCAACGGCATGCGCCCCTTCATCCGCCAGTTCGAGCAGGATTACGGCCTGGCCTTCAACGTCCGCGTCGGCATCAACACCGGCCCGGTCGTCGTCGGCGAGATGGGTACAGGGCAACTGGGCGAGTACACGGCTATGGGCGACGCCATCAACCTGGCCGCGCGCATGGAGCAGACGGCCGCGCCAGGCACGGTGCAGATCAGCGACGACACCTACCGCCACGTCGCCCCGCTCTTCGATGTTTGGGACCTGGGCGGCATCGCGGTCAAGGGCAAGGACGAGCCGGTGCATGCCTACCGCGTGCTGGGGCTGGAGGCGCAGCCCGGCCGCCTGCGCGGGCTGGAGGGCATCCACGCGCCCCTGGTCGGCCGCGAACGCGAACTGGCCCGCCTGCGCGACGTGCTGACGGCCCTGCGCGGCGGCCAGAGCGCCGTCGTCTACCTCGTCGGCGAGGCCGGGCTGGGCAAAAGCCGCCTCATCGCCGAGGCACGGCAGATGTGGCGCGAGCAGCTGGCCGCCACCTACGGCGACGTTGACCCCCTCTGGCGCGGCTGGACGGAATTCGTGGCCGTCTCCTTTGGGGCCAGCCGGCCCTATGACCTGCTGAAGCGCCAGGTGCGCCACTTCTGCAATATCCGCGAGACCGACCCGCCGGCCGTCGTCCACGAGCGCCTGGGCGCGCTCGTCGATGCCTACCCGTCGGCCCTGCACGCGCCCATGTACCGCGTCTTCGGCTTCCTGCTGGGCGACGGCCAGGGCGAGGCGTTCCGCGCCGACGCCGAGGGTTTCCAGCGCGAACTGCGCGCCGTGTTGCTCCAGATGGCCCAGGTGCAGACGACGCAGGGGCCAGTCGTCTACGTCATCGACGACGTGCATTGGGCCGACGTGGCCTCGCTGGAGGCGCTGCGCAGCCTGTTGCCGCTCGTCGGCCGCCGGCCGGTGCTCTTCCTCTTCGCCATGCGCCCCGACTGGAGCACGCCCGGCTGGCAGATGTACCTGGAGACGCAGATCGAGTATTCCGAGTACTGCTCGTCCATCTACCTGGAGCCGCTGGGCGCGGGCGAGAGCAAGACCCTGGTGCGCGAACTGCTGGGCGAGGCCGAAGTGCCCGACGCCGTCTGCGACTTGGTGCAGCGCAAGGCCGAGGGCAACCCATTCTTCCTGGAGGAGACGGTGCGGGCGCTGCTCGACAGCGGCGCGCTACGACGCCAGGGCGAGCGGCTGCAATGGAACGCCGGGGCCGATCTGGAGCAGGTCGCCGCCCTCATCGGCCTGCCCGGCAACGTTCAGGCGCTGCTGACGGCGCGCATCGACCAGCTGGCCCCGGACGCGCGCCGGACGCTGCAACTGGCGTCGGTCATCGGCCGCTCCTTCCCCTTCCGCGTGCTGGAGCGCATCGCCGACAAGCCGGGCGAGGCGCTGGCCGAGCACCTGAAGCGGCTGGGTCAGGCCGACCTGGTGCGGCCGGCGGGCGGCGGCGCGGCCGACGACTATGCCTTCCGCCACGCCCTGACGCGCGACGCGGCCTATGAGACCATCCTGCTGCGCCAGCGCCGCCGCTATCACCGCCGCGTCGGCGAGGCCTTCGAGGCGCTCTACGCCGACCGGCTGACCGACGAAGCGCCGCGGCTGGCCTACCACTTCGCCGAGTGCCGCGACTGGGCGCGGGCCGCGCGCTATCACGCCATGGCCGCCGAGGCCGCCGCCCAGCTCTATGCCAATGCCGAGGCCATCGAGCACTATGACCGGGCGTTGGAAATCTGCCGCGACCACGCGGAGGCGGCCGACGACGAACAACTGGCCGCGCTCTACCGGCGGCGCGGGCGTGTCTACGAGGTCGCCGGCCGGCACGAGGACGCCCTGCGCAGCTACGAGGAGATGGAGGCACTCGGCCGCGAGCGCGGCAGCGCCACGCTGGAACTGGAGAGCCTCACCCCCCGCGCCCTGTTATACCTGACACCGACGCCTTACGAGAACGGCGACCGCGGCCGGGAGTTGGCCGAGCGCATCCTGGCCCTGGCCGAGCGGGCCGGCCGGCCCGACGCCGAGGCCTATGGCCGCTGGACGATGTTATTGTTCCACGTCAATTTCGATGCCGACATCGTCCGCGCCGTGGCCGAAGGCGAACGCGCGCTGGCTCTGGCGCGCCAACACGACCTGGCCGAACTGGAAGCCTATGTGCTCAACGACATGGGCCGCACCTATAGCGCTGCTCATCGCATGGCCGACGCCCTGGCCGTGTTGGCGGCCGCCTATGAGAGTTGGCGTGTGCTGGGCAACGAGCCGATGCAGGCCGACGCGGCCAGCCTCTGGTCACAAGCGCTACTGCTGCGCGGCGACCTGGCCACGGCCGAGCGCCTGGCGCGGGAAGGGCTGGCCATCGGCCGGCGCATCAACAACCTCTGGGCGCAAAGCTTCAACGCCCTCTCGCTGGGCCAGGTACTGCTTCGCCGGGGGCACGTCGGCGAGGCTCTGCGCCTCACCCGCTGGGCCGTGGAAACAAGCGCCCAGGGCGGTTTCAGTGGGCCGAGCGTCAACGCGGCGCTGCTCTTGCCCTGGGTCACCGGCACACTCGGCTTGCCGGACACGGCCCACGAGCAGCTGCGCGACGCGCTGACCAGGGCCGGCCTGGTTGACCATCCCTTCATGAGCCCGCTGGCGAAAGGCATGGAGCGCTACTTTGCCGGCGACGCCGCCGCAGGCTTTGCGCTCAGCGCCGGCGTGAAGTGGCCGGGGGTAGTGCGCGTCGGCCCGATCGGAGTCATGCTCTACATGACGCCTATTGCCATCGGGCTGGCCGCGGGGCGCGCGGACGAGGCGTTGGCGATGACGGATGACCTGCTGGATACCCTGGCGCGCGACGGCTTCGCCGCTTTCCAGCCCGACGCCCTGGCCCTGCGCGGCGCGGCGCTGCGTCGGCTGGGCCGCAACGACGAGGCCCGCGCCACCTACGAGCAGGCCCTCGACGAGGCCACCCGGCTGGGCGTGCGCTGGGGCGAGTGGAGCACCCTGGCCGCGCTGAGCGAATTGGCGCCTGACGCGGCCCGCGCCGCCGGCTACCGCCGCCGCGCCGCCGCGGCCATCGACTTCCTGGCCGGGCAACTGGACGACGAGGAACTGCGCGCGGCGTTCCTGGCTAAGGGTGAATTTAGAAACCGAGTTTCTCGGAAGAAACTCGGTTTCTAAACTCGGTTTCTAAACTCGGTTTCTAAACTCGGTTTCTGAGCTAACTCATGGCCAACTACGACTTCCTACGCAAGATTCCCCTGTTTTCTTCGCTCTCCGACGAAGACCTGTCCAGCCTGTGCCAGATCGTCCGCGAGTTCCATCTGCCCGCCGGCAAGGTGCTCTTTGAGGAGGGCAGCGTCGGCGAGATGGCCTACATCATCGAGAACGGCGAGGTGGAGATCATCAAGCTCAGCCAGAAGCGCGAGATCCTGCTGGCCAAGCGCGGGCCGGGCGAGGTCTTCGGCGAGATCGCCCTGCTGTTTGACAGCCCGCGCACGGCCACCGTGCGGGCGCGAACCGACACCGACATGATCGGCATCGGCCGCGAAGACCTGCGCGACCTCTTGCAGATCAGCCCGTCGGCGGCGGCGTCGATGTTCGACATCGTCCTCTCGCGCTGGCAGAACACGCAGAACCTGCTGCGCCAGAGCGAGAAGATGGCCCAGCTGGGCACGTTCACGGCCGGCATCGCCCACGAACTCAATAACCCCGCCGCGGCCGTCCAGCGCAGCACCGCGCAGCTGGAAACGACGATCTTCGACTCGGCGCGCACCTTCATGCAACTGGTGCGCCAGGGCCTGACCGACGAGCAGCAGACCACGCTGGAGTACTTCGTCCACCGCGCCCAGGACAAGGCCCGCGCCATGCCCCAACTCGACCCGCTGGCCCGCAGCGACCGCGAGGCCGAGCTGGAAGAATGGCTGGAGGAGCGCGGCGTCGAAGAAGCGTGGGATTGCGCCACGACGCTGGTCAACCTGGAGTTTAGCAACGACGACTTGGAGCGCCTGGCGGCTACCTATGGCCAGGCGAAGCTGTCCGTCGTCCTCAACTGGCTCAACAACAACTACACCATCTTCAACCTGCTGGCCGAGCTACAGCAGGGCGCGCAACGCATCTCCGCCATCGTCAAGGCCCTGAAGTCCTACACCTATCTCGACCAGGCCGACATCGTGCGCTACAACGTGGCCGAGGGGCTGGAGAACACGCTGCTCATCCTGCGCCACAAGTTGAAGTCGGGCATTAAGATCATGCGCGAATATGCCCCGAACCTGCCGCAGATCGACGCCCACGGCAGCGAACTGAATCAGGTCTGGACGAATCTGATCGACAACGCCGTCGACGCGCTACGCAATGGCCCCGACGGCGCGCCGCAGCCCGACGCCACCCTGACCCTGCGCACGCGGCAAGAAGGCAAATGGATCATCGTCACCGTCGAGGACAACGGGCCGGGCATCCCGCCCGACGTGCTGCCGCGCATCTTCGACGCCTTCTACACGACCAAGCCGGTCGGCCAGGGTACAGGGCTGGGGCTGGACATCAGCTACAACATCGTCGTCCGCAAGCACTTCGGCGACATCCGCGTGAAATCGGAGCCGGGCAAGACGCAATTCGAGGTCTGGCTGCCGCAGGAGTTGGAAGGCGAGTAAGCGCCGGCCGCGATGATCAACCGTATCGACATCTACCCAACCCACCGCCACGGCGAATTCTGGCTGCGCGCCGGGCGGCCATACCCCTTCGGTTCGACCATCGTCCCCGGCGGGGTCAACTTCGCCGTCTTCTCGCGCCACGCCACCGATTGCAGCCTCATCCTCTATCGCCGCGGCGAAGCGGAGCCGATGGCCGAGATTCCCTTTCTCGATGCCTTCCGCATCGGCAACGTCTGGGCGATGGTCATCTTCGGGCTGGACATCGAGGAGTTGGAGTACGGCTATCGCATGGACGGGCCGCACCGGCCGCACGCCGGCCATCGCTTCGACGCCACGCGCGTGCTGCTCGATCCCTACGCGCGGGCCATCAGCGGGCGCCAACGCTGGGCCGAAGCCCACGAGCCGGCCAACGCCCTGCCCTTCCGCGGGCGCATCCTGCTGGACGACTTCGATTGGCAGGACGACCGCCAACTGGAGATTCCGGCCGAAGACCTGGTCATCTACGAGATGCACGTCCGCGGCTTCACGCGCCACCCGTCGTCGGGCGTCAAGTTCCCCGGCACCTTCGCCGCCATCCGCGAGAAGATCCCCCACCTGCTGGAACTGGGCGTCAATGCCGTCGAACTGATGCCCATCCAGGAGTTCGACGAACTGGAGAACGACTTCACCAACCCCTACACCGGCCAGAGGCTGCGCAACTACTGGGGCTACTCCACCGTCGGCTTTTTCGCCCCCAAGGCAGGCTATGCCGCCACCGGCCGGCTGGGCATGGAGGCCGACGAGCTAAAAGCGCTGGTGAAGCTGCTCCACCGCCACGGCATCGAAATCATCCTCGACGTGGTTTTCAACCACACCGCCGAGGGCAACGAGAAGGGGCCGACCATCTCCTTTCGTGGGCTGGACAACCGCGTCTATTACATGCTGCGCCCCGATGGCAGCTACCAGAATTTCAGCGGCACGGGCAACACGCTCAACTGCAACAATCCCGTCGTCCGCAACCTGGTGCTCGACGCGCTGCGCTACTGGGTGTCGGAGTACCACATCGACGGCTTTCGCTTTGACCTGGCGTCCATCCTCGGCCGCGACGCCGAGGGCCACCCGCTGGCCAACCCGCCGCTGCTGGAGTCGCTGGCCCACGACCCCGTGCTGGGCAAGACCAAACTCATCGCCGAGGCGTGGGACGCGGGCGGGCTATACCAGGTCGGCACGTTCCCGGCCTATGGCCGCTGGGCGGAATGGAACGGCCGCTACCGCGACACCCTGCGCCGCTTCCTGAAGGGCGACCCCGGCCAGGTGCAGGAGATGGCCCAGATGCTGAAAGGCTCGCCTAATATGTATCTGGAGCGCGGGCCGACGGCGTCGATCAACTTCGTGACCTGCCACGATGGTTTCACGCTCAACGACCTGGTCAGCTATGCCGAGAAGCACAACCTGGCCAACGGCGAGCAGGGGCGCGACGGAGCCAACGACAACTACAGTTGGAACTGGGGGCACGAGGGGCCGACGAACAATCCCGATATCACTCGCCTGCGCCAGCGGCTGATCCGCAACGCCGTGGCGATGCTCATGGTCAGCCAGGGCGTGCCCATGCTGATGATGGGTGACGAGATGGCCCACACCAAGCACGGCAACAACAACACCTACGCCCAGGACAACGAACTGAACTGGCTCAATTGGGATGCATTGTCACGCCACGCCGATCTCGCCCGCTTCGTGCGCCACTGCATCGGCTTTCGCCACGCCCACCCGGTGTTGCGCCGCCGCTATCACCTCCACGAACGCGACCTGGTCGATAGCGGCTATGCCGACATCTCCTGGCACGGCACGCGCGAATTCCAGCCCGACTGGTCATACGACAGCCGCACCCTGGCCTTCATGCTCTGCGGCCTGCACGCCGCGCTACTGCCGGCGCGGACGGCCGATGACTACATCTTCGTGGCTCTGAACATGCACTGGGAGACCCACACCTTCGAGTTGCCGCGGCTGCACGACCGGCGGCGGTGGTACGTGTTCGCCGACACGTACCAGCAGCCCCCCCACGACATCAACGAGCCGGGCAAGGAACGCGCCCTGCGCACCCAGCGCAACCTCTTTGTCGGCCCGCGTTCGGTCGTCATTCTGGTGGGACGATGAACCTGGAACCCCTGACCATTCCCGGCCGCGCCGACCGGCTGTCGCAGTTGCTCGATTACGTGAGCTGGGCGGCCACGGCCGCCGGCCTGGCCGAGGCGAGCATCTATCGTCTGTCGCTGGCCGTGGACGAGATCGCCACCAACATCGTCATGCACGGCTACGAGGCCGGCGAGCAGCCCGGGGACCTGACCATCTGGGCCGACCGCCGCCCGGAACGGCTGGCCATCCACCTGGAGGACACCGGCCGGCCCTTCGACCCGCGCGAGGCCCCGCGGCCCGACAATCTCGACCGGCCGCTGGAGGAACGGCAGGACGGTGGGCTGGGCATCTTCCTGGCCCTGTGGGGCGTGGACGATTTCACGTATGAGCGGCGCGGCGGGGTCAACCGCTGCACCTTTGTGATGCATCTGGAGCCGGCCTGAGACCATGCCCGTCAACTACGTGCAGATGCTGGTGGTCAGCGACAACGACGCCGCCAGCCGGCGGCTGACGCGCCCGTTCGCGGCCTGGGGCTGGGGCGCTGTGCGTGTCGGCGCGGACGCCGAGACGGCGCTGGCCCGCCTGCGCGCCGGCGGCATCGACCTGGTTCTCCTCGACCTGGACGCCGCCGAGCGCGACCACTACGCCTTCCTGAGCCGTTGGCGCGCGGAACCGGGGCTGAGCAACGTGCCTGTGGTCATCACCACGCGGCCGGGCGTGGCCCTGACCCGGCTGGCCCGCTGCGTGGAACAGGGAGCCAGCGATTACCTCAGCTACCCCCATCAGCCTGTGCTGCTGCGGGCACGCTTGCAGAACGTGCTCCAGCGCAAGCTCTTGCAGGAGCAGGCGGCGATGGCCCTGAACGCCTTCAATGAGATCGAGAAGATCGCCGACGACCTGCGGCTGGTCATCCTGCCCCTGGGCACGGCGCTATCGGCCGAGGCCGACTACGACCGGCTGATCGCCCGTATCGTCGCCGAAGCGCAGACCATCTGCAACGCCGACGCCGGCGCGCTCTATCTGGCCGATGGCGAGGGCCGGTTGCATTTCCGCTACGCCCGCGTCCAATCGCTCGATTTCACCTACACCGACCCGCCCGGCGGCCTGGCCGAGTTTGCGCCCATCCCCCTGACCGATCCGGCGACCGGCGCGCCCAATGACGACAGCCTGCCCGCCCATGTCGCTCTGAGCGGCGAATCCGTCAATCTGACCGACATCCACTCCGGCCGCTTCGACCTGAGCCGGTTGCTGGGCTTCGAGGCGCGCTTCCAGCCCTACCGGCTGCAATCGTGCCTGCTCGTGCCGCTGCACAGCGGCGACATCACCGGCGCGCTGCTGCTGGCCAATAGCCGCCACCCGCTCAGCGACGAGATCGTCCCGTTCGACGCCTATCACCAACTCGTGGCCGAGGCGCTGGCCTCCCTGGCGGCCATCGTCCTCAACAATCGCCTGCTGAGCGAGCGCGAGGCCGGCCTGCTGCGCTACAAGCGCGAACTGGAGATCGGCCGCGAGATTCAACTGAGCTTCCTGCCTGCCCGGCTGCCCCACCCGCCCGGCTGGGAGCTGGTGTCCCACTTCCAGCCCGCGCTGGAGGTCGCCGGCGACTTCTACGACGCCTTCCGGCTGCCCCACGGCCACGTGGCCCTGGTCATCGCCGACGTGGTCGGCAAGGGCGTGACGGCGGCGCTGTTCATGGCCATCGTCCGCAGCCTCTTCCGCGCCCTGTTCCAGCAGAACTACTTCCAGGCCGAACCGGCCGGCGGCGGGCCGCTGCTGGAGGCGATGACGCCGTTCTCCTTCGTTGATCGCACCGCCCTGCTGAACGCCATCCGCCTGACCAACGCCTACCTGATCACCAACCACGGCGATGCCTACGCCTTCGCCACGCTCTGGGCGGCCGTGTTGGACCCCGACAGCGGCCGGCTGCTGTACGTCAACGCCGGCCACAATCCGCCGCTGGTGCTGGCCCGCGGCCGCGACGGCCGGCGGACGGTGCGCGAGGAACTCCGGCCGACCGGCCCGGCCATCGGTCTGCTGCCCAACGCCGGCTTCTGGCTGGCGGAGACGCGCCTCGTGGCCGACGACCTCCTCTTCGCCTACACCGACGGCACGACCGAAGCGCGCAACCCGGCCGGGCAGGAGCTGGGCGAGGAGCGGCTGCACGCGCTGCTGAGCGACGCGCCGACGGCCCCGGAGGCGCTGGCGACCGTGGAGGCGGCCCTGCGCGAGCACACCGGCGACGGGGAGGCATTCGACGATGTGACGCTGCTGGCCGTGCGGCGTTTGCCGGATGCAGGGGAGAGAAGAGGTTAACGCCAGGACGCAAGGGGCGCGGGGACGCAAAGGATGAGAGTGGGAGTGGTCCGTGGTCTGTCGGCTGTCGTCTGCGGTCTGTGCGTGGCGCTGGCGGGTTGTGGGCGGGCGGTCGTGCCTGTCGCCACGACGGCAACGGTGGCGACGGCGGCTGTGGCGACGACCGCGCCGATAGAGTTGTCGCTGACCGCGTTGCCGACGCTGCCACCCACGATTGCACCGACGCAGACAGCCGCCCCGACCATCGCCCCGTCGCCCGACGCTGCGTCGCCCGACGCTGCGTCGCCCACGCCCGACCCCTACGCCGAACTGACCATCGACGCCCTCGCGGCGCGCAGCTATGGCGGCGGCCTGCTGGAGATCGTCGAAACGCTGGAGCAAAACGACCGTTTCGCCCGCTACCTGATCAAGTACCCCAGCGACGGCCTGACCATCTACGGCTTCATGAACGTGCCCAACGAGGGCAGCCGCTTCCCGGTGGCCATCGTCCTCCACGGCTACATCGACCCGGCCGAATACGAGGTCGTGCCCTACACGCGCCGCTATGCCGACGCGCTGGCCGAGGCGGGCTACTTCGTCATCCACCCCAACTTCCGCAACTATCCGCCCTCCGACAGCGGCCCCGACCCCTTCCGCATCGGCTATGCCATCGACGTGCTCAACCTGATCGCCATCATCCGCGAGCAGAGCCAGGACCCGCTGGGCACGTTGCGGCGGGCGGACGCCGACGACATCAACCTGTGGGGCCACAGCATGGGCGGCGGCGTGGCCCAGCGCGTGTTGGCGGTGCTGCCCGCGCCCTACCTGCGCGCCGCCGTCCTCTATGGCTCCATGAGCGGCGACGAGGCGCAGAACTATGGCCGCATCCGCGGCTGGACGAGCGACGACCGCGTGCGCTTTGAGCTGGGGGCGTCGCCGGAGATGCTGGCGGCTATCTCGCCGGCGACGTACTTCGACCGGCTGGAGGCGGCCGTGGCCATCCACCACAGCGAGACCGACGACGTCGTGCCCGTGGCCTGGTCGCACGCCCTGTGCGCGCGGCTGGAGGCCCTCAGCGCCGCCGGCGACATCCCCTACGCGCCGGAATGCACCTTCTACGACCTCCAGCCGCATACGTTCCGCGGCGATGGGGATTTGCGGTTTATTGAAGCGGCGATTGAGTTCTTCGACCGGCACTGACGGCAAACACAAGGCAGAGGGCGGCCGTGTGGCCTGGTCTTGCGGAACGGTGTGCCGCCCTGTCTCGCCCTCGCCCTCCCAAGAAGGGGCGAGACAACCGGCGACAACGCCTCGGTGATTGAGCACGGCCTTGCGCCGGTTGTCCTGCTCTCACTGCAGCGCGGCGACGACCAAAGCCATGTCGTCGAACTGCGGCGCGCTGCCCTGGTAGGCGGTCAGGTCGGCGAAGAGGGCACGGCAGAAGTCGTCCGGCGGGCGCGCCGCGTGGCGCAGCACCAGGGCGATCAGCCGCCGCTGGTCGAACATCTGCCCGGCCGGGTTGACCACGTCGCTCAACCCGTCGGTGTAGAGCACCAACCGGTCGCCGGCGCGCAGCAGCAGCTCCTCCTCGCTCACCTGGAACAGCGCGTTGTCGAACAGCCCCAGGGCCATGCCTCGGCCGCCCAGCGTGGCCGCTGCGCCGTCGCGAATGAGGAACGGCCGGTCGTGCCCCGCGCGGGCATAGATCAGCCGGCCGGCGGCCGGGTCGAGCACGCCGTAGAAGACAGTCACGAACATGTCCTGCTCGCCCAGTTCCAGCAGCAGCTGGTTGACGCGGGCCAGGACGACGGCCGGCGAGGCGAACTGACGCGACTCGGCCAGGATGAGGCTGCGAGCCAGGGCCATGTAGAGCGCCGCGGGCATGCCCTTGTCGGACACGTCGGCGATGACCAGCCCGACGCGGCCGGCATCGAGGTGGATCACGTCGTAGAAGTCGCCGCCGACGTGGCGGGCGGGGGCGTTGGCCGCGGCGAAGGTCAGGCCGGGGACGCTGGGGAAGGTGCGCGGCAACATACTCTGCTGCACCTGCCGGGCCAGCTCCAGCTCGCGCTCCAGCCGCTCCTTCTGGGCGATGCTCTCCTGTGCCGCCTCCAGGGCTTCGATCTTGCTTTGCAACTGCTCCAACAGCCCGGCCCGCTGCATGGCCGCGGCGGCGTAGTCGGCCAGCGTTTGCAGCAGCGCCGCCTCGCCCGGCGAGAACTGCGCCCGGCGGGTGGACTGGATGAGCATCAGCCCGGCGGGGATGCCGTGGGCGACGAGGGGCACGGCCAGCCCGGCCCGCAACGGCGGCGCGT
>ERZ724513.334-NODE-334-length-22009-cov-9.775622_pt1 | contig 22009 bp, 20 predicted proteins | sample MGYA00376046_ERZ724513 | MGnify/ENA primary metagenome ERZ724513 (study PRJEB28724, sample SAMN07190883) | activated sludge metagenome | isolation source: activated sludge of sewage treatment plant in Hong Hong | place: Hong Kong | collected 2016-03-17 ...
GTTGGGCTTGGGTAGGCGGCGGTCGGCGTCCCAGCTGAAGGCGGGGGTGGTCGGCCGTGGCGTGGACGGCGCTGTGCCGCCCGACGGCTGGCTACCGGCCGGCCGGCGCTCGAGGCCGGTTCGCGGGCGCGTGTCGCTCCACGTGCTGGCCCGGTCGATACTCTGCCGGCGGCGTTGGCCCGCCCCGCCGCCCTCCAGCAGTTCCTCCGGGATGTCGTTGAGGAAGCGCGATGGCACGGCCACGGAGCTGTCGCCCCAGGTGGAGCGGCGGAAGACGTGCGACAGATAGAGCCGGTCCTTGGCCCGCGTCATGCCGACGTAGAACAGGCGGCGCTCCTCAGCCAACTCGTCCTCGCTGTCCATCGAGCGGCTGTGGGGCAGCAGCCCCTCTTCCAGCCCGGTGAGGAAGACGATGGGGAATTCCAGCCCCTTGGCGGCATGGAGTGTCAGCAGCGTCGTCGCCTGGGCGGCGTTGTCGAGGTTGTCCGTCTCGGCCACCAGGGCGACCTGTTGCAGGAAGTCGCTCAGGCTGAGCGACTCGTCACTGCCGGCCACGCCGCGCAACTCCATGACATTCTCCCAGCGATCAACGCCCTCGTCGGTGCCGTCGTCGAGGTGGGCCTGATAGCGTGTGTCGCGCAGGATGGCATCGAGCAGGTCGCCCACGGCGACGTGCTCGCTGAGGGCGATCCAGTTAGTCAGTTGCCCGCCGAAGGTGTGCAGGGCGTTGTAGGCCCGACCGGTGAAAGGGTGTTGCAGGTCGCCGTCGCCGGCCAACCGCACCAGCGCTTCGGCCGGTTGCAGCCCCAGCCCGGCTGCCCAGAGATAGAACTGCTGCTGCGTCGCCTGGCCGATGCCGCGCGTGGGCACGTTGAGGACGCGGCCGAGGCTGACGGCGTCGCGTGGGTTGTGGACGACGCGCAAGTAGGCGATGACGTCCTTGACCTCGCGCCGTTGATAGAACTGCGTCGCCCCGACCAGGCGATAGGGCATGCCCGCGCCGATGAACGCTTCTTCCAGCGCGCGGGATTGGGCGTTGGTGCGATACATGACGGCGCAGGCGTTGCCGCTGTAGCCTTGTAGCATCATGTCCTGGATGGTATCGATGACGGCGTTGGCCTCGTCGCTCTCGTTGTAGGCCTCGCGGACGATGAGCTTGGCCCCGCCCTTACGCTCGGTGAAGAGCTTCTTGGGCATGTGGTCGGCGTTGCGGCGAATGACGCCCATAGCCGCGTCGAGGATGACCTGCGTCGAGCGGTAGTTCTGCTCCAGCAGGATCGTCCGTGCCGTGGGATAGTCGCGGTAGAAGTTCTGGACGTTGCGGTAGTCCGCGCCGCGCCACTTATAGATCGACTGGTCGGAGTCGCCCACGGCGAAGATGCTGTTGTCGTCGCCGGCCAGTTGGCGCAGCAGGCGGTATTGCGTCGCGTTGGTGTCCTGGAACTCGTCGACGAGGATGTGGTGGTAGCGATGCTGGTACTTCTGGAGCACGTCCGGCCGCTCGTCGAACAGCAGCACGGTCTGCATCAGCAGATCGTCGAAGTCCATGGCGTTATTGGTCTGCAAGGCCAACTGGTAGTATTCGTAGACGCGCCGGGTGATCTCGCCGATGTAGTTAGTGGCCTGGTAAGTGGCCGGCGTGATGAGGTCGTTCTTGGCCGTGCTGATGCCGTTGAGCATCTTGGCCGGCGGGAACTTCTTGTCGTCCAGCCGTAGCTCGGCCAGGGCGGTCTTGACGACCTGAAGCTGGTCGGCGGTGTCGAAGATGACGAAATCGCGTTGGTAGTGGGTCAGGTTGTCCACTTCGCGGCGCAGCAGGCGGGCGCAGATGGCGTGGAACGTGCCCATGTGGAGGCCCTGCGGCCGGCCGTCCAGCAGTTGCTCAATGCGGTGCTCCATCTCGCGGGCGGCCTTGTTGGTGAAGGTCACGGCCATGATGTGCCACGGCGAGACGCCCATTTCCCGGATGAGGTAGGCGATGCGGTGGGTCAGAACGCGGGTCTTGCCGCTGCCGGGGCCGGCGACCACCAGTAGCGGGCCGGGCGTCGCGCTGACGGCGTCGCGCTGGGCGGGGTTGAGACTGTGCAGCAAATCCATGCCCATATTTTAGTCCTTCCGGTCAACTCTTCCCAATTCCCACCAGGCATGGTTTATACTTGTGGGTATGAGAATTCGTCGCCATTCAACCGTTGGGAGCGCATGACCGCACAAATCCTCTTCGAGATCGCCCTTCTCCTCTTCCTGTTCCTACTCAACGGCGTCTTCGCCATGGCCGAGCTGTCCATCGTTTCCTCGCGGCGCGAGCGGCTGCAATTGCTGGCCGAAACCAATCCCGGCGCGCGCGTGGCCATGGAATTGGCCGCCGAGCCGTCGAACCTGCTCTCGACAGTGCAGGTGGGCATCACCCTGATCGGCATCCTGGCCGGCGCGTTCGGCGGGGCGACGCTGACGGCCGAGCTGACCAATCTCCTCGACGGTCTGCCGGTCGTCGGCCCCTATGCGGGAGCCATCGCCCTGGTGGTCGTCGTCGCGGCGATCACCTTCGGCAGCGTCGTCCTGGGCGAGCTGGCCCCCAAGCAGCTGGCTTTGCGCAACCCCGAACGGCTGGCGGCCACGCTGGCGCGGCCGATGAACGCGCTCTTGCGCTTCACGCGGCCGATCGTGCGCCTGCTGAATGGCTCGACGGCGCTGCTGTTGCGCGTGGTGGGCGTGCGCGATGGCGGCGGCGAGCAGCAGGTCACGCAGCAGGAAATCCAGATGATGATCGACCAGGGGGCCGCCGCCGGCCTGTTCGAGGCCGCCGAGCGCGACATGCTGACCAGCATCTTCAGCTTCGGCGACCGGCAACTGCGCTCGCTGATGACGCCGCGCACTGAGGTCGTCTGGATCGACATCAACGACGACGAGGCAACCATCCGCGACACCGTTCTCCATTCCCACCACTCCCGCTTCCCTTTGTGCGACGGCGCCATCGACCGGGTCGTCGGCGTTGTGCTGGCCCGCGACCTGCTGGAGAAAGCGTGGACGGGGCAGCCGCTCGATCTGCGCGCCCTGGCCCGGCCGCCGCTTGTTCTGCCAGAGACGATGCCGGCCCTGCGCGCGCTGGAGCGCTTCCAGGAGACGGGCATCCAGGCGGCGCTGCTGGTCGATGAGTTCGGCGGCGTCGAAGGGGTGGTGACGATTATCGACCTGATGGCCGCCATTGTCGGCGACATGCCCACGGTCAGCGAGATCGCCGACCCGCCCATCGTCCGGCGCGAGGATGGCTCCTGGCTCGTCGATGGCCAGTTGGACACGGATGAGCTGAAGAGCCTGCTGGCGGTGGCGCAGCTGCCCGACGCGGCCACCTATCAGACGCTGGGCGGCTTCCTGGTGACGCGGCTCGGCCGCCTGCCGCGCGTGGGCGACATCGTTGATTGGGGCGGTTATCGCTTCGAGATCGTGGATATGGATGGCAATCGGGTGGACAAAGTGCTTATTCGGCCGGCCTAGACGGGCCGGCAATTGGCCGGCGGCGTTTGACAGGCCCGGCCGACTTTGCTAGAATCCCCTGCGTTGGCCCCATTCGTCTAGCGGCCCAGGACGTGGCCCTCTCAAGGCCAAAACAGCGGTTCGAGTCCGCTATGGGGCATCAGCAAGACCGCACGCGACCCATATGGCGCGTGCGGTTTTTGTTTGCCGGATTTAGTGCCTGGCACTTTCCTGAGTGCCTGGCACTTTCTGACGCGGGCGAAGAAGGTGCGACGCACTGAAGAAAGGGCGACGCACCGGCAGATAAGGGCGACGCAGCCGCAGGTTCTGCTAGAATAGAAGCCGTGGGTGGTACGAGCCGGTGCCCGACTCGCACGTGGATTGAGATGAACGACGAGAGCCAAATCGATCAGCTTCGCTACCGGCGCATCCTGCGATTCTTCGCCGGGGTCATCGCCGGCATCGTCTGGTGGGACCTGACGCTGAGCCGCGTGCCCGTGGCCCGGCAGCGGGCGCTGGCCGGCCGGCCGCAACGCCTGCGCGCCATCGCCCGCGACTTCCGCGGCCTGGCCATCGAAATGGGCGGGGTGATGATCAAGCTGGGGCAGTTCCTCAGCTCGCGCGTCGACGTGCTGCCCGTGGAGGTGACGCAGGAGCTACAGGGCTTGCAGGACGAAGTGCCGCCGGCCAACAACGCCCAGGTCTTCGCCCTGCTGCGCGAGCAATTGGGCGACCTGGAGCAGCGCTTCGCGCGCATCGAGCCGCAACCGCTGGCCGCGGCCTCGCTGGGTCAGGTCTACCGGGCGCGGCTGCGGACGGCCGAGGGTGTTGCCCCGCAGCAGGTGGTCATCAAGGTGCAGCGGCCGGGCATTGAGCACCTGGTGCGCACCGACCTGGCCGCGCTGCGCGTCGTCGCCCGCTGGGTCATGCGCTACAAGCCCATCCGCAAGCGCGCCAACGTGCCCGCCCTGCTGGAAGAGTTCGCCCACACACTGTGGCAGGAACTCGACTACGTGGCCGAGGCCGACAACGCCGAGCACTTCGCCGACATCCACGCCGATAACGCTCGCATCTACATCCCGCGCGTCTACCGTCAGCATTCCACCGCCCGCGTCGTCGTGCTGGAGGATGTCGAGGCGCTGAAGATCGCCGACACGGCCGCCCTGGCCGCGGCCGGCATCGACTCCAAGGCCGTGGCCGACCTGCTGCTGGAAGCGTACTTCAAGCAGATTTTCGTGGCCGAGTTCTTCCACGCCGATCCCCACCCCGGCAATCTGTTTGTCCGGCCGGGCGCGCCCATCGCTGACGGCGCCGGCGGCCTGGCGCGCCCGTTCCAGCTTATCTTCGTGGACTTCGGCATGGCCGTGCGGCTGCCCAAGGCGATGGGCGAAAACCTGCGCAAGGTGCTCGTTGGCGTAACGCAGCGCGACTCGCGCCAACTGGTAGAGGCCTACCGCGACCTGGGCTTCTTCCTGCCCGAGGCCGACGTTGAGCGCATCATCGAGGCCAACGAGACGATCCTCGACCACATCTACGGCCGCAACCTGCTCGACCTGACCCAGCCCGACCCGGCCGAGATCGAAGCCATCGGCCGCGAGTTCCGCGACCTGCTGTTCGACTTCCCCTTCCAGTTACCGCAGGACTTCATCTACCTCGGCCGCGCCCTGGGCATGATCTCCGGCCTGGTCTCACGGCTCGATCCGCACATCAACCCGTGGCGGCAGATCGAGCGCTATGGCCAGCAGCTATTGCGCAGCCAGAGCTTCCAGCAGTTCCGCGATATCCGCCTGGGCGGTCTGGTGGAGTTGTTGCGCCCCTACCTGGAGACGCCCGCCCGCGTGCAGCGGCTCCTGGAAGAGGCGGAGAAGGGGCGCTTGCGCGTGCAGCTGAAGAGCGACCGCGACGCCGTGCGCCAGCAGGAGCGGCTGGAGAAGCGCATCGGCCAGCTGGCCTGGAGCGTCATCGGCGCGGCGGGTATCCTGTCGGCGACGCTGGTCTACCTGGAGCGCCGCCGCGAAGAGCGGTCGCGGGATTGACAGGCCGTCGCCGACAAAAATCGGGGTTCTACAGTATAGAACCCCGGTTTTCACCGACGCCGGCCCGACGCGCGGCTACTCGGCGACTTCGTCTGGGTTCTCGGCCGGCGCGGCGGCGGCCTCTTTCCTGACCTGCTCGGCCACCAGCAGGGCCTCATACTCCTCGCGGGTGATGTAGCGTCCGCCGGTGATCTCGTGGGAGGTCATCTCGAAGTGGGTGTTCAGGATGACCACGGTCGGCATGGGCCGGAAGCAGCGGTTGTCGACAATGGTCTTGTGCCAGACGTAGTGCGTGCCCTCGTTGAGCAGGTCGTGCTGCTTGTCGGCCCGCAACCGCACCGGCGCGGCGCAGCGGTCGCATTGCACGTAGAAATAGACCCCTTGCGGATCGCTGTTGTCGGTCGGTTTGGCCGGTGGCGCGTCGGCGCCACCGAGTAGTTTCTTCAGGAACCCCATCTCTCCCTCCCATTGCGCGGGCAGACGGCCGCCCACGCGATAGATATAAGCCCTACAACGAAGCCACTGTCAGGGCCAGCACCTGGCGTACGTCGGGCCGGTCGAACTGGGCGTAGAGCGGGTAGAACCCGGCCGTCAGCCGAGCCGCCTCGTTGGCCTGCACGGCCCCGTAGGCGTCTACCTCCTCCGGGCAGCAGTCCATCCTGACCAGTTGCCACAGGGCCACGCTGGCGTCGTTCAGATGGCCCAGATGCTCTTGAATGAGCCGCGTCATCTCAATGATCTGGCTGCCGGCGCCGCCCAGGATGTCCTCAAAGTAGGTCAGCGTGTAGCGCAACTCCTTGAACTGGATGCGTAACTGGTGGAACTGGGCCGGCGTGGCCGTGGGCAGGACGTCGCCATAGGCGCGCACCGCCCCCAGCCGCTGGAAGATGAGCGTGGGCAGCACGTGGCGCACTAGCAGGGGCGCGGCTGTGTCGCTCTGTGGCGGCAGCCCTGCGTTTGGGTTCTCGACAAAGCGGCGGTAGCGTTGAAGCCGCTTATGCACCTTGGGTCGTTTCAGGTAGCGGCGCAGGCGAGCGTTGGCCTTGGCCTGGCGCGCGTCCAGATGGGCGGCCAGCGCGGTCAATGGCGGCGTGGCGCTTTCATTGTAAGCCGCCAGATTCTGCCGGAAGACGACCAGGTCGCGACAGGGGGCCAGGCGGCGCATCAGCCGGCGCAAAGTCAGGCGGTGGGGCGTCAGCACGTCGGGCGCGAAAAAGGGCGCGAAAAGCTTGAACAGCGTGAAGGTGCGGCGGATGGCCTTGCGTGTCTCATGGACGGCCAACACGTCGGCGCTCGATTGCAGAGCGGGCAGATGGTCGAGCACCGTGGCCAGCTCCTCGGCCATCATCAGGCGCGCGGCGGTGGTAATGGGCAGGTCGGGCGTGATGGGCGTGTGGTTTGGGTTTGGGCTTGAGCTTGGGGCGCTGGTCATGGGACTATTGTAGCAGGAGAGGCTGAGAGGGCCAGACCTCGGAGGTCTCGGCAGACCAGACCTCAGAGGTCTTCTGAGACCCCTGAGGTCTCGAGCTTTCGGGGCGCGCGTTTGCCGGGCGGGAAGGGCGGCCGTATAATCCGCCTGACCTCGACCCGCAAAGGGCCGAGCCGACAGGAGTGAACTGTGGCCATCGCAAACCAACAGACCGATGCCCAACGCCGCGAAGAACAGCGGGTCGCGCTGGAGAAAATCCGCGCGGGATTGGCGACGCGGGTGCGTATCCTCGTCGCCCCGGACGCCTGCCCGGTGTGCCGCGCCTGTGAGGGCGCGTATGAGTTCGGGGACGTGCCGGAGTTGCCGCTGGAGGGCTGTTCCCGCCCCGGCGGCTGCAACGCCGTCTACGCGCCGGTTCTGGACCTCTACGGCCCCTAGCCCCCTCTAATCCCTGTCGTCGAGGATATCCTCGACCTCATCGGGATCGGCGTCGTTGGTCTCCCACGGGTCGTGGTGTTCGCGGGGCCGCCAGGCGCGATCCGCTTCCAGCAGCGCGTCGTCGCCGGCCTGCTCCAGGCCCAGGTTGTAGACGATGTCGGCCAGGTCGTCGGCGCTCAGTTCGACGCCTTCCCGCTCGACCTCCTCTAGCTGCGTCTCCAATACATCGCGTTCGACGAGCTTCTCATTGATCCGCCGGCGCAGGTCGGCGGCCAGTTCGGCGATGAGGTCGCGTCCCTCGGCCGCAGCCCGTTCGGCGCGACGCAAGAGCCGGGCGCTGTCGTGGCGCTCCAGCGTGGCCAACTCGGCAGCGATCTCGGCCAGGCGGCGGCGGCAGTGATCGACCTCGCGCTGCAAGACCGCGGCCAGGGCCTCGTCCGTCTGCGGCCCACGCGGCGCTGCGTCCGGCTCCTCGGCCAAACGCTGTAGCGCGGCCAGATCGCCGGCGGCGTAGGCGGCGTTGATGGCCATCATGAGGTCAGTGCGGTAGGCGCGGGTGGCCTCGTCCTCGGCCAGGTCGGGGTGGAAGCGGCGGGCCAGTTGGCGATAGAGTTGCTTCAGGGCCGCCTGTTGCTCGGCCGCCAGGGCCGGGCGCGGCGCTTCGGCCGTCTGACGATAGCGGTAGTTGCCCGACGCGGCCGCCTCTTCGCCGCGAAAGCGCCAGCCCCGCTCGCTCCGGGCCGCGTCGCTGGGCGCGTCCTCCCAATCGAGGGCGTCCTGATAGTGGCGCAGGGCGGCACGCAGCTCGTCGATCTCCTCTTGCAGCGCGTCCAGCCGCCGGCTGAGCGATTCCAGCCGGGCGCGCAGGCGGTACTCGAACGCGCTAATGGCCGCCAGGTGGTCGGCTAATTGCGTCTCGGCGTCGATGAGCTGCGGGCGCAGTTCGGCCAGCAGCGCTTCCAGCACGGCGATGCGCTCGCGCCAGTTGGGGCCGGATTGAATGACTTCGCTGTCCATGTGGGTCGTTGTCCTTGGCGACCGCGGTCGGCGGCCCAGTCCATCATAGCATAGAAAACGGATCATATCTCGTGGCGCGATTCTCCGAATCGCGTCGCGCCACGCAAGGAGGCGATTCGGAGAATCGCGCCACATGGGCGCTTGACAGCGCTCATGTGTGGCGCTAGAGTGCAGAGTGGCGCGGAGGCGCTGCCCATGATTCGCACAGAGAACCTCACCAAATCCTTCGGCGATCACCTGGCCGTTGACCGGTTGACGCTGGACATCAATGCCGGCGAAGTGTTCGGCTTCCTGGGGCCGAACGGCGCGGGCAAGACGACGACTATCCGCATGTTGAGCAGCCTCATCTCCCCCTCGGCCGGACGGGCGACGGTGATGGGCTACGAGGTTGGCCGCGACGACCAGCAGATCCGCCGCCACGTTGGCATCCTGACGGAGACGCCGGGCATGTACGACCGCCTCTCGGCGCGGCGCAACCTGACCATCTTCGCCCGGCTCTACGAGGTTGAAGCGGTTGACCGGCAGGTGGAGAAGTACCTGCGCCTGCTGGGCCTGTGGGAGCGGCGCGACGATGCCGTGGGCGAGTTCAGCAAGGGTATGCGCCAGAAGCTGGCCATTGCCCGCGCCCTGCTCCACGAGCCGCCGGTGCTGTTTCTCGACGAGCCGACGGCCGCCCTCGACCCGGAAGCGTCGCGCCTGGTGCATGACTTCATCAGCGAACTGCGCAGCGAGGGCCGGACGATCTTCCTCTGCACCCATAACCTCGACGAGGCCGACCGGCTGTGCGACCGCGTGGCCGTCTTCAAGACCCACTTGCGCGTCGTGGACACGCCCGGCCGCCTGCGCCGGCAGGTCTACGGGCGGCAGGTGGTCTTTCATCTGGCCGGAGCGGCCGAGCCATACCTGGCTCTGGCGCGCGCCCTGCCGTTCGTCAGCGCCGCCGAAGCCGAGGCGGGCAAGCTCATCCTGACCCTCGACGATCCTGAAGGCCACAACCCCGACATCGTGCGTGCCCTGGTCGCTGCCGGCGCGGACATCCAATTCGTGGGCGAGTTGCGCTACTCGCTCGAAGACGTTTACTTGCAGCTGGTGAAGGACGACGCGACGCCGGCGACCTGAGCGGAGGCAACTCATGGACAAGATCACAACGGTCATCGCCAAAGAGTGGGCGGAGGTGTTCAAGAACAAGCTGGTGCTGTTCTCCGTCCTGTTTCTGCCGCTCATCCTGGCGGCCATTCCGCTGGTGATGCTCTTTGTCTTCCGGCAGGCCAGCGGCAGTATGTCCGCGGAGTTGAACGACCCGGAGATCATGGAACTGGCCGGGGCGCTATGCACGGGCCTGTCGGCGGCCGACTGCACCATCGTCTACACGCTCAACCTGTTCGTGCTGATGTTCATGATCCTGCCCGTGGCCATCCCGGTGACGATTGCCGCCTATAGCATCGTTGGCGAGAAGACGACGCGCAGCCTGGAGCCGCTGCTGGCCACGCCGATCACGACGGCCGAACTGCTGGCGGCCAAGATCGTCGCCGCCATCGTGCCGGCCGTGCTGGCCACGTGGGTGGCGTTCGGCATCTTCCTGCTCGGCGTGCGGCTGCTGGCGTCGCCGGCGATCTTTGGCGAGTTCTTTGCCGCCCAGTGGTTGCTGGCCATCCTCGTCGTCGCCCCGCTGCTGACGCTGCTGTCGGCCTGCGTGGCCGTCATCGTCTCTTCGCGCGTCAGCGATCCGCGCGTGGCCGAGCAGCTCTCCTCGGTGGTCATCCTGCCGCTGATCCTGCTGGTCATCGGCCAGTCGGTGGGGCTGATCCTCATCGACCGGCAAGTCATCCTGCTCATGGGCTTAATCGTGTTGGTGCTCGACGCGGGCTTGCTCTGGCTGGCGGTGCGCCTCTTCCAGCGCGAGACGATTCTGACGCGCTGGAAGTAGGCTCTTGCCATTTCCGCCTAAGCGACTATAATCGATACGATTTTCTGCCATCGCTTCCCTTTCCTGGTTAGCAGGCAAATTAACAGTTCACACACGCCTGGACCGAAGTGGCTGTGCTTGCAGGGCGACGCGCCACCTTCCCAGGTCTCTTGCACGTGAAGACCGCCGCGGGTTGGCGCAGCGTGGCCCCTTGGCCATGCAAGTTCCACTCGGGTTGAAGGGCGTGGACGACCAAAACAACGAAAAGGAGAATACCTCATGGCCATTGTTTCGATGAAAGCGCTCCTGGAAACAGGCGTGCACTTCGGTCACCGGACGCGCCGCTGGAACCCGAAGATGAAGCCCTATATTTTCACCGAGCGCAACGGGATCCATATCCTCGACTTGCAGCAGACGATCGTGCTCATCGAGGAAGCCTACAACGCCATTCGCGACGCCGTGGCCAACGGCGGCGATGTGCTCTTCGTCGGCACCAAGCGTCAGGCGCAAGACACCGTCGCCCGCGAGGCGGCCCGCGGCAACCAGCCCTACGTCAACGACCGCTGGCTCGGCGGCACGCTGACCAACTGGCGGACCATCCGTCAGCGCATCAACTACCTGCGCGAGCTGGAGACCCGCCGCGAGGCCGGCGAGTTCGACCTGCTGAAGAAGACCGAGCGCTTGCGCATTGAGCGCGAGATCGAGAAGCTGAACCTGCGCCTGGGCGGCATCCGCGAGATGCGCGACCTGCCGGCGCTGCTGTTCGTCGTCGATGTCAGCCACGAAGTGACGGCCGTGCGCGAGGCCAACAGCCTGCGTATCCCCGTCGTCGGCGTCGTCGATACCAATAGCGACCCCGACAACATCGACTACGTCATCCCGTCCAACGACGACGCCATTCGCGCCATTAAGCTCATCGTCGGCAAGATGGCCGACGCGGCGCTGGAAGGCATCGCCATGCGCAAGGAGACGATGCAGGAAGAGGTCACCGACTTCGACCGCTATCGTTACGAGAGCTTCGACGGCATGGAAGACGCCGAGGACGAGATGCTGCTGGGCGCGTCAACCCTGAAGAAGATGCGCGAGGGCGCGCCGGCCGCGACCGAAGCGGCCGCCGAAGAAGAGACGCGCGAAGATATCCAGGTCGATGTGTCCGATATCTTCCCCGGCGCGGCCGAGGCCGAGACTGAGATGCAGGCGGGCGTCGAGGACGTCACCCAGTAAATCCAACGGAGAGTTTGAGAAGATGGCCATTACAGCCGAAATGGTGAAGGAATTGCGCGGGCTGACCGGGGCGGGCGTCCTGGAAGCCAAGAAAGCGCTGGAGCAGACCGAAGGCGACTTCGAGAAGGCGATCGACATCCTGCGCGAGAAGGGCGCCGCGCGCGCCGCCAAGCGCGCCGACCGCGCCGCCAAGGAAGGTCTGATCGAGCTATACGCCCACCCCGGCGGGCGCGTTGGCGTCATGCTGGAGCTGAACTGCGAGTCCGACTTTGTGGCCCGCACCGAGGGCTTCCGCGAGTTGGCCCACAACCTGGCCCTGCACATCGCCGCCGCCGCGCCGCGCTACCTGCGGGCGGAGGACGTGCCCGCGGCCGAGATCGAGCGCGAGACGGCCGTGTTGAAAGCCCAGGCCATGTCCGAGGGCAAGCCGGAGGCCATCGCCGAGAAGATCGTCGCCGGGCGCATCACCAAGTTCTATGAGGAGATCTGCCTGCTGGAGCAGCCGTTCGTCAAGGACGAGAAGGTCAAGATCAAGGACATGTTGGCCGACGCCGTGCGCACGACGGGCGAGAACATGATGGTTCGCCGCTTCGTCCGCTATCAGTTGGGCGAGGCGTTGGAGGACTGAGTCGAGGGGTTGGGTCGGGGGAGCCGCCAGCTTCGCCCATCGCCGACAAGTCAACACACTGAGGAGCGCAAGCCGATGTCAGACGTTCGCTATAAGCGCATTCTCCTGAAGATGGGCGGCGAGGCGCTGGCCGGCCCCGGTGAGTTCGGTATCGACCCGCAACGCGCCGCCGAGGTCGCCCAGGTCGTGAAGGACGTTCACGACCTGGGCGTCCAGGCGGCGCTGGTGATCGGCGGCGGCAACCTGTGGCGTGGTTCGGTCGGCACGCAGTACGGCATGGACCGGACGACGGCCGACCACATCGGCATGGTGGCCACGGTCATGAACGCTCTGGCGTTGAAGGATGTGCTGGAGCGGGCCGGCGTCGTCACCCGCGTGCAGACCGCCTTCGAGATTCGCGCCATCGCCGAGCCGTACATCCGCCTGCGTGCCATCCGCCACATGGAGAAGGGGCGCGTCGTCATCCTGGCCGGCGGCACCGGCAACCCCTATTTCACTACCGACTCGGCCGGCGCGCTGCGGGCGATGGAACTGAACGCCGACGTGCTCATCAAGGCCACCAAGGTCGGCGCGATTTATGATGACGACCCCATGAAGAACCCGGACGCCAAGCCATTCGACCGGCTGACGTATCTGGAATTCCTGCGCCTGCGCCTGCGCGTGCTCGATACGACGGCCGTCTCGCTGTGCATGGACAATAATATGCCCATTGTCGTGTTGAACTTCTGGCAGAAGGACAGCGTCCGGCGGCTTGTGCTGGGCGAGACAGTGGGCACAACCATCTCGGCCTAGCGCCGGGCTGACTTGAACCACAACGGAGGGTCCTATGATTGCTGATGTCATCCGCGAAGCCAATGCCCGCATGAAGGGGGCGATCGCCTCGTTGGAATCCGATCTGGGAGCGTTTCGCACCGGCCGCGCCTCGACCAAGCTGGTCGAGCACCTCAAAGTGGAGCAGTATGGCATGGAGATGCAGCTCAACCAGATGGCGACTATCTCCGTGCCGGAGCCGCAACAATTGGCCATCCGCCCCTATGACCGCAGTGCGCTGTCGGCCATCGAGAAGGCCATCATGAAATCCGACCTGGGCATCATGCCCAACAACGATGGCCAGATCATCCGCCTCAACATCCCCCGGCTGACCGAGGAGCGCCGCCGCGACCTGACGCGCATTGTTAACCGGCGCATCGAAGAGGCCAAGGTGGCCGTGCGCAACGTTCGCCGCGACCTGAACCACGATCTGAAAGAGTTGAAGGACGAGAAGATGATCGCCGAAGACGACTTCACGCGCGGCGAGAAGCAGCTTCAAGAAGTCACGGACAAGTACATCGCCCAAATCGACGACATCGGCCGGGCCAAAGACGCGGAGATTATGGAAGTCTGAGCATGGTCAGTGAAGACGCGGCCCTCGACCTTTCAAACCTGGAAGTGCCTACCCATGTGGCCATCATCATGGACGGCAATGGCCGCTGGGCACGCCGGCGCGGCCTGCCGCGCCAGGCCGGCCACCGCGCCGGGGCCGAGAACCTGCGCCGCATCATCCGCGCCTGCGTCGAGTTCAAGATCAAAGTCCTGACCATCTACGCCTTCTCGACCGAGAACTGGGGCCGGCCCAAGACCGAAGTGCAGGCGTTGATGAAAATCTTCGCCCGCGTGCTCGACCAGGAGACGGACGAACTCAATCGCCAGGGCGTCTGTGTCCACCACCTGGGCGACCTGACCGGCATCGAGCCGAAGCTGCAAGAGAAGGTGCGGCGGGCGCTGGAACTGACGCGCGATAACCAGCGGCTCATCCTCAACGTCGCCTTCAACTACGGCGGCCGGGCCGAAATCCTCCACGCCGTCCGCCAGATGCTGGCCGACAACATCCGCCCCGAAGACCTGACGGAGAGCCTCTTTAGCTCTTACCTGTTCACCAAAGGCCTGCCTGACCCCGACCTGGTCATTCGCACCAGCGGTGAGTTGCGCATCAGCAACTTCCTGATCTGGCAGGCCGCCTACGCGGAGTACTATCCCACGCCCGCGCTATGGCCGGACTTCGGCCGCGCGGATCTATATGAGGCCATCGTCACCTTTAACCGGCGCGATCGCCGCTTTGGACTTGTCACCGATCCATCGTCGCCCGCATAGCTGCCCTTCATGGACCTTAATCGCGCCCTTGTTGCCCTCGTCGTCGGTCCGGTGCTGATCGTCGCTGCCTATCTGGGCGGCTGGTACTTCTTTGTGCCGCTGGTGCTCGTCCTGCTGGCGGCCACGTCTGAGTATACGCGCATGATCACGGCCATGAGACACCACGCCCCACGCGCGCTGTTGATGCCGGCTGTGGGGCTTGTGCTGACGGCGATGGCCTGGGCCGAATATCGCGTCGTCAGCCTGGTCGTCTTTTTGGCCATTCTGGCCCTGCTCGTCTATTGCCTGTGGCGCTTCGAGCGCGGCCTGACGACCGACGCGGCCTCGGACTGGTTCGCCCTGGTGACGGGCCTCGTTCTGCTGGGCTGGATCGGCGGCCACTTCTTCCTCCTGCGCCGGCTGCCGGACGATGGCTTGCGCTGGACGCTGGTGGCTATGCTGACTATCTGGGCGGCCGACATGGGCGCTTATGGCGTTGGCTCTTTCCTGACCGGGCGCGTTCTGGGCCGCCATGCGCTCTCGCCGCGCCTCAGCCCCAAGAAGACGGTCGAGGGGTATATTGGCGGCATCATCATCGGCACGGGCGTTGCCCTGGCCGTGGCCGCGATCCTGGACGTGTCCTTGTTGCTGGCCGGCATCTGTGGCTTGGCGGTCAGTGTGCTCGGCCTGTTCGGCGACCTGAGCATTTCGCTGTTGAAGCGCGAAGCCGGCATGAAGGACTCCGGCACGCTGTTTGCCAGTCACGGCGGCGCGCTCGACCGGCTCGACTCGCTCATCTGGGCCGGAGCCATTGTCTACTATCTGGTTGTCTACCTTGGCCCGCTGCTTCCCCCGGCCGGCTGAGGCGTTCCCACTGCGCACTGAAGGAGTACAAGCCTGTGTCTACTGTGACGACCATCGAGCGTTTCATTCTGGATCAGCAGCCGGAGTATGCTCGCGGCGAATTGACTAACCTGCTCTATGACATTGCTCTCGCCGCCAAGATCATCGCCCACAAGACCAATCGCGCCGGGCTGATCGACATCCTGGGCGAGGCGGGGCAGATAAACGTCCAGGGCGAAGCGCAGCAGAAGCTCGACCTCTATGCCCACGACATCGTCCGCAAACTGTGCGACCACACCGGCCGGTTGTGCCTGATGGTCTCCGAGGAGTCAGAGGAAGTCCTGACCATCCCCGCGCGCTATAGCAAGGGCAGCTATGTGTTGGTCTTCGACCCGCTGGATGGCTCCTCCAACATCGACGTGAACGTCAGCATCGGCACGATCTTCGGCGTCTTCCACTGCGTCGACCACGAGCGGCGCGGCCGGGTGGAGGACGCCCTGCAGCCGGCGCGCGACCTGGTGGCCGCCGGCTACGTGCTCTACGGGGCCAGCACCATGCTGGTCTATTCGACCGGCAGCGGCGTCCACGGCTTCACGCTCAATCCGGAGTATGGCGAATTCCTGCTGTCGCACCCGAACATGCGTCTGCCGGAGCCGCCGGCCTATTACAGCGTCAACTCGGCCTACTACAACCGCTGGTCGCCGGGCGTGCAGCAATTCTTCGACTGGCTGGAGGGCAAGGACGACGACAGCCCCAACGTCTCGGCGCGCTACATCGGCTCGCTGGTGGCCGACTTCCATCGCAACCTGTTGCGCGGCGGCATCTTCTGCTATCCGGCCGAGAGCGGCCGCAAGGACGGCAAGCTGCGGCTGCTCTATGAAGCCGGGCCGCTGGCCTTTCTGATCGGGCAGGCCGGCGGCTATGCGTCCGACGGGCGGCGGCCGATCCTCGACATCATGCCCACCCACCCGCATCAGCGCGTGGCCCTCTTCCTGGGCAATCGCGCGCTGGTGGAACGCGTGGAGGCGTTTGTACGTCTAGAAGAAGCAACCCCGGCGACGGGCGCGCCGGCGGCCGGATGAACTTAGGCAAAACGTTCATTTCGTCCGGTTGACCATAAGCAGGGGACATGCTATACTGTTATACATCCCACCGTGTAGGCCGATGAGTTCTGCGGGAATGCTTGGTGGGAGCCACGTGGCGGGCCGGCTTCGGAACCACCCGGTGGAATGAATCAAGCTCCCTCAAGCTGAGCAAAGCGAATAGCGTAGGCTCTATCGAACCGCCCTGACCTAGTTCCCCAGCTTAATCCATCGAATCGATTCACCGCTGGCCGCCGGCATTCGCCGAGCGTCAGCGGGACGAGTGGCATCACGATGGATCGGAACGGCCGCACGCGCCGCCATTGGCTTGCCGCGCGTGTCTGGTGGGCCTGTTGGGCAGACAGCACGATCGCAGTGGTGGAATTGAATATAAAACGAAGTGGCCGCCGTGCGGCTCCTTGTTCGGAGGGGCACGGCGCCAAAGAGAAGTAATGTATGGACATTGGTGAGCTGGAAAGCAAAAAACTGAGCGAACTGCGCGACATCGGCCGCGACATGAAGATCGCCGGCTACACGACGATGAAGAAGCAAGATCTTGTCTTCCGGATCATGCAGGCCGATGCTGAGTCGAGCGGCTACCACTTCCGCGGCGGTGTGCTGGACATTGTTGAGGATGACAAGCAGACGATGGGCTTCCTGCGCTCCGGCGCCTATCTGCCGGGCAAGGACGACATCTATGTGTCCAACTCGCAGATCCGCCGCATCGGCCTGAAGACCGGCGACATGGTCTATGGCCAGGTGCGCGTGCCCAAGGACAACGAGAAGTACTATAGCCTGCTGCGCGTTGAGGCCGTCAATGGCATGAGTCCGGAGATGCTGAAGACGCGCGTCCGCTATGAGTCCCTGACGCCCATCTTCCCCGACCAGAAGATCAAGCTGGAGACGAAGCCCGGCATTCTATCGACGCGCCTGATCGACCTGGTCACGCCCATCGGCCGGGGCCAGCGCGGCCTGATCGTCTCGCCGCCCAAGGCCGGCAAGACGACCGTGCTGAAGGAGATTGCCAACGGCGTCTCGGAGAACTACCCCGAGATTCACCTGATGGTTGTGCTGATTGGCGAGCGGCCGGAAGAAGTGACCGACATGGAGCGCTCGACGCAGGGCGAAGTGGTCAGCTCGACGTTCGACGAGCCGGTGAAGAACCACTGCCGCGTGGCCGAGATGGCTCTGGAGCGCGCCAAGCGCCTGGTCGAATCGGGCCGCGATGTCGTCATCCTGCTGGACTCCATCACCCGTCTGGCCCGCGCCTATAACCTGACTGTGCCGCCCAGCGGCCGGACGCTGTCCGGTGGCCTCGACCCCGGCGCGCTCTATCCGCCGAAGCGCTTCTTCGGCACGGCGCGCAACCTGGAGTTCGGCGGCAGTCTGACCATCATCGCCACCTGTCTGGTTGACACCGGCAGCCGCATGGACGACGTCATCTACGAGGAGTTCAAGGGCACGGGCAACATGGAGTTGCTGCTCAGCCGCCGCTTGCAGGAGCGCCGCATCTTCCCGGCCTTCGACATCGAGCGCTCCAGCACCCGTCGCGAGGAATTGCTCATGTCGGCCGACGAGCTGGCGCGGGTCTATACCATGCGCCGGATGCTGAGCCACCTGATGGACACGCCCGGCTACGACATCAGCAGCGCCACGGCGGCCGTCTTGCAGCGCCTGCGCGGCACGAAGACCAATTACGAATTCCTGGAGACGCTGACCAAGGACATGGCCTAGTCCGGTCGGCCCAGGGGCGTGCTCCCCTGAGCGCGCCTGTTTGCGACCCCCAAACTGAACGGCAGTTGAGAAAGCGCCCCCGGCACGCGCGGCCCCATTGCGGGCCGCGCGTGCTGTGATAGCATTCGCAGTTGCCTATGCACGAAGACAAAAGCGTGTGGCAACGCCTTGCCGGGTATGGCGTTCTGGCCCTGGTGGCCGGGATGATGCTCCTGGGATGGCGGGCCGCAGCCACCACCACCGCCCAGGCAGAGGAGCCGCCCACTGCCCCGAACGCCGCCGTCGAAACAACCGGCGGTTCTCCGTCCGACGCGGCGTTGCCCGACCAGGCCGTGGCCGACGCGCCGTTGGCCCCGGTCATCGAGGACATCGCCGTGGCCCCCGCGGCCGTGCCGCAGACCTTCGTCGGCCGCCGCCCCGAACACAACTTCCAGACCTACACCGTCGAGCGCGGCGACACGCCCAACGGCATCGCCGATAAGTTCGGCATCCAGGCGACAACGCTGCTGGGCGGCAACCCGCTGCTGAGCCAGGAGTCGAGCCTGCTGCAAACGGGCGTGACGCTCGTCATCCTGCCCATTGACGGCGTGCTCCACGACGTGCAGCCGGGCGACACGCTGGAGAGCATCGCCGAGCAGTATGGCGTGTCCGTGGAGACGATCGTCGGCTACGCGCCCAACAACCTGGAGTTCCCCTATCGCCTCTTCCCGGAGACGCAAATCATGGTTCCCGGCGCGGTGCGCGACGTGTTCGTATGGACGCCGCCGAGCCTGGAATCGGTGCGCGGCTCCTCGCGCGAGGGCAGCGGCGTCGCCCCGCTCATCGTGGGCACGGGCACGTTTATCTACCCGGTTAACTCGCGCAACTTCAGCCAGTACTTCTGGTATGGCCATCCCGGCGTGGACATCGCTCTGCCGGAGGGCACGGGCGTGGTCGCCTCGGACACGGGCACGGTCACTTTTGCCGGCTGGAACATCTACGGCTACGGCAACCTGATCGTCATCAATCACGGCAACGGCTACGAGACGTTCTACGGCCACCTCAGCAGCATCGGCGTCGTGCCGGGGCAGATCGTCTACCAGGGCAATTTCATCGGCAGCACCGGCAACACGGGCAACTCCTCCGGCCCGCACATCCACTTTGAGGTGCGCATCAACGCGGCGCAGGACAACCCCTGCTTCTACGTTGGCGGCTGCTAGACGCGGCCGGCGCTGAGATGGCGGTCGCGCAGTTGGCCGCAGCCGGCCTGGATGTCGATGCCGCGCCGGACGCGCACCGTGCTGCCGACGCCATACTCGGCCAGCACGCGCTGGAAGCGATCGACGCGCTCCGGCGAGGAGGGCATGCCGCCGTAGCCGGCGGTGGGGTTGAGGGGGATGAGGTTCACGTGGGCCAGCATCCCCTGTAGGAGCCTACCCAGCTTGTGGGCCTGCTCCTCGGTGTCGTTCTCCCCGGCAATCAGCGCCCATTCGAACGTCAGCCGCCGCCCCGTCTTCTCGATGTAGTAGCGGCAGGCGTCCATCAGCACGGCGATGGGCCAGCGGCGATTGACCGGCAGCAGTCGGCCGCGTTCCGCGTCGTCGGCGGCGTGGAGGGAGATGGCCAGCGGCGTCTGGCGCTGCTCGTCGGCGTAGCGGCGGATGGCGGGCACGAGGCCGACGGTGGAGATGGTGATCTTGCGCGCTCCCAGGTTTAGCCCGGCGGGGTCGGTCAGGCGGTCGACGGCGGCCAGGGTATTGTCGTAGTTGTGCAACGGCTCGCCCATGCCCATCATGACGATGTTGGTGACGTGCTCGCCGCGGGTGGCCAGTTCGCGGGCGAAATACGTCACCTGGCCGACGATCTCCCCCGTGCTGAGGTGGCGCATGAAGCCCATCTGTCCGGTGGCGCAGAAGACGCAACCCATGGCGCAGCCGGCCTGCGTGCTGATGCACAGCGTGCGCCGCTTCTCATAGGCCATCAGCACCGTCTCGATGAACTGACCGTCGCCCATGCGGAAGAGCACCTTGGTCGTCTGGCCGTCGCGGGAATTCTGGCGCAGGACGATGTCGCCGATTGTCAGCGTCGTCTCGGCCGCCAGTCGTTGGCGCAGCGCCGCCGGGAGGCTGGTCATCTCGGCCGGGTCGGCGGCGAAGTGGCGGTAGAGCCACTCCCACACCTGGCGGGCGCGAAAGGCGGGCTGGCCCCACTCGGCCAGCCGCGCCGTTAGCTCCGGCAGCGACAGGTCATAGAGGTTGACCGGCGTGTGGGCGGGCGACTCAGACATGGGTGGGCACGCTCTGCCCTTCCAGGAACGCGGCCAGGGCGGTGATGTCGTCGAAGATGAAGTCGGGCTTGTCGGGGCTGGCGGCGGCGTCGTCGCGGCTGGAGATGCCCGTCAGCACGAGGATGGCCCGCAGGCCGGCAGCCTTGGCCCCGGCGATGTCGGTGGACAGGCGGTCGCCGACCATGGCCACGCCGGCCGGCTCGGCCCCCAGCCGCTTGATGGCCTCCTGGAAGAGGATCGGCCCGGGCTTGCCGATGAGCAATGGCTGCACGCCGGTCGTGGTGCTGATGACGGCGATGAGCGCCCCGGCGCCGGGCACAGGCCCCAGTTCGCTGGGAAACGACGGGTCGGGGTTTGTGCCCACGAAGCGCACGCCGCGGTGGACGAGCAGCGCGCCCATGGCGAAGTCCTCGTAGGTGGCGTGGGGGGTGTAGCCGACGACGACGACGGCCGCCGACTGTCCGGCGCGCACGTCGGCCGGCGCAATCGGTCGGAAGCCGCGCGCGGTCAGAGCCTCGTGCAGCCCCGTATCGCCGACGATGTAGGCGGGCGTGCCGGGCGGGTATTCGCCGGCCAGGTGGGCGGCAGTGGCCTCGGCCGAGGTGAGGATCTGCTCCGGCGGCACATCGACGCCGAAGCGGGCCAGCTTGGCCGTGTACATGACCGCCGTCTTGGTGGCGTTGTTGGTCGCCAGCACGAAGCCGATGTGGTTGCGGCGGAGCGTCGCGAAGAAATCGACAAGGCCGGGCATGGGCGTGTCGCCGCGCCAGAGCACGCCGTCCATGTCGAGGATGAGGTGGGTGATGGGTGTCGTCATAGGTGTCCTGCGCCCCGGGCCCGTAGGGATGAAGGATGAAGGATGACCTGCGGGCTGCCGGGATCGTAAGGGGGATTATAGCCCAACAGGGGAGTCGTGGTACAATCCACCGATTGCCTCCCATTGTCGGGGGTTTTTGCGCGCGGGGGCAGCCCGCGGCTGTGGCCCGCGGCGGCGGGTTGAGAGGAGCGAAAACAACATCGTGAAACTATCGGTCATCATTCCGGTCTACAACGAGCGCACAACGCTGGAGCCGGCCGTGCGGGCGGTGCTGGCGGTCAACGAGGCGGACGAAATTCTGATCATCGACGACGGCTCGACCGACGGCACGCTGGAGCTGTATCCGGCCATCGCGCAGCTCGACCCCATCATCCGTGTCATCAAGCATGAGAAGAATATGGGCAAGGGCGCGGCCGTGCGCACCGGCTTTGCCCAGGCAACGGGCGACATCTTTCTCATCCAGGACGCCGACATGGAGTATGACCCGCGCGATTATCGGGCCATGCTGCAGCCCATCGAGGAGGGGCGGGCGGAGGTCGTCTACGGCTCTCGCTTCCGCGGCGGCCCCACCAAGACGATGTTCTTCTGGCACATGGTCGGCAACAAGATGCTGACCCTGGTGACCAACGTCGTCTACAACACGATCCTGTCCGACATGGAGACGTGCTACAAGGTCTTCCGCGCCGACGTGGTGCGCGACATTCCCCTGCGCTCGCGTGGCTTTGAGTTCGAGCCGGAGATCACCTCCAAGGTGCTGAAGCGCGGCTATCGCATCTACGAAGTGCCCATCTCCTACAACGGCCGCGAGTTCGACGAGGGCAAAAAGCTCAACCCCTGGCGCGAAGGCCCGAAGGCGCTGTATTACCTGCTGAAGTACCGCTTTGTGGATTGATGTCAGTGGGCAGTAACCAGTGGCCAGTAACCAGTGGACAGTAACCAGTGACCAGTGACCAGTGACCTAGCTACCTGACACAAAATCAGGTGAAGTAAGGCACCTGCCTGAAAGAAG
>ERZ724513.336-NODE-336-length-21994-cov-8.419299_pt1 | contig 21994 bp, 17 predicted proteins | sample MGYA00376046_ERZ724513 | MGnify/ENA primary metagenome ERZ724513 (study PRJEB28724, sample SAMN07190883) | activated sludge metagenome | isolation source: activated sludge of sewage treatment plant in Hong Hong | place: Hong Kong | collected 2016-03-17 ...
TGCTGGCCGAGGTGCTCGACACGGTGGACGTGCCGGTGCTGGCGGCCGGAGGGATCGCGTCGCCACGCGCACTGGCCGCGGTGCTCGCCGCGGGCGCGTCGGGAGCCTGGCTCGGTACCGTCTTCGCGACGTGCCGGGAGGCGCTGACGGCACCCGATGCCCGTGACCGCCTGGTGGCCGCCGGTTCGGCTGACACGGTGACTACTCGTCGGTTCGACCTTGCGCAGCAATACCGTTGGCCCGCAACGATGCCCGAGCGGGTGCTGGTCGACCAGGCCGGGGCGCCGACACCGGTCAATGCGGGTCAGGGCGTCGGATCGGTCACGTCATCCGGGCCGGCCGCCCAGGTGCTCGAGCAGTTGGTCCGCGGCGCGGAGGAGTTGCTGCGGCGCTGGGCGCCCTGAACCGTGTGTGGGCCGGGAACCGGGCGTCGTTTCGTCCTCGGATAACACCCGTCACTTCTGTACCTCAGCGGAGTCGATGACCGATGTGTCCACCTCCGAGCGACAACGAGCGACATGGTGGACGGTGTATCACCCTGTGTCAGGCGGACTTCCACGCGCACCGCGTCCGAGACCCTCGACGGCCGAGGCTGTCGTGCAGCGTTCTCAGTGATATGCCGACGGGCTGTCATCTGGCCATGCCATGCCCACCCAGTCGCTCGTTGTCGCTCAGAGGTGGGCAGAACGGTGACCCTGTCCACTGAGGTACGGAAGTGGCAGGTGTGACGAATCGGGCCGCCGGGGCGCGGCGTCAGGCCGTGCCGCGGCTGCGGCGATTGAGCTGGCGGGCGCCCAACATCAGGCCGAACACGATCACCGCTCCCACCACGGCGACACCGACGCGCACCGGCGTGGCGTCGATCGACGGCAGCAGCGGTGCGGCGTGGGTCGCGGCGGCGTCGTCGGCCTTGGGCAGCAGCGAGGGGTCGGGATCGATGAGCGTGCCGACCCGGGTGCCCGGCGGGGTGGCGAACCCGTAGTCCAGCAGGTGTGCGGCCTGTTCCCACGGCGCGATCGGTTCGCGAGTGCCGTGCAGCAGCACCGCCACCAGGCGGCGGCCGTCGCGTTCGGCGGCGCCGACGAACGTCTGGCCCGCGTCGTCGGTGTAGCCGGTCTTGCCGCCCAGCGCTCCCGGATAGTTGAGGAGCAGTTTGTTGTCGTTCTCCAACTGGTAGCTCGGGTGGTCACCGGTGTCCGCGGTGGCGTGTCCGGGGAAGTCGAACGTCTTGGTGGCGACGATGTTGGCGAATGTCGGGTTCATCCACGCGTACCGGTAGAACAGCCCGATGTCGTAGGCCGAGGTGCTCATGCCCGGGCCGTCCAGGCCGGACGGGGTGGCCACCCGGGTGTCGCGCCCGCCGAGCTTGCTGGCCAGCGTGTTGATCTTGCCCAGGGCGGTGTCCATGCCGCCGAGTTGCATCGCCAGCGCGTGCGCGGCGTCGTTGCCGGAATGCATGAGCAGGCCGTGCAGCAGCTGGTTGACGGTGTAGTTGCCGCCGACGTCGACGCCCACTTTGGTGCCCTCGGCGTTGGCGTCGTCGGTGGTGCCGGGGACCATCTTGTTCAGGTTGAGCTCGTTGATGGCCTGCATCGCGACGAGCACCTTGATGATGCTCGCGGGCCGGTGCCGGGCGTGCGGGTCCTTGGCGGCGATCACCTCGCCGGTGTCCAGGTCGGCCACCAACCACGATCCCGCCGACACATCGCCCGGAACCGGCGGGGTGTTGGGCGCCGCGACGATGCCGCAGTCGCCGAGGGCGTCACCGCCGACCGGCTTGACCGGGACGGCCAGCGGCCCCGGGGTCGGGTCGCCGGGCCGGGGCACCTCGGAGGCGTCGACGGCGGCGGGGGTGTTCACCTTGTACGGGCACGGATCGACCGGCGCGGGGGCCGGCTCGGCAGTCGCCAACGCCGGGCCGGCCAGCAGGAACAGTGCCGCTGCCAGGCCCGTCGCGCGCAGCGTCACGGATCTGAAGGTCGTCATCGTGAGTGCAGATTAGGCGAGAAACCGCCCGATTCCGCGGAGCCGCGCTGTGACTACTGTGACAAATGTTGCAGATGTGGCCTACAGCAGCCGGCTCGCCTCGCCCAGCACGCGATGCAGGATGCCGTAGATCTCGTCGAACTCCTGTTGCCCGCAGGTCAGCGGGGGAGCCAGCTGCACCACTGGGTCGCCGCGGTCGTCGGCACGGCAGTACAGCCCGGCCTCCCACAACGCCGTCGTCAGGAAGCCGCGCAGCAGCCGCTCGGACTCGTTTTCGTCGAACGTCTCCTTGGTGGCGCGGTCCTTGACCAGCTCGATGCCGTAGAAGAAGCCCTCGCCGCGGATGTCACCGACGATCGGCAGCTCGTAGAGCTTCTCAAGCGTGCTCCGGAACGCCGGGGCCATTTCCTTGACGTGGTCGTTGAGGCCTTCGCGTTCGAAGATGTCGAGGTTGGCCATCGCGACGGCCGCCGACACCGGGTGACCGCCGAAGGTGTAGCCGTGCGCGAACACCGTCTTGCCGTCGTTGAACGGCTCGAACAGCCGATCGCTGGCGATCATCGCGCCGATCGGCGAGTAGCCCGAGCTCAACCCCTTCGCGCAGGTGATCATGTCCGGGACGTAGTCGAAGTCGTCGCAGGCGAACATCGACCCGATCCGGCCGTAGGAGCAGATCACCTCGTCGGAGACCAGCAGCACGTCGTACTCGTCGCAGATCTCGCGGACCCGCTGGAAGTACCCGGGCGGCGGCGGGAAGCAGCCGCCGGCGTTCTGCACCGGTTCGAGGAAGACGGCGGCGACGGTTTCCGGGCCCTCGAACTCGATGGCCTCGGCGATCCGGTTGGCGCAGTATTCGCCCCAGGCCTTGATGTCGGTGTCGTACGGCGCGGGGGCGCGGTAGAAGTTGGTGTTGGGCACCCGGAAGCCGCCCGGGGTCAGCGGTTCGAACGGCTTCTTGAAGTCCGGCAGGCCGGTGATGGCCAGCGCGCCCTGCGGGGTGCCGTGGTAGGCGATCGAACGCGAGATGACCTTGAACTTGCCCGGCTTGCCGGTCAGCTTGAAGTACTGCTTGGCCAGTTTCCACGCGCTCTCGACGGCCTCGCCGCCGCCGGTGGTGAAGAACACCCGGTTCAGGTCGCCGGGTGCGTACCCGGCCAGCCGTTCGGCCAGTTCGATCGCCGGCGGCGTGGCATAGCTCCACAGCGGGAAGAACGCCAGCTGTTCGGCCTGCTTGGCGGCGGCCTCGGCGAGTTCGGCGCGGCCGTGTCCGACCTGCACGACGAACAGGCCGGACAGGCCATCAAAGTACTTGCGGCCGGTGTCGTCGTAGATGTAGACGCCCTCGCCGCGGGTGATGATCGGTGGCGTGATGCCGCCGCCGTGCCGGGAGAAGTGGCCCCACAGGTGGCGGTCCGCCTTGGCGGACAGTTCCTGGGCGGTCGCGCGGGAGTCGGTAGCGGTCATCGTGTACCCCAATTGTATTGCTGTTTAACGAGTTTCAGGTAGACCAGGGTTTCGGTGGAGATCACCCCGGGGACGGCACGGATCTTGGTGTTGAGCAGATCGAGGAGGTCGTCGTCGTCCTCGCACACCACTTCGACGATCGCGTCGAACGAGCCGGCGGTGAGCACCACGTAGTCGACCGACGGGATCGCGGCGAGCTGATCGGCGACCTTGAGGGTGTCCCCGGTGCAGTGGATGCCGATCATCGCCTGGCGCGCGAAACCCAGTTGCATGGGATCGGTGACCGCGACGATCTGCATCACCCCGGAGTCGACCAGTCGCTGCACCCGCTGGCGGACCGCTGCCTCCGAGAGGCCCACCGCCTTGCCGATTCCCGCGTAGGAGCGCCGGCCGTCCTGTTGCAGGTTCTCGATGATCGCCTTGGACAGCTCGTCGAGCTGCATGACGGGTGGGTGCGACCCGTTGGCGCCCGACTGTGGCATCCGTCGATTGTGCACGGAATCCGTTGTTCGAAGCAACCGAAACGCACAATATGATCGGTCAGATAGGGCCGGTTCGCGGGATTGCGTAGCTTCTTGGTCTGGCTGCGGGCATTGATGTGGGCTAGCGTTTGGCCATGACGGGAACGCTACGGGGCCAAACAGTGGCCGGCAGCTGGATCGACGGTGCCGCCGTGGAAACCGCGGGTGCGCCGCACCGCGTCGTCAACCCGGCCGACGGATCCGTCGTCGCCGAGGTCGCGCTGGCCACCCCGGCCGACGTCGACCGTGCGGTCGCCTCCGCGCGGGCCGCGTTCGGGGAGTGGTCGCGGGCCACCCCAGCCGAACGCTCCGGGGTGCTCGGCAAGCTGGCCGAGTTGATGGAGCGCGACGCGCAGACGTTCATCGCCGAGGAGGTCGCCCAGTGCGGCAAGCCGGTCCGGCTGGCGACTGAGTTCGACGTTCCGGGCAGCATCGACAACATCGCGTTCTTCGCCGGCGCCGCAAGGCATTTGGACGGCAAGGCCACCGCCGAATATTCCGGTGACCACACGTCGTCGATCCGGCGGGAAGCCGTCGGAGTGGTGGCGACGATCGCGCCGTGGAACTACCCCCTGCAGATGGCGGTGTGGAAGGTGATCCCGGCGTTGGCCGCGGGCTGCACGGTGGTGATCAAACCGGCCGAGCTGACGCCGTTGACGACGCTGACGCTGGCGCGCATTGCCAGGGAGGCGGGGCTGCCCGACGGAGTGCTCAACGTGCTGACCGGCGCCGGGGCCGATGTGGGCGCCGCGCTTTCGGGGCATCCGGGCGTCGACGTGGTGACCTTCACCGGGTCAACGGCGGTGGGCCGCACGGTGATGGCCGCTGCCGCGGTGCATGGCCACCGGGTGCAACTGGAACTCGGCGGCAAGGCGCCGTTCGTGGTGTTCGACGACGCAGACCTGGACGCGGCGATCCAGGGCGCGGTGGCCGGCGCGCTGATCAACTCCGGGCAGGACTGCACGGCGGCCACCCGGGCGATCGTTTCGGCGACGTTGTACGACGACTTCGTCGCCGGGGTGGCCGACGTGATGTCCCGGATCGTGGTCGGTGACCCGCAGGACCCGGACACCGACATCGGGCCGCTGATCTCAATTGCCCACCGCGACAAGGTCGCCGGCATGGTGTCGCGGGCGCCGTCGGAAGGCGGGCGCGTGGTGATTGGGGGTGAGGCGCCGGACGGACCCGGCGCGTTCTACCGGCCGACGCTCATCGCCGACGTGTCCGAGACCTCGGAGGTGTACCGCGACGAGATCTTCGGGCCGGTGCTGACGGTGCGGTCGTTCACCGACGACGACGATGCCTTACGGCAAGCGAACGACACTGCCTACGGCCTGGCGGCCTCGGCGTGGACGCGGGACGTCTACCGGGCGCAGCGCGCGTCACGGGAGATCAACGCCGGCTGCGTGTGGATCAACGACCACATCCCGATCATCTCCGAGATGCCGCACGGCGGGGTGCGAGCGTCCGGGTTCGGCAAGGACATGAGTCAGTACTCCTTCGAGGAGTACCTGACCATCAAGCACGTCATGTCCGATATCACCGGGACCGTCGAAAAGGGTTGGCACCGGACTATTTTCGCCAAGCGTTAGACGAAATTGATGGTGACGGCCGCGATATTGCCGTGTGACCAGACGTCGCTGCCGTAGTAGGTGAAGGTCGTGGAGGTGGCACCACCCAGGTCCGTCGGCGCGGTGTAGGTCAAGTAGGTCAGATTCGTGAACTCGGCCGAACCCAGACTCGGCGGGCTGGCGATCTCCAACTGCGGCCTGCCGTCGTAGGGGAATACCAGCGGGTCCGGCGGGTCGTAGACCTTGTCGGCCATGTTTACGTGGAGGACCGACCCGGCCGCGACTTCGTACACCGCGTCCTGGGCCCGGGGCGCATCCGGCTGCGAGGCGACCTTGACGGTCACGCCGGCGACGGTGGACGTCACGCCGTTGGACAGGGTGTAGGCGAAGGTGTCGGCGCCGTAGTAGTCCGCCGCCGGAGTGTAGGTGATGGTGCCGTCGGCGTTCACCGCGGTCGTGCCGTGGTAGCCCTGCGTCACGCCGGTAATGGTGAGCGGGATGCCGTTCGGGTCAACGTCATTGGCGAGCACGGCGACGGTCGCTTGAGTGTCTTCGTTAATGGCGATCTGGTCGGGGCTGGCGGACAGTCCGGTGGTGTGCCCGGTGGCGGCCACCCCCGCGCCGTCCAGCCCGGCATAGATGTGGGTGTAGACCACTGCGGCCGGCAGATCGGGGATGGCAATCTGTCCGATGTTGTTCCCGAAGTTCACCACCGCACCGTCGGAGCGCAGCGCGAGGGCGGAAGTGTTGCCGGCGGCGATGGCGGTGTAGGTCATTCCGGGTGGCAGCGGCGGCAGGTCGGTGTAGTCACTGTCCTTCTTGCCGAAGGTCAGGACCGTGCCGTCGGAACGCAACAGCACAGTGAAACCGTCCCCGCCGGCAACCTGGGTGTAGGTCATCCCGCCGGGAAGGTCCGGAATATTCAGCTGCCCGTAGGAATTCGGAGTTCCGAAAGCTCCGGGTGCGGTGTATGCGACGGCGGTGCCGTTCGACCGGAGCAGCACCACATGATCGCCGGCGATGGCCGCCTGGGTGTAGGTGAGATCGTCGCCTGCGGTGAGAACTTCAGCCCCGGATGCATCTGAGGCGTTGAGGTTGGCGACGGTCACGGCTCCGTCGGAGCGCAGCAGCGCCGTGTATTGGACGGTGCTGACGATGCCGGTATAGGTGACCCCGTCCGGAGCGGCGGGAATTCTGGACAACGGATCCGGGGTGCCCGCGGTGATGAGTGAACCGTCGGAGCGCAGCAGGAAGAGGGTGAAGTCCGAGTAGGCGGCGTCGGTGTAGGTGATGTTCTCGGGCAGTGCGGGGATCTCGAAGAACCCGTCGCCGTTTATGCCGTAGAGGGCCGCGGTCCCATCGGAGAGCAGCGCAACCGAGTTCACCATTCCGACAACAATTTTCGTGTAGCTGAGGCCGTCCGGGGCCGCCGGGATGTCGACGATCCCGAACCCGTTGCGATCACCGAACCCGAGCATGTTGGTGATGGTGGCGACCTGTTGCTGCTGGGTGACCGTCGGGCTGTTCCCGTCGGTGACGCCGACGGTGGCGCCCACCGCCTCGCCGGGATGGGACCGCGCGTAGTCCGGGTCGACCTCTGCGATGTAGTTGGCGGTGGTCGGTTCGGGGCCGGCGTCGAAGGCGGCAAGGCTGAACATCCTGGCGCTCAACAGGTTCACCTCGGGCGTGATGGTGACATGCTCGGCGTCTGCCGGGGTGAGTGTGATGTCCAGCGGATCACCATCGGGATCGTAGGCGGTCACGGTGATTCGCCAGCTGGTGGTCGAAAGCGCTGTCGTGACGACGGATTGGATCACCGGTGCGTCGTCGACCGGGTTGACGGTGACGTTCACGGCGCCCTGGCTCGGGGTGGTGCCGTCTGTGACGGCGTAGGTGAAGGTGTCTTCGCCGTTGAAATCCGTTGCCGGCGTGTAGGTGACGGTGCCGTTGGGGTTGAGGAATGTGCTGCCGTGATCCGGTTGTGATACTGCGGTGACGCTCAGGGCGCCGCTGCCGGTGTCGTTGGCCAATACGGCGATGGTCACTGGAGTGTCCTCATCGGTCACCGCCGTGTCGGCACCGACTTGCGGCGGTGCAACAACTTCCGGCGCCACCGTGACGGTGACCGAGGTCGACGCCGAGCCGCCGTGTCCGTCGACAACGGTGACGGTGAAGGTGTCGGTCGTGGCGCCGCCGGCTGCGGCGTTGTGCCGAGCTTCGGGCGTAGGCGCGTAGGTAAACGTGCCGTCGGAGTGGACCGTGGCTGTTCCCTGGGATGCGTCGGTGGTCAGCGCGTAGATGAGGTGGTCCCCATCGGCGTCGGTGGCGTGCAACGTCCCCGTCACGATGCCACTGGCCTGGTCCGGGCGGCTGACCGTGATCCCGACCCCGAGCGAAACCCTGATTAGCGAATAAGTGTCGTCATTGTCACCGCTCCACGCGTAGAGGTGGTGCCCGTCCGGACTCAGTGCATTGGACCCGACGGATCCGGGCAACGGGATGGCGTTGGCTACCTTCGCCGCGGTGTCGATCTCGACGAGCGTCGATACCGGTCCCTCACCAGAGTCGACGAAGCGGACCTCGACCAGCCGCCGACTGTTGGCGCTGATGGTGAGCCAGGAACCTTGGCCGTCGGTGGGGACATAGGTAGGGGTATTGGTGGCGGTGTCGATCAACAACACCGCGCTGTGGCCGGTGTCCGGGTCGTTGTCATTGAGATAGACAAAGGTGCCGTCGGGGCTGACCGCCAATTGATTTGGGTCGTCGGCCAACGGGATCGCCGTGACGGTGTGGTTTGTGAGATCGACGATCTCCAATGAATGGTCTTGCCAGTGGTAGTTGCTGAACTGCCCGGACCCCGTGACGGCGTAGGCGGTCTTGCCGTCCGGGGCAACTGCCAGTCGGTATTCCGCGGACACGCTGCCACCCAACAGGATGTTGGTCACGGCATTGGTTGCGGTGTCGACCACCATCAGCGTGTCGTCGGAGGCGGTGGCGTACACGTACCTGTTGTCGGTGCTGATCACCATCGTCCTGGAGATGGCGGGGATGGTGATCCAGGTGGTCGTCATGGTTGCGGTGTCGATCACGGCCAGCCGGCAGTTGCCGTCGTCGCAGTTGGAGTTCGAGACGAAGGTGGCATAGGCGCGGGTTCCGTCGGAACTGAAGGTGAGGGTCTGCGGAGAGCCGGGCAGGTTGAGGGTGTTGATCGCACCGGTGCCGCTGTCGATCTGCGACAGCGTTTGTTGGTAACCGGTCGTGTAGTCCCCGCCGGCCGGTAGGTACACCTCGCTGCCATCGGCGTTGAAAGTGGGCGTGTTCGGATAGAAGTGCGCGGGCAGCGTGACGCTGATGACGCTCTTTGCCGCTGGGTCGAAGACATTGGCCATGTAGCGGTAGGTGGTACTGTCCAAAGAGCTGAGGTAGACGTGGCTGCCGTCCGGGCTGACAGTGATCCCGAGCAACGGGTTGTAGACGTAGCCGGGGAACGGAATGGTGCCGACGGTGTTGCTGGCGGTGTCGAAGACCGTCAGGAAGTAGGTAGAGGTTTCGTCGTACGATGCGCCGTAGGCGAATACCCGCGTGCCGTCCCGGCTGACCGTCAGACTGTTGGCGTCAATGAAACCCGACAGCGGAATCGTGGTGAAGCCGTTGGTCGTGGCGTCGATGACGGCCAGCGAGTAAGAATCGCTCTGGGTGTCGTCGTAGTGGGCGGTGAGCACTGTGTACACGTGGCTGCCGTCCGGGCTGAAGACGATCTTGGCCGGACCGTCGGTGGCCGCAGCGAGCGTCGTGATGGCCGCCGCCGGATCGAACGTTGGCGCGTCGTTTACCGGGGCGACGGTGATGGTGACCGTGGCCGTGCTGCTCGTCTTGAGCCCATCGGTGGCGGTGTAGGTGAATTCATCTGTGCCGTAGTAGTTCTCGTCAGGCGCATAGGTGAAGGTGCCATCGGCGTTGAGGGTGAGGCCGCCGTGGGCGCCCTGGGTGAACGAGTCGACCGACAGCGGGTCGTTCTCGGCATCGGTGTCGTTGGCCAGGACGTGGATGACGATGGGGGTGTCTTCGTTGGTGGTGGCGGTGTCATCTACGGCAACCGGTGCGCTGTTGACCGCAGAGGCGACGTCGAGCGCCAGGGTGACGGTGACGGTGTGTCCGGCGTTGGGTTTGAACAGCCAGCCCAGCAGACCGTGCAGGTGGCTGCCGTCGTCGTCGTTGGCGGTGATGGTGACGGTGTCTTCGCCCGAGCCGGTGGTCAGGTAGGTGAAGGTGCCGTCGGCGTTGGCGGTCAGGGTGCCGGCGTGGCCGTTGGTGGTGGTGAAATGCAGTGTGTCGCCGTCGGCGTCGCTGAATCCGATGGCCAACCGCACCGCGGTGTGCCCGTCCTCGGTCAGGCTGGTGCTCACCACGGTGGCGCCGCTGACGGTGGGGGTCTCGTTCTCGAAGCGCCGTTCATAGCCGCGGTAGGCCGCCCAGAGAGCTGTCAGCAGAGCGTCATTGCTGGCACCGGGGGTCGGGTCGAAGCCGAAGAAGCCGAGCACGCCGAGGACCAGGCTTCGCCAGGGATGCGATTCGTCCACCGACGCCGGAGTCACCGCGGTGATGCTCACCGAGGATTCCTGCGTCGCCGTCGGCGGTTCGCTCACCGCGGCGATCGATCGCGCGGTGACCAGGCTGGTGGCCACCGGAGCCGCCAACGCCACTTCCAGCGGCTCGGCCAACGACGACTCCGGGAGCCCGGACACCGTCAGCGCCTGAGCGACGAACTGCTGGTCTTTGTCGGGTGCTCCGGCGGCTTCGGCACCCGAAACAGGCGGGGCGCCTTCGGGTTTGGCGTGACCGCCACCGGTGGGGTCTTCTGCCGCGGCGGTCTCGGTTACCTCCGGGGTACTGGCGTCGCCCGGCTGTTGCTCGTCGGGGTCCTGTTCGGCAGAGGGCGGTGCCGGAGTGCCCGGTTCGGGTTCCTGCGTCGGATCCGGGCTGTCCTCGTCGGCCGGTTCCTCGCCGGGGGGTGCTTCGATCTCAGGTGCATCGACCACACCGACGTCGTCGCCATCATTGGTCTCAGCGCCGCCGCCGGCTCCGGTGTCCGCGGGTGCGTCGGGCCCGGCGGCGTCTTGTGACGGGTCCGGACTCGGCTTGGGGTTGTCTGGCGTGCCGGGTTGGTTCTCGCCGCCACCGGTGGTCGATGACCCTGTCGCCGTGGATTCCTCGGCCCACGCCTGCGGCGTATGGCCTATCGCACCGGTGACCCCCAACGCCACGGCAAGTGCACCGATACGACCGACATATTGTGCGTACCCCACAAGAACCCCCCGTGTTCCCCTCCTGTTACCTACCTGATTGTTGGCAACAGGCTGTTGATTCGCTGACGATAACCGCGCGGTACTCGTCATGCACTCATATGCACCAAACTTGTTGGTTCGGGGCACAAGTCAGCGATAGGCCGTACTTCGTCGGCGGCGGCATTCTGCAGCGCCTGACAAAGTGTGAAGCCCCTTGGGGGACAAGCAAACCAGCGCAATCTGTTCAGCGGCCTGAGACACGACGTGCGAGTAGATCTCGCAGTCACGACTGAACAGATCCGAGTGGGGCTAGCCCTTGGTGAACTCCTCACCGGTCTCCGGGTTGATGGCGGTCTCACCGGGCGGCAGGTTGGACAGGTCGGGAGCGACCACCGTCGGCATGTTGCCGGAGTCGGGCAGGCCGAAGCGGGCGACTGCCGCGGCCTCGTCCTCGGCCGTCTCGAGGATCAGGTCGTGATTTCGTTTGGGCAGCGTGATCCCCTGGAAGAACGGCGGTGCCATCATGCGCCAGACCACCATCAGGACGAGGCCAAGCACCAGGGCGCCGATGCCGACGACGGCGACCGCGCCGACGCCGAAGATCGTCACATTGTTGCCGTCGTCGTCGGTCAGCCAGTCCGGCATGGCGTACTGGCGCAGGCCGTAGACGAAGATGACCAACAGGATGATGCCGCCGAGCAGTGGGACGATGCCGCGCATCATCAGGTCACGGGTGTTGCGAGTCAACGTCTTTCGGTAGAACCACACACAGGCGAACCCGGTCAGGCCGTAGTAGAACGCGATCATCAGACCAACCGACCCGATCAGCGCGGTCAGCAGGTTGGGGCTGATGACGGTGAACAGGACATAGAACAGTGCCGACACCACACCCATCGCGATGGTCGACACCGACGGCGTCAGGTAGGTGCGGTGGATCTTGGCGAACGAGTCCGGCAGCGCCTTGTAGACGCCCATCGACAGCGTGGTGCGGGCGGTCGGCAGGATCGTCGTCTGGGTGGATGCCGACGCCGACGTCAGGATCGACGCCGACAGCAGCAGCAGCCCGATGTGGCCCAGGAAGCTGTCGCCGAACAGGTCGGGCCCGATCGCGGAGAACACGTCTTCGGCGTTGTCGGGGTTGCCCAGGCCGATGCCGTCGGTGCCGACGCCGGCGAACGCCACCGCCGCGACACTGACCAGTGCGTAGGTGGCCAGCAGCAGGAAGGTCGAGATGACCGCCGCCCGGCCGGGGGTGCGGCCGGGATCGTCGGACTCCTCGTTGCACGCCACGGCGGTGTCCCAGCCCCAGTAGATGAAGATCGTGATCAGCACGGCCGGGGCGATGACGGTGCCGAAGTCCAGGCCGCCCGGCCAGAACCAGGACAGCGACGGGATGAGCGAGTACTCCTCGGCGTTGTGGGTGTACACCTTGAACAGCGCGACGATCGACAACACGATGAGCACGACGACCTCGATGCCGAGCAACCCGTACTGCAACCGGGCCGAAACCTCGATGCCGCGATAACAGATGTAGGTCATCACCGCGATCCAGATGATCCCGGCGACGGTCGACCACAACGTGCTGTCGGCCAGATCCGCGGCGGACTTCCAGCCGAGGTCGCCGACGAAGGTGAACGAATAGGAGCCCGCGATCTGGGCCAGGTTCGCCATCACGATCACGTCGGCGGCGATGATGCCCCAGCCGCCGAGCCAGCCGACGATGGGGCCGAACGCCCTCGACGCCCAGGTGAACGTGGTGCCGCAGTCGGGCTCGGCCTTGTTGAGTTCCTGGTAGGCGACCGCGATCAGGTACATCGGGATGAACGAGATCAGCACGATGGCGGGTGCCTTGACGCCGGACAGCAGTGCCCCGCCGCTGGCGACGATGAAGCCGAGGGTGGCGGCCAGGCTGTAGGCCGGCGCCGTCGACGCCATGCCGACGACGATGCTCGACACCAGGCCGAGGGCACCGCCCTTGAGGCCCTTGCTTTCCACGGCGTTCCCCTCGGGAACGATGGTGATTTCGCCCTTGCTCATGCGCGCTCCTCGAGGCGTGTGGTCTCAGCGGAAAGCAGAATACGTTTTCATTGGCCGTCGCGCTTAGTAACAACGAAATTCGAACATATAGCGCGCCAATAACGATGGAATCCGCAGTTTCGTGGGGTCTTGGCCTTCGATTGGAGGCCTTGAGGGGGCTGGTTCTGTCGTTTTCGGCGGAGACCGGTCGGTGGGTGCGGGCGGCCGGTCCGGATCGTGCCTTGTGATCGGGCCACTGCCTGTTGGTAACAGCCGTCACTTCTGTATCTCTCCGGAGTGCATTTCGTCGTTGTCCAGCTATGCGCGACAACGAGCGACACGGTGGGAATGGTGTCGACGGGGCGGTGTCGCTTGTCGAGTTGTGGAAAGCCGCGGCCCGTCTTGCGTGACATTTCTCGACCGGCGTGGCCAAGCCGGATGTCTCACCCGGTCGCTCGTTGTCGCGCATAGGTGGACAAGGAGAAAACACGGTCCGGAGAGGTGAGGCAGCGCGTCAGTCGAAGGTGTCCCGCCGCCACAGGACGCCGGCAAGCGTGACGGCGAACAGCGCCGCGGACGTGACGACGACGGCCGCGATGCCGAGGTGCCCGTAGACGAGGGCGCCGTTGACCGATCCCAGCAGGATGCCGATCTGGAATGCGGTCACATACAAAGCAGACGCGCGCTCGGGTTGCTCGGGGCAGGTGTGGATCGCGGCGGACTGCAGCATCGGCGGCAGCGCGGCCGCCGATGCGCCCCAGCCGACGACGGCGGCCACGCCGACCGCGACGGCCCAGCGCTCCGTGCCGCTGACGGCAAGTGTGCCCAGCGCCCAGAAGACCAGGCACAGCACCCCGAGAGTGCCGACGACCGTCACGAGCAGTCGGCGGTCCACGGAGCGTGCCAGGACGGTCATCGTCACCAGGCCCGCGACTCCGTACGCGCCGAGCAGCCAGCTCACGTCCGGCCCGCCGAGGCCGACGACGTCGCGGACGATCGGGACGATGAACGTGTAGGAGGCGAAGTGCGCCGTGACACCGATCAGGGTCAGGACGCACAGCACGATCAGCCGGCCGTTGCGGTATGGCCGCGGCCGGGCGTCCGGGACCTCGGCCGGGTGGGCCATCGGCGGCAGCACCAGCCGGGCCAGCAGTGCGACGGCTGCGGCGGCGACGGCCACGGCACCGACCGCGGGGCGCCAGCCCCAGTTCTGGCTCAGCCAGGTAGTCATCGGATTGCCGATCACCAGCGCCGCCGACGTCCCGACGTAGACAGCGGTGGCGGCCCGCCCGGTGTGGTTGGCGGGCAGCAACCGCGCGCCGATCGGCACGACGACCGACCACATCAGCCCGTGCGTGGCCGCGCACAGCACCCGGCTGGTCGCCAGCAGCACCAAGCCGGGGGACAGTGCCGAAAGTGCTTGCGAGACAGCGAGACACGTCATGGTCAACAGGAAGACCCGTCGTCGCGGCCAGTGCGCGGTGGCCCGCACCAGCGGCACCGTCGCGATCACGCTGACGAATGCGTAAGCGGCGGTGAGCATTCCGACGTGGGCCTCGGCGACGTGCAGGTCGGCGGCGATCGCCGGCATCGCCCCGATCGGGGCCATCTCGGCGACGGCGTAGACGTAGGCGGCCGCGGCCAGCACCGTGAGTTGTACCGCGGCGCCACGCCGCTGTATGGCTGCCGGCGCGGACTCGAGGAGTGTCAAGGACATACGGGAACGCCCAGCGCCGCGTAGATCTCATTCGAGAGTGCGACGCTGCGCGGGTCGGCGTTGCATTTCGTCGCGTCGAAGTGGTTCATCACGTAGGCATAGCCGATGCGATTTTCCAGATCGACGAACGCGTAGGAGCCGCCGGACCCGCCGTGCCCGAAGATCCGCGGATTGGGGCCCGCGACGCGGCACTGGTTCAACATGTAGCCCAGCCCCCAACCGTGGTCGGCCACCCGGGGACCCAGCACGACATCGGTATCGAAGCCGCCCTGCGACCGGCGGCACAGCTCCATCAGTTCGCGGCTGAGCAGTTTCTCCTGCGCCATCGCGTTGTAGAAGGTGGCCATGCCCAGGGCCGAGACGTGGGCATTGGTTCCCGGAAACTCCGCCGAACGCCAGCGCCCGATGTTGTTCGAGCCGACCTCGTCGTCCGGGATGAAACCCATCGCCACCGCCAGCCCCGCCGTTGGGTGTTCGGCAAGCGAGGTGGGGTGCTCGGGCGCGCCGCCGGCCGCCAGGACGTCGCGGATATGCGGCTTGTTGATCATCTCCGCACACCGGCCGTGGTCGGCCTCGGTCAGGCCGATGTGGACGTCGGCCCAGAGCGGGTCGGCGATCTCGGCGCGCAGTGTCTGACCCAACGTCAGACCGGTCACGCGCCTGATGACCTCGCCGAGGATGAAGCCGAACGTCACCATGTGGTAACCCTGCGCGGTGCCGGGCTCCCACCACGGTTCGGCGGCGGCCAGTCGGGCGCAGACCAGGTCCCAGTCGAGCGCCTCGTCGGGCGCCATCCGCTGACGTGGACCGATCACCCCCGACCGGTGGGCCAGCACGGTGGCCAGGGTGATGTCGGCCTTGCCGGCCTGCGCGAACTCGGGCCAATACGTGGCCACCGGCCGGTTCAGGTCGATGACGCCGCGTTCGGCCAGCAGATGCAGGCAGGTACTGGCCAGGCCCTTGGAGCCGGAGAACACGCTGGCCAGGGTGTCCTGTCGCCAGCGGCGTCGCCGCGCGGCATCGCGCCAGCCGCCCCACAGGTTGACCACCAGCTGGCCGTCGACCCAGGCCGCCACCGCGGCGCCCACGTCGCCCCTGATCGCGAAGTTGCGCTCGAACTGCGTTCGGACACCGGCGAATTCGGGTGCACAATGGCCGCCGATGGGCACGGCTGGTGCGTCGAGCGCGTTCGGGTCGACCTCCGCCGTGGCGGTCAATGGGGACACCGGGACCATTTCACCTTGTGCTGCTGTGAAATTGGGGGTCGATATCACACTGATGTGCTGGTGGAACCGGACCGTGATCGTGTCGAAATCAAAATCGGCGCGCTGGTGTGCGGCCGCGCTCGGCAGCTAGGGAAAGGCCCACACGCCTCTAGGTGTCGGGTAGTCAGGAAATGTTCGGGTCGAAGGTCACCAGTACGTAGGTGCCGAGCACGAGGGTGAGCACGATCGACACCGCCAGCACGCCGGTGAGCCAGAAGCGGGTGGAGTCCTTTCGGCTGTAGTCGGCGATGATCGTGCGCATCCCGTTGCCGCCGTGCAGTAGGGCCAGCCAGAGCAGCAGCAGGTCCCAGGTCCGCCAGAGCGGGGAGGACCAGCGCTGCGCGACGAAGTTGAAGTCGATGCGGTACACCCCGTCGTCGGCGATCAGCACGACGAACAGATGGCCCAGCGCCAGGAACACCAGCACGATGCCGGACAACCGGGTGAACAGCCAGGCGTACTTCTCGAAGCCGGCCAGCCGGGGAGCGCGCGGATCGTCCACAGCGCTCATCCGAACCGACCCGCCATGTGGACGGCCAGCACCACGAGCGCCGGCACGATCAGTAGCAACCACAGTGCAGCCACGACGGCGAGCATCGCCTTCTGGTGTCGCGCACCCTCGGTCCAGAAGTCCACCAGAATGACCCGGATTCCGTTGAGCGCGTGGAACAGCACCGCGGCCACCAGCCCGATCTCGAAAAGGCCGACGATCGGGTTCTTGTAGAGCTCGACGACCTCGTTGTAGGCCTGTGGGCTGACCCGGACCAGCGCGGTGTCGAGCACGTGCACGAAGAGGAAGAAGAAGATGGCGGCGCCGGTGATGCGGTGCAGCACCCACGCCCACACGCCCGGGTCGCCCCGGCGGATGGGGCGCCGCTTCGCTGTTGTCACCAGCGGACTCTAAACCCATTGGCGGGCCCGAACGAACTAGGGTAGCGGTAGCAGACGGACAGGGGTTTGGTGGATGGGCGCAGATATCGACTGGAACGCATTGCGGGACAAAGCAATCGAGGTGCGGGCCAACGCATACGCGCCGTACTCGGGGTTCCCGGTCGGCGCGGCCGCACTGGTCGACGACAACCGGATCGTGGCCGGCTGCAATGTGGAGAACGTCTCGTACGGCCTGGGTCTGTGCGCCGAGTGCACGCTGGTGTGTGCCCTGGTCTCCGGTGGTGGCGGACGGCTGGTGGCGCTGGTGTGCGTGGACGGCGAGGGCAACCTGCTGATGCCGTGTGGCCGGTGCCGGCAGGTGCTGCTCGAACACGGTGGTCCGGCCCTGCTGATCGACCATCCCGCCGGGCCGAAGACACTGGCGGAGTTGCTGCCCGACGCGTTCGGGCCGGAGGACCTCGACCGGGTGATCCGGTGACGGGCAGCGATTTCGGTGCGCTGACCGTCGGTGAGCAACGGGAAATGCACCGAAATCCCGATATGCCGACCGTCATCCGCACCAAGCGCGACGGGCACCGGTTGACCGACGCCCAGATCGACTGGGTGATCGACGCCTACACCCGCGGCGAGGTCGGCGACGAACAGATGGCCGCCCTGCTGATGGCGATCTTCCTGCGCGGCATGGACGGCGCCGAGATCGCCCGGTGGACCGCGGCGATGATCGAGTCCGGGAAACGGTTCGACTTCAGTGATCTGGGCCTGCCGCTGGTGGACAAGCATTCCACCGGCGGCGTCGGCGACAAGATCACCATCCCGCTGGTGCCCGTCGTCGCCGCCTGTGGGGCCGCGGTGCCGCAGGCGGCCGGCCGCGGACTTGGCCACACCGGCGGCACGCTGGACAAACTGGAGGCGATCCCGGGTTTCACCGCCGAGATCGGGATCGCCCAGATCCGGGCCCAACTCGTCGACGTCGGCGCAGCGATCTTCGCCGCCGGCGATCTGGCGCCCGCCGACCGCAAGATCTACGCGCTGCGCGACGTCACCGCCACCACCGAATCCCTTGCGTTGATCGCCAGTTCGATCATGAGCAAGAAGCTCGCCGAGGGCGCGCGGGCGCTGGTGCTCGACGTCAAGGTCGGCTCCGGCGCGTTTCTGAAGGATCCGGCCGAGTCGCTCGATCTCGCTCGCACCATGGTCGATCTGGGCACCGCGCACGGCGTGCCGACCCGGGCGGTGCTGACCGACATGGCGTGCCCGCTGGGCCGCACCGTCGGCAACGCGATCGAGGTGGAGGAGTCGCTGGAGGTGCTGGGCGGCGGCGGTCCCGACGACGTCGTCGAGCTGACCGTGACGCTGGCGCGCGAGATGCTCGCGCTGGCCGGCGTCGACGCCGTCGACCCCGCCGACACCCTGCGGGACGGCTCGGGGATGGACCGGTTCCGCGCGCTGGTGCGGGCACAAGGCGGCGATCCCGCCGCAGCCTTGCCGGTCGGCGCCCACACCGAAACCGTCACGGCCACCAGCGGCGGCACGATGGGAGATATCGACGCATACGCGGTGGGCCTGGCGGTCTGGCGGCTGGGGGCCGGCCGGGCCGCACCCGGTGACCGCGTCCAACCCGGCGCCGGTCTGCGCATCCACCGCAAGCCAGGCGAGCCCGTCGCCGCCGGTGAGGCGTTGTTCACGCTCTACACCGACACCCCGGAGCGGCTGGCCCCGGCGCTGGCCGAACTCGACGGCGCCTTCTCCGTCGGGGAGCCTCCGACGCGGCGACCGTTGATCCTGGATCGGATCGGCTGACGCCGCAGTGATCTGTTCAGCGGTGGCTGCGACATTGTTCGAGTAGAACTCGCACAGACCGCTGAATAGATTCGATGACCGGCACGATCCGCCGCCCCCGAGCAAAATGGACAGATGAGTTCGCCGCTGGGAACCGACGTGATCAAACAGGCGCCCAAGGTGCTGCTGCACGATCACCTCGACGGCGGGCTGCGGCCGGCCACCGTGCTCGACATCGCCGCGCAGGCCGGGTACGACGAGCTGCCCGCCACCGACGTCGACGGCCTGGCGCACTTCTTCAAGACGGCCGCGCACAGCGGGTCCTTGGTGCGCTACCTCGAGCCGTTCGCGCACACCGTGGCCGTCATGCAGACCCCGGAGTCGTTGCACCGGGTGGCGTTAGAATGCGTCGAGGACCTGGCGGCCGACCACGTCGTCTACGCCGAGATCCGGTTCGCGCCCGAACTGCACATCGCCCGGGGCATGTCCCTCGACGAGGTGGTCGACGCGGTGCTGGCGGGTTTCGCCGACGGCGAGAAGGCGGCCGCCGCCGACGGCCGACCGATCGTGGTGCGCTGTCTGGTGACCGCGATGCGCCACGCCGCACGCTCCCGTGACATCGCCGAGCTGGCGATCCGGTTCCGCGACAAGGGCGTGGTCGGCTTCGACATCGCCGGAGCCGAGGCCGGGAATCCGCCGACCCGGCACCTCGACGCATTCGAGTACATGCGAAACAACAACGCGCGCTTCACGATTCATGCCGGGGAGGCGTTCGGGTTGCCGTCCATCCACGAGGCGCTGGCCTTCTGCGGGGCCGACCGGCTGGGCCACGGCGTGCGCCTCGTCGACGACATCGTCGAACAGCCCGATGGCAGTTACCGGTTGGGCCGGGTGGCAAACATCGTGCGGGACAAGCGGATTCCACTGGAGATGTGCCCGTCGTCGAATGTGCAGACCGGTGCCGCGCGGTCCATCGCCGAGCATCCGTTCGACCTGCTGGCGCGGCTACGGTTCCGGGTGACCGTCAACACCGACAACCGGCTGATGAGTGACACGACGATGACCCAGGAGATGTCCCGGCTGGTCGAGGCGTTCGGCTACGGCTGGAGCGATCTGGAGCGGTTCACCATCAACGCGATGAAGTCGGCGTTCATCCACTTCGACGAGCGGTTGGCGATCATCGACGACATCATCAAGCCGCGCTACGCCGTCCTCATCGGGTGAGGCGCGGCATTACTCCGGCGTGACCGCGAACGGTGCCTGCAGGTGCTCAAGCATCGGGAAATGCCGCACGTTAAGCGTTGCCAGCTGCAGTCCCTTGACGTCGGCGGTTGCGGCGATCAGGTAGTCGCCGAGTCCGATTGCGTTGTGGCTGCGTCGGTATCTGCGCATCATGTCGCCGGCGCGGCGGGCGATAATCTCGGTGACCGGTTCTACGCGAAACGATGCGAGCAGCCGCCAAACTTCGCGTCGCTCGGCGGACCGCATACCGCCGATGAGTTCCGTGGTGGAAACCACGCTGATCGCCAGCGGTCCGTCTTTCCGCCTGCTCAACAGCCAGTCGCGGGCGACGGCGACTCCCCGTAGGTGCGCGATGAGGACGTCGGAGTCGACCAGTATCACGTTGTGCGGCGCCAAGTTCGGGCAAGGTGCTGTTCGCGACTCCCCGGATGGCGAACGGGCATATCGACATCGCGGAGCGCACCGAACGAATCGGTGATTGCTTGCAGGTCTGCCGTGAGACTGTCGTCGCTGCTGTCGAGTGCTTTGCCGAGCAGATGGCGGATGAGCTCGGCCCGTGAAACGCCTTCCTGGCGCGCCAACCTGTCGAGGCTTGCCGTCTGCTCCTCGTCCAGGTAGATGTTGGTGCGCTTCATACACCACAACATACACCGCTGCGTGGCCGCTCTGGCGCTGGTGCCCTTCAGCCGACCCGCAACGCCGCTCTCGGAGCGTCGCCTTCCGGGGTGACGAATCGTGACACGGGCGCACCTCGGATGCCGAGCAGGACCGCCAGCAGGACCGGATATTCCAGGTAGGCGTGGTAGCTGGCGAAGGCGCTGTACATGGCTTTGCCCGAGGCGTAGTCGATCGCGAACAGCAGGGCCAGTACGGCGCCGAGGACGATGCCCAGCGACCAGGCCCGCGGTCCGGTGACCCACGGCACCCGGGCCTCGAAGGCGCGCGCGGCGTCGGGGGCGTATCGCGGCAGGAACGCCACCCAGACGAGGTAATGCATCGTCTGCAGGAAGGCGAACACCACGAGTAGCCGCACACCGACGTCGGTGACCACGGCCGGCGGTGGCGCGCTGGCCGCAACGATCGGCCGTGGGTTGCCGGCGAACCCGGCCACCGACGAGCTCACCCCGCCGAAGTACCGGTCGAAGGCACCGGTGAGCAGCAGGGCGGGGATCACGAGCACCCAGCCGACCTGCACGGCCCGAAACCAGCGCCGCGCGGTCGCGGTCGGCAGTCGTCGGGCCCACTCCCACAGGAAGAACAGCGGCACCACGTTGTGCAGGTGGGCCAGGACCACGAAGTGGTAAGCCGGCCACGTCAGCGAGGCGGCCGCGGCCGCGACCAGAACAGTCAGGGCGATCACCAGCAGTGGCCCGCGCGCCGCGAAGACGCAGGCGGCGGCGAGCACCGCGTAGCCGATGACGATCTCCGCCAACCGGGCCGGCTGGCCCACAACGATCGATGCCAGCCGGCACAGCACGATCGCGGTGATCAACCCCAGCAGCACCGCGAGCAGCCGGCCGGACAGCACCGGCGCGAATCGTCCTGTGACGTAGCGCAATTCGAGGACGTTGTGCAGGACGCCGAACGCCATCAACCCGAGCACGGTCGTGGCGAGCGGGGCGCGCGCCGCGATGGCGAGCGCGGCCGCGGCGCCGAGAACGAAGACCCAGATCACCCGTACAGTCATGGGGTGACCCAGTTGGCCGCGTTCGGGTTGACCCTTGCGGTCGAGCTGCCCTGGTACTTGGCCGGTTTGGTCGCCCTCGTCCGGGTCCGATGGTGGCTGGCGCTGGGCCTGGGCGTCGCGGTCAATGCGTTGACCCATCCGCTGTTGTGGTGGGTGCTCGCGCCCGCCCCGACATTGCTCCAGATAGCGCTCGCAGAGGTCGTGGTCGTCTTGGCCGAGGCGGCGCTGCTGGCCGTCGCCCTCCGACGCGACGTCGTCGTGCTCGGACTGCTGAGCCTGGGGGCGAACGCCTCGTCTGTGCTCGTTGGCCTGCTCCTCAGCTGACGGGCGGGCCGGACGGTGGCTCGGAGCCCCGCGAGCGGCGGACCAGCAAGGTAATGAGCGCGATCGCCGCGGCGACGACCAGAAGGGCCGCCACGGCGATGGCGACATAGAGTCCCACTGAGGTATGCGCAGGCTCCGGAGGTGGAGCTTGATCGGCGAGGAAACTGAGCATGGGAGTGACGATATCGGGACCTCCGGCCGAGGGCGCTGAGGTCGGGTGATTTCGGTGCATTTTCGTTCGCTCAG
>ERZ724513.338-NODE-338-length-21892-cov-5.164354_pt1 | contig 21892 bp, 18 predicted proteins | sample MGYA00376046_ERZ724513 | MGnify/ENA primary metagenome ERZ724513 (study PRJEB28724, sample SAMN07190883) | activated sludge metagenome | isolation source: activated sludge of sewage treatment plant in Hong Hong | place: Hong Kong | collected 2016-03-17 ...
TCCGTACTTGGCGATAAACTTCTGGTGAGAAGTTTTGCCGTCCTTGCTGACCCCAATCACCACTGCTCCGGCCTTCTTGATCGCCGCCAGGGAATCCCGAAAATCGCAGGCCTCTTTCGTGCAACCGGAGGTATCGTCTTTGGGATAAAAATAGAGCACGACTTGTTTGCCCTTCAAACTCTTGAGCGTCACGAGGTTGCCGTCCTGATCCGGAAGGGAAAACTCCGGCGCCTTTGCCCCGACTTCTACTCCACTTGCCATGCTACGCGTCTCTCCTTCTCCACCATCGTTTGCGTTACCGCGGGCCGCTACCGATCGTAGGCCTGCTCGTTCCGTAGGGATGCTCTCTCGCCGGCCCCTTGGGCACTTCCGGATTTCCAAAGGGACGCAATGCCGGAGAATCCCAGATGACCTTGTCCCCGGGGGCCAGATTTGCCGCCTCGATGAATTCCTGACGGGCCTGATCAGTTTGCCCCAAGGCATTCAACGTCAACCCGTAATTGTAATGCGCCTGTCCGGAGTCCGGCGCTATCTTGATCACCTGTCCGAAGAAGTCCTTGGCCTCAGCCATTTGGCCGGCCAGAAAGGCCTGCCTGCCCTGATTATTCAGCGCATTCGCATCCGCCTTCGCCCCGTAGGCCAGCTCGAGAGGCACGAGCGGTTTCGGCTTTTCATGAGCACAGGCCGAACACGACAGCACCACCACTACCAGGGCTATCCAGCGACTCACTCTCATCGCGCCACCTCGTTCATATCATTCGCCAGCGTGATTAGGGCTTGACGCGTTTTTTCTGTTCTTCTTCGGACGTTTTTCGATACATGACGTCCCATTCGGGACTGCCCTCCACGATCTGCTTCGTGTAGGACGCCAGTTTCGCCCGCACTTTTTTATCAATCTCCGCGTCCAGGGCGAGTTCAGCAGCGACCACGCGTTTGATCTCTCTCAAGACCTTGCCGTCGTCTTCGGTCAGCCTGCACTGAGGGCTTTTCTTTAACGTGCCCAGTATCAGGTGGGCAAGGTGGCTGGCTTTGTCATCACTGATCACGATTACGGCTCCCGTCTCGAGTGGCACGGCCACTCATAAGATGATCCCGCGCTCACGCACCAGTTTCTGTTTGATCATGGTGAACATCTTTTGATAGTCGACCTGCCCTTGCTCGATCTGGCGTTCATATGGCTGCATCATCCGACGCACTTCGGCATTGAGGCGGTCTTCGACCATCAGCTCTTCCGTCATCGTGTGTTCCAACACTTCGCGAAGAGCCTTTCGATCTCCGGTCACCTCGAGAAAATTCAACTCCTGCAGTCGTGCGACTACCGAATCAGCCATATGATGCACGCGCTCTTTCGCCAATCTCATGGCAATCGCTCCCCGTTCGCCTTCATCGCTGAACCCTACCCGACCGGTTGTGTCGGCTCGATTCGTTCCACCCGGATCATACTGGCGTTCATGGCCTGCCGTAATGTCGCCGCATCACCCAACACCCGCCCCACAACGTTCACCCGGTCGGCAGGCACAGGGTCGGCGCCCATGCTCATCGGCGTGCGGCCAAAAAAGATCGCCAGGACCTGGCCGGCTCCCCAGAATGCCACATCGCCGATTTTGACTTGCGTCGTCGCCGTTTCGCGATGATCTTTCACGCCGGGAATTTTAAAATAGAACTCTTCGCCCCACACATTCAACGGCCCTTCCGCCGGCAAGGCTCGATACAGTTCCTCGGCCGTTCGCGTCCCCTTCAACTCGGCCTCCAGTTGGAGGCCGCCGACCTTGATTCGAATTCGTTTCATCGTGCCGTTCGTGGTCATGATCCCTCATTCACACCGTGATACTGTGCGCAACACCAAATGACGAAACTCCGCACCAGTCGCGGACTCTAACTTGTTTATCCCCTGAAATCAAGGTTACAATCCCGGCCGCTTCTATGCTGACATCCACGTTTGTCCATTTAAAAGGTATCGGGCCATCGACCGAGCGACGTCTGTGGGAAAGCGGCATCGCCGATTGGGCGACCTTCCGGCGGGAAGCCCACCTGACCGGTATCGCGCCGGCGCGTAAAGCTGCCTACGACGCCGAGCTGGCCCTTGCACAGGACCACCTCGACCTGCATAACCCCCGGTATTTCGCAGATTGCCTCCACACCCGGGATCATTGGCGATTGTTTCAGACCTTCGGGGCCCGCGCGCTCTACCTCGATATTGAAACCACAGGACTCTCGGCCCGCGAGGGACAGGTGACCATCGTGGGACTTCATCGTCAGGGGCGCATGCGGACGTTGATCCATGGCCAGGATCTTACTCTAGAGGCCATTCAAGAGGAACTCGATCAAGCCGACCTGCTCATCACATTTTTTGGAACGGTCTTCGATATCCCCTATCTGCAAACCTGCTTTCACGGCTTGCGTGTGGCGATCCCTCATTTCGATCTCTGTTTTGCCGCCCGACGCGTCGGCTTGCAGGGCGGCTTGAAGTCCATCGAACGAGAGTTGGACATTGCACGGGAATCAGACCTGCTGCAGCTCGATGGATTGGAAGCCGTTCGATTGTGGCACCATTACCGCGCAGGTCACGACGAGGCCCTGGATCAGCTGGTCCGTTATAATGCAGCCGACACTCAAAACCTGGAGCCCCTCGCAGCCTGCCTGTACGAACGGCTGGTCTTGCGATACGGGCCTCAGTCACTCGGTCTGGTCGGATAACGTGGCGCTCGCTCAAGGCAAGTGGGACTGGACAGGCTACGGGCAGACGGACCGTGGACTGGTCCGCTCGACCAATCAGGATGCCTTTCTCGTCGACAACCGGCGCCGCCTGTGGGCAGTCGCTGATGGCATGGGAGGACATCCCGGAGGAGACGTGGCCAGCCGGATCGTCATGGACACGCTCGCCGATTTTTCACCAAGCCTCATTCGCAATTCCGACAACCTCGACGAGGACCATACCGAGCAGCAGTCTTTTCGCCTCACAACTATGGCGGAACAGGCTCATGATGCCGTGCGCGCCTATGCTGATCGTCACCCCTCTGTCTACGGGATGGGAACGACGCTGGTGATGGCCCATCTGATGCCTCTGCCCGCCCCTCGACTCCTTGTGCTCAATGTCGGCGACAGTCGGGCGTATCTCGTCCGGGCGGGACGCATCACGCAGTTGACCCGAGACCACACCCTCATTGACGACTATGTGCGCGAGGGCCGCCTCACTCCTGAGCAGGCTGCCCGCCATCCAGACCGCCACATGCTGACCCGTGCGATCGGGCTTGAACCAGTCCTGCAGATCGATCTCTTTCCTGTCGACGTCTTCGTCGGCGATGTGCTGTTGCTCTGTTCCGACGGGCTCACCAAAATGCTGCCGGACGAACGCATAGTGGAGATTGCACAGTCGCATAGAGACAGTCCCTCCCTCACGACCCAGGCCCTGATCCAAGCGGCGATTGATACCGGCGGCATCGACAACATCACCGTCGTGGCCTGCGCCATGACCAGTCTCCCCGATCAGGGAAATATCCATTGACAGTGCCTCAAGGCACCAGGTAGCCTCAAAACCATACATCCACGAGGTGAGGCCTCAGAGGCCTCCATAGCTCACTTCTAATGAACATGGAATCGCATTACTTTCGTCCACTCAGTTTGCGAGTCCGAACCTGGCTCCTGCTTGGTCCGCTCTTGGGAATGCTGTACCTTCCGGCGGCGCGAGCCGACGAACCCCACGATGCAGAGACCACCCTGCGGAGGCTTGTTCAGGCCAATGCCGAACGTGATCTGGCCACCATGTCTAAATATATGTCACACGACGTGGATGCCATCGGGTACACGATTGACGGACGCAAATACATCGGATGGTCGGATCTGGCGGCCGATATGCGTAGCGAGTTTGATTCGGTGGTCAAACTGGAAATTCCGATCACCGATCTGCGCATGTGGAACAACAAAGATGTGGCCTGGTTCGCAATGGAATTAGACTACATCCGCTACAGCGATCCCGCGGATCTCGCCCAACGCATGGTGCTCCACCTGCGTGAAACCGGAGTGCTGGAGCAACGGAACGGCCGGTGGATTCTGGTGGCCTGGCATGAATCGACACGCCATCATGACAGCGGAACGGAACAGACGGCGGCCAACGGCGCGGCACTGCTTCATCGCGCCTCGGATACGCAGCCGGCCGTCCCGAACGGCGTCGACTTAAGTGGTGAATGGGAAGTCACGGAAATCGAAGATAATAAGAAATACGTCGCCACGCTGAATGCCCAGGGCACCGGTCCCTACACGTGGCAAGGCGGACAGTTTTCCACCACCAGCTTCAACGATCGACGCTGGCAGGGCACGTGGAAACAAACGGGAAACGATCGCGAGGGTGCCTTTGAAGTCGTTCTCTCAGAGGATGGCACGGAAGCCAAAGGCATCTGGTGGTATGTGCGTGTCGGCACCAGAGACAATATCCCGCCCCGGCAACATGGCGGCAGCTACCTGTGGAAACGACTCACCCCGCCTCCGACAGCTCCTTAACGGATAGGCGGTCACGCCCTACAACGCTTTACACACACTCATGGACGGCCGGTCTGTTACAACGAGGAGGGGCCTATGAATCGTGCGCTTCTGTTAGTAGTCATGTTCTTGGGCGTCACGAGTCTGGCGTATGCCGACGGCGGACATGATCATCACGCTATTCCTACCATGCCGAGTTTGGGGGAGACGAAACTGACGATCGATGAGCAGACCGTCACGCTCACGTTCGGCCCCGTCGATCTGCCGACCGGCCATGATGGGGATCTAGCCTCCAGCATGCCGAAGAAGGTGTTCCAACTGCCAGAGGACACCTACATGATCGGTTACAAATCCGAGGTGTTCACCAAGGATGGCAAACCCCTTCCGAAAAATTATCTCCATCACATCCTCATGTTGAACAATGACAAACCCAGCGTCTCATGCGATGGCGAGCCGTTGTTTTTTGCGGGGGCCGGGCTGGAGATGACGGAAGCCCGTTTCCCGGAAGGATATGGAGTAAAGTTGGGCAAAGGCCAAAATCTCATGTCCGTTGTGGCCTTTTATCACAAGGCCCCGCCGACGAAAGACGTGATGGCGCGCTTCACCATGTACGTCGCTCCCAAAGGGGCGAAGGTGCAGGAGATGGACGTCTACCAGGTAGGCGTGAACATTGTGTGCTACAGCAAGTTCGCCCAACGGGGCCCGGACCAGACGGACGAAGGGATCGAAATCAAGTCGGGAGTCTCGGTCCTTTCGGCGCCGCTGAAATTCAACATGGATGGCTGCGTCAAATTTGCCTATCCCCATGGGCATGACGAACTTCTCATGGTGGCGCTCGAGAATAAGACTTCAAAAGAGACCCTGCTACGCACCGTCCCCGAGGTCGATGCCGACGGTACATTCCGGGACTTTCGACCGCATCAGGTTTATCGGGATAGCAAAGGATTTTCGGTGACGAAGCAGGATGACTACGAAATGGTGATGGTTCACCATCATCTTCTGCAAAACCCTAACATCCAACATGGCATGGGTAACTATCTGCTCTATATGACGCCTGGCGCCTGCCAGCAGTCGTCGACCACGGCCGCGGCCCACTAGCCAACACTGTCAGGCACCCACCACAGGACGCGGCTGTGGTGGGTTCAGCCCAATCCAGGCTCCGCACCGACTCATACTAAAACCTGTTCCAATCGGAACACTTCTCCAATTCAGGGTCTCCCTAGCTTTCGTCAGTCGCTCAGATTTCAATCGTTCCTCCCCTACCGAAGTGGAACCGCCCCCTCGGGCGGCGGACTGGGATTCTCAAGAAGGTGTATGATATTGAACCAATCATGCAGTCCAATCAGCTGGGGAAGGACAGATTTGTCCGCCTGAGAGGGAGAGCATGTTCATCACTGTACGGTGGTGCATTCCCCGGGGCACTCACAGCCTCGGGGCACGCTGAACGCGCCCCTGCATGAAGACCATGAGATCTTCCATGTCCTTGCCCGAACCCTCGCTGCATATCCTCCTCATCAATGAGAATGCCGACGAAATCAAGTTGGTGACCACCAGCTTGCGGAGCTTTTTTGTGGGCTGTCGCATCGAAGCCGGGTACTCGTCCGAAGATGCCCTTGCATTCACCCGCCAGGGCGACTGGCAAATCATTCTCATTGATCAGGATCTGAGTCCGGAACGAGGTCTCGATCTGCTCGCGCGCCTTCGTCGCAATGCGCCCTATGCGGCAATCCTTCTTCAGACGAACGAGAGTGACTCACACACGGCCGTTCAAGCCCTCCAGCACGGAGCCGACTTTTTGCTCTTCAAACGATCGCCCGGATTTCTCACGGAGCTCCTCTTTTCCGTACAGGAAGCCCTCGAAAAGCGCGACCTGCAAATGAAGCTGGACCATACGTTTCAACGCCACCTCCGCGTGATCGAAACGTTGAGTGATCTCTTGTACGAACTCGATGCGGACGGTCGTTTCGTGTATGTGAGTCCAACCGTCACCGCAATGCTTGGATACACGGCTGAGGAACTCGCCGGTCGGCACTACTCTCTCCTGCTTCCTCCTCAACAGGAACCAACCGCGCGTTTTCGATTGAATGAGCGCCGGGCAGGCAGCCGTTCGACACGCCGGGTGGAACTCACGCTCTACCGCAAAGCCCTCCCCGAGGCTCCATCCGTACCCATCATCGTCGAAGTCACAGCGAAAGGCCTTTTCGACTCCACGAATCGATACTTGGGAACGGTCGGATTGCTGCGGGATCTATCCCAGCAAAAGGCCCAACAGAACCGGTTGGCGGAACTGGAGTCTCGTCTCCAGGAGACCGATCGTCAACTCACCCTCTCCCGCGAGGCAGCCCGGGTCTCCCGCCAACTGCAGCAACCCCTTACGTCCCTTCTTCAGGACTCACAACGATTGCTGACGTCGATCCAACACAGCCGGTTCGAGCAACATGTTGAAACGATGGTCGCTCAGGCTTCGCAAGCGAGCCAGCTGGGACATCAATTGGCCGAAGCGATCCATGCCCCGCCGACAGAATTGATTCTTCTTGATCTGAATGAGGTTCTCCAGACAGTTGCCCAGACGACGCACGGTGAGACGGAAGATTCCCAATTTCTCCTCACCACTCAGTTTGCGGCGAACCTTCCACTCATTCTCGGTTCGCGTGCGGACCTGGAAGACCTCACCCATATCTTGCTCAGCTATGCCTGCCGATCCACACCTGACAACACACGTCCCAGCTTAACCTTGCACACAGCAGTACTCGCCGTGGAGACTTCAGGAAGTCCTGGGCAGGAGGTGGCATCGCTTTCCCGGCCGCTTCGTACGTATGCGAGCTTTACGATCCGGGGAAGTGCCAGCTCACTCCGTCTGCCTCCGGACAGCCAATCAGGCCACGATCGCTCGGCAGTGAGTTTATTCCAGGCACATCGCATCGTTCAGGTACACCGGGGTGCCATCGAAGTCGAACACACACCAGAATCCGGATTAGCCATCACAGTTCGCATCCCCGCCTCGGAAGACTTCTCCCTGACTGGAACACCGGCAACAACAATCTCGCCGCCCCCAACCGACATTCACAAGCCTGGGAGAGACACCTCGCAACGCCCTGAACGTCGCCGGTCAGAGCGCAAGCCGTTTTCCCTCCCTGTTCAATTGTCGATCGGAGGCACGACCCTACGCGGGCTGTTACGCAATATGAGTACGGAAGGGGCGCTCCTTACGATCCGAGGAATGGAAAGTTCGATCCATCTGCAGCCCGCCTATGTCGTGATCAAGACCCCGGTCAGCTTCCTTGAACTGCAAGGAGTCGTGCATGAGCGGCCCTCCGCATCCACCGAATTGTCGTTGCCGGCCATTAAGGATTTTGTGATTTCCTTTGCTCTCGCCGTCGAACATGAGCGCAATGTACTCAGATCCTTGCTCGAGGGCCTGCAGGAGGGGTCCCCGCAGATCACATTCGAAGGACTGATTCTCCCCCTGCCCATAGCCCAAACGATCCAGCACCGGAACCTCCTTCCACTTCGAGAGATGCCGGAAGACCGGCGGGAAGCCGCTCGACTGAGCGTGTCTTGCCCCGTATACATAACTGGATCCGACGCGGCCTCATCGCGTCCGTTCGGCAAGATCATCAATCTCAATCTGAACGGGGCTTGCATCGAACTGCCGACAGAGGTCGTCTTGACCGAACACTCACGGGTCATCCATCTGAACCCTCTGGAGTCGATCACCATGGTGCCCGGCACCTCCCAAGCACCAGGGGCCGAACAGCCACTGACGGCACAGATTCTCTGGAACGATTCGGCGGAAAGGAGGCTGAAACTCCGCCTCGCAGCAACGGGACATCACCTCCAGCAGATCGGTATACGCTTTGATACTCTGTCCCCCGCACAAGAGCAGAGACTGCGTAGCATCATGGAGGCTGAATTCCGGGCAGAGCAGCATCTGGCCGAAACCCCGTCGGATGCCCCTGTTCTCACCGTGTCACACACGGTGCGGAACCGTGAAGGCTATACGATTGCGTTGCGGCATGACTTCCCTACAGGAGGCGGCAGCGAGCATGATCCGCTGGTACTCCTGTGCCCCGGATACGGCACGACGCAGCACGCCTATGTCGCGTTGGCTTATATGCTGGCTGGCCGCGGCTTTCATGTGGTGCGTTACGATCACAGCCGCCATATTGGCCTCAGCGACGGAGACCCTTCGCAAACCACATTCACCTCTCTTGAGGACGACCTTGATACAGTGTTGACCTTCGTGCAGGAACACTGGCCGGAAAGACCCCTGACGATATTGGCGCCGGACCTTCCCGCTCGAATCGCATTGCGCAGACAGGATTGGCACAGGCGGATTCGGCGCCTTCTGCTTCTCAATCCGACACTCGACCTCGGACAGTGCCTGCAAACCCTCCACCACCGAGATCTGTTACAGGAACACCTAAACGGGACGTGCCTGGGCCTGGGAAATTTACTCGGGATTCCGCTCGACATCGACCATTTTTTGGCCGACGCAGTTGCCGCGCAGTATACGGATGTCAGGGTCCTGCACAATGAACTGGCCCACTGTGAAACGGAGGTAGTCGTCCTCACCGGCGGACAAGATGGCCCTGACTGCTCGATCCCGCCTCCTCCTCAACCTCTCGTGAATGACCTCCTCTCCCGGCTTGGCGTTAAAGGCAGGAAAGTACTGTTGCCGTCGTCTACCTTGACATCAGGCCCTCAGCCACCTTCGACTCTACGCGCAAGTTGGCAACAGGTGTCACACCTCTGCCAAGCGGGACAGGCACTTCACGAACCAGGAAGGGTCATGCTTCCGTCGCTCTTGCTTGCAACATCCACACGTGCCCGGTTCGAACGCGATCAGCTTCGTCATAAACACGCCATCGGCACGACGAGTAACGAACGACTTTGGACGGCACACACGGAACTCACCCGGGCCCTGGATGAACTGCCGGCACATTGGCAGTCTATCGATCAACTCTATCAACTCTTGCAGCCTCTCGACGGCAATGTCGCCCTCCTGGATATCGGATGCGGCATGCATTCCTTCGCTCGGTTGCTGCTACTCAATCTTTCATATCGCCTGCGCGCTCAAACCTGGCATCATAACCACCCACTCCGATATGTCGGGCTGGATTTTTCCTCTGCTTCACTGCATGCTGCCCGAGCCTCGACAAAAGAAGCGCTGCAACACCTTGACGAGCTCTTTTCAGGACGGATCTCTGCACCGACGCCCGTCACCCAGCAATGGATCCTCGGTCGCTCGGCAGACGCGCTGCCATTTGCGGACTGCTCATTCGATCGTGTGGTGGCAAATTTCTCGTTGAGCTTTGTACGCTCACCCGTGCACTCGCTCCGAGAATTCTTCCGCGTGCTTCGGCCCGGCGGGAAACTTATCCTGAAGGCTTTTACCCCCGCCACAGATCTGGCTCGCCTGTACAGACCGGCCTTACACGAAATCGGCATCGACGCATTTTCAGGAGCGCCTCGATTGGCCTTGCACCGTATGGGACAGTGCGCGGTAGCACTACGTACAGGGCAATTACACACGTTTGAGGAAGAGAGTCTGACCACACTGATCTCACGCTTCACACCGCTTACACCTAGACTTGTTCGTACTCTCGCCGGACAGATTCTGCTCGCCGCCGCTGAAAAACCGGATTCCTCTAGCTGAAACAATAGAGCGCATATATACTTCACTCACTAGCATAAAACATGCAGTGAGTCAGGCGACACCTGGGGAAACCTGGTGTCCGGAATGATATTCCTCCCACGGGACTATGACGCTCCACGCCAACATCCGGCAGATGCCCGTCCTTTCAGCTTCCACGGACATTGTCAGACTGATCCGTGACTTCGCTGAAACCCTGGGATCGGCACGAGACCTGTCATGTCTCGGACATTCGATTGTGACGGCTCTTTCGCAATACACTCGGTTGCCCGAAGTAGCCCTGTGGATTCGCGAGTCTACAGGTGAACGGTATCGTCTCCTTGCATCGTATGGACACAACCATCCCTCTTCATTACCATCGACTTTGACGGGTGATCACCCGCTCGTTGCAGGTCTCTCCGCCAAACCCTACGTATGTCATGGGAGCGAGAATCCCTCTAAACCGCTTGGGTTGGCGATGGCGACGGCCCGCGCGAGCCTGTGCCTCGGACTACGAACCAGAGGGCGACTCCTCGGGATCTGCATCCTGGGGCCTCTCGACACGAAAGCGCAGGTCGGCGAAGAACTGCTCGCCATCGTTGACGCGATTACCCACATCGCAGGCAATAGCCTCGATCATTACCTGACGCAAGACGACCTCCGCCGCTCATCCACATTGATGAGACGGACGGATCGACTCCGTTCTCTCGAAATCATGGCCGGCGGGTTTGCCCATGAAATTCGAAACCCGCTCACGTCCATCAAAACGTTCGTCCAGCTGGCCCCCCAGCGACAGCAGGATCCCGTCTTCATCAAAGAATTCAGCAAACTGGCTATCGAAGACATCCATCGCATCGAACGCCTGCTTCACGAGATTCTCGACTATGCCAGTTACATGACGCCGCGCCCCACGGAAGTGGACCTGAACGATCTCGTCGCCTCTTGTATCGGCTTCATCTCATCGAGCGCCGCGCATCGGGGAATTCAGGTTCAGACGCACCTGTCGCCGCAGCTTCCTCTGCTCTTGCTCGATCGCCAGCAAATCAAACAGGTGTTGTTGAATCTGCTCCTGAATGCTCTGGATGCAATGCCCAATGGCAACGGCATCATTCGGGTTCATACGCGACTCCTGTCCGAAGCCGGCCGCCCCCCATGGGTACAATTGCAGGTCGAGGATGAAGGATGTGGTATCGCGCCCGATCATCTCGAGCACATTTTCGATCCATTTTTCAGCACCAAACATTCCAACAGTGCCAGTGAAGGAGCCGGCCTCGGGCTCACCACCGCGCATCAAATTGTTCGAGAGCACGGTGGCACCCTGATAGTCGAAAGCCGCCTAGGAGCAGGCTCCACGTTCTCCGTGAATCTTCCTGTTCCCGATTCAGCGCCCACAGTCTCAGCAGCACGGGAGTAATATGAAAAAACGAGTCCTACTTGTCGACGATGAGCCGCGTGTCCGGGCCTCGCTGAGAACGGTCCTAGAACCCACGTATGAAATTTTTGAAGCGGCGGATGCTGCTGAGGGCCTTCGCAGTTTTAAACACGATGCCCCGGACCTGGTCCTCCTGGACGTCATCCTACCGGGAGCGGACGGTCTGTCCGCGCTTCAGACCATGCGAACCGAGAATCGAGCCGTACCGGTGATTATGCTGACCGGCACCAAGGCAGTGAAAACCGCTGTCGATGCGATGAAGCTCGGAGCCGCCGACTATCTATCCAAACCGTTCGACGTCGAGGAACTTCAAATTGTCATCGAACGAACCTTGGGTAAGCAGGAACTGGAACAAGAGGTCCGGCAATTGCGCGCTCAGGTTGTGCAGCGCTATGCCTTCCACAACCTCATCGGCAAAAGCCCCGCGATGCAGGAAATCTACGCCAAAATCGAACAAGTGGCAGATAGCCGCACCACAGTCCTGGTCACCGGTGAAAGCGGGACTGGAAAAGAACTGGTCGCCAAAGCCATCCATTACAACAGCGCTAGGCGGGAACGCCCGTTCGTCGCCCTCAATTGCGCGGCGTTGCCTGAAACGCTCATCGAAAGCGAGCTGTTCGGCCATGAAAAGGGTTCGTTCACCGATGCCACGGCACGACGAGTGGGGCAGTTCGAATTAGCGCATACGGGCACGCTGTTCCTGGATGAAATCGGCGATCTCAGTCCCGCAACACAAGCCAAGCTCTTGCGGGTACTGCAGGAACGGGAATTTACGCGGGTCGGCGGGGTGCAATCCATCAAGGTCGATGTCCGGATCGTCGCGGCCACCAACAAGAACCTTGATGAGATGGTCAGGAAAAACCAGTTCCGCGAGGACTTGTATTACCGTATCAACGTGATTGCGCTGTACCTTCCGCCATTACGTGAGCGCGGCGAGGACATTGCCCTTCTCGCGAAGCATTTTCTTTCGAAACGCATTGAGGAAGAGAAACGACCGTCTCAGGAATTCACCAAAGACGCCCTCGAATTGATTTCACATTATCCGTGGCCAGGCAACGTGCGCGAGATGGAAAATATCATCGAGCAAGCCTTCATCTGGTCGAAGGGCTCCACGGTGATCACCCCGGAGCATCTCCCGAATATTCTCCGGACTGATACGCGCTCATCGTCCCTTCGGGATGACACCCTCGCCGGACGATTATCCCTGGAAAAGGCTGTCATGGAATTCGAGCGTGAAATTATTTTAGATGCGCTCAAGCGGACGACATACGTACAAACTCATGCGGCCACGATGCTGGGCATTAGCCGTCGCATGCTGAAATATCGCATGGACACATTGGGCATCAGCCGACCTGATAGCGGCGGGGGAAATGCCGAGGCTTCACTGCCTCAGGAATGACACAGACTGGCACAAGAGTCTCGGCATGTGTCTCATACTTTTTCACGTGCCGGTCGCCCCGCTCAAATATCTTGTGGCCTGAAATAGTTAGACCTGCTATATATTGACCGTTTACGGTATACGTAGACGGTACAGGTTTTGCGTTTTATCTTTCCTGAAGTTCGCAATGCACCGGGAGCGCTCTGGATGGGAACTCAGGCATCAACTGAACAGATCAGCATAAAACCGTCGGTCCTGGTCGTTGACGACGAAACAGGCCCGCGAGACGCGCTGAAAGTTATTCTTCGCCCCTTCTTCACGATCCACTCCGCCGACAATGCGAAATCCGCGCTCCGGGTTCTGAAGGACCAGCACATCGATCTCATCACCCTGGATCAGAAACTACCCGACCGTCAAGGTATCGACCTCCTGCAGGACATCAAGCAGGATTACGCAGACATAGAAGTCATCATCATTACAGGCTATGGCAGCTTGAAATCGGCCATGGAAGGCATCCGGCACGGCGCGGCCGGCTACCTGCTCAAGCCATTCAACGTCACGGAGCTGATCACCCTGATCAACCAGACCCTGGAAAAGAAACAGCGACTGGACTACTTACGATCGTTCCTGAAAACATCGACGGCCTTGTGGGGCACCGAACAGGAAGCGGCAGAAGCGTGGAAAGATCTGCAATCGAAGTACTTCGCGATCGGCAATTCCTCAACGGACGCGACCGGAACTGCAGCGGACGTCACAGCGCTCATCCCACTGTTATCCGACCTGCTCGAAGCCAAGGACCGGCAACTGCTCAACCATTGCAGCCGCGTGAGTTTCTATGCCTCACTTCTCGCCAACCAGCTCACGCTGCCCCTGCCCGACCAAAAGGCTCTGGCGCTGGGAGCATTTCTACATGATATCGGCAAGATCAGCCTCTCCAACTACAAGTATTCAGCGGATGATGATGAGAGCCTGAAGACGAACACTCATGGGAAAGAGTGCTTTGAGACAGGGGCCCGGATGCTGCTGCCACTTGGATTCCAAGCGGAGGTCGGACAGATCGTGGCGTATCATCAGGAGCGCTTCGACGGTGTGGGCAATCCACACGGTCTAGAAGGCGAAGGCATCCCGCTTTTGGCACGGATTGTCGCCATCGCCCAGGCGTTCGACAACCTGACGGTGGATATGCCGGGACACCAGCCGACATCCATCGATGAAGCCATTCGACAGATTCTGCTGCAAGCCGATACCTACTTCGATCCCAAGTTGACCGAGCTCTTCGCGCACGTGGTGCGAGAATGTAAGTCTTCCCTGCCGGCACTCGCGATCGCCAAAACCTCGCCCACGAACTAACCGGCCGTTACTGCCGGTCCTTCGCGCTCGCAATCATTTCAGCCGCCGCCGCGCGCGCCTTCTTGGTCACCGTCACGCCGGCCAACATCCGCGCCACTTCTTCTTCCCGTTCATCCAGGTCCAGCAGGCGGACTTGTGTCATGGTTCGATTCTGCCGAACCTGTTTTTCCACGAGATAATGCGCATGCGCTTGAGAGCCCACCTGAGGAAGATGGGTAACGCACAACACCTGATGGTGCCGACTGAGACTCCTCAGTCTCGCCCCCATTACCTCGGCAACGGCGCCCCCGACACCGGCATCGACTTCATCAAAAATCAGGACAGGCACCTGATCGCTCTCGGCCAAAATCGTTTTTAATGCCAACATGACACGCGACAATTCTCCGCCCGAAGCCACCTTTGCCAGCGGTTTGAGCGGTTCCCCTGGATTTGCGGAGAACATAAACTCCACCGTGTCCTGTCCTGTCTGACCGTAGGGCGCGTCGCCGGACAGACGCGAGACCTCCACGCTGAAACGAGTCCGCTCCATTCGGAGCCCCCCCAGTTCCTTCATCACCTGGGCCGTTATTTTTTTGGCCGCGTCGAGCCGCTTACGAGATAGACGGTCCGCCACATCGCGTAGGCTGAGTACAGCCTGCTCGACCGCACGAGTACGTTCCTGCAGATGGGTCTCCGCATGGTCTAATTCAGCCAGCTGTGCACGCAGAGAATCCTGCCAAGCCAGCATCGCATCCAACGAACCGCCGTATTTTTTCGCGAGCCGATGCAACCGATCCAGCCGCTGCTCGATCTCCAGCAATCGGCTGGGATTGGCCTCCACATGATCACGGTAGCGGCGGACCTGGTCAGCAAGATCTTTTAACGGGACGACCGCTTCATCCATCGTCTTGATCCACTCGACAGTCGTGGCGTCGAGCGACTCCATTTTGGCAAGCAGCTTCCTGGCACCAGCCAATAGACTTAAGACTCCCTGGTCACCCGCGTAGAGCAGCTCATGGAGCTGGTCGGACAATTCTCCGAGCTGCTGGCTGTGCATCAGCCGTGGACGCTCCTGTTCGAGTCGTGCATCTTCGCCTGCCTCAATCCCCGCGTCCGTCATTTCCTGAAATTGAAATCTGAGGAGGTCCTCCCGCTCCCGACGCTGTGCAATCTGAGCAGTGAGCGTTTCCAGATCACCCACCCGGTCCTGCCAATCCCGATACGCATGCTGATATTCCTGCCGGAGCGGCTGAAAGCCGCCGAACGCATCCAGCGCATCCATCTGAGCGGAAGGTGACAACAAGGATTGCTGCTCGTGTTGTCCGTGCACATCCACGAGGGCGCCCCCCAGTTCTTCCAGGAGATGGACAGGGCACAGGTTGCCGTTTAGATAGGTTCGATTGCGACCTGTGCGTGAGATGATGCGCCGAATGAGAATATCGGTCTCGCCGGACCGTGCAAAGCCTTTGTTGCGCAACAATGCAAGGAGCGGATGTTCTGGTGGCAGATGAAAGGCCGCTTCCAGCTCTGCTTCTTCGGCCTGCGCACGAATGTGTTCTGCGGAAGCACGGCCTCCGACGAGGAGCGTCACAGCATCGATGAGAAGAGATTTTCCGGCGCCGGTTTCACCGGTAAATACAATGAAACCGGCGCCAAAGGTGACGGCCAGCTGCTCGATCACACCGAAATTCGAGATGCGCAGCTCGGTCAGCATGCCGCTGAGAGTCTGGCGCTAGGCGGCGCCGGAATGTTGAGCAAGGAGCGTATCGATGATCTCTTTGAACTGGCGTTTGGGACGCGCACCGACCAGCCGTTCTACGGCCTGACCATTCTTGAAGAACAAGATGGTCGGAATGCTCATGACCTGATAACGGCCGGCGATTTCCGGGTTTTCATCAGTATTGAGTTTACGAACCTTTACTTTACCAGCATATTCTGTCGCCAATTCATCGACGATCGGAGCGACCATCTGACAGGGGCCACACCACACCGCCCAAAAATCTACCATGACCAATTCGGATGCCTTCATGACATCTTCATCCCACGTTGCATCAGTCGCTTTCAACGCATCGCCTGCCACAATTGCCTCCTTCTCTACTCACAAACTGCTGTCTGGTTCACGTCCTGAAGCGGCTTCAGGCATTGTTCGTCATCCTATAACATGGTTTTGCGGAGAGTCAAATCACGGTGCCGCCCATTGCCACTGCGGCGGTGCAGCCGACCACCAATCTTCCGGTCGGGCCTGTCGCCATGCGGTCTGCTGCTGCCACAGTTGTTTGACCAGAGTCTCGTCCAAGCGCCCAGCCAGAGCTGCGGTGACATCCGCCTGTCGTTGCGCGGCCTGCTGAATCACCTCTTTGGCTATCCGAGCCAGGACATCCGGCGGATCGAGCAAATCCTCCACGCGTCCTGTAGACAGATTCACATAGAGATGTTCGACTCGAACCCATTGATCGGTGTTTGCTAAATACTGCAAGTAGCCATCAAGAGCATGATAGGCATAGGTCAGATACAGATAACTCCGAGCGGACGGCCTATCCTTCACTTCTGCCTGACACGCCTCCAGCGCTTGTCGATAATCTCCCGCCTTCAAAAACACCGCGGCCCGTTCGAGATGTGCCATGTGCTCTGTGGCAGAAAGCCCTGACGGGTAAATTTCCTGCACGGCGATGGCTAGCATCAGAAGACAGGTCGTCAGAACGGTACGCCGGTTGAGTCGAATTCCAGCTGCACGCTTCGTTTCGATCATGGGCGATGCTCCTGAGAGATGGAAATCCAACCGGGCGCTTCACTAATAGCGCCCCATTGGCATCGACTGAACAGGGAGCGCATTTTGTACACGACCATAGGGACCACCGGGAGCGGCCCAGGGCAACCCACGATCTCCTACCAGCAACGGACCGAGGATGGTCCTCGCCACGATCGTACCGAAGTTTTCCGTCCAGCCAATGCCTGTCATGCTGAACATGAAGGAATAACTCTGTCGGTCCGGGAACTGCAGGTAGTACAGTCCGAGCGACCAGCACTTACATGGATTTTGATAGAGCGCCACCACATCAAATTCCGGGCTGCGTCCGCCTTTCACATCGTAATATCCCTTGGCGCCGATGGTCCACCCCCAGGGCGTCCGGAATCCGCCGCCGGCCGTGGCGAATTGAATTTCCTTGGTGGGGGCATAGACTTCATTGAAGGAAACCGGATTCCAAATATCTCCGCGGCGGACTCGATTGCCGTCATGACTGAACCGTTGCCCGACCTCAACGTACCAGTAATTGGATTGCTGCACTCGCAGGTCGGTATTCCACTGGCTGAACGTCCCCCGATAGGGGTCCAAAAACGCATCCACCTGTAGATAGGAATTCGTCGGCGGCAACATTTGTCCGCTCGTCACGTTCTTTCCGAGCGCTTCGTTGATGCCGGGGGGACGAAAAAACTCCGGCGCCGTGTTCCCGATCACCGCGCGCATCCACACATCGGACATCTTCCGGCCCTGCACATCTACCGTCGCCGGCTGCAAGGGCTGTGTCAGCGACCCCAGGAACGGCAATACGCCGGGAGTAAATTCTCGCGCCCGCGTCTGCACCGCTCCTACGTGATAACTTTGCGCCACGGTCAGATCCAACCAATTGAAACTCTGCCCATTGAGCTGTTGCTCCAGGAGCTTCGTACGCAGCGCATAGGTCAGCAAATTTTTCTTCGGAATGTCGTCGATCTGATCGATCTGCGCGATCTTGCTTTGATCGCTGCCCGGGACGTATTCATAAATCACGCTTGGTTCGATCGTGTGAAGGAAGCTTCCTCCCTCCCCGCCTGTGTACCGCCGGCTCAACTTCGAGGTCGCATCCATTGCGGCCCAGAATGTCTCGCGATGCAGCGGACTGGCCTCCTGAATCCCGCGCGTGTAATAGAGTTCCTTGAACTTGAAATGCGGGGTCAATCCGATCACATGCCCGACATCCATTACATCCGTCGTCACTCCCGGCATGAAATCCATGCGATTCACCGCGAAACCCTGTTCGCGATAGAAGTTCACGAAGTTCGTGTCGAGGTTGAGGAGAAACGGCATTCCGAACGGAGACGTGTTGGGCAGGACGTACCCCACCTCGGGAAGGCGCTGAAAGGTATCTGGGCCGCCGGAATTCAACGGCTGCAGATATTGCCCGAGAAAATAGGCGCTCCCATACGGCAGCCGCTGCGTGGCCAGCAACGCCGATTCACCGCTGGGCGATGCCCGTTGCGCGCCTGAATTGCTCAATTGCTGGAGGTATTGCCGGTCTGAGACGAACGAAGCCTGTCCGCGCACCAGGAGTGTGTCCGTTACCTGCTGGACATGCTGGCCGCTGATTAATCCGCGCAGACGCCGCTCATCCGAACTGACCTGATCCACTCCCGACACATTCGGCAACTTGGTCTGCTGCAGGAAACTGGCAAACCACTGCCCGCTCGATCGCCGGTCCAGATAATAGCGATAGGTGAAATCGCTGCCGTAGCCCAGATTGTTGTAGTACGACGGCGCGATAGTGAGATCCTGGCTGGGGTTGATCGCCCAGAAGTATCCCTGCTGATAGTGCAAGCCGAACCGGTTATCGTAGCCGGGCGTCGGAATGAGAAACCCGCTATGCCGGTTGCTCAGCGGGTACGTCAGTGTTGGTACCGGAATGATCGGCGTATCGTTCGCACAGAGCCACGCCCGCTTCATCCCGATGCTCTCTCCCGCATTCACATCGAGATCCTCGAAGGTAAATCGCCAGGCCGGCACCTCGCCCTCCTTGGCATCGCAATTGGTAAACGTACCTTCCTTGATGCGGTAGTGATCCTCCGACAACCTTCGGATACTGCGGCCGGTAAAAAATGAATTGCTTGGCCGGATAAACATCGACCCGTTGGCGACGATGCCGGCTTCGGTATTCACATTCAATTCCAGCCGTTCGGATTTGAGATCGGAACTCGCGTCCCAGAAATGCACACGGCCCGTTGCCGTCAACGTGCCAGGCAAGGCATTGATCGTCACGTGATCGGCGGTCAGCCGTAAATTCCCTTGGGTCACCACGACGGATCCGTCCGCCTCATACACTTCACGCTCTTGGAGATGATCGATGCGCTCAGCGGTGACCGTCAGAGGCTGGTTTGTCGGTGAAACGGTGGTGACGGTCGATTCCCCCCACGCCGAGGGCGCGAAGAGCGGAAAGAGACCGAGAAGAATGGAAATGGAGAGGATGCACGGAAAGCGGCCGATCAGGCGCTGCCACGTTGAAACCGAATAACCGTCTCGCCCCATCTCAACCACGAACAGGCGAGAGGGAGTCCCCTCGAAGAAGGGCCTTGATCTCGCCGACCAGCATCAAGGAGCCCGTGACACAAACCACGTCGGACGCAGCGGCTGAATGCTTGGCCATGGCCAAGGCATCCGAAGGGGTCGTCGCAACTTGCGCAAACGGTGCGTCATGCTCAAGCAACAGACGAAGTTCCGACCCGGTCGCGGCACGCGGAAGGTCCGCCTGAGTCAGAATCAGCGTATCGATCAACGGCAGCAATGGCGCCAGAAATTCGCGCGGATGCTTATCACGCATCATTCCCACGATTAGACAGAGCCGCGCGGCGGGGCTGACACGCTTCCATTCGGATAGATATTCAGCGAGGACCGCCGCAGCCGCCGGATTGTGGGCCCCGTCTACCATCACCGTCGGCTCCTGGCCGACAATCTCCAGCCGCCCCTCCCATGCCACCTGCTGCAGCCCTGCTCGTACGGACGTCTCCGTCACTGTGACACCGCGCTCATGAGCCAGCTCGATCAGCGCCAGAGAGCAGGCCACATTGTCGAGTTGAAATCGACCCTGCAAGGGACAACTGAGGTGATCTAGCCGCAGTCCGAAACCTGTGTATCCGAAGTCAGTCGGCGAGGATCCTTCACAGCGGAAGTCCCGATCGAGACGAAGGACCGGAGCGCCTACTGTCGAGGCGCGCTCTTCGATTACTCGAGAAGCCGGCTCACCAATTCGACCCAGCACTACCGGCACTCCCGGCTTGATGATCCCGGCTTTTTCCATCGCAATAGCTTCAGTCGTCGAGCCCAGATAGGCCTCATGATCGAGTCCGATCGTGGTGATGGCGGCTGCGAGCGGCTCCACGACATTCGTGGCGTCAAAGCGTCCTCCCAAGCCCACTTCGAGCACAACGACATCCACCTGACATTCCGCGAAATGGTGAAACGCGAGCGCCGTGGTGAACTCAAAAAATGTCGGAGCCAGATCCGGCGCGGAAGCCGCGCGCAACAATTCGACGCCATGGATGACGCGCGACTCGGGAATCATCTCGCCGTTGACGCGAATGCGCTCGCGAAAGTCGATCAAATGCGGCGAGGTATACAGTCCCACCCGATGGCCGGAGGCCTGCAAAATCGAGGCAGTCATCGCGGCAGTCGAGCCTTTGCCGTTTGTTCCGCCGATGTGCAACACGGGGTATCGACGATGCGGATCGCCTACCCGCGCGAGCAGCGTGCGAATCGTTTCGAGACCTAATTTAATCCCGTGCAGTTGCAAGCCATACAAAAATTGCACGGTAGCGGGATAGGTCATCGGGGCCACGGGAGACTCACATTGCATGTTGACGTCGAAGCTCACCAGGATGCGGAAATGATCGTCCGGGAAGGCCGTGGCGAACACGGAGCGAGACCGAACGGTGCTGGTACCTCACGCGAGCGGACAGAGCGGGAACATTGCCGGCAGACTGTGTCCGCATCCCGTTAGAAATGACCGACCAGGGTGCTGACCGCCTCTTTCAGCTGCTTGCGCTCGACGATCATATCGATCATCCCATGGTCGAGCAAAAACTCCGCCCGCTGGAACTGGTCCGGCAATTGTTGCTTGATCGTCTGCTCAATGACGCGCGGGCCGGCGAATCCGATCAGCGCTTTGGGCTCGGCAATAATCACGTCTCCGAGCATCGCGATACTTGCCGTCACGCCGCCGAAGGTCGGATCAGCCAGAATCGAGATGAAAGGTAGTTTGGCCTCGCCCAATTTCGCGACCGCTGCGGACGTTTTCGCCATTTGCATCAACGACAGGATCCCCTCCTGCATACGGGCTCCGCCGGAGGCCGTCACAAGGATCAATGGCATCCGCGCTTCCAAGGCGCGATCGACCGCGCGGCAGATTTTCTCCCCCACCACAGAGCCCATACTGCCGCCCATAAACCCGAAATCGAACACGCAGAGGGCGACCTTTCGTCCGTTGATGACACCCTGGCCGATGACCATGGCGTCCTTCCGACCCGTCTTCTCCTGCTGCGCCTTGATCCGGTCTTTATAGCTGCGGGTGTCCTGAAACTGCAGCGGGTCCTGCGGCTCGAGCTCGGGATCCCACTCTTTGAACGTGCCGAGATCAACCAACAGATTGATGCGTTCGATGACCGAGATGGGAAAGTGATAATCGCACTTGGGGCAGACCTTATTGTTACGATCGACCTCCTTGCGATACACGATCTCCCGACAATGATTACACTTCAGCCACATCCCCTCCGCCGTTTTCGAGCGTTTGGGTGGCTCTGCTTCCTCAGTTTTTCCTTTTTTAAACCAAGCCATCTCTGCTCACCTATAGTACAAGGGTTTGGCCCTCTTCAAGCGCGGTCAAATGTCGAATGCCGA
>ERZ724513.343-NODE-343-length-21674-cov-12.166566_pt1 | contig 21674 bp, 23 predicted proteins | sample MGYA00376046_ERZ724513 | MGnify/ENA primary metagenome ERZ724513 (study PRJEB28724, sample SAMN07190883) | activated sludge metagenome | isolation source: activated sludge of sewage treatment plant in Hong Hong | place: Hong Kong | collected 2016-03-17 ...
TGCGTTGCTAGAGCTGGATTGCCTTGAGGGTTAGGAAGTCTTCGATTCCGTAGGGGCCTAGCTCGCGGCCGTGGCCGGATAGCTTTCGGCCGCCGAAGGGGGCGAGGGGGTTGAAGGCGGCGCCGTTGATCTCGACCTGGCCGGTTTCGATCTGGCGGGCCACGCCGATCGCCCGCTCCGGGTCGGATGACCAGACACCGCCGGCGAGGCCGTAGCTGGAGTCGTTGGCGATCTCGATCGCCTCCTCCTCGGAGTCGTAGGGGAGGATCGAAAGGACCGGGCCGAAGATCTCCTCCCGGGCGATCGTCATCTCCCGGGTCACCTCGGAGAAGACGGTCGGCTTGACGAAGAAGCCGGTTTCGAGGCCCTCCGGGGTTTCCGGGCCGCCGGCCACGAGCTTGGCTCCTTCGGCGATCCCCTTCTCGATGTAACCCTGGACCCGGTCGCGCTGGACGGCCGAGCTCATCGGGCCGATCTGGGTCGTCGGGTCGGTCGGGTCACCGACCGCGGTCTGTTCGACCGCGGCGGCGGCGACCGCCTCGACCGCCGGCAGCGCCTCGCGGGGGACCAGCAACCGGGTCAGGGCCGAACAGGTCTGGCCACCATTGATGAAGCATTTCTGGATGCCGTTGACCACCGCCGCCTCGAAGTCGGCGTCATCGAGGATCACGTTGGCCGACTTGCCGCCGAGCTCGACCGTGACCGGCTTGACCGAGGCCGCGGCCAGCTCGGAGACGCGGATCCCGGCCCGGGTCGAACCGGTGAAGGAGACCATGTCGATACCGGGGTGTGAGGCGATCGCCTCGCCAACCACCGGGCCGGTGCCGGTGACCATGTTGACCACGCCGGCGGGCAGGCCGACCGACTCGATCACCTCCATCAGCAGGTAGGCAGAAAGCGGGGTCATCTCGCTCGGCTTCAGCACGACCGTGCAGCCGGCGGTGATCGCCGGGGCGACCTTGGCCGCGATCTGGTGGATCGGGTAATTCCACGGGGTGATCGCCCCGACCACGCCGAGCGGCTCGCGGATCACCTTCGAGTTGCCGATCGTCTGCTCCCACGGCAGCTCCTCGACCAGGAACTCCATCGAGGTGAAGTCGATCGCCGGAAGCGATGCCTGGATCAGCATGCCTTCGGTGACCGGGGTGCCGAGCTCCTGGCTGACGAGGCCGGCGATCTCCTCGGCCCGGTCCTGCAGGCCGTGGCCGATCAGGGTGCAGAAGCCGGCCCGGTCCTGGACCGAAAGCGCCTTCCAGCCGGGCAGGGCCGCACGGGCGGCCTCGACCGCGGCGTCGACGTCCTCGGCCGAGCCGGCCGGAACGGCGCCCATCACCTCTTCGGTCACCGAGTTGATCACCTCGATCGTGTCGGTCGAGATCGGGTCACGCCACTCGCCGCCGATGAAGTGGCTGCCGGTCTTCGCGGCCCAGCCCGGGGCGGCCGCCTCGCCGCCGCCGGCGGCTTGGTTGGCTTCGGTCTCGGGGGCCTCGGTCGGATTCATGCTCCCGCCTCCACGGTTTCGCTGGCTGATCGGCCGCTCGTCCCGGAATCCTCGAGGATCTTCTCGGCGGTGCGGGAGGCGAGAGCCATGATCGTGATCATCGGATTGGTGCCGGAGGGGGTCGGGAAGGCCGAGCCGTCCCCGATCCAGACTCCCGGGGTGTCATGCAGCTCGCCACGCGGGTCGGCGACGCTTTCGGCCGGATCCTTCCCCATCCGGCAGGAGCCCATCTGGTGGGCGGCAAACAGCTTCGCCCCGCCGGCCCGCAGCGGAATCCGGTGGACCCGGTCGACGAATGCTTCGAAGTCATCCCCGACCCGCCAGCCCGGCATGCCGGTGGCGAGGGCGAAGACCTGATTGGCCCCGGCCGCGTGATGCAGCCGGACCTGCTGCTCGAGACCGAAGTGCATGTTGGCGATGTCGCGCGGGTCGTCCAGGGAGTAGATCGGCATCGACTGGCCGTCGCCGTCGATCAGCACCTGGCCGCCGCCGCGCTCGCGGGTCAGGTTGATCGTGATCGAACCGTTCGCGTAGTTGGCCATGATCTCGCGGTGCTCGGCGGCGGTGGTGAACGGGATCGCCGAGCCGCCGAGGCCGGTCGTGTACTGCGCGCCCTCGATCAGGAAGCCGTAACCGTCCCCTTCGAGGCCCTGGTCGAACTCGTCGACGACTGCCGCGTGGGGCGGACCCCACCAGGCCTGCTGGTCCTCGGGGTAGGTGGCGAAGATCAGGGTGCAGGGGTGAAGCCGCAGGTACTTGCCGGCGGCCGGACCGCCGATCCCGGAGCGAAGGAGCAGCGCCGGTGATTCGAGCGCGCCGCCCGCAACGACGACCCGGGGCGAGCGAACCGTGATCCGGCCGACGCCCTCGATCGTCGCTTCGACCCCGGCGGCGCGGCCGTTTTCGACCAGCACCTTCTGGGCCTGGCAGCCGACGATGATTTCGGCGCCGTGGTCGGCGGCATCCTGCAGGTAGGTCTTGAGGGTCGACTGCTTGGCCCCGGACTGATCACCCCAGCCCATGTAGCCGGCGACCAGCGGGTCGTGCTTTTCCGGGTCCCAGTTGCGGTCGGTCTTGTGCCAGCTCCAGCCGAGCTTTTCGGCCGCTTCGATCCAGGTCTTCTGGGTCTGGTTCAGCTCCGAGCAGTCGTGATTTACCTTCGAACGCTCCCAGATCGAATCGATGTGGCGGTCGAAGTCGGGGGTGTTCACGTCATCGAGGCCGTACTCGTCGGCCCATTCCTGCCGGACCCAGGGCTTCGGCTTGAGGCTGTTGGTCCAGTTGATCAGGGTGCCGCCGCCGAGGCAGCTTCCGGCCTGGATGCTGATGTTGAAGTCGGCGGAGTAGGTCGGGCCGCCGCGCCAGTACATCCGCGCGAACCCGTTCAGCTCGGTCTGGTCGAAGTCGGACTCGTTGAAGTACCCGCCCATCTCGAGCACGATCACCTTCATGCCGGCCTCGGCCAGTCGGGCGGCGATCACACCGCCACCGGCGCCGGAGCCGACGATCACGGCGTCGGCTTCGAGCACGTCACCGTCACCCGGGGTGAGCGGGTGGATCGTCTTTTCGACCTGGGGAGGCGGAGAGGCCGGGCCGGGGAAGCCGAACTGCTCCCAGGCCGGATTGGGCGGCAGGCCGTAGTGGAAGAAGAGGGTCATCTGGGTCAGCGCCGCGACCCCGACCGCCGCTTCGCGGCTGGCCAGCGAGGTGTTGACGAGGATCTGCTCGCGCGAGGCCTGCGAGAGCGAAGGGAAGTTCTGCAGTGCCAGGCTGTCGAGCAAGAGACCCATGCCCTCCTGGTCTGCCGCGGGCATCTCGCCGATCGTCTGCGCGACGACCTCGTTTGCTTTGGTGTCGGCGGCGGACCGGGCCCAGAACCCGGTCGGGTCATCGTCCCGCTCAAGCGACGGCACGATCGTGTCGCAGACGGCATTCAGGACGGCAAGGCGGTTCTCGTCAAGCACTCTCGTGCTCCTCTCTCCTCGGTTCCTCTCCGGCCGGATCAGTCTAGCGCCGGAAAGCCGCCGCCCCGCTCATCCGATGGGGGTGATTCGCCGCGCGGGTCAGGCCGGCCGGAAGAGCCGGTCGTCCTCGCGGGTCGTCTCCTGATGGGGAAACACCTTGAGTCCGACACCTTCGAGGGCGCCGCTCGCCGGATGGGTCATGAAGGTCGGCTTCAGCGTCTTGAAGCAGTGTCTGGCGGTGCCGGGGCCGCTGAACTGCGCGGTCCGGGTCGGCCCGACGACCAGGTCGGCGAGCTGGAGGCCGAGCGAAAAGTGGGAGGGCCCGAGCAGCAGGCCGTCGACGATGCGGTCGAGCTCGGCGAAGTCTGTTCCCTCGGTGTGGATGCGGTCGAAGTACCGGCGCAGGCGGTCGTCCGTCTCGTACTGCCGGGAGTCGAGCACGATCACGCCGTGGGAATCGTGGTGGGCGAGGAAGCGCTGGTAGCGCTCGGCCACGAAGGTGAAGGCGGTCCGGTAGATCAGGTCGGGGTTGGCGAAGAACTTCTCCCGGTTGACCGGGTCATCGCCTTCGGTGTAGAGCACGGTCACGAGGCTGCGGATCGGCAGCGTGGCGAGGCAGTCATAGACCGGGTAGGCGGCGTCGGCCGCCGCCGTGCTGCGGCTGATCTCCGACCACTTGAACTCCTTGTCGGCCGGCCAGCCCGCTTCTTTAAGGCAGGTCTCGAAACGGTCCTTGACCTCGGCCCAGTGGTCGGCCCGGATCGCGACCCCGCCGAGGGCGAAGATTCCGTCCTCACCGGGGATGCCGGACTCATCGAGGAAGAGCAGGTACATGCCGGCAGGATAGGAAAAGGGGCCGCCCGTTTTCACGGACGGCCCCTTTTGAACGCATCGGTTCCGTTCGGGAACGGATCAGCTAGCGCCGCAGACGGTCAGGCCGAAGTCCTTGGCCTTGGCCGTCGCCTCAGGGAAGGGATCTTCCATCTTCATCGCAGCGGCGGGATCGTCCTTGACCGCCTGGAGCTCGGTGTCCAGCGTGGTGACGATGTCGTTGTAGGCGTCAGCGTCATCCTCGTTGGGCTCGAGGGCACGCAGCTCTTCAACCTGGTTCTCGTAGAGCGGGACGATTTCGTCACTGATGAAGGCGACGACTTCCTGCTTGCTCGAGTTGTCGTCAAGGCCTGCATTGTCGGTCAGGGTGACCAGCTTGTCGTTGTAATCGGTGCAGATCTGGTCGGCCTGGGTGATCAGCTCGTCATTGGAGAGCGAGTCGTCGCTGCTGGAGCCACAGGCGGCGAGGCCGAGCGAAAGCGTTACGGCGAGGGTGATCACGCCGAGGGCGAAGGGCTTTCTCATGTTTCCTTTCGGGGAGGGGACGGGAATGCCGCATCGTATTGGCTCCGGCGGGCGGGTTATGGTCGGGGCATGGAAAACCTGCCGCTGGCCGTGACCGGCTATCAGTTGTCCGTCTGGATCCACGTCACCGCGGTGGTGGTCGGTCTGGGAATGACCTTCGCCGAAGCGGTGTTCTTCCCGGTCGCGATGAAGCTCGACCCGCGGCACCTGCCCTACGTGCACCGGCTTCAGCTGACCATCAACCGCTATGTCGCCAGCCCGGCCCTGCTCCTGATCATCGTCACCGGCATCTACCAGGTGACCGACGCCGGCTGGGACTTCGGCTCCTTCTGGATCAGCGCCACCTTCGTGATCGTGTTCCTGATCGGAGCGATCAACGGGGCCTACTTCATCCCCGCCGACAAGCGGCTCGAAGCGATGATTACCGCTGAGGTCGAGGCGGCCGGCCCCGGTGAGTTCACTCCCTCCGAGGAGTACATGCGCCAGGCCCGGATCGAGGGGATCATCGGCACGGTGACCGGGATCCTGATCGTGATCGCCACCTACCTGATGGTGGTCAAACCCGGCGCCTGAACTGCTTCTCCGGCGCCGCGGGACCTGGACTCAACCGGCTTCGAGCATTTCCTTCAGGTCGACGACCCGTTCCCGCCACCAGACCTTCATCCTCTCGGCCACCTCTCCGTCGGGCAGCTTCTCGTGCTCCAGGGCGACCTTGCTCCGGTTCGGGCCGAGACTCTCGAACCCGACGATCAGCCGGGTGGTTCCGTCACCCCAGTCGTAGCGGGCCGAAACCGGGGCGGTCGCCGTTCGCAGGTGAAGCTCGGCGTCGGGCAGCCACTTCTCCCGGATCGTGTCCCGCTCGAAGGCTTCGAACAGCTCTTCGACCGGAACCTCGATCGTCTTCGAGGCGGTTACCGACCAGCCGTCGGCTCGCTGGCCCGGCTCCCTCAGGCCGCGGGCCCTTTCGTATCCGACCGTGATCGACTGGGCCCACCAGCCCGGGACGCCCTGCTCATCGGTCAGCCAGCGGGCGATCTCGGTGTGGGTCCGCTTGATCGCGCCGGCCTGGTCGAGCAACTCGAGCCACTCGTCCCAGTTCTTGCCGGTCGCCTCGGTGAGCTTTTCGCTCGAAAGCGTCGGTTCGAAGACGGTCATGCCTCAAGATCATTTAACCACCAGCCGCCCGGTCGAAACAGAAATCCACCTCTCTAACATTGGACCATGCCGGAAACCTCAGAAGACAACGTCGAAGTCACCGACCAGCCAGACGCCAGCCGATATGAAATCCGGGAGGCCGGCGAACTCGCCGGCTTCGCCGAATACAGGCTTCACGGGGACGTGATCACCTTCACCCACACCGAGGTCGACCCGGAGCGCGGCGGCCGGGGCCTCGGATCCCGGCTGATCGAGTTCGCGGTCACCGACGCCCGCTCGCGCGAGCTCTCGATCATCCCCAGGTGCCCCTTCGTCCGGGACTGGATCGCCGAACACCCGGAGGAAGATTGACCGCGACCAGGCAGCAGGCCGAAGCGGCGGCCGACCAGGTTCCCGGCAGCAAGCTCTCGGCCCGGCTCTACGAACCGTTCCTCTGGCTCGGTGAGAAGACCGGATTTCGCCGCTGGCGCCAGAAGGTCGTTTCCGGGGTTTCCGGATCGGTGCTCGAGCTCGGGGCCGGGACCGGGCTGAACCTGGCCCATTACCCGGCCGGTCTCGACCGGCTGGTCCTGGTCGAGCCGGATTTCCACAAGGCCGGGATCCTGGCCACCAAGCCCGCGCCGGCCGGGGTGGAGCCCGAGATCGTGCGGGCGCCCGGCGAGATGTTGCCCTTCGAGGACGACACCTTCGACACGGTGGTCGAAACCCTGGTCCTGTGCACGGTGGCCGACCCGGAGGCGACCGCGGCCGAGATCCGCCGGGTGCTGAAGCCCGACGGCCGCTTCCTCTTCATGGAGCACGTGCGCTCCGAGGGCCCCCGGCTCGGTCCGCTCCAGGACCGCATGGAAAAGACCTGGATGAGGATCGCCGACGGCTGCCACTGCAACCGCCGGACGGTGCCGATGCTGGAGGCGAACGGGTTCGAGGTCGAGGTCACCGCCGAGCAGGACAAGTTCCCGATGCCGCCGGTTGCCCGCCCGATCGTCAGCGGCATCGCCCGCCCGATAGCCGGCAGTCCCCCGGCTCCAGAGCGCGGTCCGGCTCCCGACGGAGACGCGGCGACCTGACCGATGCCCGAGCTGCCCGAGGTCGAGATCACCGCAAGGCTGCTCGACCAGGCGGTTGCCGGGGCGAAGGTGGAGTCGGCGATGGCGCCGGGCCTGAACGTGATGAAGTCCTTCAAGCCGCCCCTGGACGGGCTGGCCGGGGACCGCATTGACGGCATCCGCCGTCGCGGCAAGATGCTGGTCATCGATTTCTCCTCCGGGCTCTCGCTGCTGATTCACCTGATGTCGGCCGGCACTCTCCAGCTCCACGGGAAACGGGCCGGGCCGAAGGACCGGACCTCGCGGGTCCTGATCCGGCTGGAACCCGATCAGGGCGGAGAGCGCGAACTGAGGCTGCGCGAGTTCGGGACCCGGCAACGCGCCTGGGCGAAACTGATGCCGGCCGACGAAATCGAGACCGACGAGGATGTCGCCAAACTCGGGCCGGAAGCGTGGCCGGACCCGGTTCCGGTCGGGGTGGTCACGACCACCGACCGGCCGCTCTACTCCCTGCTGCGCGACCAGCGGACGATCGCCGGGATCGGCCGCACCTGGGTTGACGAAATCCTCTGGAGCGCCCGCCTCTCCCCGTTCAAGCGGGCGGCCGACCTTGAGCCGGAGGAAGCGGAACGGTTGCTTGCTGCGATTCACGACCGCTTCCAGGCGGCGATCGATTTCTACGAATCCGGGCTCACCCTGCCGCTACCGGACAAACTGCCGAAGCCGCTCGAGGTTCACGGGCGCGAGGGTGAAGCCTGCTCGCGCTGCGGCGAGCTGATCCACGCCGTCCATTACCGCGACTACACGCTCTGCTACTGCCCGCGGGAGCAGACCGGCGGCGAGCCGCTCAAGGACCGTCGCCTCTCCCGGCTCCTCAAATAAGCGGGGCGGGTCGAGCTGGCTTCTAGCCGTCGTGGTCGGAGTCCGGTTCCTCGGAACTGAGGATCTCGTCGGCTTCGGAATAGACCGAGCCCGCGTCCTCCGCTTCGACAATCGCGTCGAGTTCGGGGTCGCGACCGAGGTCCGGATCCTCGGACTGGTGGATCAGCTCCGCTTCGGCTTCCTCGAAGCCTTCGGACTCACCTTCGCCGGATTCGCGCAAAGGCCGCTCGGCCTCGTTCTCGAATTCCAGCCTTTGCTCAAGATCACGCCAGGGACCGGTCATGGCGACAAGATACTGGCCGGGCAATACTGCTGGACCGTCCCTCCGCCCGTCGATCGCTACCTGCCGATCGCGGCCGGAACCAGGTTGATCCGGAATTGCTCGAGCCGGCGCCGCTGGCTTTCTGCCCGCTCGACCAGGCGATCGAAGTCGATTCCTTCCAGACGGGGATCCTCCAGCCTGGCGAGGGCCTTCCAGAGCGAGAGCTTCCCGGTCACGCCGATCACCAGCGCCTCAAGCTCCAGCATCTGGCCGAGTTCGGAGTTTCCGGTCAGGCGGCCATTCAACTTCAGCCGGCCGAGTTTTTCGGCCGTCCAGGCGAGGGCGTACTTGGCGCGGTTCGGTTTCACCGCGATCAGGTCACGGACATGGGTCAGGGTCACGCGGTCTTCCTCCACCTCGTGCGCGATCGACTTCCACATCGCCTTGCGCTCCTGGTCGGTGGCGTTGGCGGCCGCTCGCCGCGCCAGAGCCACACCCCCGGTGGCGCCGGTCAGGTGGTCGTTCAGGTAGATGCCCAGTTCGCGATCCGACATCTTTCTCTGGTACCGCGACGGCCCGAAATCAAACCGGGACCGGGTCCGCCATCTCCCCGGTCAGGAAGAAAGGCGTTCGATCACAGCGCACAGATCGCCGGTCAGCATCTCGCGATAGGCCTCACGATCGGGGTCCCGGGCCCTGATGATCGCCGAGGGATGAATCGTGCCGACCGAGATCTCCGCCGGGCCGTTCTCGAGAAACTGGCCATGGTGGCGGGTGACCCTGAAACCGGGGCCGAACAGTTCCCGGCCGGCGGTGGCGCCAAGGGCAACCACGGCGCGGGGCTGCACCAGCTCCAGTTCCCGGTCGAGCCACGGTCGGCAGGCCTTGACCTCGTTCCGGGTGGGCTTGTCGTGGATCCGGCGCTTGCCTTCCCGGTGGAACTTGAAGTGCTTGACCGCGTTGGTCACGTAGAGCCGGTTCCGCTCGATCCCGGTCTCGTCGAGGATCCGGTTGAGTTCGAGGCCGGCCGGTCCGACGAACGGCCGGCCGTCCCGGTCCTCGCGGTCACCGGGCTGCTCGCCGACCAGCATCAACTCCGCGGTCCGGCTGCCTTCTCCGAACACCACCTGGCTCGCACCGCGCCAGAGCGGGCAACCCCGGCAATTTGTGGCAGCGCTCGCCAACCGGCCCAGTGACAGCCGGCCCTCGGGCACGAAACGCCGGGCGCCGGTGATGCCGGCGGTTTCGGGATCCATGACGGCGGCAGTACCCGATTCCCGGTCCGGCCAACCGCGCCGCGACGGCGGTGTTTCGATGCTGGCCGAACGGGCACCGGTCAGTCCATGACCGTACTTTTCCGCCCGATGGGTTTGATCGCCGGTTTGATCGCCGGCCTCGTTGCACGCAAGATCTTCGAGCAGGGATGGAGTTCGCTCAGCGACGAAGATCCGCCCTCGCCGGACGAGGAAACACTCAGCCTCGGGAAGCTGGTCCTGGCGCTCCTGCTGGAGGGCGCGGTCTTCAGCCTGGTCCGGGGACTGACCGATCACGGCGCCCGGGTCGCGTTCCGGCGCTACACAGGAGCCTGGCCGGGAGAAACCGGCAAAGACAACTGATCGTCCTGGTCAGATGACCTCGAGCGCCCTTTCAACGGGGCGGGCGAGGACAGCCTTTTCGCCGTTGACGACGAAGGGGCGCTGGAGGAGCTCCGGCCGTTCGGCCATCGCGGCGATGATGGTGTCTTCATCTTCGCCGGCCAGCTCGCGGGCACCTTCCTCGCGCATGCGGAGCGCCTCGGCCGCGGTGATGCCGGCCTTGCCCAGCAGGCCGCGAATCTCGTCCTCGGTCAGGCCGGTTACGTGGTACTCAACCGACTCGAAATCAATGCCCTCGGCTTCCAGCAGCCTGAAGAGGTTGCGGCAGGTGGTGCAGGTCGGCTTCTCGTAAACGACGATGCCCACGGTGTCCGGCTAGTCCTCGACCGTGACTTCGGTCAGGGTCTGATCTTCCACGTTGTAGACGAAGCCACGCACGTTGTCGCGGTGGGGGATGAACTCCGAGCGGCGCACCCGGCGGATCGACTGCGCGACATCGGCCTCGACGTCGGTGAACGATTCGATTGCGAAGGCGGGTGCGGTGCCGGTCGCTTCCTGAAGCTCGGACCTGAAGCCGTCGTCGGTGATCGTCTGCATGCCGCAGTTGGTGTGGTGGATCAGCATGATCGCCCTGGTCTCCAGCCTGCGCTGGGAGATCGCGAGGGACCGGATCACGTCATCGGTGATCACCCCGCCGGCGTTCCTGAGGATGTGGGCCTCGCCGTCCTTGAGGCCGAGCGCCTGGTAGACGTCGATTCGCGAATCCATGCAGGTGACGATCGTCAACTGCCGGCTCGGCTTTACGTCAAGGTCCTGGTCGGGAACCCTTGAAGAGAACTCCCGGTTGTTCTCGACCAGTTCGTCGATTACGTCCATTGGTTCAAACCTTTTGAGCCGGGAAGCCCCGATTGAGGCCGGGTGTTACTGGCCCTGGACGTCTTCGAGGTCAACCACGAAGACCAGGGTCGAGTTGCCCGGAATGGTCGGAGGGCTGCCCTGGGGGCCGTAGCCGAGATCGGGCGGAATGACCAGCACGCGCCGGCCGCCGACCTTCATGCCCGCGACACCTTCATCCCAGCCCTTGATCACCTGGCCGCCGCCGAGCTGGAAGCTGAAGGCTTCCTTGTTGCGGTCCCAGGAGGCGTCGAATTCCTTGCCGTTGTCATAGAGCGCACCGACATACTGGACCTTGACCGTGTCGCCTTCCTTCGCCTCGGCGCCGTCACCGACCACGATGTCCTTCTTGACCAGCGCGGTGGGGGGCGTCTCGCTGGTGCCAGCCAGCTTCGGCCGTTCGCTCAGATCCTCCGAAACCCCGGCGGTGACTTCACTCGGGATCTCGCCCGAAGCGGCCGAATCACCCGAGTCGCCGCTGCCGCGGCCGATCAGGATGACGGCGACGAGCGCGCCGATGAGAACGATCAGGCCAATGAGAACCCCAAGCTTCCGATCCATGCCGCGCATATTACGGTGAACCCGGCCGGGTTGCCTCGGGCCGGTCGCTAGGGTCTCTGGCATGAAGTCTCTCCTCGTCCTGCCGGCCGGGCCCCGGGCCCGGTGGGTAACAGTCGCTGTCTGGTTCCTCGCGATGTTCGTCGTCTTCGGGACGAACATTCCCGGCAAGTTCGCCGACGCCGAAAACAACGAGTCGGTGTCATATCTCCCCGGTGACGCGGAAGCCACCCGAGCCCTGGAAGCGCAAAAGAAGCTGGTCGGCTCGGAGGAAGCGCCGATGGTGATCATCTACCGGCGCGAAGGGGGCCTCACCCCGGCCGACAAGGCCCGGATCAAGGCCGATGTTCATGAACTCAACGAGAAGGTCGAGGGAGTCAGCAAGAGGTTCGTCATCACCCAGCGATCGAAGGACGGCTCGGCGGTCATCGTCACCTCCTCGATCACTTCCACCGGAGAGGGCGAAGACATCCGCGAACCGGTCGAGGCCGCGCGCGACCTGGTCAGCGGCAGCTTCGACGGGCTGCAGGTCGACATCACCGGGCCGGCCGGATACGCCTCCGATTCGATCAAGGTCTTCGAATCAATCAACGGGACCCTTTTCGCGGCCGCCTTCGGCCTGGTCTTCATCCTGCTGATCCTGATCTACCGGTCACCGTTCCTGCTCTGGCTGCCGCTGATCGCGGTCGGCTTCGCGGAGATGGGAGCGCGCGCGGTCGGTTACGGGCTGACCGAACTCGGGGTGACCGTCAACGGGCAGTCTTCCTCGATCCTTTCGGTACTTGTCCTGGGCGCCGGAACCGACTACGCGCTCCTTTTGATCAGTCGATATCGCGAGGAACTGAGACACCGGGAGAGCCGGACCGAGTCGATGCGGGTCGCCCTGGCCAGTGCCGGCCCGGCGATCGTCTATTCCGGTCTGACCGTGGTCGCCGCCCTGCTCTGCCTTTCGCTGGCCGAACTCAACTCGACCGCGTCGATGGGCCCGATCGGCGCGATGGGGATTCTGATGGCGATGCTCTCGATGCTGACGCTCCTGCCGGCGATGCTGGTGATCGCGCCCCGCTTCGTCTTCTGGCCGAAGGTGCCGCGGGTCGGGACCGGCGGCGCCGATGCGGAACACGGCCCGTGGCGGCGGCTCGGTGACCGGATCGCGAAACGGCCCAGGCCGGTCTGGATCACCGCGGTTCTGGTCCTGCTGGTGATGTGCGCGGGGCTGTTCAGCTACAACGACAACCTGACCTCGGCCAACGGCTATGTGGACGAGGTCGAAGCGGTGCGGGGTGAGGAATCGATCGCCAAAGCCTTCCCCGGCGGCTCCAACGTTCCGACCGAGATCGTGGTCGGTGATCCGAAGAAGCTCGACGAAGTCGAAGCGGCGGTCCGCAAGGTTGACGGGGTCGCCGGCTCCCAGGTCGCATTCAGGACCCCTCAAGGGGTGGTCCTGAACGTGATCCTCGAAGACGAGCCCTACTCGAAATCCGCCTTTGCCCTGATACCCGCGATCCGCGACGCCGCCCATGAGGCCGGGGGAGACACCACCCTGGTCGGCGGCGGGACCGCGGTCGAACACGACATCCGCGAGGCCAACCGGCATGACGTCAAGCTGATCGTTCCGATCGTGCTGCTGGTCGTCTTCCTGATTCTGGTCGGCCTGCTCAGGGCGCTGGCGGCGCCGGTGATGCTGATCGGAACCGTCGTGCTCAGCTTCTTCGCGGCGCTGGGAATCGGTTTCCTGGTCAGCGACTACATCTTCGGATTCCCCGGGGTCGACCCCTCGCTGCCGCTCTACGTCTTCGTGTTCCTGGTTGCGCTGGGGATCGATTACAACATCTTCCTGATGGCCCGGGTGCGCGAGGAAACCGCGACCCACGGCACCAGGGAAGGCATGCTGCGGGGCCTCGCGGTGACCGGCGGGGTGATTACCTCGGCCGGCATCGTGCTGGCCGGAACCTTCTCGGTGCTGGCCGTGCTGCCGCTCGTCTTCCTGGCCGAGATGGGCTTCACCGTCGCCTTCGGCGTGCTGCTCGACACGTTCCTGGTCCGTTCGATTCTGGTCCCGGCCCTGACCCTGGACATCGGTTCGAAGATCTGGTGGCCTTCGGCGCTGGCCGAGGTGGGGGATGACCCCGCTTCCGCAAAACCGGTCGAGCCGGACCCGGCCGCCAGTTAGTCTGAACCTCTACCGGGAACCAGTCGGACACCCGGGGCAACCGACCAGTCGAGGAGGACCAATGGCAGCACGAGGAAGCGCAGAGTGGCAGGGCACGATCCGGGAGGGCAGCGGCACCTTCACCGCCGGCGACTCGCTGGGAGGCGAGTACTCGTTCAAATCAAGGTTCGAGGACGGTCCCGGGGCCAACCCGGAGCAGCTGATCGCCGGTGCCCACGCGTCCTGCTTTTCGATGGCGCTTTCCCTGGTCCTCGAAGAGGCGGGCACACCGGTCGAATCGGTCAAGACCGACGCCAAGGTGACGATCAGGATGCTCGAAGAGGGCCCGACGATCACCAGGATCGAGCTTTCCACGGTGGGCCGCGTGCCCGGCGCCGATCAGGCTGCCTTCGAGGAGGCGGCCGGGAAGGCCAAGGCCGGCTGCCCGGTCTCCAAGGCCCTGGCCGGGGTGCCCGAGATCACCCTCGAAGCGACCCTCGAGTCCTGAGGCCGAAGGCGAACCCTTCCGGCCGGGCCATCTCAGAGGGGTAGCGGCGCCAGGTAGAGGCTCTCGGGGTCGTATTCGTGACGGATCGCCTTGAGGGCCTCGATGTCGTCCTCGGGGAAACAGTCCTGGCAGGCCGCCCCGCCGACCGCGAAGTTGTAGTACTGGCGGCCGCCCTCCCAGGGCTTGACCGCCTCCATCAGGCGGGTCAGGTCCTCCTCGGTCTTCGCCTTCATGCCCGGCTCGGGGGCGAGGCCGACCCCGAAAGCGATGAACTCGCCGTCGATCATGCTGGCGACGCCGCCGTCAGGGTCGGGCCGGCGCAGGGCGCCGCCGAGCTGGCGCAGTTCCGCCGCGATCAGGGTGCAGCCCGATTCCCCGCTGGCGGCCCCGACGAAGGCCTCGACCAGTTCGTCGCCGACCCCGTCGAGCATGGTCGAATTGCCGATCGCCGGCACCGGGTCCTCGGGGTCGCCGTGAAGCGAGGCGACGGCGGGGCCGGGCATCATGCCCCACTGGGCCATGACCGGATCACCAAGGCCGTCCAGCTGGGCGGTCAGGGCCTCGCCGTCACCCTTGTCGAGCGCGACGCCGTTGATCACCACCAGTTGCTTTCCCCGAATCGGTTCGGGCACCACTTCGAAGGGAGGCAGATTCATGATGCGGAAAGTGGAGGTCACCGATTCGGGAGCGGTCCGGGTCCAGTCGAGCCAGGTCGAGAGCGCCGCCTCGGCCGTTTCGACCGGCCAGAAGCTCGCCCCGCCGTAGACCTCGCCGACCGGAAGCAGGTCGAATTCGATCGCGGTCACGGTGGCGAAGAGCCCGCCGCCGCCGCGGAGCGCCCAGAACAGGTCGGGCTCGTTTTCGCGGTCGATCCGGGCCAGTTCCCCGTCGGCGGTGACAACCTCGATCGCCCGCACCTTGTTGCAGGCCAGTCCGTGCTCGCGGCTGTAGAAACTGAGGCCGCCGCCGAGGTGGTAACCGACCACGCCAACGGTCGGCGAGGAGCCATGCATGGCCGCCATGCCGTGAGCGGCGGCGGCTTCCACCACCTGCCGCCACCTGGTTCCGGCCCCGACCCGGCAGTAACCGCCGGCCGGATCGACGACCGGTTCGGTGTCGATCTGCGGTTTGAGCAGCAGGGCGTCCTCGAGGTCGGGCAGGGCAACGGCGACGTGACCGGTCGCCTGGTTGGCGATCTTCAGGCCCTCGTCCCGGGCCCAGCGAACGGCCTGCTGCACCTCCGCAACCGTCGTCGGCAGGCAGATCGCGGCGGGCTTCTGGTCATGAAGGTCGTAGGCGAATTTCGCTTCTGCGAAGCCGGGGTCCGATGGACTGATGATGTTCGCGCCGGTGCTCATTCGCCCAAACTAGCCCACCGGACAGCCTCTTCGCAAGTGCCTGATTCAGGTTGAGGCCAGGGTGAAATCGGCCCTCATATCACGGGTGGATCGGACGGCGTTCCGACCGTCGGGCAGGGTAGGTTGCGCTGCCTTGACCCAGCCCGCGCCACAGCCCGAACCAACCCCTGGACCGGGCCGGAACCTCCCCCCGTGGCCGCAGGAGCGGGGCCTTCGGAGCTGGCAGAAGCTCGCCCTGGCGGAGCTGGCGGCCCATCCCGGCGGGAGTTTCCTCGCCTCGGCCACCCCGGCCGCCGGCAAGACGACCTTCGGCCTGCGGGTAGCCTGGGAGATGCTCGCGAGCGGTCGGGTCAGCCGGGTGGTGGTGATCGCCCCGACCACTCACATCTGCCGGCAGTGGGCGGCCGACGCGGCGCGCTACGGAATCGACCTCGAGCCGAACCGGCCCAACTCCGACGGGCCCGAGACCTCCGACTTTCACGGCGTGACCGTGACCTACCAGACGGTGGCGGCCGGGCCGGGAGTTCACGCCGACGCGGCCCGCCGGCCGACCCTGGTGATCGCCGACGAACCGCATCACATGGGTGATCAGGCCAGCTGGGGGATCAGCGCCCGCCGCGCCTTCGACCACGCGACCTTTCGCCTGCTGCTCTCCGGCACCCCCTTTCGCTCCGACAACGAGGCGATCCCCTGGGTCAGCTACGACGAGGACGGACTGAGCAGCGCCGACTTCACCTACGGCTACCCGGAGGCGCTGGTCGACCGGGTCTGCCGGCCGATCACCTTCCTGCCCTATGACGGCGAGATGGAATGGTCGAGTGACGGCAGGGTCTGGAATGCCGACTTCGACCTGGTCCTGCCGGCCGCCGAAGCGGCCCGGCGGCTTCGCACCGCGCTGGCCGCCGACGGCGAATGGATGGGGGAGGTGCTGCGCGACGCCGACTCACGGCTGAGTGAGGTGCGGGCGGCCGGCCACCCCGACGCCGGCGGTCTCGTGGTGGCCTCCGATCAGGACCACGCCCGGGCGATCGCCCGGCGGCTGGAATTCATCACCGGCGAGCAACCGGAGATCGTGATGAGCGACGAGCCCGGGGCGAGCGCCCGGATCGCGGCCTTCGCGGAGTCCGATGACCGCTGGCTGGTCTCGGTGCTGATGGTCTCCGAGGGGGTCGACATCCCGCGGCTTCGGGTCGGTGTCTACGCGACGGCCGCCCGGACCGAGCTCTTCTTCCGCCAGGTCGTCGGCCGCTTCATCCGCACCACCCCCTCGCCCCGGAGGCAGATGAGCTATCTGCTCCTGCCCGCCGACAGCCGGCTCAAGCAGCTCGCCTTCGAGATCGAGAAGGAGCGCCGCCACGCGATCGAGCTCGGACCGGAGCTGGCCGACGAGCTGGAGGAACTCGACCACGAACTGCCCGAACGCTCCGAGCCGGGAGAAGCCTTCCAGGCGCTCAGCTCAAGCGGCGCCGAGCTCGATGACGCGATCCTCGCCCAGACGACGATGCAGCTGTTTGCCACCGATACCTTCGACTCCGGTCCCAAACCCGAGAAGACGCTGGCCCCGGCTCCTGCGGCGAAGAAGCCGTTGAAGACCCTGGCCCCGAGGTCCGATTCGGCCTTTGCGGTGCGGGAGCGGCTGCGTGAGGAACGCAAGGAACTGGTCGCCGACGTGTCCCGCAAGACCGGGGAGTCCTACCAGCAGATCAATTCGCGCATAAACCGCGAGCTCGGGGTTGCCTCGGTCAGCAAGGCAACCCGTCAGGAGCTGGAGCAGGGAAATGCGCTGCTGGAGCGGGATCTGAAGATCTGACCAGGTTTCGGCTTTCCAAAGCCATTCGCGTACTAGAAGAAACTTGGCGTTCTGCGTTTCGGGGCAGGATTTTTTGGGTAATCTCCGATCGCGCTGTTCAATGATGTTCGATTAGGGAGAGGAAGTTCGCAAGTCATGTATGCCGCCCAGAGCCTTCCGGGGCCACTTGAGGTTTCGGCTGCGGCACCGATGCCGGAAGGGTCCAGGACGGCCCTGCTGGTGATCGACATGCAGAACGACTTCGTCGAGGCCGGAGCACCCCGCCAGGTCTCGGGCGCGACCGAGATCGTGCCGCAGGTCGCCTCGGCGGCGGAGCGGATGAGGATGCAGGGCGACCTGATCGTCTGGGTCTGCCGCGCCTACTCGGATGACGGTTCGAACGTGGAGGCGGCCCGCAAGCCCCAGTTCCTGAAGAACCCGTACGCGGTTGCGGGAACCCGCGGCGCGGCACTGGTCGACGGGCTCGCCCCCTGGCCCGATGATCTCAGCGTCGTCACTCCTTCCTACTCGGCCTTCTTCCGCACCGACCTCGACCTGAAGCTGCGCGAGGCCGGGGTTTCCAAGCTGGTCGGCTGCGGGGTCGACCTTTCCCGCTGCGTGCGGTCGACCCTGGTCGAGGGGATCTCGCTCGGCTACGAGTGCTCGGTGCTCGCCCCGGCGGTCGCCAGCCGGGATGACCAGGCGCTCAACTCGAACCTGGCCGACCTGGTCGACCTCGACATCACCGTCGAGGAGTAGTCAGGCAGCGGCCCGGCGCCAGGGCCACCTGACCCTGCGGCGGTCCTTGAGGATCCGCTGGGCGGCGTTGTGGCCGGAAGCGGCGGTGACGCCGCCGCCGGGGTGGGTGCCGGCACCGCAGAGGTAGAGGCCCTCGACCGGGGTCGCGTACTGGGCCATGTCCGGGACCGGCCGCATGAAGGCCATCTGGTTCATGCCCTGCTCGCCCTGGAAGATCGAGCCGCCCTGGAGTCCGAAGATCCGCTCGAGGTCCGGCGGGGCCAGCACCTCGTACTGGTCGATCGCGCCGCGGAAGTTGGGGGCGAACCGGGTCAGCATGTCAACGCAGGTCTCGCCGTAGCGCTCGCGGTCGCCTTCGGCCCACTGGGCTTCCTCCGACGGTCCGTACTGGGTGAACATGGTCATGATCACCCGGTCGTCGTCGGTCAGCGAATCATCGATCGAGGAGGGGAACTCGGCCTCGATGTAGGGCGCGGCGGCGGGCCGGCCCTGAAGCGCGTCCTGCCAGGCGGCCTCGAGGTAGTCGATCGAGGGGCAGATGTTGACCCCGGCCCCGAGCAGCATCTTCTGCTCTTCCGGGGTCACGTTCTCGTACTGCGGCGCCTCGTTCAGGACGTAGTTGACCTTGACCGAGCCGCCGCGGGTGCGGTAGCGCTCCATGTCGGTCCGCACCTCGTCTTCGAAGTGCTCGCCACCGACCAGGTCGAGGATCGTGGTCTTCGGGTGGGCACCGGAGGCGACGACCGGGGCCCGGTAGCTGTCGCCGCTGGCGAGGGTCACGCCGATCGCCCGACCGGACTCGACATCGATCGAGGTGACCTCGGCGTCGGTCAGGATCGTCGCGCCGTGGGATTCGGCCGAGCGGGCGATCGCGTTCGAGATCGCGCCCATGCCGCCGACCACCTGGCCCCAGACGCCGCCCATGCCGTCGAGTTCGCCGAGCGCGTGGTGGAGGAGGTTGTAGGCGGTGCCGGGGGTGCGGGGCCCGGCCCAGACCCCGACCACGCCGGTCGAGGCGATCGATCCCTTCAGCGCGTCAAGCTCGAACCAGTCGTCGAGCAGGTCGCCGACCGACATGGTGAAGATCCGAATCAGGTCGTTGATGTCACGACGGCTCATCCCCGCGACCCGCGCGCCCTCCCGGATCAGCGAGGCGATGTCACCGGGCGATTTCGAGCCGAGCGCCGGCGGTTCCCTGAGCAGCATCGGCCGAAGGAAGGCGGCCGTCCGTTCGAGCAGGTCCTCGAAGGCTTCGTAGTTGTCGGCGTCCTTCGGGGAGAAGCGGCGGATCGATTCGACCGTCCGCTCGACCTCGTTGAAGAAGAAGATCGGGCCGTCCTCGGTCATCGCCGCGTAGGCGGGGTCGAGCGGGTAGGCCCTGTAGCCGAATTCCTTGAGGCGCAGGTCGGAGACGACCCTGGACTGCAGCATCGAGACGACATAGGAGCAGCGCGAAACCCGGGCCCCGGGCCAGACCTCTTCGGTCACACAGGCCCCGCCGAGGATCGGCCGCCGCTCGAGGACCAGGGTCTTCATGCCGGCCCGGGCGAGGTAGGCCGCGGTGGTCAGGCCGTTGTGGCCGCCGCCGACCACGATCGCGTCGTAACTCGAGGAAATTCCGCCGCCCGGGGCCGGAGTCGCGGGGGCGCTGCCAGTGGTCGTCGTGTTCGCCTCCATGGCGCGACCTTAACGCAAAGTGCGATTGACTACAAGGTCAACACTGATTATCAACTGATAAGCAGACCCTCGATCTGGCGGCCCCGGGGAATACACTCCGGGCCATGACGGGAGAGAGCAGTGCCCTGCAGTCCGCGGCGAAACAGCATCTGATGCTCCATTTCTCCGACATGAAGTCACTGTCGGAGGAGGGCATGACGATCATCGAACGGGGCGAGGGGGTCCACGTGTTCGACGATCAGGGTGGTCGTTACATCGACGGGCTTTCCGGGCTCTACTGCGCCTCGCTCGGCCATTCGCACGGTGACGAGATCGGTGCCGCCGCCCACGAACAGATGAAGAAGCTGCCCTACGCGACCAACTGGACGGTCGCTCACCCGCCTTCGATCGAGCTGGCCGAGAAGATCGCCTCGCTCGCGCCGGAGGGGATGAACAAGGTCTACTTCACCTCGGGCGGCTCGGAGTCGGTCGAGGCGGCCTGGAAGATGGCGGTCCAGTGGCAGCAGGCCAACGGCCACGAGCGCCGCCGCAAGGTGATTGCCCGCAGGAACGCCTATCACGGGGTGACCATGGGAGCCCTTTCCTTCACCGGCATCCCGGTCTGCCGGACTCCCTTCGACCCGCTCGGGATCCCCACCGTCCACGTCGGGAATACCAGCAACTATCACCGGCCGGAAGGGGAGACCGAAGCGGAGTTCTGCGCCGCCCTGCTGGCCGAGGTCGAGGCGACGATCGAGTTCGAGGACCCCTCGACGATCGCGATGATGATCGCCGAGCCGGTCCAGAATGCCGGCGGCTGCCTGATGCCTCCGGACGGCTACTGGCAGGGCCTCAGGAAGATCTGCGACGAACACGACATCCTGCTCTGCTCGGACGAGGTGATCTGCGCCTACGGCCGGATCGGCACCTGGTTCGGGGGCCAGAAGTTCGGCTATGTGCCGGATCTGGTCACCTTCGCCAAGGGGCTGACCGGGGCCCATTTCTCGATGGGCGGGGTGCTGATGAGCGACAAGGTTGCCGAACCCTTCTTCGACGGCCGCGCCGATTACAACAACGGCTACACCTTCGGCGGCCATCCGGTCGGCTCGGCGGTGGCGCTGAAGTCACTGGAGATCCTCGAGCGGGAGAACGTGCTCGAGAACGTGAACTCGAACGCCCCGGTCGCCGAGGAAGCGCTGAAGTCGCTGCTTGACATCCCGATCGTCGGCCAGATCCGGGGCACCGGTCATTTCTGGGCGATCGAGGTGGTGCGGGACCGCGAGACCAAGGAGCCCTTCAAGGGCAAGGCGGCCGAACACCTCTTCAAGAACGTCCTCTCCGAAGCCCTCTGGCATCGGGGCCTGCTCTGTCGGCTCGATGACCGGGCCGACCCGATCATCCAGATCGCCCCGCCCCTGGTCGCCGAGCCGGAGCTCTTCACGGAGATCGCCGGAATCCTCCGCGAGGGCCTGGAGATCACGGTCGAGCAGGCCGGCGCGATCGCTCCCGCCGAGAGTTCGATCAGCCCGATCTGACCGGCGACACAACGCCCCAGGCGACGATCCCTCAGGCGAGGTGGGCGAGGGCGTCGAGGGCGATTGCGCCGTCGGGCCGGGCGAGGACCGGGTTGAGTTCGATCAGGTCGAAGCGGCGGCCTTCCCCGTCACGGTAGTCGAGCAGCACCTGCCCGACGCCCGAGGCCAGCTCCGACAGCGCGGCCAGGTCGGTGACGGGGGTTCCGCGGCGTCCGAGCAGCGCTTCGAAGGCCCGCAGCCGGCCGAGCGCGGCCCGCACCTGCTCCGGCGAGGCCGGCAACGGAACCACCACGCTGTCCGCCAGCTGCTCGGCCCAGACCCCACCAAGCCCCACGGTGAGCGAGGGCACCACGGCATCCGAACGGGCAGTGACGATCAACTCGACTCCGGGGCCGGCCATCTCTTCGACCAGGTAGACGGGCGGATCATTCGAGGGCTCTCCGGCCAGGCCCTGCTCGAGATGGATCTGCCCGGCGATCGACATCAGATCCTCGGCCTCGCGAAGCAGCGCCGCCTCGTCTTCGATCCCGACCCTGACCGCCCCCAGCTCGGACTTGTGCCGGATCGAACCGGCGGAAAGCTTCAGGACCAGCGGGAACGAAAGCCCCGCGGCCGCATCGAGGCAGGCGCCCGGGGAAGTCGCAGTGAGAATACACTCTTTCCCTACACGACGCTCTTCCGATCGATCGGAAGAGCGTCGTGTA
>ERZ724513.345-NODE-345-length-21644-cov-12.265181_pt1 | contig 21644 bp, 17 predicted proteins | sample MGYA00376046_ERZ724513 | MGnify/ENA primary metagenome ERZ724513 (study PRJEB28724, sample SAMN07190883) | activated sludge metagenome | isolation source: activated sludge of sewage treatment plant in Hong Hong | place: Hong Kong | collected 2016-03-17 ...
GCACGTACACCGCGGAGGTTGCGATGGACACCGAGGAACGCACAGTGGATGTGCCACCGGACCTCGCCACCGCGATTGGGTCCGCCGGTGTCTGGGACCGATGGGAGGCACTGTCGTACACCGCCCGGAAGGAACACGCGCGGCAGGTTGCGACTGCCAAGAAGCCCGAGACCCGGGAACGCCGCATCACCGGGATTGTCGCGGGTCTCGCGGGGTAGTCCCCGCTCAGGTGCGTTGAAGGAGGACCCGTGGGCATCGTGTGCGCCGATCTGTTCACCACGCTCGACGGTGTGTATCAGGCACCGGGAGGCCCTGACGAGGATCCGGCTGGGGGATTTCCCTTCGGCGGGTGGCAAGGGGCCTACGTCGATGAGGAATCCGCAGAGGTGATCCTCGCGGGTATCCGCGGGATGGACGCATTGTTGTTGGGCCGTGCCACCTATGACATCTTCGCGGGCTACTGGCCGCACCAGGGGGAGAATTGGATCGCGGCCATCCTTAATGCGCTTCCGAAGTATGTGGTCTCATCGTCGATGACCGGCGCTTCGTGGCGGGGGACCACAGTGTTGCCCGACGTCGACGCGGTGCGGTCGGTCAGGAACCGTTTCCATGAGGTCCACGTGATCGGCAGTGGTCTGCTGGTGCGGTCTCTGCTCGGGGCGGACCTGCTCGACCGGCTCAACCTGATCGTCTATCCGGTGACCTTCGGCATGGGGAAGCGACTTCTCGGCGATGGGGTGGCCGTACCGGCGTCATTCGGTTGACCCAACCGCCGCGGGCTTTCCCGTCCGGGGCGGTCCACCTGGTCTACGACCGAGTCGGCGTTCCAGTCACCGGGATCGACATCGGGGAGATCTAGGTGTAAGTCCTGGTCCTCAGGAGGAGCCGCCGAGGCCCTGCCGGTCCCCGTGCCCGGCGATGTGCCCGGATCGTCCTGGCATCTCCGCGGCGTCCGCCAGCAATTGGTTCCGGTACTCCTCGAGCACCGCGCGCCGAGACTCAGCGACCGCCGGAATGAGGTCGTTCACCAGGGCGAGCAACCGCCTGTGCACCTGAATCTCACGCGATCCCGCGGTGAGGATCTCCACGAGCGCCAGGTCAACAAGTTCTGCCCAGGTCGGACGTGAGACCACGAGTCGGCCGGGATCCAGTTCGTAACTGATCGCGCCCATGCGTTCGCGGGCTGCCACCCGCAACACACCCTCGATCTCGTCCAGCGAGCGCACCGCGGTGGTCGGGTCGTTCACGGCAGGCGACAGTGCGCGCAGGGCGACATCGACGAGCAGACGTAAGGCATACAGCGGGTCGTAGACCAGCGAGCGTTCGGAGTCCACGACGATCGCGGCACTGATCCTGTGGTCCAAGGGCTTCTCGGCGCCCTTGACGCGGGCGATGGGTGTGCCGGGTGTGACTGCGTCCCCGACGCGGACCACTACGTCGATCTCGCACCTACGACGTCTCACCAGCCGGATGAGTTTCGCGACGTCGACGGCCACCACCTGACCGTTGCGGCCCACGTAGGACACGATCTCGGAGCCATCGTCGGTGTCGTCTGGGAAGCTCTCGGACTTCCGCAATGCCAGCGTCGCCTCCTCTCCGATCGGGGTGGCGGTACCACCGCGTGGGATGTATCGAGCGCTCCGCCGCAGGGCTCGCTGGGAGGACTCCCCGATGGAACTGAGTACCGCGTCCACGCGGATGCGCCGGCCCACCACGTGCAGTAGCCCGATGAAGCCGATGAGACTTACGAGCAGCAGCAGGATGGCCAGTAGCACGCCGCCGGAGGGCACGAAGTCATCTCGGTTGAGCGAGCCGGTGTCGATCAGTGTGAGGAACGAGAAGGTGATCGTGGCGAGGAACAGGGCGAGGATCCACTGGACCGCGCGGGCTCGTAGGAAGTATGCCACTGACCGCGGGGAATAGGCGCTGGAGCCGAATTGCAGGAGCAGCACCACGAAAGAGAAGACGAAGCCCGTGAATGTGATCATGCCGCCACCGATGGCGGCAAGGATCGTGATCGCCGCGCCGGAGGAGAACTCCTGCACCGAGCCGGCCGCGTACAGCGCCTCGTCGAGGTTGCGAACAGCCTCATTCAGCATCAGGGCGAGCACGATGCCCGTCAGGGGGATGACCCACGACGCCCGTTCCCACCACAGCCGGAACTTCGCCCGACTCAGAATGCTCATGCGCCGAACATCCTCAGCCGGTCTTTCAGCATTGACGACTGGGCAGGGGTCAGTTGCACCCATTCCTGGATGACCGTGGCACCCTCGTCCACTGCAGTGGGGTCGATCGCCCGCGCCGACGCCATCTCGTCGCGGGCCCGCTCGTGGTAGCCCAGACCCATCAGCGCAAGCGCCCGGAACCACGGACCCCACACCTCTGTCGGCGTATCGATACGGGAGGCCTCCGCCAAGGCCAGGGCGTCGTCGCCTGTGAAAAGGTGATCCATCGCCAGTAACTGTCGCATGTAACCGGGCAATCCGGGGTTAAGCCGGATCGCTTGTTGGATGGCGGCGATCCCCTTGTCCCAGTTCCCGGACATCGCCATCAGCGTGCCGGCCGTCTGCAGGATCGACGGGTGGTACGCCGCCAGGTCTGCGGCCCTTTGCGCGTGCCTCGCGGCATCCGCGGGACGCTGGGTCACCAGCGCCACCGTGGCCAGAGCCAGATGTGCGGTCGCAGATCCTGGATCCGTCTCGAGTGCCTCCTTAGCCAGCGCTTCGGCCCTGCTCAGATCGCCCTTGATGTCCTCGCTGAACTCGTATCCTGCACACACGGAAAGGCAGTGCGCCAAGGCCGCCACGACAGTCGGCGAGTGGTTTCCGCGGTCCACCACTCGAGACAACGAGTCCGCGGCGGGGATCATTGCACGGCGGTCGCCGGAAGTGTAGGCGGAGTAGTAGGCCTGCATGGCCCGCCATTCGGCTTCCCCGGGACGATGAGATGCAGCGTCGCGGCTGAGGATCACTCCGGTGTAGTCCCCAATCCGGGCGGCGATGCTCTGGGCCCACTGCACAACGTCGAATCCGGCCGCATGCGGCGGGGGCACCTCCTCTCGCATCGTCCACACCGTCGCGTCGGACGTCACGTCGAGCACGCTGAGTTCCGCGACCGAGGTGTCCGGCACGGCGGACACGTGTAGAACGAAGCGCACTCCCAAACTGGTGGCAACGGCGCTCGGCTGATCGCTGTGGATGGGGCCCACGACTCGAAGCCCGGGAAACGCCTCGAGTTGGCGGGCCATCTCCTGCGCCATGGCTTCCGCGAGGTGGTCGGTGTCCGCTTCAGCGGAGGTGATCACAACCGCGGTCTCGAACCGGGGTGGGGGCTGGATCTCTGCTCTGTTGAAGGTCGGGGCGTAGGTGCCGGCGGGAAGGACGATCTGCACCGGGTCCGGGCTGGTCTTGTAGTAGGTCTCCAATGCCTTACGCACGCGCGTTGCGCGCACCCGCACACTGGCGTCGAAGCGCCCGTCGAAGTCGTCCGGACGATCCAGCGCACCGCGCCCGACGGTGCGTTCGGACAGTCGAGCGCCTCTGCCGGCAAGGGTTTCCGTGACGACGAAGGCGAGGAAGTTGCGGCTCTGCGGAGCAGCCAGGAACACCTCACTGTCCAGCACCCGTTCCAGAGCGGTGAGGACCTCGCCTGGGGTCGCGGCGTCAATGCTCATCGCGATCAGCCTGCCATGACCGGCGTGGGGACCGTCCGTGAGCGGTGGCGGGGTCCCGAGTCACACCCGCCGGTGCTGAGGCGGAGGTGTTCAATCGGTGCCTGCCCGAGCACTCGCGACGCGGGCGGTGTCGACACCAACGGCGGCGTGCCAGCCGTAGGCCAGCGCCAGTCCCAGTGCAGCACCCCCGACCACGTCCAGAGGCAGATGGGCACCGACCACGACGCGGGACAAGCCCACCGTGGTGGCCAGACCGTAGCCGAAGATCCGCCAATTGCGCGTGAGGTACGGGGCCAGGACGGCGGCGCACGCAAAGGCCACCGTCGAGTGCCCGGACACGAATCCCAGCCCCTCGGTCAATGCCGTGTCCCGCACCGCGTCCGCCGGCAGTTCGGCACTCGGCCTGCCGCGTTCGACCTGCGCCTTCACCAGTTTCGCGAGCCACCAGCCTCCCCACCCGGCCACCAGGGCTCCCACCGTGGGCCGCCACGACTTCGTCAGCCGCCAACCGATGAAGGCGGCCACCGGCGGTGCCCACGCACTGCCGGCCTGCATGGGCAGCCATAGCACGTAGTCGACTGCGCGGGGCATGTCGTGCAGCCGTGTGAAGACCTCCTGCTCCCAAGAGGGGACGCCGCGCACGGCCACATAGGTGGACACGCCGAGTACCGCGACGGCCGCCGCGGTCTTGGCGGCGTTGCGACCTCGGTGCCCGAGAACCGGCGTGAAGCCCATAGTTTCTCCTACACGAACTCACGGCGTTGCAGCCAGGAGAAGGCCCCCCAGCCGGGCAGGACGGGGATCCAGAACGTGGCCAGTCGGTAGAGGAAGACCCCGGGCACGGTGACTTCGGTCGGCAGCCCCGCTGCGGTGAGGCCACCGATCAGTGCCGCCTCCACAGCTCCGACACCACCGGGAGTGGGGGCAGCGCTGGCAATGGACGCACCCGCGAGGTAGATCACGGCAACGACCGGCAGGGCGATCTCGCCGCCGAAGGCCTTGATGCTGACGTCGAGCGCCCAGATGTAGCTCAAGGTGAGGATCGCCGAGCCGACCACGATCAGCACCATGCGCACCGGGTGCTGGAGCAGTTCCTGGAGGTTGGCGCGGACCTTCACCGCTTCGGGCCGGACCTTCTCGGCGATGAAGGTGCGCACCTTGGGAACGAAGGCGATCACCCCGATCAGCCCGAGCACGATGCCGGCCACGGCGATGAGGATCGCGTTGCCCGGCAGGAGATCCGCGAGGTTGACGGCTTTGCCTGCCCAGAACGAGAAGATGATCAGCAGCGTGATGTGGGTGATGGCACCGACGATGGAGTACAGGCCGATCGAGGCGCTGGCGACCGCGGTCGGAACGCCGGACTTCTGCAGGAAGCGCAGGTTCAGGGCCATCCCACCGACCTTGGCGGGGGTCACCCGATTCACGAACGAGCCGGCGAGGGCGACGAGCGTCGCCCGTGCGACGGGAATCCGCTGCGCCACCGATGAGCTCAGTGCCATCGCGGAGCCCACGTAGGTCAGCAACGAGAAGCCGACCGCAGCCGCGGCCAGCGCCCAGTTCGCGTCCTTGAGTTGTGCCGTCAGGCGCGGTAGTTCGGCGATCTGCGGGATCAGGAACCACAACACCCCGAACGCCATCACCACGGTGAGGATCGTCTTGGCACTGGCACGTTGGAGCTTCGCCAGTTCAATGGTGTCGATGCCGGTCTGGGACTTGACCTCCTCGCGGGTCTCGTCCAGCAGGCCCTTGTTCTTGCGAAGGGCGCTCTGGGTTGCCCCGGACAGGGCGGGCGCCTGCATCCGCGGAGCGGCATCGGCCACTGCGTCGCGACCGAGGACCGCAATCGCCGCGGCCACCGAGCGCTCCGCGCCGACGTCGATGGCCAGGGAGAGGATGAGTTGGGCCACGTCCTGTTCGAGCAGTTCGTCGGAGGCCGACACCTCACCGAACCCGAAGTCGATGATCATCGGCTCGCCCGACTCGGTCATGAACACGTTGGCCCGGCGCAGATCACGGTGTGCGATGCGCGCGCGGCGCAGGATCGCCACCTGTTCCCAGATGCCGTGGAGGAAGCCGTCGGTCAGTTCCTCGGGTGCGACGCTGTCGATGGAGCGGCCCTTGACCATTCCGTAGACCAGCACCATGGAGCCGTCGTCGAGTTCCGTCACGGCTGCCAGGTCGGGGGTCCGGACACCCGCCCGCTCAGCCCACACCGAGGTCATCGCCTCATGTTCGACTGCGCGCCGCAGCGACGAGAAGGGCGCTTCGTCGCCGACATTCTGCAGACGGAAGTAGCGGTACACCCTGAACAGCAGGTCCGCGTTGCGCTCGTTGCGACCGAGCACCTTGACGAAGTAGCGGTGGCCGTCCTCCGCCTGCGCGAAGTAGGGGGTGGAACCCCGTGCGTCCACGCCGGCACGGTGCAGGGACGTGAGGCTGATCCCCGATAGGGTCAGTCCCCGAACAACGGTCTCAGCCGACGGCGATGGGTTGGGTGTTCCGACCGCGAGCAGCGCGATGCAACCGATCGCCCAACCGGCGGCGATGGCGAACAACTGACCGGACGGTGCACCGACTCCGAGCAGTAGACGGGCAGGGATGATGCACAGCACCAGCACCCATCCGAGCCTGTACCACCGGCTGTTGATCCAGGGTCGGGTCACGGCCAGGCCGGCTGCGAACGAGGCCACCCACGTCAGATCGCTAGTCGGATCCAGAACGGTGAGGATGCCCGATTGGGTCGAGTCGGCGGGCGGGGCTGGGAGCCTGCTGCTGATCCAGCCGTCGATCAGATCGAAGACGACGGAGGCCACGGTCGTCGTGATGAAGTAGAGGACGAGCAGCCGCCAGTGTCGCCGTGCGATCACCCAGACGAGCAGCGCGATCGGCAGGGCGATCAGGAGAACCGCGTAGACCCCGTAGACCAACTGCAGCACGAAATCTGGGAGGTCCGGTTCGAGGGCGAGCACATCGTCCTGCAGACCGCCGGCGGTCTGCGGTGCCCACAAGAGGATGACGGCGGCCAGGCCGGTGGCCAGGAGACTGACAAGCACTCGGATGACGTCGCCTGGGCCGCGTAGCCATTGTGCGGGCCCGGGTGGATCTATCGCTACTTCGCGATCGTCGACGAGGATCGTTTCCTCGACCGCTGGCTCAGCGAGCGTCATGCGCGTCCTCTGTCTTCGTGTTAGCGGCAATGATCTTGCAGTGTGTCACAACGGCTAGCGGTGAAACCGTTACAGGCGAGAGGGCCGTGAACACGCAATCCTGAAACCGTTTCAGGACTCCGCGTCACGGCTTGCCGATCTTGTACTGTCGATTACTTTCGAGTGTGAGTCGGCCGAACGGTCGTCGTCTGGGCCCGTGACGAGGGGGCGGACCCAGCCCGTACCACCCCTTCCGCAGGAGGAGAGCCAGTGAGCATCCGACCCAAGATCGAAGCAGCACTTTCGGCCACAGCAGATCGGCTCAGCCCGGGTTCCGGCGCCGGGACCGTGAAACACGCCAAGAACGATCTCATGACGATCAGTGGGACATCGGAGAACCTGGACAGGCGCTACGCGAACGAAGACGTCGTCGTCGCGTCGACGGCCATCTTCGAAGCGAAACACCCCGACGGCGACCCCGTGACCATCAAGAAGAAGCATGAAGGCCTGCTTGTCGTCTTCGCGGACAGCTTCATCTTCGTGCGCGGCATCGGATTCGGTGCGCGCGAGGTGAAGGCCCTGGGTAAGAACGAGGTCACCGTGGAGAAGGTCACCACCGTGATCGACGGAACCCAGGTTCCCGGACTGAGGATCACCGGCCGCGCAGGCAAGCCAAACTTCGCGGCGGGGATCGCTCTGCCGAAGGACGCGAGCAACCCGACCGAGCAGGCCGCGGTGCGCGACGAGCTGTACGCGGCCCTCGCGGGGTAGGTGAGCTTCAGCGACGCTTGCCCTTGGTATAGAGCCTTGACGGTGTAGGGCATATGGCCCGTGGTCATGCGTTCGGCGAGGAACGTGGCACAGAAGAACGCCTCGACGCTCCCGAGATGTGTCGTACATATGTGCGATAATTGAGGCAAGCGAATCGGGGTGATACATGGGCTTCTTCGAGGTCTCTCGACAGGTTCGTCGTCGCATGGAGATCGCCGCGGAACTGCCCACTGATCACCCTGCCATCCTGGATGAGGTCGAGGATCTGTTGGACCGCGTCCCCGACCCGACGCTCATGTGCGCTGAGGAGCGTGCCGGAAGTCTGGCAGCCCTGTCCCGACTACGGAACCGCATCGATGCCTACATGACTGCCGTGGCTGCTGAGGCCGATCGCAGCGCGGATTCCCGCGTCCTGCACGCCGGCACGACCGGGACGATGGTCGCGGTCGCCACCGGGCAGAATCCGCAGACCGGGTCTGCCCTCGTCAATCGCGGTCACCTGCTGCGCGGCCTGCCCGAGGTGAGTCAGTCGTTTCGCGCCGGTGCCATCTCAGCCGCCCACGTCGCTGTGATCACGGCGGAGAGTCATCGGATCAGCGGCTTCGCGGGGATCGAGGCCCACGTCGTGACGGTCGCCGAAAGGGTCGAACCTCGCGAACTGCGGCGCCTACTCAAACTCCTGGCGGACCAGTGCCGCCCGGAGGGCAAGGACTCGGATCACGCCGAACTGCACGACAAGCGATGCCTCTCGTTGTCGGAGACCAGCAACGGGATGTTCCGGATCGACGGCTACCTCGATCCCGTCGAGGGTGCGAGACTGCGCGACGCTCTCGCTGGCCTTTTGGAACGCACTGGCCGTGATGACCGGCGCACGCCGCAGCAGCGTCGAGCCGATGCCTTGGCGGATCTGATTGCCGCGGCGATGGCCAACCGCAGTCCGCTGGGAATCTCGCAGACGTCGGTGTTGGTCGACCTCGAGGATCTCTCCTCCGACGGTGCCGTGCTCGATGACGACTCGGGGCTAGGGACCCGCCTGTTCGACATGATCACGTGCACGTCGATCGTCTCGGTCATCCTGGGAACGCGACGGGAGGGCACCTTCGTGCCGCTCGCTCTGGCTCGCGGCAAGCGGGGTGCTAGTACCGGGCAATGGCGGGCGCTCGTGGCCCGTGATCGGGGCTGCATCCGCTGCGGTCGTGCACCGCGGTTCTGCCAGGCACATCATGTTCACCACTGGCGCCACGGCGGGAAGACTGATGTCGGAAATTTGGTTCTCCTGTGCCAGCGCTGTCATCACGATCTCCACTTCGGTGCGTACACGATCCAGATGGAGCAGGGGATCCCTCGCATGGCGCCCAGTGAGTCCCGGTCGCCACCGTTTTCGGCGTAGTTGAGGTGTGTCACGAGGGGGAACGCGCTGTGGCGTGACAGGCTCTGTGTCCATGACCGGCGACGGGTTGGAGAGCGCACCGAGGATGCGAGCCGAGCGCCGATGGCCGATGGCACTTGCTGTGATGATCGCCGGGTTGCTGTTCGAACTTCTTCCAGCGGACTTCCAGATGTTCCCGGACCAGGCTTTCGTGTATCCGCTGTTCCTGGCGGCGTTCCTGGTCGTGCTGACCGTCGGTGATCCCGGGCGCATCGATCGCCAGCGTCGGTGGCTTCGGGTGACGACGGGCATGATGATCGCCACCATCACGCTGGTCACGGCCATCCAGGCTGTGCGGTTGGTGGTGGGGCTCCTGACGCAGGCATCCTTCGACAGTGCCGGGCAGCTGTTGGCCATCGGGGGAATCATCTGGGTATCGAACGTGATCGCGTACGCACTCTGGTACTGGGACCTCGACGGGGGAGGGGCAGCCGCTCGGGCAGCTCGGGACACGACGGTTCCGAGGGCCTTCCATTTCCCCGAGCACTCCCTGCCCGACCTTGTGCCTGCTGGGTGGTACCCGCAGTTCGTCGACTACGTGGCCCTGTCGTTCAACACCGCACTCGCGTTCAGCCCCACCGACGTCTCGGCGATCCGGCCATGGGCGAAGGTCATGATGATTTCCGAGTCGGCGATCTCACTGGCCCTGGGCGCCCTTGTCATCGCGTATGCGGTCAACATCCTGTGAACGACGCTCCTGCCGGCGCCGCACGACGAAGAACATCACACCGGCGGCCAGTGTGACTGCGCCTCCCACCAGCCCGTGTGCCTTGAATCCCTCGAGATACGCCCGGCGCCGGAGGTCGTCGATCTCAGTCACCTCGGCTACGGGAACCGCGTAGAGCGACGAGGCATCTTCCGACGTCGCACCTTGCGCCATGTCGTGGGCGATCTGCGTCGATTGGGACGGATCGATGCCTGCTCGCACCGACTGATTGTGCAATGAGGCCGAGGACGCCAAGATCACGATGCTGGTCATGCCCGCAACGCCGATGGCCGTTCCCAAACCGGCGGCGGCGCCACGGAACGCAGATGCGGCACCGTCTTTTCCGGCAGGAGCGGTGTCCATCACAGCGTTCGTCACGGCAACGCCGCCGCCAGCTGCTGCCGCGGCATAGACGGACACGATCAGCACCGCCAGCCACAGCGGACTGTCCAGGCGCAGGGCTGCGCTGCAGAACAGCGTCGCGGCAACCACCGCCATGAGGACCGACCCCGCGGTGGTGATGCCCCAGCGCCGCACCAATCGACCGGAGAAGGTGGCCCCGAGAACAGCGCTCAATTGCGCGGGCGCCATCGCGAGCGCCACGTCGACGGGGGCGAGTCGGTACACGTACTGCAACGCCATCGTCATGTAGAAGAAGAGGTTCGCGAACAGAGTCAGTACCAGCACCGCGAGCAGCAGCACCAGATTGCCGTGGCGCAGAGGGCCGAGGTCCAGGGTGGGGTCGGGGATTCTGCGCATCGCCAGGATCAACGCCACCGCTGCTCCCGCGCATGCAGCCAGCAAGAGCACGAACGCCGCACTGGGACCGCCCTGGGACAACTGAGTGATCGACTCCACCGCCAGGGCGAGGACCAGTCCCGCGAGGGCCGGGGTGAGCATCTCTCCGGTGGGTTCTGAGCTGGAACCGTCAGGGGGAACGAGCAGCCACACCATGACCAGTGCGAGGAGGCCGGCAGCGATCCAGACCACGCAGACCCAGCGCCACCCGGCTGACTCGACGATGATCGCCGCCAGCAGCGGAACGAAGAGGTAGGCGAACGGGATCGCCGCCGAGAACGATGCGAACGCGGTAGCGCGACCATCCGACGTGCGTACGGAGGCACTCAATGACGCGAGTGCGACCACCAGGAGCGCGGCTTTGCCGATGTTGGCCAGCAGCAGTCCCGTGGTGGCCAGGGGCATTGACGGTGCGACGGCGACGAAAGCACTGCCTAGCGCGTACAGCCCGCAGCACGTGAGTATGACGCGACGCGACCCCAAACGCTGGCCCACCGTGCCGGCCACGAACGTCACCAGGAGGGCGCCGACCGTGGGCATTTGGCGAGAGATGTCGGACTGGGACGCTGAAGACCCCAGCGCGCGAAGCATGTCGTCGAGGATGTAGTTGAAACTGGCCCCGAGGGTCTGCACCAGGGCTGCCGCAGCCGTCATCGCGAGCACGAGCCGGACCTGGGGCCCGGTCAGCATGGAGGAGCGCGGCAAGGCGGGTGACACGTGCGTGGCCGCTAGGGCAAGTAGTACATGGGGTTGGGCATGAGGAATCCGTACTTCATGCGCCCGTAGGACATGTCGCTGATCTGATCGCCGACGCTGGCGACGATCGTCCAGCCCTTGGCTTGAAGGGCCATCCGCTCTTTCGCCTTGAATCGGGCCGAGCTCAGGGAGGATGTGGCCTCAGTACGTGTGATCAGGGTGTTCCAACTCGAGTAGCCCCGCTGGCGCAGGCAGTCGCGAGTGGCTGCGCGTTGGCTCTCCGGACGGCCGGTGATGATGCCGATGCGGAAGCCGTCCTGTTGCAGCTGGCGGAAGAGTCGGCGCACAGGTACATTCGCCGTGGCCTTGCACTCCAGTGCGAACTCTGTGTCCTTTGCAGGGTCGTAGGAGAAAGCCGGGTCGTTCGTCGAGTACTCGAGGTAGTTATTGAGCATGGTGTCGTCCACGTCGAAGACAACCGCCGGCCGGGCTGAATCGGCGTGCTTCCGCTGCCACGCGCGTATCGTCTGGTGAGCCTGTTCGGCCACGTCCTTCTGAAGGCTGCGGATCGTGCCGGTCTCATAGATCCTTCGCAGTTGGGGTGCGAAGCCCGGCCCGGCATCGTACGGATCGGCCGAGTCCAGAGACGGCAGGTTCTGCGTTGTCCCCATGATGGGACGGCCTTTGCCCATGGCGCCAGGGTCCACGGGGACGGTCTGTGCGGCGGCGATGGTGGGGGAAAGGGCCAGTCCGACTGCGAGTGCAATGGCGCAGATACGCATCGTGTCTCCCGTGGGTTCAGGCGATCGGTCTGGTCATCATTCCACGCCGCGCTAGCGCTCAGGTGTGCATCGTGGCTCCCCGCCTTGGACCTCCGTCGAGTCGGCCGTGATCCCTAAGGTGGGTGGATGATCCTCAGGAGCGTGTTGATCTCCGGGATGGCGTTCGGCCTGCTCGTGCAGGGGCCATCTCCCGTGGGTGCAGACTCCGGGGGCAACGTGTCCGTCCGGATCGTGGTGACCGGCCGACTGTTGGGGCACACGGCCACAATGCGTGTTCACGATTCGGCTGGCGTCTCCACGATCCGCGTCACCGGTTCCCGCTCGATCAGGGTGCACTCGGGGCGGGTGACCATTGTTCCCTCGCCCATCGTGGGCGCCACCTCGTCGACCGCGCGCATCCAGCAGATCAGCGTCGAGAGCGGGGACGTCGTCCGAGTCCACTACCGCAAGGACGAGACGTCCCGTCGAGGGGCGCTGACGCCATTGGTGCTCGGGGTCGACGGTGAACCTGCCTCCGGGCGCGACCTGGTGCCATCTCCGGATCGAGCCCTCTTGGCCTTCATCTCTCAGGACCGCGACCTGCTTGACCCTGATGAGAGCGCGGCTCTCTTCGTGCGGGATCTCTCCACGGGCGTCGTGACGAAGATGGCGCGCGATGCCACTGGAGGGATCGCGTGGTCACCGGACTCTCGACGCATCGCCTTCAGGTCGGGCGCTTCGGACAAGACTATCCAGGTGACGGATCTCGCCACAGGTGATCGGACCGTGGCCTCAAACCGGTCGGAGGCTGCCGCCTGGGTAGACGTCGACCATGTGGCTATGTCGGTATGCCGTACCCGCCGCGTGTGCGGCATTGTCATCAAGTCCCTATCGACCGGCCAGGTCCGTCGGCTCGTGCCCGTCGCCACCCGGGTGCAGGCGTGGACCCTTGCGCCGGCCGGAAATTCCGTCCTCTTCGAGTCGAGTGTGGATCCGCTGAACAAGGGAATCGAACGCCGTTTCTTGTACCAGGTTGACGTGGCATCGGGAGCGACTAGGCCCATCGGCGCCGACTTGGGCAGGGGCACGTCGTGGGGCGCAGTCTGGTCGCCTGACTCCGGCAAGGTGGCGTTCCGCACGGGGGCGGGGCGCAAGGCCCGTGTGCTCGTCAAGGACCTGTCAGCAGGCTCCGTCATGCGATTGGCGATAGCCGCGGACCCCGACCCGCGGCAATCGAGCGTCAAGTGGGCTCCGAACTCCCGGATGCTTGCGTACCGAAGTCCTGATGGCGGCCTTGCGCTCCTGCGTCTTGCCACTGAGCGCACGCACAGGTTGCTTGCGCACAGCCATCTTCCGAAATTCCCTGTGGTGACCGGCTACACCTTCTCGCCGTCCGGCAAGCGGATCGCCTTCGTCTTCGGCGGCCGCGGAGGCTGCTTGACAGACGTGGTGCCCTTCGCTGATCTCAACTGCCGCAATGTTCTCGTCCGTGAACTCGGCAGCGGTCGACTCGCCAACGTCTCCACGCGTGACACCGGCCTTGGCTGGCGCGGGAGCCCCGAGGAGGGCACTGCGCCGCCGGTCTGGCTCAGCGACGACGAGGTGGTCATCCACGCGCCTGCCCACGGGTCGAGTAGTCGTGCCACCTATCCCATGATCAAGACAGTGGAGTGGGCGCCGACGACGCCGCCATCGCCGGCCCCGCAGGTTCCGCCATGGTGCGATCCCTATCGTTACTGGTGGTCCTGCTGAGGCGCTGGCTCAGGTTGCGGGCTTGACCTTGATCGTGAGCCACTTCGACTCGAATGCGCCGCCGTTCTGAGTGACGATCACGCGGATCTTCTGCTTGCCGGTCGGGCCGAGGATCACCCGCATGCTGCAGTTGCCGTTGGCGGAGACTTCGCGCTTGGCGTTGATGGTGGCCTTCTTCTGGTCGAGCTGTGCCATGGCGCCTGACCAATTAACGTTCTTCTTGAGTTGGCACTTGATCCGGAACATCTGACCCGAAACAACGGTTGCCGGTGCGGAGACCTTCTTGAAGTCCGGGTCGCCGGCGGCGTTCGCCGCCCCCGCTCCCATGACGACCACACCGCTTGCGACTGCCACGGTCGCGCCCATCGCCACCACTTTGCCCATGCTCATTGCCGTATCCAATCTGCGTCGTCCTCAACTCCGACTCCTTCCGCAGTATGCGTCAGGAATCGGCGCGACGGACACCCGGCGAACGGTTGATGCGGATCCGTGCGCCTAAGCGCGTCGGCGAGTGTTGTGCATGGGGGGATTGACTCTCACGGATGGGCGTGCGTCTCACGGATTTCGGCGCGGCTCTAGTCCCGTGTTCCTCGTGTGTAGGTGGCGCCGCGGCTGAATGCGGTGTACCCGCTGGTGGCGGGCGCTTTCTGCTCGACGCGCAGCTTCAGGTCGGGGTACCCGTTCGCTTGGGCAACTTCACGTTGAGGCTCTTCTTCTTCTTCCTGGCGCCGGTTCCCGACAGACCCACCGTCTGTGGACTGCCGGGGGCGTTCGTGGTGAAGGTCAGCTGGCCGCTGGCCGCACCCTTGGCGGTGGGGGAGAAGCACACCTGCACGGTGCAATTCCCGCCGGCCGGAACGGTGGAACCGCTGCAGGTGTCCGCCGTGACGCTGATGCACCAACTGCACTTCAGGTGTCCTAGGCGTAGATGCCTGCGATCTCCTCGCGGTAGTCCTTGGCGACGACGCTACGTTTGAGTTTCTGCGTCGGTGTCAGGTACCCCGTCTCCTCAGTGAACTCCGCATCCAGAAGGCGCCACGTCCTGATGGACTCGGCCCTCGACACCGCGGCGTTGGCGTCATCCACGGCCGCCTGGATCTCCGCGACCAAGTCGGGGTCATCGTGCAGGTCCGTCACCGAGGTGCTGGCCTTCCCGTGGGAGGTGGCCCAGGCGGCCAGCGCATCCGGATCGAGCGTGATGATGGCCGCGATGAAGGGCTGACCGTCTCCGACCACCATCGTGGGACCGATCAGATTGTGTGCCTGCATGCGATCCTCGAGCACAGCAGGTGCCACGTTCTTGCCGCCGGCGGTGACGATGATCTCCTTCTTGCGGCCGGTGATGTGCAGGAATCCGTCGGCATCGACGTCGCCCAAGTCACCGGTCTGGAACCAGCCGTCCGCGGTGATCGCGTCGTCGGTCGCCGTGGGGTTGTTGTGGTATCCCGCCATGACGTGCGGTCCGCGCAGCCAGATCTCGCCGTCGTCGGCGATTCGCACCGCCGTGCCCGGCATGGGCTGGCCCACGCTCCCGATGCGCGGGTTCTCGGCCCGGTTGAACGTTCCAGAGGCGGTGGTCTCGGTGAGTCCGTAGCCCTCCATCACGGTCAAACCCATCCCGGCGAAGAAGAAGCCCAACCGTTCGCCGAGGCTCGCGCCGCCGGTGATCGCGTAGCGGAGGTTGCCGCCCATGGCGGTTCGGATCTTGGAGTACACGAGTCGGTCGAACAGCGCGTGCTGGACCTTCAACCAGGGGGACGGCCCACTGTCGTGTGTGGCGCGGCCGTACTCGATAGCTACCTTCGCGGCCCGCTCGAAGATCCTGCCCTTGGTCGAACTCGCCGCGTGTGCCTTCTGCTGCGAGGCGTTGAAGATCTTCTCGAAGATGCGCGGGACTCCCACGAGGAACGTCGGGCGAATCGTGGTCATGTCGCCCACCAGCAACTTGGGGTTGGGACAGTGGGCGACCTGCATACCCCCCAAGGCGCAGTAGACCTGTGCCCCGCGGCCGAGGACATGTGCCAGCGGCAGGAAGAGCACGGTCCGGGCGCCCGGCTGCTGCACGACCGGTCCCGTGGTCGCCACCAGCGTGCGGACCACGAATAGCAGGTTGCTGTGGGTGATCACGCATCCCTTCGGCCGACCTGTGGTGCCAGAGGTGTACACGATGGTGGCCGGGTCCTCGGGGCGTGCGACGGTCGCTCGCGTCGCGAGGACGTCGTCGCTCACAGTCGAACCCTCGGCGGCCAGGGATCCGAGCAGCCCGGCGTCCATCACCCACAGCGGCGGCGGCTCCGACACGGCCTCCCGGACACGAGCGGCGGTCGCGTCCGAATCCGTGATGACCGCGACGGCACGGCTGTCGCGCACGATCCACGCGATCTGTTCAGCCGATGAGGAGTCGTAGATGGGAACGGCGAAGGCGCCGATCGACCAGATCGCGAAGTCCAGGACCGTCCACTCGTAGCGGGTCGGCGACAGGATCGCGACAGGCCTGCCAGCCTCGACACCCCGGGAGACCAGTCCCTTGGCGGCAGCGCGCACCTGATCGTTGAACTGCGCCGCGGTGACGTCCTGCCAGTTGTTGCCGGTTCGTACCGCGTAGATGGCCCGATTGGGGAACTTTTCGGCATTCGTTCCGGCCAGGGTGGCCAAGGTGTCGGTGATAGGCAGGTCGACTTCGGTGGGGTACTCCACATCGCGGGGCATGATCGTCCTATCAGCCAGGTGCCGTCAGCGGCACATCTCCATCATCACCCCGTGACATATCGGGCTCCACGATCGGGTGGTGCCGCAGTTGAACCCTTGCCGAACAGCGGTCCGTCGCGTGAACTAGGCATGAACGGGCGAACCCGGCGGCGTGCCCATAGGCTCTATCACCCGAGGACCCGCCCAGGAAGTGAGCTCACCGTGAGACTTGGCAGAACATCGGCGGCCGTGACCGCGCTGGCAGTGACGGCGGTGCTCCTGAGCCCGGCAGTCGTCGGAGCTGACATCGGACAGAACGGCAACACCAAGGCGGCGGCGAACTGGGGCCGCATCGACGTGCAGTGGGACTGGTCGATGCCCGCGTCGATGACGGACAACGATCAGTACCCGGGCATCCCCGACGAGCCGATGCAGCCCGTGCCCGGCTATCAAGCCGCCGGCAACGCGCTCTACGGTCCGCTGTCGTCCGACGGGCGGTTCCTGGTCGTCCTCGACGCCAGTGCGTCGACAGTCAACGGTGGGTCCAAGGACCGATTGCAGTGCACGTGGACCATCTCGACCACCCCGGTGACCACGTATGCTGACCAGCCCTGCAAGAGCCCACTGAATGCGACCCTGCCAGAAGGCACCTTCCCGCTGAAGCTAGCGGTCAAGGACACCAAGACCTCGGTCACGAAGACAGTCACGAGCAGCATCACCGTGCGCAACACCCTGCTGAGCATCCTCGGAGACTCGTACGCGTCGGGTGAGGGCTTCCCGCCGTTCCGCAACGCCGACGGGACCATCGACTGGGATGAGCCGGCGTGCGACAGGTCGCGCTGGAGCGGGTTCGTGCGAGCCGCCCTGGCCCTCGAGCAGTCGGATCCCAGGTCCAACGTGACGGTGGTGGACGTGGCGTGTTCGGGTGGCGAGATCCTCCAGCAGGAGGACAACCCGGCGGTGTCGCCGACCGGAGGTCTGCTGTCGCCGCAGAAGAAGATCAAGCAACCGTCGCAGCAGAGCAACACCGGCCCTGGTGACTACATGCCCCCGCAGATCGACCAGTTGGCCGCCATCGCTGCCGGCCAGACCTACGACGCAGGGCTGCTCTCCATCGGTGGCAACGACGCCGGCCTGTCCCCAGTGATCATCAGTTGCGCGACGACAGACGTCCTACCCGTGGTCGTCAACGGATTCCCCGACAGCGGCATATCGGGTTCCCTGAAGTCTCTGATCCAAGGCTTCCCCAACTGTCAGGACGCGGCGCAGATCTCGGGCAAGTTGGACTTCTCCAACATCCAGGACATCACGTTCACATGTGAACCGAACGGGCCCAGCGCGTCGTTCAGCAGCCCGTTGGCCCTGCTCACCTTGGTGGCCAACATGAACCTGATCACCCCCGGAGATGCGGGTGGATATCGCTGCCTGACCTCGGACGCCTCCGCCCAGGACCCGGTCCAGGACAATCCTGAACTCGAAGAGGCAGTGTTCAACAATCTGCAGGTCCTGGAACAGGACTACGCAAAACTCGCACCGTGCTTCGGCGCGACCGGCGGCGCGGCGCAGTGTGAGACCCAGAAGCTGGTCAACGGCGTGCCCCAGCCGGGCTTCACCGCCTCCGATCCGGTCCGGTACAGCAAGATCGGGAACCTGACGCAGGCCATGTACCCGGATCTCACCCAGAAAGGCACGCCCGGCAACACCGAGTTCTGCGGAGTCCAGCAGGATCCGACCCAGCCGTGGGGTGGGCAGTTGACGCTGAAGAACCCCGCCGGTCTGCCAGAACCGGACAACATCAACTTCCCCACCATGGAGCAGATCCTCACCAACCCGTTGATGTCGCCTCTGAACCAGATTGGCAATGCATGGGCCTCCAACGTGTTGTACGAGGGTCAGGCAGGCCATGACGTCGTCGCGATTCCCCAGAACACGTCTTTCCCGGGCAACGTGCCGGCGCTGAGTCCGGTCGTGACCGGGTTCGGACCGTTCAACCCAGCCACGGATCCACCGTTGGCGGCGCCGAACACACGCTTGGACAACCGCATCGAGGTGCCTGTGAACGGTCTGGTCGCGCAGATCGAGAGCAACGGCGCGACCTACGGCTGGAACACCGCGCTCTCGATGTACCGCGCGAGTCATCCGTACGGTTTGTGTTCTGAGAACCGGTGGATCACCAACATCACCGACTTCATCGTCAACACCGAGGCCACGAAGGGCACAGGCGCTGGGTTCCACCCGAACGAGGTGGGCCAGCAGCAATACGGAACCATGTTGGCCGCGGACCTGTTGAGTCAGCAGCCACCGGTCGCGCGGGCGTTCACCACCGTCGTGCCGCTCGGTGACTCGGTGAAGTCCAAGATCCGCGTGAAGTTGCTATCCCCGGCCACGATCAAGCCCGGCAAGCACATCAAGCTGCAGGTCGAAGTCACGACCAAGGGGAAGAAGAAGGGCACCATCGGTGTGCGGGCGGTGAGCACCAACGCGGTGTACCGCTACACATCTGTCGACCTGCCCAAGGACGGGAAGCGCAATATCTCGCTGCCCAAGAAGTGGTCCAAGGTCGGCAAGACCGGCAAGGTGAATCTGACCGTTCAGTTCCTGGGCAACATCTCGGTGGAGCCGTCCAACAAGGACAAGGTGACGCAGTACGTAGGGAAGGTGCCGAAGTAGGGGTTGTCCAGGCATCCGTGAGCACTCGGGTGATCCGGGAGCGGTTTGGCGTCGTCGGAGGGCTCCCGATCCCCGAAAGGCTCACGGATCCGGGGTCGACCCAATCGCGCCAGCGGTGAGCATCGCGACGAAGCGCTCGGCCGAATCCTTACCGTCGCTGTGCTTCACCAGGCCGGAGCGATTCCGGTTCGACACACCGTCGCCCGGGCCAGCCTGCGGGTCAGGCCGTCGCCGGCGTCCCAGGCTGCCCCTCGTCATCCTTGGGAACACGCCCCCTGACGAAGGCCAGAAGGACGATCCCGCCGAAGGTGACCACGAACGTCGCCAACCCCGCTGCATTGAGCAGGGCATTGCTCGAGCCGCCTTCGGTCAGGACGTCGATCCCGCCTGAGGCCAGGAAGGTCGTCGGGTCCGTGAGCCCGTGCAGGATCATCGCCCCTACCAGGAAACTGATCGAGCGCAGCGAAAGGTACATGAGCACCCCGAAGCCGAAGGTGTAGATGACGGTGGGACCGACGGTCTTGATGGACTGGCCGCTGAAGAGGTTCACGCTGTGCGACAGCGCGAAGAACAGCGACGACAGCGCGGCGACCACCCATTCGCCGTGGCCGGCGTCCCGGAGCATCTTGACCGCGAACCCGCGGTAGAGCAACTCCTCCACGAAGCCGATGAGCAGACCGGTCGCGAGGGCCAGTATCACCACAGGTACGGGGTTCTTGCCCCAGTCGATGCCGAAGATCCTCAGAAGGATGGGCGTGGCCACGATGACCGGGCCTAGCCACATCCACCACGAGCGGTAGATCGGCTGCCGGCCGAAAAGTTCCGGAGCCCACCCGAGGTAGAGCATCACGCTGACCAAGATGACGGCGCCGAGGATGAGTCCGGCGGTGAGCTGCACGAAGACGGTTCCCACGCTGTCCAGCAGCGGGTCGCTGGCAAGGTTCCCGGAGATCCGCAGCATCAACTGGCCGAAGCCAAGGTAGATCACGAGGTAGCCCACCATGAACGCCAAGAAGCGCCAGGCGCCGCCTCGGTTCATGAAGCCGCGAAGGCCGCGGTCGTCGCGGGTCGGTGGGGCGGTGACTGTCATGAGCATCCTTCGATCATCAAATGAGCCTGCGAAGTGAGCCTACAAATGAGTCGTCGGACGGTTGGTGAGGCACTCCGTCCCGGCAGGGCGCCCTAGACGCATTGCCGCATGCGTCCGAGAACACGGCCGACATTCCGGCGAATCCGCGAGGTCACTTGCAGAGAACCGGATGGATGCCATGGGCCCCGAGGGCGACGACCCGGGCGTGGTGCTTGCGCCCCAGTTCATAGTGGTCTCGCTTTGCCCGTTGGGTGCTGGTCTTCCACGTTCTGCAACCTCTCCCGCCGGTACCTCCATCCCACTGCGCATCAGCCAGGTTTCCGTGCGTTCCCAGATGTTTCCCAGTTGCCGTCAGCAATCGCTACGACTGCGTCTTTCACCCGATAGGCTCGCCGGCATGTCTGCCGCAGAAGAGATACCAGAGGCGGCTGACATGGAGCCGGCGCAGCGCCCGACGCTGGTGGAGTCGTGGCCTGCGATTGTGCGCCTTGCCTTCATCTCCGTCTACTCCCTGATGATCATCGTTGTGGGCTTCGGGCACTGGGGCCCCTCGACGGTGCGGATTCTGAACGCCGTGGTGGCGGTCCTGTGGGTCGTGCTCCTGATCACCTGGATCCGGCAGGTGCGCGATCAGACGGGGCGATTCAAGTTCGTCCTGCGCCATCCCGCGCTACCGATGCTGCTCATAGCCCCACTGTTCCTGATCGTGTTCTGGGATCCGATCTGGTTCATCGTGATCGTGGTCGCCTTCATTCTCGAATTGCGGCAACTGTCTGCGGGCGACGGCTTCATGTTCTCTTTCGTCCTGATCGTGTTCGTAGGTGTCATGTCCGGGCTGACGATGGTGGAACTGGAGAACAACCAGCCGTCTTCGGGCTTCCATGGGCCCGGGGACGCCTTCGTGTGGGCTTTCGGCGGCTTGCTGCACATCGACACTGGGACGGACTTCACCCCCACCACGGCGGACGGAAAGTTCCTGGGTGTGGTCGTCAGCATCTGCGGCATCCTGGCCGCGAGTATGTTCACCGCCAAGCTTGTCGCCTGGATTCTCGGTGACGACAAGAGCAGCCCTGACGAAGGCCCCGGATTGACCGCCGACGACGCGGAGGCCCTGCGGACCGAGGTGGCTGAACTGCGGGAAACGGTGTCGCAGCTCAACCAGACCATCCAGCAGCGGGCCGGCGGATCTGGCCCGAATTGACCGTGGCCCGTCCGACCCAGGATCCCCCTGGTCGGGTCCGTATCGCGGCTCGGCTGCACCCGCTTCGGTTCGCCGGGCATCTTCGCCAGTGTTCACGCCGGAACCGGTGTGCGTTGTGAGGGGGAATGGGGTGCGCTGTGCGACAAGACATTCAGGCGAATCTTCAGTTGCGTGTGCCTCGGGTGTAGGTGGCGCTGCGGGTAATGGCGGTGTAGCCGGTGGTGGCTGGCGCCTTCTGAGTGACACGCAGTTTCAGGTTG
>ERZ724513.348-NODE-348-length-21628-cov-5.144533_pt1 | contig 21628 bp, 18 predicted proteins | sample MGYA00376046_ERZ724513 | MGnify/ENA primary metagenome ERZ724513 (study PRJEB28724, sample SAMN07190883) | activated sludge metagenome | isolation source: activated sludge of sewage treatment plant in Hong Hong | place: Hong Kong | collected 2016-03-17 ...
ACCGAAAAGGCGCCCCGGCTGCATGTCGGCGAGCAGCGTTCGCGCAGCGTCCGGATCCTGCTGGGAAAAGGCGTGGGACTGGCCATTGGCCATGTAGGCAACGATTTCCATCGCAACGCACCTTATAAAGTGCCGAACAGAGCCGGCCAGAGCATGAAGAAAACCTTCGGCAACCGGTGCATTATCATATGCTATGGTTCTGCTGTCATCACGCGCGAGGGAACGCCCGCCTTGTCATCGACCATGAAGAAGGCCCGCCAGCCGCCTCGCGTTACAACCCGGAAAAACAAAAAAGCGCCCCGAAAGGCGCTTGTTTGTGTGTGGCTTGGCGGAGAGGGTGGGATTCGAACCCACGGTAGGTTGCCCTACGCCTGATTTCGAGTCAGGTACATTCGACCACTCTGCCACCTCTCCGCGAAAGGCGCGCAGTATAGCACAAGATATTTCTCGATCAATGCGCCGGTTTTCCTTTCTTCTCCCGTTGTTGATGCTGGCCGCTTGCGGCGAGAGCCGGCTGCCGTCACCGGCGGAAAGCCGCGAACTGGTCGTCCTGACGCGCGAAGGACCGACCACCTACGAAATCGACGATAGCGGCGCCCCCGCGGGATTCGAGCACGACCTGGTACATCTGTTTGCCGATGAGATCGGTGTCAATGTGCGCTTCGTCGTCGTCAAGCACGATGCCGACATCGCCAAGCGACTGAAGAAGGGCAAGGCCCACATGGGCGCCGCATGGCTGTCGCCGCCGACCGACCCGGCACTGCAGGCGGGGCCCAGCTACTACGCGAGTGCCAACATCATCGCACAGAACGAAAACACCCTGCCGGTCGAAACCCCGGACGATCTCGACGACAAGCCGGTGCAGGTCGTTGCGGGATCACGGCAGGCAATGGCCCTGCAGGAATTGCGCAAGCAGTTCCCGCGTATCCAGATCAGCGAGCACAAGCGGATCAGCGAACTGCAGCTCCTCGAACGGATCGCCGAACAGTCCGGGGATTCGGCACTCGTCGACCGCGCGGTTCTCGACATCGCATCGAATTACTACCCGCAGCTCCAGTACGCGCTCTCGGTCGGCAGCGAAACGCCAATCGTCTGGTTATTTCCCGCCAACGCCGACCCGGTGCTGCTGGACCAGGCAAAAGCCTTCATCGAAAGTCGCCGCGACGACGGTACGCTGGCACGCCTGGTCGACCGCTATTTTGGCCACGTGGAGCGCCTGAGCGCGGCCGACAGCCTGCGTTTCGTCGAGCGCATACGTACCACGCTGCCGCAGTACCGGACGATGTTCCAGGCTGCCCAGGTCAACACCGGCATCGACTGGCGACTGCTGGCCGCCCTCGCCTACCAGGAATCGCAATGGAATCCGCTCGCCACCAGTCCGACCGGCGTGCGCGGCATGATGATGCTGACGGAGGATACGGCTGACCATTTGCGCGTCAGCAACCGCCTCGACCCGAAGCAGAGCATTCGCGCCGGATCCCAGTACTTCTCCGACCTGCGCGACATGCTGCCGGATACGGTGCGCGAGCCGGATCGAACCTGGCTGGCAATCGCCGCCTACAACCTCGGCATGGGACACATGAACGGCGCGCGCCGTATCGCCGAAGGCCTGAAGAAGGACCCGGATTCGTGGTACGAGATGAAGACGGTGTTGCCGCTGCTGGCGCGGCCGGAATACTTCGAGCGGCTGAAATCGGGCCGTGCGCGCGGCGGCGAGGCGGTGATCACGGCCGAGAACGCGCGCATGTACTACGACATCCTCAGCCGCTACGAGCCGCCCTACCGGCCCTTCGCTGAATCTCCAGCGGCCGCTCGGGCAAACGCTCAGGCGGAGAGGAACTCCAGCCCGCCCAAATAGGGTCGCAGTGCCGCCGGAACGGTGATGCTGCCATCGGCGTTCTGGTAGTTCTCGAGGATGGCGACCAGCGTTCGGCCGACCGCGAGGCCGGAACCGTTCAGCGTGTGCGCGATCTCCGGCTTGCTCTTCTCGTTGCGGAAGCGGGCCTGCATGCGGCGCGCCTGAAAATCCGAGAAGGTCGAGCACGAGGAAATCTCGCGGTAGGTATTCTGTGCCGGCAGCCAGACTTCGAGGTCGAAGGTCTTGGCCGACGAAAAACCCATGTCGCCGGAGCACAGCACGACACGGCGGTACGGCAGTTCCAGGCGCTCGAGAATGGTCTCGGCGTGGCGCGTCAGTTCCTCGTGTGCCTCGAGCGATTTTTCCGGCGTCACGACCTGCACGAGCTCGACCTTGTCGAACTGGTGCTGGCGGATCATGCCGCGCGTGTCCTTGCCGTACGAGCCCGCTTCCGAGCGGAAGCACGGCGTATGGCAGACGAACTTCAGCGGCAGCGCCTCGGCGGCGAGGATCTCGTCGCGGACGATGTTGGTCACCGGCACTTCGGCGGTGGGGATCAGGTAGAGTGGCTCGGCATCGGCACGGTTGATGCGGAACAGGTCTTCCTCGAACTTCGGCAGCTGGCCGGTACCGAACAGGCTCGCGGCATTCACCAGATACGGCACATAGACCTCGGTGTAGCCGTGCTCCTGCGTGTGGATATCGAGCATGAACTGGGCAAGCGCACGGTGCAGGCGGGCCAGCGGGCCCTTCATCAGCGTGAAGCGGGCGCCGGAAATCTTGGCCGCGGTGCCGAAATCGAGCTGGCCGAGCGCCTCGCCGAGATCGACGTGATCCTTCACCGCGAAATCGAAGGCGCGCGGCGTGCCCCAGCGCTTGATCTCGACGTTCGCCGTTTCATCCTTGCCGACCGGCACGCTCTCGTGCGGCAGGTTCGGAATCGCCGCAACGATCGCCTCGATCTGCGGCAACAGTTCGGAGAGGCGCGCCTCGCTGGCTTCGAGTTCGGCCTTGAGCTTCGCGACCTCGGCCATGACACCGCTCGCATCCTCGCCCTTGCCTTTCAACATACCGATCTGCTTGGACAGCGTATTGCGCTGTGCCTGCAGTTCCTGTGTCTTCGTCTGCAGCGTCTTGCGCTCGCCTTCGAGCGCCTGGAATTCCGAGAAATCCAAGGGCTTGCCGCGCGTGGCGAGGCGTTCGGCGACGGCGTCGAGATTGTTGCGTAGGAGCTGGATGTCGAGCATTTGAAACGTCCGGAATCTGTGAAAGCCGCGCCTGCGGCGAAAGGCGGGATTATACGCGAGGCGGATTCGCGTCCGAACCGCCGGCGCGGAAGAAGGCGGCGATGCGACCGATCATCGCGCGCAGGAATCGCCACAGCTTCGGCAGCAGCCAGACGACCAGCAGCAGGAAAAGTGCGAGCAGGCCGAGGAAGACCCAGGGATGCGTCAGCATCAGCCAGAAGCCGCCGAGCACGGCGGCCTCCTCGCCGAGGGAGGCCGTCCAGTTGCTGAGCGGCTCGGGCGAGGTGTTGATCGCCAGCCGCCCGCCGGCCTTGGACAAGGCGGTGCCGGCCGTGATCGTGCCGCCGACCAGACCCGCCGCCAGCATCAGCGCCGGATCGGCCGTGCCGAGCGAGAAGGCGGCGAGCAGTCCGCCGGCCGGAATGCGCACGAAGGTCTGCAGCGAATCCCAGAACGAATCGAAGCCCGGTACCTTGTCGGCAACGGTTTCGGCAAGCAGCAGCAGGCCGCTGGCGCCCATCACCAGCGGGTGTTCGAGGAGCTTCAGGCTTTCCGGCAGCTGCAGGTAGCCGAGATGCGAGAGCAGCCCGGCGAGGAAGAGCACGAGGTAGAGGCGCAGCCCGCTCGCCCAGGCCAGCCCGGCGGCAAGCGCCACCGCCTGCACGACCGAGCCGGGGTCGCTCACCGTCCCGACCTCTTCTTCGCCTCGGCGTCGAGCTGGCGCAGGTGGGCGAGCTTCTCGCCGATTTTCAACTCGAGCCCGCGCTCGACCGGCCTGTACCAGCGCTGCGGCTTCATGCCGTCGGGGAAGTAGGTTTCACCGGCGGCGTAGCCTTCCGCCTCGTCGTGCGCGTAGCGGTATTCCTTGCCGAAGCCCATTTCCTTCATCAGCCTGGTCGGCGCGTTCCGGAGATGCAGCGGCACCGGCCGCGAACCGTCCTCGGCAATGAAGGCACGTACCGCGTTGTAGGCGTTGTAGGCGGCATTCGATTTCGCGGCGACGGCAAGATAGACCACCGCGTTGGCCAGCGCCAGCTCGCCCTCGGGCGAGCCGAGCCGTTCATACGTTTCCGCCGCCGACAGTGCGATCTCGGCACCGCGCGGATCGGCCAGGCCGATATCCTCCCAGGCCATGCGCACGATGCGCCGCGCGAGGTAACGTGGATCGGCACCGCCATCGAGCATGCGGCAGTACCAGTACAGTGCGGCATCGGGATCGGAGCCGCGCACCGACTTGTGCAGCGCCGAGATCTGGTCGTAGAAGGCGTCGCCGCCCTTGTCGAAGCGGCGCAGGCTCTGCGCCACGGTTTCCTCGACGAAATGGCCGTCGACCGCGGCAATGCCGGCGGTGCGGGCGGCGATGCGGACCTGTTCGAGGGCGTTGAGGAGACGCCGGGCATCGCCGTCGGCGAGCCCGACCAGCCGCGCGCGCGCCGCCTCGTCGAAGGCGAGGTCGGGCAGCGCGCGCTCGCGGGCGCGGTCGAACAGTTGCCCCATTTCCGCCTCGTCGAGCGGCTTCAGCACGTACACCGTCGCGCGCGAGAGCAAGGCGGAAATGATTTCGAACGACGGGTTCTCGGTCGTCGCGCCGATGAAGGTCAGCAACCCGCTCTCGACGAAGGGCAAAAAGCCGTCCTGCTGCGCCTTGTTGAAGCGGTGGATCTCGTCGACGAAGAGGATGGTCCGCCGCCCCTGGTCGCGCCACAGCTCGGCCTGCGCCACCGCCTCGCGCACCTCCTTGACTCCGGAGAAGACGGCGGAAAGCGCGATGAACGCGCAGTTGAACTGCGTCGCCATCATCCGCGCCAGCGTCGTCTTGCCAACGCCCGGCGGCCCCCAGAGGATCATCGAATGCGGCTGGCCGGACTCGAACGCCAGGCGCAGCGGCTTGCCTGGCCCGAGCAGGTGCTGCTGGCCGATCACCTCGTCCGGCGTGCGCGGGCGCAACTGTTCCGCCAGCGGGGCAAAACCCAGCTTGCTGCGGTCAACCGGAAATTCCGGCGAGTTTCCAGAAAACAGATCGCTCAAGATGTCATACCCATGCGCTTCCCGCACCATTCACGCGGAAGGCCCCACGATGTCCAGCCGGGGAAAATAATCGCGGTAGCGTCGCACATCCCGCGTCAACAGCCGCATGCCGCACGCCAGGGCATGGGCGCCAATGTAAAAATCCGGCATTGGCGAGGTCTTGACGCCTGCCGCCAGGCGATAGACGCGAAACGCCTGCCCGGCGAGAAAGGCCGCATCCCACGGTAAAGGCTCGCGCACGAGCGGCAGGCCGGCCAGCGCCGCCTCCAGATCGGCAGCGCGCTCATACCGCGTCGCCAGTTCGGCAAGAATCAGCGGGTTGATGACCAGCGGTCCTTCAGCCGCCAGTCTGTCCAACTGGTCCAGCGACCAGTCGGCCCATTGCGCATCTTCCGCCAAGACATCGATCAGCACGCAACTATCAACCAGCGTGGCCGAGGCATGCGCCGACACCACCTCGTTTGCCGACAGATCGCCCATGCCTCAACCGCGCAGAAAGTTCATGAACTCGTCGGTACTCATGCCCTTGAATTGCGCCGCATTGGCCGAACCGCGCACCTGCGCGAAAGCCGCCCGAACGGCCCCCGTAGCAGCCTTGACCGGGCGAATCACCACTTCGCCGTTCTCCCGCAATTCGAACACCACCTCGCCATGCGGCAACAACCCTGCCTTCTCGCGGATTTCCTGCGGAATCGTGACCTGGCCCTTGCTGGTAATCCTCATCGCACGCTCCATTTTCTTACTCTTACCATAGAGTAATACCAACACCCATCACAGTAAACTCCGCATCCCGTCCAGCGGCGACACCACACCGCGCCCGCCACGGTTCAACACGTGCCTGTAGATCATCGTCGTCGATAATCGGAATGACTCAGCAGTTCCTGTACGGTACGAATGTCGTAAGCCGCGCAGGCCATTGAATTCAGACGTTGACGCTGTAGAAAAACCCATTTCCAGCCTGATTTTCGGCAAAGAAATGGTGCGGGTTTGATCTGTGCCATTTTGCTTTTTCGGGTTTTTTTCCCCAGCCTACCGTAGCATTCTCGATACTGACGGCTCAACTCCTTGGCTCGGGGATTTTGGATTCGAAAATGTACACGGAAGTCCTGACATTCTGGTTCCAGGAAATCGATCCGAGGCTTTGGTTCGCTTCCGACAAGAACTTCGATGACCTGATCCGGGTGAGATTCATCGGTCTGATGCAGCAGGCGGCCGCCGGTGAGCTGTACTCATGGAGAACGACAGCGGAAGGTCGCCTCGCGGAAATCATCGTTCTCGATCAATTCTCCCGTAACGTATACCGCAACACGCCACAGGCATTCGCCCAGGACCCGATTGCGCTGGTGCTTGCCCAGGAGGCGGTTGCATCTGGCGCGCTGGCCTCGCTGAACCCGACGCAGAGGGGGTTCTTGCTGCTGCCCTACATGCACAGCGAGTCAAGGCAGATTCACGTCCTGGCAGAAGCGCTCTACAAGGACTTCGCTCCCGCCGGCAACCATGACTTCGAGTTGAGGCATAAGGCGATCATCGACCGCTTCGGTCGCTATCCGCACAGAAATGAAATCCTGGGGCGTGCTTCCACGCCGGAGGAGTTGGAGTTTCTGGCGCGGCCCGGGTCGCGGTTCTGAATGTTACGTTCGGCGTCAGTCACGCGGTTGACCGCTTCCCGGCAAACAGCTTGCTGAATTCACCGACACGACGAGCGTGGCAAGTTTCCCGGCCCATGGGGCGGCGGCCTGATTGAGCGCGAATCATCATCGATCCAGCCATTGCTGCGGTCGACGTCCCGTTTTCTCCCAATTTCTGGCCGGGCGCGGCCGGCGCAACACATGGCGCCGCGTTTTTCCCTTTGGCGCTGGCTTTCCGCAGTTGCGCCTCCAGGAGGTCGCCGCGGTAGTCCTGGATTGCCGGCGCCCGAGCTACCGGCGGTTGAAATGGGCATCATTCTGCCGGCCAAAGTGCGCCGGGAAATCGGTCGTCATGCCGGCCGGCCTGTCCATCGCCTATCCTTCACCGGATTCATGAAATGTCCCGGTCAGGTTGTAAGGGCTCACCTTGCACTGCCGGCGACCGTGAAATAGTACACAGTTGACCTCAGTACGTCTGGATAGAATTTCCCGGCATCTGACAATTTAGCGAACTGCAACTTCTCGCGGATAATCCGGAATTCGTTTGCCAGCCAGGTTGTCAGGGATATTGCACCGTTACCATTGGCAACAAGGGGCGTGTATCGGATTCGGCATGCTCGACAAGGTATCAAAGGACAAAGATGAACCGGATGTTCAGCCACTGGTTGTACTGGCGACCTCTCGCACAAGCGCTGTTCGATTCGGCGTTCATCATTGTCGGCGCCGTCATTGCCTTGGGGTGGGCGACCAGCGGCTTGCCAATCGATCAACGACAGGTCGTTCTGTTCGGTCTGATCTATGTGGCTGTCGCCATGCTGATTACCGCGTCGCTGGGGATCAATCAGCGCATCAATCCGCGGACGTCCATCGGGCCGCGAACCCAGATACTCCTCTCGGTCTACCTTTCATTCCCGATTGCCTATCTCATCGATGTCCTGTTTTTCGTCAAGTTCGATCGTGAATTCCTCTACCTTACGATCATGGCGGCGGTGTTCGGGGTGCTTGCCTCGCGCATCGGAAGTACAGGCTCTCGCGAGTCGGAACTCGCCAAGCGTCGGATACTGGTTTTCGGAACAGGCTCCAAGGCAATCGAAGTCAGGGACGCACTCAGGAAATCGGATACCCAGGCCGTTATCGTCGGCTATTTTGCCGGGGCCAACGAGAACGACTCGATCATTCAGGGTAGCCGCATGGTTGCGCAGGGCGGGAGTCTGCTCGACACCGCAATCGCGCTGGAAGCAGATGAGATCGTCATCGCCCTGTCCGAACGACGCGGAGGCTCCATGCCCATGCGCGAACTCCTGGATTGCCGCTTGAACGGGATCCGCGTTCTCGACCTCGCCAGTCATTTCGAGAAGACGCTCGGCCAGATCCGCCTGGACTCCCTTTACGCCGGCTGGCTCATTTTCGGCGAGGGTTTCAGTCAAGGGGCCGTTCGCTCGGTCGTGAAACGGGTCTTTGACATCATTGCCTCGCTCATACTGCTCATCGCCGGGGCGCCGGTGATGGTTGTAACCGCGTTGCTGATCGGACTGGAAACCGGCTTCCCGCTCCTCTACCGGCAGGAACGAGTCGGGCATAACGGACGCCTGTTCAACGTCATCAAGTTCCGCAGCATGCGCCAGGACGCCGAGAAACATGGAAAGCCGGTCTGGGCGACATCGTCCGATGACCGCGTGACAAAGGTTGGACGCATCATCCGCAAGCTGCGCATCGACGAACTGCCACAGCTATACTGCGTCCTCAAGGGTGACATGAGCCTTGTCGGCCCGCGTCCGGAACGGCCGTTCTTTGTCGATCAGCTGACCCGGGAGATTCCGTTCTACGCGGTCAGGCACAGCGTCAAGCCCGGATTGACCGGATGGGCCCAGGTTTGTTACCACTACGGGGCGTCGACCGAGGATGCGGCGGCAAAACTGCAGTACGACCTTTACTACGTGAAAAACCACTCCCTGTTTCTTGACCTCGTCGTGCTCTTCGAAACAGTCGGGGTTGTACTGACTGGCAAAGGCGCGCAGTAGACCGCGGCCCCAAGGCACGTTTGATGGCGTCGTTTGCCGACTGAGCCATGAACCACGAAACCGCATCGCTGATCGCCTGGAGTATGGGCACCGCAGCAGTCAGCTACGGGCTGCTGGCTGTCCACCTCATTTTTCTCGGCCAGGACTGGCGCGGCAATCGGCGCGCCCAGGCAATGCTGGCAGCCGTGGTTCTCGCGGCACTCTGGGCAATCGTTGGCACGCTGTTTGCGCTGACGGGCAAGAGCATTTTTCTTGTATCGAGCGTTCTGCTCGATACCCTGCGCTATGGCGCCTGGTATGTGTTCCTGAACCTTCTGCTTTCTCCATCCGGGGCCCAGCGCCGCATTGACCGGATCCTTCCCGTCTGGCTGAGTCCTTCAGGCTGGGCATTGGTGACCTGCAGTATCGCTGTGCATCTGGCGATATACATGGGTTTGGTGCAGGCGTATCAGTGGGTGCGGATCGAACTGGTCCTGGGGCTGGGAATGGTCATCATCGCCCTGATCCTTCTGGAACAGGTCTTCCGGAATGTCACCGACGATGCGCGCTGGAACGTCAAGCCGCTGTGCCTGGCCCTGCTCGGACAGTTCGGCTTCGATCTCTACCTCTATTCGGACGGGCTTCTGTTCAACCGGCTCGATGCCGACGCCTATGCGATACGCGGGTTCTTCCATGCGCTGGTCATCCCGCTGCTTCTCGTCGCCACCGTCCGCAGCCGTGACTGGAAGACAAAGATCCAACTCTCGCAGAAGGCCGCATTCCACACAGCCACGCTTGTGTTTGCAGCCATCTATCTTCTGATCATGGCGTCCCTCGGTTACTACGTCCGTTTCTTCGGCGGCGACTGGGGACGCGCACTGCAGTTCTCGATCTTGTTCATCTCGCTGCTGTTCCTCGGGGTGCTGGTCTTTTCAGGATCGATGCGGGCAAAACTGCGTGTCCTTGTAAGCAAGCATTTCTTCAGGTATCGCTACGACTACCGCGAAGAATGGTTGCGCTTTACTCAAACCCTGTCATCACAGGAGTCTCACCAAGGGGTTGGGCAGCAGGCCATCCGGGGCCTGGCCAATCTGGTCGAGAGCCCGGCGGGCGGCCTGTGGCTCAAGCAACCCGGGCAAGATGCCTTCAGGATGGCCGCAAGGTGGAACATCCCGGCCAACGAGGTCTCCGAGGACGGCAATTCATCACTCTGCCGCTTTCTCGTCGGCAGGGGCTGGGTCATCAATCTCGAGGAGTATCGGACGGCGCCGGGGCGCTATGCCGAACTGGAAATCCCCGAGTGGATATACGGGATTCCAAACGCCTGGCTGGTTGTCCCGCTGATGGTCAGTCAAGAATTGACCGGCTTCGTGATCCTTGCCAGCGCGCGAACGCGCATCAATGTCAATTGGGAAGTGAACGATGTGCTTCGCACTGCCGGGTGTCAGGCAGCAGGTTTTCTGGCGCGGATGCAGGCCACGGAAGCCCTTCTCGAAGCCCGGAAATTCGATGCGTTCAACAGGATGTCGGCATTTGTCGTGCATGATCTCAAGAACATCGTCACTCAACTTTCCCTGATGCTGCGCAATGCGGAACGTCACCGGGACAACCCCGAATTTCAGCAGGACATGCTGATGACGGTGGAGCACTCAGTCGAGCGCATGCGCCAGCTGATGATGCAGCTCCGTGAAGGGGCGACGCCGCCGGGTACGGCATGCGGCGTGCAACTTGCCGATATCATCGATCGCGTTCGGCAGAGTAAAATGAAGCAGGGACGGACTGTTGAAATGATGATGAACGAACACTTGGCGACGCGAGGCCACGCGGAGAGACTGGAGCGAGTCATCGGGCACCTGGTCCAGAATGCGCTCGATGCCACGGATGAAGACGGCAGGGTTTGGGTATCGCTGACGCGCCGCGGCGATCGGGCAATCGTTGAAGTCGGCGACACGGGGCAAGGAATGACTGAGGAATTCGTTCGGGATCGCCTCTTCAGGCCGTTTCAGAGCACCAAGCAGGCGGGGATGGGCATCGGCGCCTATGAAAGCGCACAGTACATACGTGAAATTGGCGGTGAATTGCAGGTTGCTAGCCAGGAAAACCTGGGGACGCGGGTAACAATGATTCTTCCCTTGTTTGACACTGGAACAAAGTCCGACCTGCACGAAACGGAGCGGGCATGACCGGCGACAAACCACGTCCCCTGCTGATTGTCGAAGACGACCTCGCATTGCAGAAGCAACTGCGCTGGTCTTTCGACAAGTTCGAGGCGTTGACCGCGAGCGACCGCGAGGGTGCCCTCGCCCAGGTTCATCGTCACAATCCGGCAGTCGTGACCATGGACCTCGGCCTGCCACCGGACGCGGATTCGGTTTCCGAAGGTTTTCTGTTGCTTGAACAGATTCTGGCCACTGCTCCCGATACGAAAGTCATCGTGCTTACCGGCCAGAACGACCAGGCCAACGCATTGCGTGCAATTGCGCTTGGCGCCTACGACTTCTTCGCCAAGCCGTTCGAACCCCAGCTCATGACGCTGACGATAGATCGCGCGTTCAGACTGTTCGACCTGCAGCAGGAAAACCGGCGACTCCAGGCGATGCAGCAGCCGGCTGCGCTTGCCGGCCTGCTGACCCGGGACAGCGAAATGATGCGCGCCAGCCGGATGATCGAAAAGGTTGCGAATACCAATGCAACAGTCCTCCTGCTGGGCGAGAGCGGCACCGGCAAGGAGGTTCTCGCACGCGGGTTGCACGAAGCGTCAACCCGCAGGGGAGAGCGCTTCGTGGCAATCAACTGCGCCGCGATTCCGGACAATCTTCTCGAAAGCGAACTGTTCGGCTACGAAAAGGGCGCGTTCACTGGCGCAACCAGGACGACCCAAGGCAAGATCGAATCGGCCGGTGGCGGAACACTGATGCTGGACGAGATCGGCGACTTGCCCTTGGCATTGCAGGCAAAACTGTTGCGCTTTCTGCAGGAGCGGGTCGTCGAACGACTTGGCGGACGCCAGGAGATTCCTGTCGACGTCCGCATTGTCGGCGCCACGCATCAGGATCTGAAAGCGCGTATCAGGGAGGGGCTCTTTCGCGAAGACCTGTACTTCCGGCTGGCCGAGATCGTCGTCACCATTCCCCCGCTGCATGCCCGGAAGGGTGATCCGGCCCTTCTCGCCCACGCATTCGTCCGCCGCTTCGCAGCGGAATATCATCGCGCAAACCTCAGCCTGTCCGAAGATGCCGTGCGGGCATGCGAAGCCTATGGCTGGCCGGGAAATGTCCGCGAACTCGAAAACTGCATCAAGCGCGCAGTTATCATGGCTGAAGGCCAGCAAATCGCCCGCGCAGATCTCGGCCTGGACATCGCAGCCGATGATGGTGATGGCTACATCGATCTACGCCACGTCCGCGATGAGGCCGAGAGGGGCGCCGTGGTCACCGCGCTTGGCAGAGCCAACGGCAACGTGGTGCGTGCCGCCGAGTTGCTGGGAATCAGCCGCCCTACCCTTTATGACATGATGCATCGCCTGGGGCTCAAATAGCCCGCAAACATACTGGATGACGAACTTTGAAAAGACCAGCCGCTTCCCTTCGCATCACCCTCGCCGTGCTTCTTGTGACGTCACTGTTTGCCGGCTGTGCGGCCGAAGATCCCGATTCGCTCATGGCGTCAGGAAAGGACTACCTTGCGAAGAATGACAGCAAAGCTGCCGTCATCCAGTTCAAGAATGCGCTGCAAAAGAATCCAAAGCTCGGCGAGGCGCGCCTCCTTCTCGGCAAGGCGTTGCTCGAGGCTGGAGATGCGCAAGGCGCGGAACCCGAGTTGCGACGGGCACTTGAACTCAAGTACGCCCCCGATTTGGCAATTCCCCTGCTGGCCGAAGCCCTTCTCGCCAATGGCCAGGCGAGAAAACTTGTCGACGAGTTCTCACGGACGGAACTGCCTGGCGAAGCAAAGGCGAATCTCAATACGACACTGAGTCTTGCCTACCAGGCGCTGGGCAACGTTGAAGCGTCCAAGGCCGCCCTTGCGGCCGCGCTCGCTGCCCAGCCGGACTATGCACCCGCGCTCATAGTCGAAGCCAGAGGCAAGGCAGCTGACAGAGACATCTCCGGCTCCCTGGCGACTGTCGACCGAGTACTGGAAAAAGCCTCCGCAAATCATGAAGCACTGGTACTCAAGGGCTCACTCCTCGCGCTCACGGGTGATCACGACGGCGCCATCCAGTTCTACAGGAAGGCTCTTCAGAGCCGGCCGAACTTCATCCCCGCGCACTCGGCAATAATCTCAACCCTGATGCAAAAAGGGGCTATTGAGGATGCCACACAGCAGTTGGAAACCTTGAAGAAGGTTGCCCCCAATCATCCCCAGACGATTTATCTCCAAGGGCAGTTGGCGTACCAGCGCAAAGAGTACAGGACCGTGCGCGATCTAGCCCAGCAACTCCTAAAGACCGCGCCGAACAACCCGGCGGCACTGCAACTCGCCGGCGCGGCCGAGTATCAACTAGGCTCGTACTTTCAGGCCGAGTCCTACCTCAACAAGGCGCTGCAACAGGCACCGGACCTGCGGTTCGCGCGTGGTTTGCTGATAACAAACTATCTGCGCGCCGGTCAACCTGCCAAAGCACTCGCTACCCTGCAGCCGGTGCTGGGGAAGATCGACGAGGATCCGGACTTTCTGGTACTGGTCGGAGAGGTTTACCTGCAAGCCGGCGATCCAAAGAAGGCCGAGGAATATCTCCACCGAGCCAGCAAGCTCGATCCGAATGACCTGACAAAGAGAACGGCCGTGGCAGTTGCCCATATGGCTCAAGGCAGAGTCATTGAAGCAGCAAGCGAATTTGAACAGATCTCACGTGTCGATGATGGGATCACTGCGGACCAGGCGCTCATCGCATCCCATCTGCAACGCAATGAGCTGGACAGCGCTCTCAGCGCCATAGACGTCCTCCAGAAGAAACAGCCCGACGATCCTGCAACCTACAGCTTGCAGGGACGCGTTCTGCTGGCAAAGAAAGATACCGCAGGCGCGCGCCGGAGCTTCGAGAAGGCCGTAGCAGTGAATCCTACTTATTTTCCGGCGGTCGCCAGCCTGGCATCGATGGACATGGCCGAAGGCAATTCCGACCGGGCGCGCAAGCGCTTCGAGGAAGTCCTTGCGGCAGACCCAAAGAATATGCCGGCGTTGCTCTCTCTGGCCAAACTGACCACTGCCACGGGTGGCACGGCTGCTGAGTCCCTGACGTTGATCAAGAAATCAATCAGCGCAAATCCCGACGGAGTGGCCCCCAGATTGGCGCTGATCGACTTCTACATGGCAAACAACGAACCAAAGAAGGCCGATTCTGCCGCGCAGGAAGCGCTCGCGGCAATACCTGGCAAACCCGAACTGCTTGACGCCGCCGGGCGTGCCCAGGTAAGGGCGGGGGAAGTCAACAAGGCGTTGGCCACCTACGGGAAGCTGGCGAGTCTGCAGCCATCATCGCCGCTTCCATACCTGCGGATGGCCGACATTCACCTGTCCAGCAAGAACACGGAAGAGGCCGTCAAGAACCTGCGCAAGGCGCTGGAAATCAGACCCAATCTGTTCGAGGCACAGCGAAAGCTTGTCCAGATACTGCTGGGTGACGGCAAGACCATCGACGCGCTTGCCATTGCTCGGGAGATCGAAGGGCAGCGTCCCAACGAAGCCGTTGGTTACATACTTGAAGGGGATATTCACGCCGCCGAAAAACGTTGGTCAGATGCGGCGGTCGCCTACAGGAATGGGGTCCGTCAGGCACCCGCGTCAGAGCTTGCGATAAAGCTGCATAGAGCCCTGCTATCGGCCGGCAAGATTGCCGAAGCCGACAAGGCTGCCAATTCCTGGCTGAAGGACCACCCGAAAGACGTCGCATTCCGCCTCTATTCAGGTGATCTCGCGACAGCGCGCAAGGACTATCCGGCAGCCGCGCATTACTACCGTGCGGCAGTCGACCTCCAGCCGGAGAACGCGCTCGCACTCAACAATCTGGCATGGGTTTCCGGGCAGATGAAATCCCCGAAGGCACTGGAGTACGCCGAAAGGGCCAACAGACTTGCTCCCAACCAGCCGGCATTCATGGACACGCAGGCCATGCTTATGGCTGAGCAAGGGGACACTGCGGGTGCGACCGCGCTCCTGGTCAAGGCGCTCGAGATAGCGCCGCAGGCCGCCACAGTTCGCCTCAGTCTGGCCAAGGTCCTGATCCGTGCGGGGCGGAAGGATGAAGCCCGTGTGGAACTCGAAGCTCTCGCCAAGCTGGGCAACAAATTCCCCGAACAGGCTGAAGTGAAGCGCTTGCAGGGAACGCTCTAGAATTCTTCCAACACAAGGCGAGAAAGATGATGAAAACAATTGCTGTTGTCGGACTGGGTTATGTGGGACTTCCGTTGGCGGTTGAATTCGGCAAGAAATTCCGCACCATCGGTGTTGACCTGTCCGCCGAAAAGGTCGCTTGCTACAAACAGCATTTCGACCCGACCGGCGAGGTAAGCAGCGAAGACCTCAAGGCTGCCACCCTGCTCGAGATGGGTACCGACCCAACTGCGCTACGAGAAGCTGATTTCGTGATCGTCGCGGTGCCTACTCCGGTCGACGACGCGCATCAGCCCGATTTCAGTCCGCTGGTCAGTTCCTCCCGCGCCGTTGGCCAGAATCTGAAGCCGGGCGCAATCGTCGTATACGAGTCGACCGTGTATCCAGGAGCCACCGAGGAAGTCTGCATTCCCATCCTTGAGCAATACTCGGGCAAGAAATGGAAGACCGACTTCTTTGTCGGCTACTCTCCGGAACGCATCAATCCCGGCGACAAGGAACGTACTGTCACCAAGATCGTCAAGGTGGTCTCGGGCGACACACCCGAGACGCTGGCAACAGTCACGGAAATCTATGGAAGCGTGATCAAGGCCGGCGTCTTCCCGGCTTCCTGCATCAAGGTGGCGGAGGCCGCGAAGGTTATCGAAAACACCCAGCGCGACCTCAACATCGCCCTGATGAACGAACTAGCCATCATCTTCGACAAGATCGGGATCGATACGCTGGAGGTTCTTCAGGCCGCCGGAACGAAATGGAATTTCCTGCCTTTCCGCCCCGGTCTGGTCGGTGGCCACTGCATCGGCGTCGATCCTTACTATCTTACCCACAAGGCCCAGAAGCTCGGCTACCATCCGGAAGTAATCCTGGCCGGACGCCGCATCAATGACGGCATGGGCAAGTTCGTCGCCGAACAGACGATCAAGCAACTGGTGCGAAGCGGTCATCCAGTCAAGGACTTCCCGATTATCGTTCTCGGTCTGACTTTCAAGGAAGACTGTCCCGATCTGCGCAACTCGCGGGTGATCGACGTCATTCGCGAGCTGCGATCCTACGGCGCCAAGGTCATGGTTCATGATCCGGTGGCGGATGCAAAGGAGGCCCATCACGAATATGGGGTCGATCTGCGTTCCTGGGATGATCTGCCCAGGGCTGCAGCCATTGTTGTTGCGGTCAACCATCGAGAATTCAAAAATCGGCCAATTGGCGATTTCTTGTCTAAACTGGAAAAAAATGGTGTGATAACCGACGTGAAGAGCATGTTTGAAACTGCGGCCTTTGCCGGGTCTGGGGTTGAACTCTGGCGTCTGTAAGGAAGGAGTCCAGGATGAAGCACGCAAGGTTTGATCGATACCTTCCTCGGCCTTGGGTGCTTTGCGCGCTGCTTGCCGTTATCTCTTCCAGCAAGCCGGCGATGGCCGACCCGCTCAAGAGTGAGAGAGCGGCAGCCCTCCGCATTGAGGCTCGCAATTACGAGCATGGGAATACTGCAACGCGCGACCCCGCCAAGGCGGTGCGACTCTATTGCGAGGCTTCGCGCCTGGGCGATGTCGAGGCGCAGTACAACCTCGGGTGGATCTATGCCAATGGGAGAGGCGTTCGACGCGACGATGCGACCGCCGCCTACTTCTTCGCGATGGCTGCGAAGCAGGGTGACGCGCTGTCGCAGCGAATGCTGCGCCAGGTTGGCGATCCCGGCAGCACGGTGCCCGAATGCCTTTTCGACAGCGATGGACGAGACATGCTCGCGCGGGCAGCGCCGGATCGGCGCAAGGTCATGGAAATGGTCCTCAAGCTAGCGCCGGAATATGGAGTCTACCCGCTTCTCGCCATGGCAGTCATACGCACCGAATCCAATTTCAATCCCGGCGCCGTATCACCCAAGAATGCGCAGGGTCTGATGCAACTCATCCCCGAAACCGCCGAACGCTTCAATGTCAAGAAGCCTTTTGATCCGGAGCAGAACATCCGCGGCGGACTCGCCTACCTGCGCTGGTTGCTGGCCTACTTCAAGGGCGACGTCACACTGGTTGCCGCCGCCTACAATGCCGGAGAAGGAGCGGTTAACCGCCATGCCGGCATTCCGCCCTATGCCGAAACACAGGGCTACGTGAAGCGCATCCGCGAAATTTTCAAGCGTGACGAGCACCCCTACGATCCGGCAGTGACCGATCCCTCACCGGACCTGCAAAAAATCGCCTCGCGCAAGCTGATGTGAAACGTCCCCGGCCCCATCCTCGATTCCTGATGGCATTCCTTGCCTGCCAGTGGTCGGGAATGGCGTCAGCCGACATGTCCGACACCATCCAGCAGGTCAAGCCATCGGTCGTCGTCGTCGGCACGTTCAAGAAGACCGACAGTCCGCAGTTTGCAATGTGCGGCACGGGCTTCGTGGTCGATGGCGGCAACCTCATCGCGACCAACGCCCATGTCGTTCCCGACAGCAGCGAACCCGATGCCCCGGCGCTGGTCATTCAGTCGCGCAACGGCTCCGGAGAAACTCAGGTTCGTCGCGCCCATGTCGTCAACAAGGATAGCGAGCACGACCTCGCGGTCCTCCGCATTGATGGCACTGCCCTCCCCGCTCTGAAGCTGCGCAACTCCGAATCGGTACGCGAAGGCCAACTGGTGGGCTTTACCGGGTTCCCGATCGGCGGCGCGCTCGGATTTTCGCCGGTGACCCATCGCGGCATGGTGTCGTCGATCACCCCGATCGCGCTGCCAGCGGCGAACGCGCGGCACGCCAATGAAAGACTGGTTCGCCAGATCAAGAGCAAACCATTCAACATCTTCCAGCTCGATGCCACGGCCTACCCCGGCAACAGCGGAAGCCCGGTGTTCGATGCCAGCAGCGGCGAAGTCATCGGCATCATCAACATGGTGTTCATCAAGGGAAGCAGGGAAGCAGCGCTGAGTCAGCCGTCCGGGATCGCCTACGCGATACCGGCGAATTACCTGAAAGAGCTGTTGGTCAAGTCGCCGTAGCCTGTCGCTTGCCTCATGCCTGCATGCGCTTGACCGGTTGAAACCCGACCCACATCTTGTGCATCAGGTGGATCACGAGCAAATTTGGCGGCAAGCGCAGCGACAGTTCCCGAACCATCAATAGCCAGTCCGCCATCGCCTGTCCCCGGATTCGCGTGTCAGGGTGGCGCGAGGAAACGGCCTTTTCGACGAGCTTCACGAAGGCGGTCGGCTCCTGCTGCAGCAACCGGTCATCGACCGGAGTGGAGAAGAACCGCCGAGCCAAGTAGAGCGCTTGCCGGAGAATCGCGTCGAGCCCGACCTCGGCGGAACGGGAGATCAGGCGTTCTGCGAACTCCGCCGAGGCGCTGGAAAAATGACGGAAGAGAAGGTCGATGTCGCAGAGATCACGCAGACCGCGATCAAACTCCCCGTTCAGCAGCAAATGGGCCGCCGCATGGAGCAGGATATCTTCATCCCGCAACCGCCAGAAACGCTCGCTCCCGGAAATCGGCACTGCATCATCGACTATTCGTGAGGAATCGACAGCGATGCGGCATGTCGGCATGACCAGGGAATGATGAAGATCGATCGTGGTGCCGCGATGCGTGTGCGTCATTGGCGGAATCTCGTGGGACCACTGCCTGTAGTAGCGGTCGTCGTACGCATCGAGTTGGCCCGTAATCCAGCCGCCAAGCATCAGCTCGCTCTCGACAAAGCGAATCTGATTGTCCGCAACGAGTAGATCGATATCACTGAAGATCCTGCCATCCGCGGCTGGCAAACCCAAGGCCACATACGACGCACCCTTCAGCAGCAGGATCGGCGCCTCGACATGGACCAGCGCACTGCTGATCGATCGCAGTTCTCGCTGCACGTCGCGGCGAAAGGCGGCCGAATGAACCAAGGCGGCCGCCAGGCTGTCGCGATGGCTCGGCGGGACACTTCCGGCCATGGTCGATCCGAGCAACCAGTGAGCAATTCGCGCCAGCATTCCCGCGTGCCGCGCCTCGGCCAGCATGAGGCTCCATTCCTCGGCAGAGAAACGGTCCGCCGCCCCCCGATCCCGCAGGAAGCGGGTCAATGGCGAAGGTTCAACCATGGTTCTCGACAAGTTCATCCAGTGCCGTCCTGGCATCATCCAGCGACGAGTATTCAATCTCCCAGGCCTCGGCAGAACTGACCAGCCCGGCCAGCCTCTGGAAGCCCGAAGTGCCGAGGGTCGAGTAATTGAACGACTGGTCGATCAGTCGCATGGCGGCCTGTCCCTGGCCAACAGCCCGCATGCGCAGCGATGCACCGTCCATCCATTTCGGGAAGACGATCAAACGAGGCGTGGCGCTCTCGCTGCCCCGTCGGATCGAATCGCCGGGTGCCGGCAGGTGCGCGATACTCCCCTTGTGCGTATTTGTCGCCAGAGGCCCGAATACTGCTTCCGGGTGCCTGCTCTGGATGAGATCGATGGATGAATTCTTCAGGCTGACCGGTCGCACGCAAGGAATCAGTTCGAGCTTCTCGTCAAGCAAGGCAAGTTCGTCCGAGAGCAGTCTCCAGCCGCTCAGCGCGAGTTCCGCCGCGAGGGTGCTCTTGCCGCTACCGGAGACTGCCGAAAGCAGAACGCCCGCGTCCCTGGTTTCCAAAACCGCCGAGTGGAGTATCAGATAGTTATGGGCGAACGATCCAATGGTCCAGTTCAATCCCCACTCGAACAAGGCGTGTGCGTGCCCCGCATCGACAGGCAGAAAGGGCCGTTCCCCGGAAAGCTCGAACACGACATTGCGTGCAATGTGACGACGAAGCCAGTTGGGCGGCGCGATACTGATATCGAAGTCGTATTCGCCACCGTTCACTGCGCACGAATGTCGGCCATAAAGAGTTCTGAATACTACTGGAAAGCGAGGGATATCGCTTTTGATCTTGAGCCTTAGGCGTCCGATGTCAAGACGAAAACGACCCTGCCGCATCGCCTCCCCGAGGTCTCTTCCGGAAACGTCCTGAACTGTCAGCAATCTGGAAAATACCCTAGCCCGGAAATGAACCCCTGGAGTTCGCAGTCTTCCGCAGCGCTTTCCCCGATCCGTTCTCGCAAGAAATCAAGCACAAGAGACTGGTCAAGCGGAATTAGAGAGGTCTCTCCGGTATCGGCATCAAACACCAGCGCGCCGTCGTCAACGAGCCAAAACAGGAAACGCAAAAAAACTTCGGGGTTGGCGGAGCCAACCCCGAATTCTCCACCGTTCGCGAACGCCATCAGCCAGAAAATGTCGTCTTGATGAATTCAACGATCTGAGGGGCACCCCAGAAGACTCCGGGAACCGGCTGGTAACTTCCGGTGCGGCCATCCCACATGGCCTTCATGGTCTGGAGGCTCAGTATGACAGAAGGTGTCTTGCCTGTCTGCAGGTTGCACCAGGCAGCGCATAGATGCGCGCCCAACATGCTGGGATCCTCACTGCCTTTCAACCGTAGGACCTCTCTCAGGGTCTTGCCGGGAAAACCGCTCGCCCCAAAGATAACGGAAAAGTACTTGCCCTCGGCACTACTGGCAATCCAGGAACCATGGTTCGGATGCTGTGGTTCCGCAGCGTTCTTCCAATACCCAGGCGAGAGACCGAAGCACTCGGACCTGAGCCGGTCTGGCCTACTGCTATCGAGAGCGACCGAGGCCTGTGCCGACGGAGAAAGGCAGGTACGGGCCAAAGCCGAACGCGAGGCGACGGTCAGAATGACCGGGGTCGCAATTCCGACCCCGCGAACGAAACGGCGGCGCCCCGATGCCTTCGAGTTGCCAGAACCGACTTGATTTGATTGGTCACTCATCTTTTTTCACCTGACTAATACCGACAAGGAAGCTTGAGAAAGTCCAAGCAATTTTCATGCAATGAAATAATTTCAATTAACAATCAATGACTTTCATAAAGCCAGCGAAATGGAAGCCCTGATTCTCACCGGCAATGTAAAGAAAACCGACAGTCCTGCAAGCGCCTTCATGATTTTCATTTTACAGGCGGCATCTCGCCCGACAAGGAGATACTTCACGAATGCTCGACAGCGCCGGCAATCTGGAATTCACGGGAGCCCGATCACCTGTCGAATCCCATCGGGTTGGTCGACTGCCAGCGCCACGAATCCTCGCACATCGTCGCCATCACCCGCCCGGCCGACCAGCCGAGCAGTTCCTGGGCAAGCGACGCATCAGCATAGCAGGCAGCGATATCACCTGGCCTGCGGTCAACAATGCGAAACGGCACTTTTCTGCCGCTGGCATTCTCGAAAGCTGCGACAACCTCCAGCACACTATAGCCGCGACCGGTCCCAAGGTTGATCGGCACTGCTCCCGGCAGCTTGTCCAGAACGTTGAGAGCGGCAAGGTGACCGCGCGCGAGATCAACCACATGGATATAGTCGCGCACCCCGGTTCCATCGGGCGTCGGATAATCGCCACCAAAAACCGACAGTTCGGGCCGCCGGCCGATAGCCACCTGCGCCACATAAGGCATCAGGTTGTTTGGGATACCCTGCGGATCTTCCCCGATCATTCCGCTCGGATGCGCCCCAACCGGGTTGAAA
>ERZ724513.350-NODE-350-length-21614-cov-6.167123_pt1 | contig 21614 bp, 24 predicted proteins | sample MGYA00376046_ERZ724513 | MGnify/ENA primary metagenome ERZ724513 (study PRJEB28724, sample SAMN07190883) | activated sludge metagenome | isolation source: activated sludge of sewage treatment plant in Hong Hong | place: Hong Kong | collected 2016-03-17 ...
GCCGCCGCCAGGAAGAACTCTCCGCCCGCGTCGCCCGCAACAGCCAGTTGCTGCGCACCCGCGTCGACATCGAACTCGAGCGCCAGAATCAGGAGCTGCTCGGCCAGATGAACAAGCGCGCACACCTGCAACTGCGCCTGCAGGAAACCGTCGAAGGCCTGTCGGTCGTCGTCCTGACCTACTACGGGTCGCAACTGGTGCAGTATCTCGCCAAGGGAACCAAGGATCTGCACCACCTGAACACCGACATCGTCACCGCGATCTCGATCCCGGTCATCGCCGGCCTGGTCTTCTGGGGCAGCCGCCGCCTGCGCCGGAAGCTCGCCGGCGAAGACGGCATTGCGCGTTAACCTATAATTGCCGCTTCACTTTCCGGAACATCGCCGTGTCGGCACCTCTTTTCCAGTCATCCATCACCAGCCTGCCACTGCTTTCGCGCGGCAAGGTCCGCGACATTTACGCGGTCGACGCCGACAAGCTGCTGATTATCACCAGCGACCGCCTGTCGGCCTTCGACGTCATCCTGCCCGACCCGATTCCACGCAAGGGCGAGGTGCTCACGGCCGTCGCCGATTTCTGGTTCGCCCGGCTCGGACATATCGTGCCCAATCAACTGACCGGGATCGATCCGGAGTCGGTCGTCGCCGCGGACGAGCGCGAGCAGGTCCGCGGCCGCTCCGTGGTTGCCAGACGTCTGCTGCCGCTGCCGATCGAGGCGGTCGTGCGCGGCTACGTGATCGGCAGCGGCTGGAAGGACTACCAGGCGACCGGCGGCATCTGCGGCATCCCGCTGCCTTCCGGCCTCAAGATGGCGGCACGGCTGCCCGCGCCGATCTTCACGCCGGCGACCAAGGCCGCGGTCGGCGACCACGACGAAAATGTTTCCTTCGAGCAGGCGCAGGCCAACTGCCGGGCCGCCCTCGCCAGCGCCCTCGCCGGCACCGGCAAGAACGGTGCCGACCTGTGCGCGGAAGCCCGCGCCGCCGCCATTCGCCTGTACGAGGAAGCGGCGGCCTATGCCGCGACGCGCGGGATCATCATCGCCGACACCAAGTTCGAGTTCGGCATCGACGGCGCCGGCACGCTGCACCTGATCGACGAGGCGCTGACCCCGGACTCCTCGCGCTTCTGGCCGGCCGACCAGTACGCCGAAGGCAGCAATCCGCCGTCCTACGACAAGCAGTATGTCCGCGATTACCTGGAAACCCTGGACTGGGGCAAGAAGGCGCCCGGCCCGAAGCTGCCGGCCGAGGTCATCGCCAGGACCAGCGCCAAGTACCTCGAGGCCTGCGAGCGACTGACCGGCCGCGGCCTGTAGGCCATCGTCGCGAACCTGACCGGCCGGGCGCAGTCGAACGAAGGCAAAAAATTTTTGGAGGGCGTCTCTTTGAATACCTCGCTTGACCCGGCCAGCCACTCCGCCACGACGCCGAACGTCCGCCGCGTCCCGGCAGGCCGCATTGCCGCCTGGCTGCATGCCGGCTGGCGTGATGTCGTGGCCAATCCGATCCCCAGCCTGGCTTACGGACTGCTGTTCGGCATCGGCGGCGACCTCATCCTGCTTGCCAGCATCGGCCGCCCGCACCTGTTCACGGCGGCGCTCTCCGGATTCTTTCTGCTGGCGCCGCTGCTCGCCGTCGGCCTTTATGAACTGAGCCGCCAGCATGCGGCGGGAACGCGCCCCACCTTCATCGATTCACTCCGGGGCTTTCGCGGCAACGGCCGGTCGATCGCGCTGTTCGGCCTGGCGCTGGGAGCGATCACGCTGGTCTGGGAACGCGCCTCGGCAATCGGCTTCGGCTTGCTCGGCGGCACGCACGGGGTCAACGTCAGGCAGTTCATTTCCGAGGCCGTCGCCAACAGCGACAATACGGTGTTCCTGATTCTCTGGTTCGTCCTCGGCGGCCTGCTGGCCCTCGTGACCTATGCATTCAGCATCGTCACGGTGCCGCTGATGGTCGACCGCGACGCCGGCTTCGTCACGGCGGTTCTCGCCAGCCTCAGGGCCTTCGTCGCCAACACCCTGACGTTGCTGATCTGGGGGGCGACCATCGTCGTGCTGACGCTGCTCGGATTTGCGACGCTGCTCTTCGGGCTGGTCGTCATCATGCCCGTTCTTGGCCATGCTTCCTGGCATGCCTATCGCGACCTTGTGGAATGAGCCCGGCAGACAACCCCGCGAATGGTAATGCCACCCGTTTTCTCGTCTGACGAAATGAACGCCATCAATCCCCTTCTCGACTTCGCGGATCTGCCGCGCTTCGACATCATTCAGCCCGGGCACGTCAAACCGGCTCTCGAATCGCTGTTGACCGCGGGACGCGAGCTGATCAGCCGCCTCACCGGCGAAGCGACGCCCGCCACCTGGAACGATTTCGCCGGGGCGCTGGCCGATGGACTCGAACCGGTCGGCCGCGCCTGGGGAACCGTCGTTCACCTGCATGCGGTCAACGACGTGCCGGCCTGGCGCGAGGCTTACAACGAGATGCTGCCGGAAGTGTCGCGCTTCTACGCCGAACTCGGCCAGAACCTGAAGCTGTTCGAAAAATACAAGGCGCTGCGCTCCGGTCCCGAGTACGCGACGCTGAGCGTCGAACAAAGAAGGGTTGTCGACAACGAGATTCGCGACTTCCGCCTGGGCGGCGCCGAACTGCCCGACGACCTGAAGCCGCGCTTCCAGGCGATCATGGAGGAATTATCGCAACTCTCGGCAAAGTTCGCCGAGAACCTGCTCGACGCGACCAACGCCTTTGCCGAAGTCATCACTGACCAGGCCCTGCTCTCCGGCCTGCCCGAAGACATCAGGCAGGCGGCCAGGGACGCCGCCGAAAAGGCCGGCGTCGCCGGCTGGAAATTCACGCTGCACGCGCCCTCCTACGGCCCGGTGATGCAGTATGCCGACAACCGCGACTTGCGCGCCCGCATGTACCGCGCCTACGCCACCCGCGCCGCGGAGTTCCACGACGGATCGAGCAAGCCGGAATGGGACAACACGCCGGTCATGCGGCGCATTCTCGAATTGCGTCAGGAAGACGCACGGATGCTCGGTTTCGCCAACTTCGCCGAAGTCTCGCTGGCGCCGAAAATGGCGGACACGCCGGAACAGGTGCTGGCTTTCCTGCGCGAACTGGCGGCCAGGGCCAGGCCATTCGCCGAAAGGGACATCGCCGAGTTGCGCGCATTCGCCTGCGACGAACTCGCGATCGCCGACTTCCAGCCCTGGGATGCCGCCTACGCTTCGGAAAAATTGCTGCAGAAGCGCTACGCCTTCTCCGAGCAGGAGGTGAAGCAGTACTTCACCGAACCCAGGGTGCTGGCGGGGCTGTTCACGGTCATCGAGAGCCTCTTCAACGTCCGGGTCAGGCCGGACGCGGCGCCGGTCTGGGACGAGGATATCCGCTTCTACCGTCTGGAAACCCCGGCCGGCGATCTCGTCGGCCAGTTCTATCTCGACCTCTACGCCCGCGAGACCAAGCGCGGCGGCGCCTGGATGGACGAAGCCCGCGCCCGGCGCCGCACCCCCGGCGGCATCCAGAAGCCGATCGCCTTCCTGAACTGCAATTTCGCCCGCCCGGTCGGCGACAAGCCGGCCACCTTCACGCACCACGAAGTCATCACCCTGTTCCACGAAACCGGCCACGGCCTCCACCATCTGCTGACGCGCGGCGAGGAACTTGGCGTTTCCGGAATCCACGGCGTCGAGTGGGACGCCGTCGAACTGCCTTCGCAGTTCATGGAAAACTATTGCTGGGAATGGCGGGTGCTGCAAGGCATGACGGCCCATGTCGACAGCGGCGCGCCGCTGCCGCGCGATCTGTTCGACAAGATGCTGGCGGCGAAGAATTTCCAGAGCGGCATGATGGCGCTGCGCCAGATCGAGTTTTCGCTGTTCGACATGCTGCTGCATTCGGAATTCGACCCGAACGGGCCGTCGACCGCGATGGACCTGCTCAATGCCGTCCGCAGGGAAGTCGCGGTGCTCTTCCCGCCCGCGTGGCACCGTTTCCCGAACAGCTTCTCGCACATTTTCGCCGGCGGCTACGGCGCCGGCTATTTCAGCTACAAGTGGGCGGAGGTGCTGTCGGCCGATGCCTATGCCGCCTTCGAGGAAGCCGGCGATCCGTTCGACCGCACCGTGGGCAAGCGCTTTCTCGACGAGATTCTGGCGGTCGGCGGCTCGCGCCCGGCAATCGAGTCGTTCACGGCATTTCGCGGACGCGCGCCGAAGGTTGATGCATTGCTGCGTCATAGCGGTATGATTGCAGCGTGAGCACTCGCCAAGGGAGAAAGAAAATGCGCCACCTGCTCGTTCTTTGTCTGGCCCTGTCCAGCCTGGCCGTCTCCGCCGAGACCTACCGCTGGGTCGATCCGCAGGGCCGTACCGTCATCTCCGACTCACCGCCCCCGGGACGCGCCCGCGACGTCAGCAAATCGGGCGGCGCCGCGAACACCGACAGCCTGCCCTATGCGGTTCGGATGGCGGCCGAAAATTATCCGGTCACCCTTTACACCTCGGCCGACTGCACCAAGGACTGCAAGGATGCGCGCGATCTGCTCAACAGCCGCGGGGCGCCCTTCGCCGAGCGGATGGTGCAGAAACAGGAAGACGTGGACGAGTTGAAACAACTGGTCGGGGACTTTTTCGTCCCGGCGCTCAAAGTCGGCAAGCAAAGCTTCCGCGGCTTCGAGGCCGGCGCCTGGAACAACCTGCTCGATCTCGCCGGCTACCCGAAGACCGCGCCCTACGGCAGCAAGCCGTCCGGCGTCCTGGCGAAGTGAAGATCGCCTCCTGGAACGTCAATTCGCTCAAGGTCCGCCTGCCGCACCTGCTTGACTGGCTGGCCGAGCAGCAGCCGGATGCGCTGTGCCTGCAGGAAACCAAGCTCGAGGACGACAATTTTCCGCGCGCCGAAATCGCGGCGGCGGGATATCAGGCGGCATTTTCCGGCCAGAAGACCTACAACGGCGTCGCCCTGCTTGCCCGCCAGCAGCCCAGGGATGTGATCTGCGGCAACCCCCGCTTTCCCGACGAGCAGAAACGGCTGATTGCCGGAACCGTCGGCGATGTCCGCATCGTCTGCGCCTACATTCCGAATGGCCAGGCGGTCGGCAGCGACAAGTACGGCTACAAGCTGACCTGGCTCGATGCCCTGACCGCGTGGCTGGCGGACGAGCTTGCCGCGTACCCGAACCTGGCCCTGTGCGGCGATTACAACATCGCGCCCGAAGACCGCGACGTCCATGACCCGAATGCCTGGGCCGGCCAGATCCTCTGTTCGGAACCCGAACGCAGCGCCTTCCAGCGCCTGCTCGGTCTCGGCCTCGAGGACAGTTTCCGCCTGTTCACGCAACCCGAGAAGGCCTTTTCGTGGTGGGACTACCGCATGCTGGGATTCCAGAGGAACCTCGGTCTGCGCATCGACCATGTGCTGCTTTCATCAGCTCTGGCGAGGCGGTGCACGGCGGCCGGCATCGACCGCGCGCCGCGCAAGCGCGAGCGCCCCTCCGACCATGCCCCGGTCTGGGCCAGCATTGCCTGAATTCATGTCGGACACGGTCGACCGGGAAAATCTGCTGAATTTGTACCCCGCTCTCGCCGGCCTGCCGGCCGGACGACTGGCTGCGCTGCTCCGCCCGGCGGTGCTGGAACTGCCGGCCGGGAGCCGGGTCTTTGCCGAGCATCAGCCCTGTCAGGGATTCCCGCTGTTGCTCGCCGGCAGCATCAAGGTGGTCAAGCAGTCGGCGAGCGGCCGCGAACTGATGCTGTACCGCGTCGCGCCGGGCGGCTCCTGCATCATCACGTCGAGCTGCCTGCTCGGGCGCAGCGACTACAACGCGCGCGGCATCGCCGAGACGCCCCTGCGGCTGCGGCTCGTGCCGGCGCCGGCATTCGCGCAACTGATGCTCGACCACGCGCCGTTTCGCGACTTCGTGTTTCACCTCTTCGCCGAGCGCATCGCCGAACTGATGCAACTGGTCGAGGAGGTCGCCTTCACCCGCCTCGATCGGCGACTGGCCAGGCTGATCGTGGCCCAGGACCGTGCCGTTCTCAATGTCACCCATCAGCAGTTGGCCGACGAGCTGGGCAGCGTCCGCGAAATCGTCAGCCGCCTGCTCAAGGGCTTCGCCGAACAGGGGCTGGTTGCGCTCGGCCGCGAGCAGCTGACGGTAACCGACCGCGCCGGCCTGCTGAAGGTTGCCGCTCTGTGACCCAGGTTACATACAAGGCCCGTAGCCGTGACTACACTAAGCCTTGTAATCACAACCTGACGGAGAACCGATCATGAAAATCAATGTTGGCGGAATCGACAAGATCCTGCGTATCGCCGTGGGTCTGGCGCTGGTTGCCTGGGCCTTGATGGGCGGCCCGGCGTGGGCCTGGGTCGGCGTCGTTCCCCTGGCGACCGGCGCCATAGGCTGGTGCCCGGCCTACAACCTGTTCGGCATGAACACCTGCCCGACCAGGAAATAGTCGCGTTGGCCGCTCCCCGGAAACCCGCCGGCGGCGGGTTTTTTCATGCCAGATGGTTGGCGATGCGCACGTAATCGGCGACCGGAATATCCTCGGCGCGCCGCGTCGGGACGATGCCGAGTTTGGCAAACCCGACTTCGTCGAGAATGCCCTTGAGGGTATTGCGCAGCATCTTCCGGCGCTGGGAAAAGGCGGCCTGGACAACCATCGCCAGCTTTGCCGGGTCGTTCGCATCGAGTTCGGAAATCGCCCTGGGAATCAGGCGGACCACAGCCGAGTGCACCCTGGGCGGCGGGTCGAAACCCTCGGGCGGCACGTCGATCAGCCACTCGATGTGGAAGCGGTACTGCAACATGACCGAAATCCGGCTGAAATCGGAATCGCCAGGCACGGCAATCAAGCGCTCGACGACTTCCCTCTGCAGCATGAAGTGCATGTCGCTGACGCTGCCGGCGTACTCCGCCAGATGGAAGAGCAGCGGCGTCGAGATGTTATAGGGCAGATTGCCGACCAGGCGCAGGTCCGCGCCAATGCCGGCGAAGTCGAAGGCAAGCGCATCGCCTTCGTGGATCGTCATGCGCTCCCGGGAGTGCCACGTCTTCAGGCGGGCAATCAGGTCGCGGTCGATCTCGACGACGTGCAGGTGATCGAGCCGCGCCAGCAGCGGCTCGCTGATCGCTCCCAGTCCGGGTCCGATCTCGACCATGGTGTCGCCACGCTGCGGGTTGATCGCCGAAACGATCGCTGAAATGATGCCGGGGTCGACCAGAAAATTCTGGCCAAAGCGCTTGCGGGCGACGTGCCCTTTCACCGGACCGCAGGCTCCCCGCGAGACATGCGCTCCGCCTCGGCCAGCGCCGCGAACAGGCTGTCCGGATCGGCGCGGCCCGTTCCCGCCAGCGCCAGCGCGGTGCCGTGGTCGACCGAGGTGCGGATGACCGGCAGTCCCAGCGTCACGTTGATGCCGTGGCCGAAGGTGGCATACTTGAGCGCGGTCAGTCCCTGGTCGTGGTACATCGCCAGCACCGCATCGCCCTGCGCCAGCACCGGCGGCGTAAACATCGTGTCGGCCGGATGCGGGCCGGAAAGCTGCATGCCTTCGCCGCGCAGCTTGTCGAGCACGGGGATGATGACGTCGATTTCCTCGTGGCCGAGATAACCGCCCTCGCCGGCATGCGGGTTGAGCCCGGCGACCAGGATGCGCGGCGTCGCCAGCCCGTACTTGTCCCTGAGGTCGGCGTTCAGGATGCGCAGCGTGCGCTCCAGCAGATCCTGCGTGATCGCCGCCGACACTTCCTTCAGGGGCAGGTGGGTCGTCGCCAGCGCGACGCGCAGCGGGCCGTTCCCGGTGCTGCCGGCGAGCATCATGACGACGAGCGGCGTTCCCGTCCTTTCGGCAAGATATTCGGTATGGCCGGTGAAGTGAACGCCCGCCTCGTTGATCACGCCCTTGTGCACCGGCGCCGTGACCATCGCCGCGAACTCGCCCGAACGGCAGCCGGCCAGCGCGCGGTCGAGCAGCGCCAGCACGTAGGCCGCGTTCGCCGGGTCGAGTCTGCCGGCCGCCGCCGGCCTGGCAACGGGAATGTGGAGAACGTCGAGACAGCCGCGGTCGACCGGGTTTTCCGGCCGGAAATCACGCAGGGCGACCTTCAGGCCGATGGCTGCCGCGCGGTCGCGCAGCAGGGCGCGGTCGCCGAGAATCACCGGTCGGGATTCGCCGGCATATTCCGTCAAGCGCAGGCACAGGTCCGGCCCGATTCCCGCCGGTTCGCCGCTGGTGACCGCGATGGGCGGCAGCATCATTTCTCGTCGAGGCGAACCTCGACGTAGGCGCGGTCGCGAATCTGGCGCAGCCAGTCCTGATAGGCGTCGTCGAGCTTGCGCTCGCGCAGGGCCTGGCGGGCGGCCGCGCGCTGGCGTTCCTCGGAAACGTCGCGCTGGCGACGCTCAAGGACCTGGATCAGGTGCATGCCGAAAGGACTCTGGACCACCGGGCTCAGTTCCTTGACCTTCAGCGCATCCATCGCGGTCTCGAATTCCGGCACGGTGTCGCCCGGACTGACCCAGCCGAGATCGCCACCCTTGGCTGCCGAACCGTCTTGCGAATAGAGGCGCGCCAGTTCGGCGAAATCACCGCCGTTGACCAGTCGCTCGCGCAGGTTCTCCATCTTGCGGCGCGCTTCGGTCTCCGACACGACTTCATTGACCTTGATCAGGATGTGGCGGGCGTGCGTTTGCTGAATCGACGCCTGGGCGCTGCCGCCCCGCTTGCCGAGGAGCTTGATGATATGGAATCCGGCCGACGAGCGCAGCAGGTCGCTGACGTCCCCCGGCTTCATGCGCGCCGCGGTTTCCGCATAGATCTGGGGCAGGCGCTCCAGCGGACGCCAGCCCAGATTCCCCCCCTGCAGCGCATCGGGCGCATCGGAGAAAGCGGCTGTCAACTGGGCGAAGTTCTCGCCGGCTTTCGCTCTCTTGACCGCCTGCTCGCCGCGCAGGCGCAGCTTCTGCAACTGCTCCGGACTCGCCGACTCCGGCGCCCGCAGCAGGATGTGGGCAAGCTGAACCTCTTCGCCACCACCGGCGCTGGCCTGATTGGCCAGGTACAGGTCGACCTCGCCGTCCGAAATGACGAGCCTGCTGTCCACCTCGCGCTCGCGCAGGCGGACTGTCATCAGTTCCTCGCGGATCTCCTCGCGGAAGCGCGCATAGTTGACGCCATCCTTTTCCAGCGCCAGCCTGAATTGCTGCGGCGTCATCTTGTTGCCTGCGGCAACGCGTCCGATCGCCTGGTCGAGTTGGGCGTCATCCACCTTCAATCCGGTTTCGCGGGCAAACTGCAGCTGGATCCGATCGATGATCATGCGTTCGAGCAACTGACGCTCGAGGACATCCGTTGGCGGCAACGGGGTGCCCTGCTTCTTGAGCTGCTTCACCGCCTCGTCGAGGCGCGTGCGCAAGTCGTAGAAGGTGATCACTTCATTGCCGACGACGGCGACGATCCGGTCGGCCTCGACCGGCTCGGCGGGCGCCGCGCTTGCCGGCGGTGCGGAGACTCCTGTCAGAAACAGGCAAAGGGCGAGAAAGGTACGAAGCGAGTGGCGCATGGTGGTCATTGTGTCGTGAGCAGGCTGCTGGAGGTCAGTTCGTTGGACTTGCCGTAGCCGGGAATGGAGCGGCGCAGGAGGCTGATCGGATTCGACCCGACGCTGGCGAAGTCGTTGAATTCGAGCTGCAGGAAGAGAACGTTGTTGGGCGAACCCGATATCGCCGCCAGGCGCTGGGCGACCACCCGGGTCGTCCAGCAGCCGGCATTGTATTCGAGGCCGGCGATGGCCTCCAGCAACTGACCGCCCGGTGACGTGTTGCTGAGCGTCTGCTTGCCGAGGAACGACCAGTTGAAGCGCCCCACGGCATACAGGCGATTGGTCAGCGGCCACTGGCCGGCGATGTCGACCTGGTCGACCTGCGCCAGATTGGTATTGGGATCGCGCGTGTAGCGATAGCTGGCGCTGAGAACCTTGGCCAACTCGGGCTGAAAGCGGACTCCCACGGACACCCGGTCGCTCAAGCTGTCACGGAAATTGTAGTCCAGGGCAAAATCGGCATAAGTCTTGGGCAGAACCAGGCCGCTGAAGGCCGCGAGGATGTTGGAATAACCCTGCGGCTGGCTGCCCACCGGAATGACGCTTGACCCGAGCGGCGTGTAGTTCAGGGTCACCCGGCTCGGACTGAAATAGTAACGCTGCCCGATCATCGCCTTGAAGCGCTCGGCTCCGGTCGTCCCGTCGAGAAAGCGGGTGACCACGGCGGCGGTGAGCTGATTGGCATCGTTGATGCGATCGAAGCCGCTGTAGCGATTCTCGGAAAAAATCTGGGCAAAGTTGAAGTCCGCCTGCGCCGTATCGAAAAGCGGAATCCTGGTCTGATCCTTGTACGGAATATTCACGTAATAAAGCCGCGGTTCCAGCGTCTGGATGAAACCCTTCCCCAGCAGACTGGTTTCGCGCTCGAAGATCACGCTGGAGTCGACCGTGAACACCGGAAGGACCCGGGAGACGCTCGAATCCGCACCCGCGACCTGATTGCTGAGCGAATACCGGGTCGCGCTGACGCCGATCTTGGGAATGAAAGTGAACGCCGGATGCACGATCGGCAGCGAAAGTTGCGGATAAAGCACCATGCGGTCACCCTGCGGCCGCACGTCACTCAGCAGCCGGCCGGCATCGGGATGGGTGAAGCGTGTGTACTGGCCGATCAGGGCCAGATCGGTGCCCAGAACGTCGGGCTTGAAACCGACGAGATTGACTTGCGGCTCCAGGAAGTACGGAGGCAAGACCGGGCTCTTCGGATCGGTCTGCAGCGTCTGATAGCGCAGGACCTGCGTGGTGGTCTGCAGCCACGGGGCCGGCGCATAGGCAAGCATGAACTGTTGCGGCAACTGCACCTGCGAGGTCTGGAACAGGCGCGAGGACGTGTCCTGCCAGTAGAAACTGTCCGACACGCGGTTGTAATTGACCAACGCGGAAGCCCCTTGGCCGAGGTTCTGCCAGTGCTTGATCTGGTAGGCGTAGCGGTTGCGGTCGGCGACCTGGTCATGCGGCATGTACTCCGCCCTGTAGGCGTTGGGATCTCCCGGGATACCGCTATTGAAATCCCAGTAGCGCACTTCGGCGCCCAGTTGCAGGCCACGCCTGGACATGTAGCGCGGATAGAGCGTCGCGTCGTAATTCGGAGCGATGTTCCAGTAGTATGGAGCCGTCAGGTCCAGACCGGTGCGCGACGAGGTTGCCAGCAAGGGATGCATGAAACCCGAATGCCGCTGGTGATTCAGCGGAAACGTGGCCACCGGCGAATAGAAGATCGGGACATCCTGGAACCACATCGTCGCATCCTTCGCCGTGCCGACATCGCGGTCATAATCGAGGTGCATTTCGGACGCGCGCAGGTACCAGTCCCGGTCTCCCGGCTTGCAGGTCGAGAAGGTGCTGTCGAAAAGGGTGATCTGGTTCTCGCCCTCGAACTCCGCCCGCTCGGCCGTTCCGCTGGCCAGTGACGGGCGGGTGAGCGGCGCCGTGGTCGGCAGCCCGTAATTGCCGGGGATGTGCAGCATCATCGGCGCGCTGGTGCTGACGGCATTCGAACTGGCATTGGTGACGACCGGCACCAGCTTTTGCCTGGACAGGAGCCGGCTGGGAACCTGCTTGACGATCAGATAGTCGGCATCCTCGACGAAGCCGACCTGTTCGGACATTTTCATGCGGACGTGCGGCGCCGTGAACTCGGTGCCCTCCTGCAGCATGCGCACGTTGCCGGTCGCGTCGACTTCGTCGTCGAGCGGCCAGTAAATCATCTTGTCCCCGTAGAACACCGAGCCCGCCTTGCGCAGCTCGACATCGCCCGTCGCCACGGCTACGTCGTCGGTGCGCCCTTCGAGGTGCTCGGCGATGACGAACAGCGGATAGTCGTCACTCTTCTTCGGATCGAACGCATACGGGATCCCGATCTCCGGCATGACCGGCGTCTTCTTGCCCCCCAGCACATTGAACCGGCGCTCGCCGCGCAGGCGGAGCGGAGGATCATCGCCAATCGCATCGCCGCCGCCAGGCGCCGCGTCACGGCTCGCCGGCGCGGCTTTCCGCAGGCTGACCGCGGCCAGTTGCACGCTGTCGGCGTCCTCGGCGGCATGGCCGGCCGGCACCGCGGCGAACATACAGCACGCAAGGCAGACAAACGGATGACGTACCGGATCGGGCATCGGACAGGGGAATCGAGGAAGCGAAACGATGTGCGCCGGGAGAGACGGCGACCAAGTGTTAAAATTGGCCATTTTACAACGAACCGTCAGCCAACCTGATGTCGCGCGATCAACTTGTTACCGACTGGATTGCCGGTCGCTTCCCGAACCAGCCGGTCGAGATCACCCCGGCCTCGGCCGACGCCAGTTTCCGTCGCTACTTCCGCCTGACCTGGCCTGATGGCGGGACGCGGATCCTGATGGATGCCCCGCCGGAAAAAGAGGACTGCACACCCTTCGTCCACGTCGCCGGCCTGCTCGCCGAGGCGGGTCTCGCCGCACCGCGCATCCTCGACCAGGATCTCGCCAACGGCTTCCTGGTGCTCACCGATCTCGGCCGCGTCGGCTACCTCGACGCACTGAATGCCGACCGCGGCCTCGCCGACACGCTGTTGCGCCCGGTTCTCGACGTCCTGGTCAAGTGGCAACTGTCTTCCCGGGCGAGTACCTTGCCCCCCTACGACGCGACCCTGCTGCGCCGCGAACTCGATCTCTTTCCGGAATGGTTCGTCGGCCGCCACCTCGGCTACCCGTTGCGCGACGACGAGAAAGTCATGCTCGACCGGACCTTCAGGTTCCTCATCAACTCGGCGCTGAACCAGCCCAAGGTCTTCGTGCACCGCGACTTCATGCCGCGCAACCTGATGGTGGTCGAAAGCGAAGCCAGCCTGACGCCAGGCGTCATCGACTTCCAGGACGCCGTTTACGGCCCGATCACCTACGACGTCGTCTCGCTGTTCCGCGACGCCTTCATCTCGTGGGAGGAGGATCAGGAGATCGACTGGGTCGTCCGCTACTGGGAGAAGGCCCGCGCCGCCGGCCTGCCGGTGCGCGCCGACTTCGGCGATTTCTGGCGCGACTATGAACTGATGGGCCTGCAGCGCCACCTCAAGGTGCTCGGCATCTTCTGCCGCCTGAAATACCGCGACGGCAAGGACAAGTACAGCGAAGACCTGCCGCGCTTCATGAACTACGCGCGCAAGACCGCCGGCCGCTACGTCGCGCTGAAACCGCTGCTCGCCCTGCTCGACACCCTCGATGGCAAGAGCGCCGAGGTCGCCTACACCTTCTGATGAGAGCCTTCATCCTCGCCGCCGGGCGCGGCGAACGCATGCGTCCGCTGACCGACCATACGCCAAAACCGCTGTTGCCGGTGGGCGGCAAGCCGCTCATCGCCTGGCACCTGGAACGATTGGCGGCGGCCGGATTCGCCGAGGTCGTCATCAACCATGCCCACCTCGGCGAGAAGATCGAGGCGGCCCTGGGCGACGGGTCGCAGTGGGGTCTGAAGATCCGCTATTCGCCCGAACCGCCGGGCGCGCTGGAAACCGCCGGCGGCATCGCCAACGCCCTGCCCCTGCTTGGCGGCGAACCCTTCCTGCTGGTCAATGGCGACGTCTATTGCGACGTCGATTTTGGCCATTTTTCCGGGTCGACCGCAACCGCCCATCTGGTCATGGTCGCCAACCCGTCCCATCACGCCGCCGGCGACTTCAGCCTCGACGGCGAACGCATCACTCTCGCCCGGGGCGAGGAAACGCTCACTTACGCCGGAATCGCGGTGTTTTCGCCGTCGTTCTTTGCCGACGTGCCGCGCGGCTCGGTCATGAAGCTCTATCCGCTGCTGGCCGCCGCCATCGCCGCCGGCACGCTCACCGGCGAACGCTTCGCCGGCCGCTGGGTCGACGTCGGTACGCCGCAGCGTCTTGCGGATCTGGATGCCGAACTGACCAAGCCATGACCCACGCCCCTTTCCGCGCCCGCCGCAAGCACCTGCTGAAAGCCATCGGCGACGGCGTCGCGATCGTGCCGACGGCGCCGGAGGTCATCCGCAACCGCGACGCCCACCACCCCTACCGCTTCGACAGCTATTTCTGGTACCTGACGGGTTTCCCCGAGCCGGAGGCTGTTGTCGTGCTGGTCGGCGGCAAGCGCCCGAAATCCATCCTGTTCTGCCGCGAGAAGCACGAGGAGCGGGAAATCTGGGACGGCTACCGCTACGGCCCGAAGGCCGCGAAAACCGCCTTCGGCTTCGACGCCGCCCATCCGATCGAGCAACTCGACAGAAAACTGCCCGAATTCCTCGTCGACCGCGACACGCTGTGGCACGCCATCGGCCACGACGCCGACTGGGACGCCCGCATCGCCAAGGCGCTGAACGCCGTGCGCGCCCAAACCCGCGCCGGCAAGCGGGCGCCGCGCGCCATCCACGATCTGCGCGCCGAACTCGACGCCATGCGTCTGGTCAAGGACGATGCCGAAGCCGCCATCCAGCAGCGCGCCGCCGACATCGCCAGCGCCGGCCACGCCCGCGCCATGCGCGCCTGCCGCCCCGGCCTCGCCGAGTACGAACTGGAAGCCGAGCTGAGCTACGAATTCAGGAAGCGCGGCGCCGACGCGCACGCCTACACGCCCATCGTCGCCGGCGGCGCCAATGCCTGCGTGCTGCACTACGTGGCGAACGACAAGGTTTTGAACGACCACACGCTGGTGCTGATCGACGCCGGCTGCGAGGTCGAGGGCTACGCCGCCGACATCACCCGGACCTTCCCGGTCAACGGCCGCTTCAACGCGCCGCAGAGGGACGTTTACGAAATCGTCCTCGCCGCACAGGCGGCAGCCATCGCCGTCACCGCCCCCGGCCGCCATTTCATGGAAGCCCATGACGCCGCGGTGCGCGTGCTGACACGGGGCTTGGTCGACCTCAATCTGCTCGCGGGCGATCTCGACAACCTGATCGAGAAGGGCGACTACAAGCGTTACTACATGCACCGCACCGGCCACTGGCTCGGTCTCGACGTGCACGACGCCGGCGAATACAAGGTCGGCGATGCATGGACAACGCTCGTTCCCGGAATGACGCTGACCGTCGAACCCGGCCTCTACATCCGCCCGGCCGACGACATCCCGCTGGCGCTGGCCGGAATCGGCATCCGCATCGAGGATGACGTGCGGGTCAGTGAAACCGGCTGCCACGTGTTCACGACGGCCCCGAAAACCATCGCCGAAATCGAGGAGGTCATGCGCCATGACTGAGCACGCCTTGGAGGACATCGACATCCTGATCGTCGGCGCCGGCCCGGTCGGCATGACACTCAACCTGGCGCTCGCCGCCGGCGGCCGGAAATCGCTCCTTCTCGACCGTCGACCGCGCCAGGCGCAACAGGGCGACCCGCGCGCCCTCGCCCTCTCGCACGGCGCCCGGCAACTGCTGGAACATATCAAGGCCTGGCCGGCGCGCGCCGCGACGCCGATCGAAACCATCCACGTCTCGCAGAAAGAAGGTTTCGGGCGCACCGTCATCGACCGCGCCGACTACGACCTGCCGGCGCTCGGCTACGTGGTGCGTTACCGCGACCTCGCCGCCGAACTCGCCGCGCAACTCTCGGCCAACGCCTTGCTCGACGCCGTCGACATCGTCGGCATCAGCCACGGCGACGATCACGTCAGCGTTTCCCTGCGTCAGGACGGCGCCCTGCGCACGCTTCGCGCCAAGCTGCTGATCCACGCCGAAGGCACCCCCGGCGACGACCCGGAGGTCAAGGTCAGCGACTACGGCCAGCATGCGGTGATCGCCGAAATCACCCCGCAACCCGGCCACAACAAGCGCGCCTGGGAACGCTTCACGGCGGACGGCCCGCTTGCTTTGCTGCCGCTGGGCAACGAATACTCGGTCGTGTTCACCTTGCCGCCGGAGAAGGCCGACGCCGTTCTGGCGCTCGACGACGACGCCTTCACCGCCTCGTTGCAGGAGCAGTTCGGCATGCGCATGACATTCAGCAATCCCGGGCCGCGCAGCCGCTTCCCGCTCGCCCTGCGCATGCGCGAAACGCTGGTCAGGGGCAGCGAAGTGTGGATCGGCAACACCGCGCAGACGCTGCATCCGGTTTCCGGCCAGGGCTTCAACCTTGGCCTGCGTGACGCCTGGCAACTCGCGGAAATACTGCTCGACAAGGGCGTCGACCGCAGCAGCCTGGAAAGCTATGCCGCCATCCGCCGCCTCGACCGCTTCGGCAGCGCCTTGTTCACCGACCAGATCGTCCGCGCCTTCTCGAACGATTTCGGCCCGCTCAAGCTGGCCCGCGGCTTCGGCCTGCTCGCCCTCGACCTCTTCCCGCCGGCCCGCCATTTCGTCGCCAGGCGGATGATCTGGGGCGCGCGCGCCTGGCCTTGAAAGTCGACGCTGGCAGAATCGCGAAGTGCTATTTTCTACCCATACTCAAATCGATTATCATTGAATCTGTTATGTTTCTTATCGACGCATCCGTCCGCAGCCATCTGACCGACTACTGCCGGCATCACCATATCCAACGGCTGTCGCTATTTGGTTCTCATGCGAAAAGCACGGCCCGCGCCGACAGTGACATCGATCTTCTTGTCGAATTCGACAGCGGCATGGAACCTGGATTGATCGGCCTCGCGACGATGGAGTCCGAGCTATCCGGCCTGATGGGAGGGCGCAAGGTCGACCTGCGCACACCGCGCGAATTGAGCCGCCACTTCCGCGATGAAATCCTGCGCAGTGCGCAGGTGCAATATGCCGCCTGAAGACAGGGTGCGCCTGCTGCACATGATCGAAGCGGCGGAAGATGCAATGAGCTTTGTCGCCGGCAAGGAACGCACGGAACTGGAGCAGGATCGCAAGACGCTGTTTGCCGTCATTCGCTGCATTGAGATCATCGGCGAAGCTGCCACCAGGATTTCGGAAACGACGCGCACCGCCGCGCCGGATATTCCATGGAGCGCCATCGTCGGCATGCGCAACCGGCTGGTTCATGCGTATTTCGATGTAGACACCGATGTCGTATGGAAGACAACCACCATCGAGTTACCCGCGCTCAGGAGCCAGCTGCTGGCACTGGTTTAAGTCGCCTTCACCCTGCCGCCCGCCATTTCGTCACCAAGCGCATGGTCCGGGGCGCCCGCGCTGGCCGAAATCCTCCGATTCGCGGTGGCGCTATTGAATTTCCTGCGCTCTAAATTACTTGCCCAACAGCGCAACAACCGGTCCAGTCTGCGTCATTACCACCTGCAACGCGGATTCGCGAGCACTTCCTTGCTGCCCATTAAGAAACACGGCTGACTTGACCGGATAAACCCCCTGCTTGACGCCCTCCGGCAAGGTGAACGAAAAGGAAGTGGTAAATGCCCCCGTGTCGCCATTCTGGTTGGCGGCTTTTCTCGTTTTCGTAATTTGCTTCCCATCGGGATCGAACAACACGACTTCCTCTTCGATCGTGGGCGCTGACGGTGTCGCACCATTTACCACCACGATATGGGAAGTCAGCGTGGTTTTTGAGCCCGGCCGAACCTTCTCGCTCGGCACAATCCTGGTCTCATAACTCGTGACGATAGGCTGTCCCGGTAGTTGCCCGCCGTTCTGCGCCTTGTACACATCCTGCACCTGCTGTGCCGTTCTGGTTTGCGCCGTCTGGAAATTGAATGCCATGCAGGCCAGCGTAGCGACACCGGCACCGATTGCCGCGCCACGCACGTGATTCTTGCCTTGTCCGAGAAGGGCTCCAGCAATGCCGCCTATCACGGCGGCAACTGGTGCGTTGCATTCCGCGTTCCCGGATTTCTGGCCGGCATCCTGGGTATGGGTCGGCATCGCCAAAGCCACGGCTAGACTACCGATGATGAAGGTGGTGGAGATATTTTTCATGGTCACTCGATCCTGATATTCGAGGTGGCTTTGTTCTGCATGTCTTCGGCCAAACGCTTCAGATCCCGTGCCGGCTTGTTGCCGGGGTCGAGACTCAGCACGTTGTCCGCATTGGTGATCGCACAACTGAAATTGCGCCGGTCAAGACAGGTGCGCGCATTGCCAAGCATTTGCTGGAGCGCGCGCTGTTCACCCTCACGTTGCCTCTGTAGCGCGGCTTCTCGCTCACGGCCTGCAACTGCCTCGCGTTCAAGACGGGCTCTTTCGTCGGCGGCTTGCGCCTCGGCTTCCTTGCGGGCGGCCTCTTCGTTGGCCAGGCGGATGGTTTCCTCTTTCTCGCGCAACTCACGTTCCAGTTGCTCCTGACGCGCGCGTGCCTCGGCATCGCGTTGCGCCTGCGCCTGCCCGCGGCGCACTGGCTGGCGCGACAGGGGGTGGCGCACCAGCCGCTCGCATGGCAGGCGGCGGGGGAGGTGGGGCCGCCACCTTGGGCGGCAATGGCGGCGGCGCAACTGGTTTTGCCGTCACCGGCGGCGGGGGAATTACCGCACCGGGTAAAGGCGGCGGCCCGCTGCCAGGCAACGGCGGCGGTGTTTTGGCCGCCAAGCCGGGAACCGGTGGCGGCGGCGGTGGCCTGGTGCCCGGCAACGGCGGTGGGGCCACTGGCTTTGCCGTCACCGGTAGCGCTGGAATTTCCGCACCGGGCAACGGTGGCGGCACCCCGCCGGGCAGCGGGGGCGGTGTTTCGCCGGTCGCACCTGCAACAGGCGGTGGCGGGGGCTTGCCTTCTTCGCTCATTTTTTCTCGCAAAATTTGATGGCTACAGGGAGTCAAGCAAGGAAGCGCAAAACGACCGCCCGATCTTGCACACAGCATTCCACCCAGCCGAGATCGCACATGATCGCGGCAATCCGCGAGGCGTGACGTGGCGTCAGCGCCTGGCCATTGAGTGTTTTCGAGTGCTCGCGAACCCATGCACCCAGCCCATCCGGGGGCGGATTGTCAGCGCTAAAACCGCCTGAGATTGTTTTGCCCCGAAACTCATCGCGAATGCAGTCGATGAAATGACCATTCACAACAACAACGCTGCCAGCCGGATTGGTCCAGCGCACCGTCGGCGCCGTCAGTAGTTCGTACTCAAAGCTGGTGCGTTTGTTTTCTGGTCCGCAAGTGAATATGGTTCTCATGGTCAAGCCCTTTCCTTGGTTATTGCGGTGTCAAACTGCCCGTTTTCTTCCAGTTGGCGATTCGATGCATGTGGTACTGGAGATAAATCATGTTGAAAAATATGAGCATCGCATTGGAGAGCTTCAGTTCGATAGGCTCTACTTGGTTGTAATAACGCCGCATGGCACTGCCAGAAGCAAACACCCAAAAATAGAACAAGGTGAGGTAGGCCACGAGAAATACAACAGTAAGGACAGCGTGGCTGGTGGTACTTGCTATGATGTAAGCGATCCAGAAAAGTACATAGCCGACCAGGCAAACCAGGCCTTTGGTTTCGGTTTCCGGGGCAATTCGCTTAATCCAGTTTTGCTGTATGAATGCCCAGACAGCGAAGAAAATACCTGCGGTCAAGGCACCAAATAGTATAACCAAGCCCCAATGCAGCCCGGGCGGAGCAGGTAGCGAAGCTGGCGCCACCCTCTGGTTTTGTTGACTGAATGCGGGTGGCGGGGGCGCAACCGAGCTTCTTGTGCCGATTGGAAAAATCTGCGACACCGGCAACCAGTCCGCCATGCCTTCCGTCCACGCCAGATCATCCGGCAGCACTTGTCCACTGCCGACGTAACCGCGCAAGTCTTCTTCGCTGTATGGCCCGAACTGCTCGCCGGCCCGGCTGATCATGTAAGACGACATTTTCTCTCCCTAAGAAATCAACCAGAAACCCGGTCGATCATTTGGTGTTGGTTCTTCTATTGGCGGCACACCGCCGGCAGATATTTGGGCGGGACGTCTTCGCTCACACATTTCCAAGCAATACTTCCGTCCTGATCCCGCGAAGGGACAAGAGCAATTGTCTTGTCGGTAAGGGGCGAAAAACCGATGGTGAGCAGAATTGCCCCCGTTTGACCGTTGACCGCAACGCGCTTCACATACGGCGAGTTTGGGGAGAAGCCGGTTTGTTCAATTCGTGTCGGAATCGCGTTCTCCGTGAAGATAAATTCCGCTACGGCCACTTTGGCCTGGCCACCTACCATCAATACCTCGCCGACCTTGGATCGGATCGAATAGTCCTGATAAGCTGGAAGAGCAATGGCTGCCAACAGGCCAACGACGAAGCTTGCTGACAAGACCACTACACCCCAGATCGACCACTTCCGTTGAACACGATTGAAGTGCTCAACGCTTTCCCATTCCTTGTTTTTCCAAGCCCATTCACGGCCTTTGATGCCAAGAATGATGGCCATGATCAAGCCTGCATAGGGGACAAACGCAAGCAATCCAATCCAGGTTCGGTTACCAATCGCCCAGAATCCACTAAGTAAAAAAGCCCCCCAGGACCACCCTTTGATTCCATCCGGAAAAACATCTCCACCGCTTGGCTTAACGTAAGCAGGTGGCGGCGGTGCAACCGGATTTTTTACGCCCGCTGGAAAAATCTGAGACACCGGCAACCAGTCCGCCATGCCCTCCGCCCACGCCAGATCATCCGGCAACACTTGCCCGCTGCCGATGTATCCGCGCAAATCTGCTTCGCTGTAAGGCCCGAACTGCTCGCCGGCCCGGCTGATCATGTAAGACGACATTTTTTCTCACCCCAAGAATCAACCCGCTATCCAGCCAATTACCAGCAACACGGACAGCGATACGATCACAATCGCGGCGATGGCCATGCCTTGACCCCGCTTTTGAGTTACCAATGAAACGATGCCCAGCGTGGCCGCCAGTACCGCCAACCACCCAAGGGCAAGCAGTTCGTCAATCGTTTTCGGATTGTGCAAGTCGTGCCATGCCACCGTATTGAAGTCGTATAGCAACAGAACGAAGGTCACGATCGCGACCACCAGTGCCGGCACGGGCAACCAGAGCGTGCCTTCGACCGCCTGCCGCGGCGGCGGCATGATCCACGGCATTTGCCGGGTACCGCAGCGCGGGCAGAGTTCCGCCGCGGCGTGGATCGTCGCGTAACAGTGGCCGCAGAGCTTGGTATGCATTACCACCACTCCTCGATGCGGTTGCCGTTCTTGTCGGCGAAGTTGCCGGAAAGGATCATGATGAAATCGACGATCACCCACGGCACGGAAACGATCATGCCGACAACGGTCAGGCTCAGGACAAGCTGCGCCACTCCACTGCCAACCTTGCCGACCAGAAAGCGATGTGCACCGAGCACACCGAAAAACCAGCAGACAAGCGCGAGCACACCCTTGCTCATGTTGACGCGCGCGGTAAAGTTCGGCTCGACGAAGACTTGCGTGGCGCGGCCTTGGGCATCGGCGATGAAATCCACTTCCAGGCTGGGAAGCGGGTTGCGCTGGGCGTGCCAGTTGCTTTGATCGAACCAGTAACGGATGCCGTCGTGTCCGGAAATGTAGCCTTGCCGGGCAACCGGGTCGAACGAAAGCACGCGCCCCTTGAGATTCCCGCCGAGCATCTGCCCCGGCGGGGGCGCAGCGACCCGCAACTGGGTGGAGGCAATCGGCGCCTGCTCCAGAAAAATGTGACCCAGCGGG